>Ga0209986_10001510_pt1 | contig 22260 bp, 24 predicted proteins | sample BlataG_FD_183168 | JGI IMG/M metagenome (GOLD analysis project Ga0209986, IMG submission 183168) | Deep subsurface microbial communities from Black Sea to uncover new lineages of life (NeLLi) - Black_00105 metaG (SPAdes) (version 2) | ecosystem: Environmental > Aquatic > Marine > Oceanic >... | reverse complement strand
GAGGCAGTGTTTTTCGATAGGTCAACCGATGTGGACGGCGTGGTCATCGGTTGGCATTGGGAGTTCGGTGATGGTGAGACCGCAACGACTCAGCCAGCCTCGCATCGTTTCCTAGACGACGGCGTGTACACGGTCACTCTGGTGGTGCGCGACGATGACGGCTTCGCGTCGCCACTTTTAAGTAAGGAGATCACCGTTGGCAACGCCCCACCGCTTGCGGCGTTCAGGGTTTCCACCTCCTCGCCGCGGGTCGGTGAAGCCGTGCACTTCATTGATCGTTCCTGCGATCCGAGCCCCACTGGTGCGATCATCCATGTGGCGTGGGACTTCGGAGATGGAACGAGCTGCCCAGGCTTACCAGGCTGCCGTGGTGACGGGGATATCCACTCCCCTACTCACATCTACAATGTCCCCGGCCTCTACACCGTAACCCTGATCGTGATCGACGAGGAGGGTGCACTTAGCCGCGCTTCGCGGACACTTAGGGTAAGAAGAGAGTAGAAAGGTAAATGTGTTTTGCCCTACCGCGATGTGCACGTCTAAACAGCAAGGCGGTAACCGAACCCACGCACAGTGAGTACGATCTTAGGATGGGCCGGATCCTCTTCTAGTTTCTTGCGCAACAGATAGGCGTACTTCTGCACATCCTGTGAGGTGGCGTACGTACTCTTCGGCCACAGATGAGCCAGGATCTCTTGACTTGAGAAGACCTTCCCTGGTTTGGAAGAGAGCAGCTTCAGTAAGCTATACTCCTTTGGAGAGAGAGAGACTGTCTCCCCCTGCACAAATACCTGCTTACGAGCATCGTCGATCGAGAGTCCCACCTGCTTTAACTGCGTTTTGTAACGGCGCAGGACGGCCTCGATACGGGCTTTCATCTCTGCGAGGTCAAATGGCTTTTTGATGTAGTCATCGGCACCTTGAGAGAGTCCCTTGACTTTGTCATCTATTCTTCCAAGAGCGGTCAGCATGATCACCGGTGTATCGCTTTGTCTGCGGATCTCTTTAAGGACCTCCCATCCGTTTTTCCCTGGGAGTATTACATCTAGCAGGACCAAGTCTGGCTCCACCTCGGTGAACTGCCGCAGTCCTTCGGTTCCACTAGTGGTGGTGATCACCTCGTACCCCTGTGAGGTGAGGAAGCTGCGAAGGATCTCTAAAATGTCAGACTCATCCTCAATGGCCAGGATCCGCATTCCTACCTCCACAAAGCCATCCTCAATGAAAAGGCTAGCCTTTGTTTTGCACGGGCAGCGCTTTGGGCAAAGTGAAGGAGAAGGTACTCCCTTTCTCCTCTCCGGGGCTACTCACCGATACCGAACCGCCCGAAACTTCTACTAAGCGCTTAACGATGCTCAACCCCAGGCCGGTTCCACCGTCTTCAACTCGCCGCGCGGCCTCGGTGCGGTAGAATTCATAGAAGATCCGTTCCTGTTCCTGCAGGGGGATGCCGATTCCGTTATCTGCTATGTCCACACGCACGAACTCGCCCGTGTCACTGAGAGTGATCGCGATTCCTCCCCTAGATGGGGTATAGGCCATGGCGTTTGCCAAGAGGTTTATCAAGATCTGTTCGACCGCATTTGGGTCGGCGTGAACCGTCGTCTGAAGGTGCTCTTGATCCCAGGTCAGGCTCTGTCCCTTCTCATCCATCTGCGGCTTGAGCGTCTGGAGGACCTTCTTCAAGGTTGCCCCCAGGTCAACCTCCTTTGCGGAAAGGCGGACCTCCTCTGACTCGATTCGCGAAATGTTGAGCAGCTCAGTGAGGAGGTTATCCAGCCGTTCAGCCTGGGCATGGATTCTTTTCACTTTCATCCTCTGTTCGGCGCTCAGGCCTTTCTCCCTTATTAAAAGATCGGCGAACCCTCGGATCGCGGTGAGCGGGGTTCGCAACTCGTGCGAAGTCGTGGACAAAAGACGACTCTTTTCATGGTTCAGACGCTCTGCCTGAGTGGTGTAGTCCCGCAGCTGCTGCTCATTTTGCTTCCACTCCGTCACGTCGTGCCCCACTATTATCACCGCTGTTAAGTTCCCGCCGCTGTTAACCAGGGTTCGGCCGGACCATGACATGACGCGCTCTTCGCCGGCTTTGGTTTGAATGCTCGATTCGATTTCCCGAAAAGACTTATCTTTGGCGGGCTTTTGCTGCCACATCGCTTGCATCTCTCTTTGCAAGGTGGGATTCAGCTGGAGCCGCTCCCAAATCTTATCGTTTCCGAGAACCTCCGCACGTGAATGACCACTGATTCGCTCCGCTTCATCGTTCCAGACGAGCACCTTCCCTTCCGGATCCAAGACAAAAATCAAAGAGTCCGCCAACTGAAGGAGCTTCTCATTGAACTCATGCAATCGACGCAGCTCCACCACCGCCCGCTTCTCCTGCGTGATATCGCGAATAAGACAGAGGACCCCCGTACATGTCCCCGTTTCATCAACAACCGGGGTCTTAGAGAGATGTAACCACCTCTTACCTCCTGCTCCCCTGGTTTCCCAATCCTGAGTTTGTGGTTTGCCCGTCTTCATTGCTTTGACATCGCTTCGGCGGTGTCTTTTGGCTTCGGAAGTGGGGAAGAGATCGAAGTCTGTTTTCCCGACGATTTCCTTTGCAGGCTTACCCAGAAACCGGCAAAAAGCCGGATTTACAACCTGGTAGACAGAATCCCGATCCTTTAGGACGAGAAGGTAAGGCGTGCCAGCGAAAACTGTCTTGATTGAGTTTTGTTGTTTTAGCCGTTCTTCTGTAGCGCTCATCGGCTGGTTTGTTTTGCGAACGCCCTTGGAGGAGCCCGGGATCTTAAGGAATCGAAGTCTCTTCAAAGTGGCAATCTGGCGGCGGAACCCCGCAAGTTTCTTTTTGAGCTTGTCCCTCTTTCTTAAGTCGTTCATTAAACTGTCCTTGATAGTGAATCTAATAAACGTCCTTCGGGTAATCTTGATACCATGCAAGAAGAATTAGAACATTTAGGAATATTTCATTACTATCATCATTATTTAAACATCTGTTGTCACAGTTTTTTCTTAAGACCCCCCACGGAGAGAGATAGCATGAGTGAAAGGTCACTCGCGCGTCTCCTGCTCACTCTCTACTTCGCGGCTTCTTCGCAGAAAAGTGGGAACTTCAAGGTCTTCGCCTGGCTTGATCCGCTCTCGGCGCGGTAGGCGTTTTCTTTTTAGCTCCTCCTCGATTGACTCCTGAAAGTCGGCAGCGATCACGGTGATCTTGATCCCGTTTGTCAAGCCCTGCTGTACGACCGCGCCGAAGACGAGGTCACACTCCGTTGCGGCGACTCGGCGAATCAGGTCGGCCGCTGCCGTCACCTCGCTCAGGGTCATATCCTCCCCCCCGGTGACGTTCATGATCATCTTCCGCGCTCCCCGGATCGATCCACCTTCCAAGAGCGGATTAGTGCTCGCCAGCTTCGCTGCGGTAAGGGCTCGTTGCTCCCCACGGGCCTCTCCCATCCCCATCATCGCCTCTCCCGCATTGGCGAGGACGTTGCGGATGTCGGCGAAGTCGAGGTTAACCAGGCCGCGAACTGTGACGAGATCGGAGATCCCCCGTACCCCTTGGTGGAGGATCCCGTCGGCCAACTCGAACGCCTTAGTCATCGCCAGCCCTGTGGCTGCTGTTTCCAGGAGACGATCGTTGGCGATGACGATCAGGACGTCTACCGCCTCCCGCAGTTGCGTAAGCCCTTCTTGGGCACGAGCCTGGCGGACCGTACCCTCGAATGAGAACGGCTTGGTGACCACCCCGATCGTCAGCGCCCCGTTCTCCTGGGCGATCTCGGCGATCACCGGTGCGGCGCCTGTCCCTGTCCCGCCTCCCAATCCGGCGGTGATAAACACAAGGTCCATCCCTTTAAGGAGCGAGGCGATCTCCCAGCGAGACTCCAACGCCGCCTTTCTCCCCTTTGCCTCGTCTCCACCAGTACCGCGGCCACCGGTGATATCCAGGCCGAGCTGGAGAATTTCGTGTGCGCGAGAGATCCCCAGGACTTGTTTATCGGTGTCGGCCGCGATCAGTCTCACCCCCTGCAGGTGCTCCTCGTGCATCCGACCGACCGCATTCACCCCACCGTCGCCGACCCCAAGCACCGCGATACGTGCGTTTACTCCTCGCTGTAGGCGCTGCTCCTGTGCCCGCTCGACCAACGGGGGCTCGCCGATGACGAGGCGGCGAGGTCCGATCACCCGGGCGATCGTCTCCTCCAGTTTGGCCTGTTTGCGCTGGCAGTACTCCTTTTTGAACTTGCTGTCTACAGCGATGGTGATCTGTTCGTCATTAAGGGTGATCGCCTGGGGATCCTTGGGCAGACACGCCTGTAGGATGCGGTCTTCGATCGCTTCTAGCACCTCACGCCAGCGTTCCCGCAACCCCCCTTCCTGGTATAAACTCTCTTGATAGTCCTTCTCTGACATCTTCTTCTCTCCTAGCATCATTCTCTATCGATATGGGAGAAAAGTCAACAAGGACGCGTGATCAGGGATGCGGGTGGTCTTGCCGGATGAGGGGCAATCCTCTATCATCGGGAGGAGTAGGAAATGAACGTTTCTTCAGTTTGGCACGTATTGAAGTGGGTCCTGGCTGCACTAGCCGCTGGGTTTATCGGTCAGTTTGGTCGTGTCCTCGCCATGCGCTTGATCGCGCGACGCCGCAAAAAAAAGGACACTCAAGCGAACAATACCGATGGAGGGATGACTCCATCACCTGAGTTCCTCCTCAACCAGGAGGAGGTTAAGGCCTTGGTGAAGCTGGAGAAAAAGCGCGCCAAAGCGCAGGTTAAAAAAACAAAGAAAAAGGGCTCCTCGCGGTTAAGGTAAGGTAACTCACAGAAAGACTCAAGAGATGGGTCTCTCGCAGAGCCGCAGAGAACGCAGAGAGTGAAAACCTATAATCCTTGGCGATCTTAGCGTCTTGGCGAGAGGAAAAGGCTTGTGCCTCTCGCAGAGCAGCAGAGAGTGAAATCTATAATCCTTGGCGATCTTAGCGTCTTGGCGAGAGAAAGGCTTCAGCCTCTCGCAGAGCCGCAGAGAACGCAGAGAGTGAAAATCTATAATCCTTGGCGATCTTAGCGTCTTGGCGAGAGATAAGGGAATACGGCTTCTCACGGTGATGACGTCTTGGGTTTTATGGCAGGAGTGTATCGGGAGGAGTGCCTCTTACAAGCATCCCTTACCTTGCCTGGAGCGTGAGGAGCCAGAAAAAGAAGGAACTGCAGGACTGATCCCTGAGATGATTGCCTCACTCGGGTGCGGGGGCTATTTGGTCTTGGTGACCGAGACTACTTCCATTCCGTTGTAGTAGCCGCAGTGTGGGCAAGCTCGGTGAGGTAGCTTCGGCTCGTGGCAGTGTGGACACTCACTCACTTTTTGGGGTGCTAGTTTCTGATGCGAGCGGCGCATGCGCGCCTTCGACCGCGAGGTTCGATATTTAGGAACTGGCATCTTTCCTCCTTACACTTCAGTAGGCTTTAATCTTAAGCGAGGTGGACAGTTTAGCCGCGCTAAGCGTGGGACGCAAGCTCAAGGATGAAGGTAACCGGGCCATCGTTCACCAGTTCCACTTCCATCCTTGCTCCGAAGACGCCGGTCTTTACGGGAACCCCCTTTGCCTTAAGAGCAGTGATGAAGGCATCGAAGAGGGGCTTTGCCTCCTGTGGTGAAGCCGCTTTGCTGAAGCTTGGTCGGCGCCCCTTTTTCGTGTCTCCATACAGGGTGAACTGAGAGACCGCGAGGATCTCTCCCTCCACATCGCGCAAAGAGCGGTTCATCTTCCCTGCTTGATCCTCGAAGATTCTCAGATCAACTACCTTTTGCGCCAATCGAGGGAGATCGAGAACCTCATCAGCTTTTCCGATTCCGATCAACAGCACGATCCCTTTGTCGATGGAGGTGATCTTCCGTTGCTCAACGCGGACCGTGGCCCGGCTTACCCGCTGCAGAACAATGCGCAATCTCAGTCCTCGCCTTGTAGGTGTTCTGCGTAATCGATTAGCCGCTCCATATTCTCCTTGCTCAACGAAGCGGCACATGACAATAGGCGTAACTCGAGGTGCTTTTGCGTTATCCGCGTCTGGACGCGGTTGTGAAATGCCAGCTCGACAAGGTGTGGAGCGCGCCGGTTAGCGTTGCGATCGATGAAGTTAACCCGCCACTGAGGAAACTCGTTCAATAGGCCCTTGGTGGTCTCTATCAGGTGCTTCAAGTGTGGTTCGCGGGTTTCAAAGACCCCATTTAAGTGATTGGCTAGGAGCTGGTTATCGGTGAAGAAGATCACCGACTGAGGCGAGTAGGGGAGGGCATACCGGCACCCTTCAATCAGTGCGCGATACTCGGCCACCTGGGAGGTGGCCTTTCCGATCAGGCGCGAAACCTCCTCGATGATATTCCCGTCCTTGTCGGTGATCGCGATCCCGATCCCCGCCTCACCGGAATCACCGCGTGTTTCACCGTCTACATAAACGAACAGCTTATTCATACTCGCAATTGGGCCCACCAGGATTCGAACCTGGGACCGACCGGTTATGAGCCGATTGCTCTGCCGCTGAGCTATGGACCCGATAGCCCTATAATGCAGTATAGTTCAGGCACAAGCTTCTGTCAAGGAATGGTTGACATTCCTTCACTGAAGGTAGTATACTCAAAAGTGCCTATCCACTAGGTGTAAGTTATAGGTCCTGACCGCAGGGCTATTGCGTGTCAGCATAGAGAAGGTTTCTATTGATTATGGCCCAAGGCCCCGGCCAGGAGAGCCAAGGAAGCCTTTCATTAGCGGAGGCTAGGCCTTATGGTTAAGGAGGTAACACGGTGAAAAGAAACCTGACGTTAGGATTGACACTGGCGCTGGTGGTGCTAGTCGGCCTCGTTGGACTTGCACAGACCGTTGTCACACCACGCTCGATAGGGGTATTGCTGTTCGATAATGAGACGGGCGCTACGATTTCTAAGCTTGCGATCATCTTCGACAAGCCAGTCACCATCGCACTATCCGACATCATTGCGTTCGGTGGTGAAGCAGCCACTCTTGCAGCGATCTCCAACAACTACGCTTTCATCGACGTGGTTGTAGTTCCCGGCGGGACGGTGCAGATCACACTGAGAGGCGATAGTGCAGACGCAAAGGTGGCATCAGCGTTTTGGTTCGAGTAACGGTGAGACAATCGTAGCCTCGGTAATCCCAAAATGCGAATACAGAGGAAGGAGATTGATATTCCTTCAACAAGGAGGGAAAAGAGAATGAGAAGAGCAGTTGTACTAGCAAGTGTTGCTTTATTGGTGTTTGGGCTAGTGGCGGTCGCTCAAACGAGCGTCCCTGAGACACCGGATGCCCGTGTTGGTGGCACGGTAACAGTCGGCGTAAGTCAGACGTTCATTGACATGGATCCTCGTGTTATGAACTCGGTATACGATGGGTACATTATGGATGCCGTGTTCGATGATCTCGTCGGTTTGGATCAGGAGACACTGGCGCCCATCCCGTACATCGCTAAGTCGTGGGAGGTGGCCGAGGACGGATCGTCAACGACCTTCTACCTGAATGAAGGTATCAAGTTTCACAATGGCGAGGATCTCACCGCGGAGGACGTGGCGTACACATTCAACTGGATCGTCGATCCGGCGAACGGCTCGCCAAACGCGACGGAGTACGAGTGGATGCAGGAAGCGGTGGTGATCGATGACTATACCGTCAAGATTATCAACAAACCGGAGTGGACGCCGTACTGTCCCGGTATTGTCAGCGAGTCGGCCTCGATTGTCCCCATGGACACGTGCGAGGAGATGGGGCCTGAGGCGTTTAACCTCAACCCGGTCGGAAGCGGGCCGTACAAGTTCGTGGAGTGGGTGACCAGTGACCACATCACCCTGGAGCGAAACGAAGACTATTGGCTCGTCTATCCCAACCTCGACAAGATCATCTTCCGGCCGATCCCCAATCTGGCCACGATGATGCTCGAGCTTGAGGCAGGTGGAGTGGATGTCGTCGACATGATGCCGGCGCAGGACGTGCCGCGCTTCCAGGCCGACCCAAACGTGGAGGTACAGCAGATTCCAAGCCTTACCTACTTCCACGTGTCGTTCAACCATTCACATCTTCCGAGCAGCGACATCCGCTTCCGCAGGGCGTGCATCCTGTCGGTCGATGCTGATGCCGCCATCTTCTCCATCTTCCAGGGGTTGACGGGCATCCGAGCGTATGGGGTTACCCCCGCCGCGCTGTGGGCGAACGACCGCGAGTACTTGCAGAGCGTTGCCCTCGAGGAGGACGATGCGGAAGCCGTGCGGCTGTTTAACGAGCTCAAGGCCGAGGGGATCATCCCCGAGGACTTCGAGACGACGATCTACTGTCCGCTTGATCCACGCCGCAGACAGCTGGCGACGATCGTTGCGACCAACCTGCAGGAGAACGGGATCAACGCTCAGGTGCAGCCGCTCGACTGGGGACCGCTGCTTGACCTGCTCTATCGAAGCGAGGCCGACCCACTCGGAGAAGACTTTGAGATCTACGTGATGGGATGGTCTGGCGGTCCTGACCCAGATAACTTCATCTACTACCTGTTCACTACGGAGAACGCGGTCGTCGGGACGGCGAACAACTTCTCCTGGTATTCGAACACCGAGGTAGATCGGCTGGTCAAAGAGGCGGCGACCGTCCCAGGGTGCGACCAGGCAACCAGAGAGGCCCTGTATGTCGAGGCCCAACGGATAGCTTTCGTAGAGGACCTGGCTGACATGATGGGCTATCACTACATCGAGACGCAGGGCGTACTGGCGCGGGTGCATGACTACCGTCTGAACGCACTCGGCGATATTGAATTCTGCAGCCCACAGTGCAACGTGTGGGTTGACGAATAGATCATATCTCTTTGTAAATCCAGAAGCCTGGGCTTCCGACTCATTCGGTGGCCCAGGCTCTTTTGTGAGGCATCTCTAAAAGCATGTTCGGGTATACGGTACGACGAGTGCTGCAAATGGCTGTCGTCCTGTTTGGACTGACCCTTCTCCTGTTCGTTCTGTTGAAGACGATGCCGGGCGACCCGGCCCGGATCATGGCCGGGCTCGGAGCCACCCCGGAGTGTATCGAGGTCATTCGAAACAGGCTTGGCCTGTACGACCCCCTCTATGTGCAATACTGGCGCCTGATCAGCGGACTGGTCAACGGGCAGCTGCAGGCAATGACCTACCATAAGCCCGTGTGGACGGTGATCATGGAGCGGCTTCCGGCCACGGTGGAACTGGGGGTTGCCGCGGTGATCCTCGCGCTTTTTGTCTCGATCCCTGCTGGGCTTCTTTCGGCGATTTATCGAAACTCTCCGCTCGACTATGGGGTTACCACGGCCGCCCTGATGGGGATTTCGATCCCCGTTTTCTGGTTTGCGTTGATGTTGATGCTGGTCTTCGGCGTGATACTGCATATCCTTCCCGTATCTGGGCGAGGAGAGACTCTTTTTGGGTGGTCATTTCTCACCGTTGATGGATTGCGGCACCTGATCATCCCGTCGGTGGCCCTCTCATCGGTGCTGATGGCGATGAACGCACGGTTGACCCGGGCGAGCATGCTCGAGGTGATGCGTCAGGAGTACATCAACACCGCCCGCGCCAAGGGTCTGCGCGAACGGGTGGTACTCGTCAAGCACGCTTTTCGAAACGCGTTAGCCCCTGTAGTGACAAACATCGGGCTACAAGTAGGAACCCTATTTGCTGGGGCGGTGTTGACCGAGACGACGACCGCCTGGCCAGGGATTGGACGGTTGATGTACGATTCCATTCTCCGGCGCGATCAGTCGGTCGTGTTTGGCTTGGCCCTGTTCATGGGCGCCTGCTACATGATCTCCTATCTAGTTGTTGACTTGTTGTACGCGTACATTGACCCGAGGATCACCTATGACTGATACGGATCATCAAGATATCGTCCGCAAAAGAGCTATGCTCAACGACTACGTTCTATCTCTGCTCCTTCCAGGGTTGGGCCACATCGTCCGCGGTTGGTGGCGGAAGGGGCTGTTGTTCTGGCTGTTCCTAGCCGCTATGGGTGGAACTCTCTACTTGGCCGTACTGCGAGGCCGGCTGGCGTGGCTGGCTGGTCCCTCCGAGTATTGGTTCTCGACCACCATGCTCTTCCTCTTTTTTGTAATCCTTTGGCTGTGGGCGTTCTTCGACCTGCGTCGATCGATCCGCGCAAGCGACGTGGAGACCTTTGTACAAGGATATTGGCAGATCGTTTCAAGAAGGTTCTCAAAAGATCCTAAGGGGTTGATTGGCCTGGGAATTATTGCGATCGTCTGCTATGTGGCGATCTTTGCCCCGTTCTTTGCGCAGGGTAATGCGCTCAAGATGGATCTTGTGAACTTCCTTGCCCCACCCTCGGCACAGCACCCACTGGGGCTGGATAACTTCGGACGGGACGTCCTTGACCGGATTATCTTTGGCACTCGCGTGGCGTTAGGCATTGGAGGAGTGGCCACGCTTCTCAACATGCTCTTCGGCGGGTTTCTGGGATTGATCGGGGGATACTTTCGTGGGGTACCCGATGCGATTATCATGCGGATTCTCGAGATCGTCAATTCAATCCCGTTCCTCGTGTTGGTCCTTCTTATTGTGAGTCTGTGGGGTGCGGGTATCACTACCCTCATCGTCGTTTTGGGCATCTTCGGGTTGGGACCGGCGCGGATCATCCGCAGCGAGGTCCTCTCGGTGCGAGAGGAGGACTATATTCTAGCCGCTCGGGCAGTCGGTGCCCCTACCCTTCGGATTATCCTCCGTCACGTGTTACCCAACGCGATCGCCTCGCTTCTCGTTGTTACGACGATGACGATCGGGGTGAACATCATCGTAGTGGCAGGCTTAAGTTTCCTCGGGTTCGGGGTAAGGCCGCCGATCCCATCGTGGGGGGCAATGCTTCAACAGGCGCAGGAGTTCATGCGGAGCGCATGGTGGATGGCGGTCTATCCAGGACTGTGCATCATCATCACGGTCTTTGGGTTTAACATCCTCGGCGACAGCCTGCGCGATGTCCTTGACCCGAGACTCAAGTAGATTCAATCTGGCCGGAATAGGCTTCGTTGTGTTTTCTCCCGACAATATTGGTGAATAGGATCGCCTTGTCCGTGGGGAAACTCACCTTGATCTGCTCACCTACATCAAGCACGCTTATCTCCGTGTAACTCGCTCGGATGCGGAGTGAGCCAAGTGGACTCTTCAGGTGGACAACGGTCGCCTCACCGTGGTACTCCAGCGAGATCACCCTTGCTGGAAGGACGTTGTCACCTCTTTCATCCAGCCGCAGATGCTCCTCCTTGATGAACAAGGTAACCCGATCACCAATGGCTGCCTGTTGACCGCCTCTGGAGACGTTGAACACCGCCTCTCCTACTCGTACCCGAATATCCTCCTCTTCAAGATCAACCACCTCCCCTTCTAATCGGTTTGTACGGCCGATGAACGAGGCAACAAACGCGGTTTGCGGTCGCTTATAGGCCTCCTGTGGTGTTCCGATTTGTTCGATTACCCCTGCGTTCATGATCACGGTCCGATCGGAGATCGCCATCCTGGATGACCCGGCGCTCAAGTCTCAGGTCCAGGCCACGCGCAAGTGCAGGCAACACCGGTTGGTCCGTATGTATTTTGAAGCCTACGACCAGGGCGGTGTGCTAACGGTGCTGGACCTATCCCTGATCCTGGGAGTCAGCCAGAAAGTCATCTGTGGGCATATCCACGCCTACGAACAGGAGACGGAACAGTCTGTTCCCATCCGGGCCACTGTGCACGACATCGGCAGTAGTGTGACCCATAAAGCTGAGGTCGTACGGCGCTTTCTGCGCAACGAGTCGCCCGATCGGGTCGCCAGAGCGACTCATCACAGCCAGGCCTGCGGTGGACCGCTATCTCTCAGCGTATCAGCGCATCCGGCTTTTGGCCCAAAGATTTCCGAAGGACCAACTTCCTACTTTGTCTGGGATTGCACCCTCGGTAGTAGCTGAATACCTGGCGCTGATCCAGGAATACGAACCGCAGCTGAAGCTATACGCCATAGTTACAGAGGGAAATCAAAGCACAGCGGCACGGGCAAGCGCGACTGATACACCCCAACCTTCTACTGCTCCCCTGGAGGCAGTTGCGGTAGGGTCCAGATGATCGGACGGCGGAGGTGCAAGATGAGATCAGCGGTTGACAACTTGACGGGTCATATGAGCTTATTTTTAGTGAGGCAACAGGATGTCAAGAATGTGGTTGACATTCCGCAAGCGGATTTGGTATACTGATGATGCCTATCCACTAGGTGCAAGTTATAGGTCCTGACCGCAGGGCTATTGCGTGTCAGCATAGAGAAGGTCTCTATTGATTATGGCCTAAGGCCCCGGCCAGGAGAGCTAAGGAAGCCTTCCATTAGCGGAGGCTAGACCTTACGGTCAAGGAGGTAACACGGTGAAAAAAATCTGGTTGTTAAGCTTGGTACTGGTACTTGCCTTCTCGGCATTTGCCTTGGGACAAGGAGAGATTGCGAACCCCGATACGATCGTTCGGATTGAGTACGGGACAGTCAACACGCTTGACCCTGCGTATTCTTACGATACGGCGAGCGGCGCGGTCATGTTCAACGTCATGGAGAATCTGGTCATGTGGCCGATGGGCGTTGTCGATGCCGATGAAACCGACCTCAGTTATTCGCTCGCAACGGGGGATCTGCTCCCGATGCTAGCAACGGTTGTCCCTACTGAGGCGAACGGGCTCGTTGTGACGTATCCCGATGGTTCGGTGACCTATCAGTTCCCCATTCGCCAGGGCGTGAAGTTTCATGCTGGGGGTACGCTCACTCCTGAGGATGTCGAGTACACCTTCGAGCGCGCGATCCTGCAAGACCGCGATGGGGGTCCGATATGGATGTACATCGAGCCGCTTTCCGGATCGAAGTACTGGAGACTCTACCAAATCGTGAATGACGTTCTTGGCATCGACACCAATAAGGGTGACACGATCAAGGATCTGACCCCAGAGCAGCAGGCGCAGGTCTACGCGGCGATCGATTCGTGGGTAGAAGTCACCCCCACGGGCGACGTCGTCTTCCACCTGGATGCACCATATCCGCCGTTCCTCACTATCCTCGCGCACGCTGCAGGCTGGGGAGCGATCCTGGACAAGGAATGGGTCATCGAGCAGGGCGGCTGGGATGGTGCGGCTGACACCTGGGCCGCGTGGTACAATCCTGGCGGCGGTCAGGCAGCGGAGGAGTCGGAGCTCTATGACGTCATGAACGGTACCGGTCCGTACATGCTCGATCTCTGGGATCCAGGTATCGAGGTGGTCTACGAGCGGTTTGACGGTTACTGGCGCGAGCCGGCAGCGATCAAGACCGTGGTTGACAAGAAGATCCAGGAGTGGTCGGACCGCCTGTTGCTCTTCGGGCGAGGCGATGCCGACATCTGCTCGGTCGACCCTCAATACCTGCCGCAGGTGATGGGTCAGCCTGGTATTGTCGTGACCCTGAACCTGCCTTCGCTGAGCCTGAATCCAGCGGGGTTCTTCACCTCCGATCTGAATCTGGAGGGTAACGACCTGGTCGGCTCGGGTCAGCTGGCAGAGGATGGTATTCCATCCAACTTCTTCAACGATGCTCACCTGCGAAAGGCGTTCGCCTACGCGTTTGAGTACCAGACCTACATCGACGATGTGCTCGGGGTAGCTGGTGGTTACCGGACACACGGCCCGGTACCCAAGGCGTTTGGCTGGGCGTACGATGATGATCCAGCCCTCTACTACAACTACGACATAGAGAAGGCGACAGCGGAGATGAAGCTGGCCCATGGCGGCGCCATTTGGGACACAGGCTTCACGTTCGTGCTTCTCTACAACGAAGGGAACCAGACGCGACGGGTCATCACCGAGATCCTGGAGAAGAACATCGAATCGATGAACCCGAAGTTCCACATCGATGTGCGCGGTGTACCGTGGGCGTCCTATCTCGACCGCATGGTCACCGAGCAGATGCCGCTGTTCGTCATCGGCTGGCTTGCTGACTTCCCGGATCCGCATAACTTCGTGGTGCCGTTTGCTCACTCCACTGGAACCTTCTCCGGCTGGCAGGGCGCCACGCTCGTCGCGATGTTCGCCGCGAACTACGATCCACTGATCTCTGCTGCGATGGCGATAACTGATCAGGCAGAGCGAGCGGCGATCTACTACCAGATGGAGCAGATGTCCTACGAGGACTGCTACGACCTCTGGCTGCCACAGGTGAACAACTACCGTGTACAGCGCGACTGGGTGCAGGGGTACGCGTTTAACCCGCTCTTCCCAGACGTGTACTACTACTCGGTGTACAAGGCCTACGAATAAAAAGCGGTAAGTTAAAACCATCTTGGGGTGGGGGGATATCCCCCTACCCCTGTTCTTAATTAAGAAAGACTCATAGATGCTTTCATACATCGTAAGGCGCCTCTTGATCCTCCCGGTGGTGGTATTTGGCTGCATCATCCTTGTCTTTTGCGTGATGCAGCTTCTAAGCCCTTACCAGCGACTGTCGGTCTACGTCAGCAATCCAGCTGAGCTTAAGAACGTTGACTTTGACGTTTTAATCGAGCGCTACGGGCTAAACGATCCGATCTACAAGCAGTTTGCTGCCTGGTTTATGGAAGTGATCCATGGTGAGCTGGGGTGGTCAGAGTCGGCGGCGCGGCCGGTGGCCGGGGCGTTTATGCGGTTCATGCCTGTATCGGCGGAGCTTGCTTTGTGGTCTGCCCTTCCGATCATACTGGGGGGAATCTGGTTAGGGTCCCTTTCCGCGGTGAAACACAACAAGGCGATCGATCACATCACGCGCATCTTTGCCATCACTGGCTGGTCGCTTCCCACCTTTGTGGCAGGGTTACTGGGCCTGTTCCTCTTCTATGGGATCCTGGGGTGGTTTCCCCCGGGGCAGCTTGGGCTGGGAGCCGCTGCGATCGTGCGATCGAGTGAGTTTGTCAACTACACGGGCATCATCACGTTGGATGCGGTTCTAAATTGGAACTGGTATGTGTTTGGCGATGCGGTGCGCCACCTGCTTTTACCTGTGTTTACGCTCGCCTATGTCTCGTGGGCGTTGCTTCTGCGGGTGATGCGTGCCAGCATGCTTGAGACCCTGCGGCAGGACTATGTGACCACTGCGCGTGCCAAGGGGTTAGAAGAGAAAGTCGTGATCAAGAAGCATGCCCGGCGAAACGCTCTCATCCCTGCGGTGACCATTGCCGGGGTGACGGTGGCGTTTCTGTTCAACGGGTTGGTGATCACGGAGACGATCTTTGACTTTCATGGGCTGGGGCGGTGGGCGGCGCGAGCGGCGCAGACCTTCGATCTACCGGCTCTGCTTGGTTATCTTCTGTTTAACGGGGTACTGATCGTGTTTGCCAATCTGATCGTTGATGTGATGTACGCGTACATCGACCCGCGGGTGAGGCTGGAATGACGACGTTTTTAAAACTGATCAAGAATCCACTGGGATTGATCGGGCTGGTGCTTTTGGTGTTCTTTGTTGTAGTGGGGATACTGGCACCGGTACTGGCTCCACCGGCATGGGAGCACGAGCCTTACAGAATCCCTCGTGATGGCTATTCATCCGTGCCTAAGCCGCCCAGTCCCGAGCATCCGTTTGGCACAGCAGAAGGGCAGTATGATATCTACTACGGGATCGTGTGGGGCACACGGACCGCGTGGACGGTATCCCTGGTTGTGGTGAGCATTTCTGCACTGATCGGCATCGTGATGGGATCAGTCGCTGCTTTTTATGGTGGAGTACTGGATGAGTTGTTGATGCGGATTACAGACATCTTCTATGCCTTTCCTTTCCTGGTCGGGGCGATGGTCCTCACCACCATTTTGGGGCGAGGATTGACGAACGTTATGGTCGCCCTGGTGGCGCTTGGCTGGATGGGGTATGCCCGTCTGATACGGGGAGACATCCTGCAGATTCGCGAAGCCGACTATGTGCAGGCGGCGCGTGCTGCCGGTGCGAGCTCACTGCGCCTTATTTTGCGCCACATATTGCCCAACGCGATCTGGCCTGTGGTGGTGCAAGGGACGATGAGCATGGGATCGATCGTCATCACTGCTGCTGCCTTAAGCTTCCTCGGGGTAGGAGCGCCAGTGGGCTATGCCGATTGGGGGCAACTGATCAGCTATGCGCGCAACTGGATCCTTGGCTTGTACGGAAACCCGCTTGCTTACTGGTATGTGGTGATCTACCCCAGTATCGCCATTACATTGTTCTGCCTCAGCTGGAACCTGGTGGGGGACGCCTTACGGGACATCCTCGATCCGCGGCTGCGCGGAACACGGTGATAAGATCCTAAAAAGCGTAGTGGCTGTCATTTACCTGCTTTCTCCTTTTTTATCCCTGATCCTTCTATTTTAGTTGGTGTTGATTGCTTTTGCATGGGGCGTAGATAGGGCTTAGGGCTGCCAGGGTTCCATCAACGGGTAGCGATCGTAGTTATAGCTGGGACCCGATACTTGTTGGGGACTGTCGCCGATTCCATCTTTGTTGTTGTCTTCCCCACGATAACTTTTTCCCCAATAGTTACCCTCCCCTTCCTTATCCCAAGTATTGTAGGCATAATCCTGTACAATCGCCCTGAAGAAGTTATTGTGATAGATCCAATTACCTCCACTGCCCAAGTAGAATGCGACAAGGGCCGAGTTCTCGAAGTTGTTTTCTTTAATGGTATTGCACGTAGAGCCCTCGTACACGCAAAGGCCGCTTCCTCTACCGATAAACTCGTTACCCGTAAGAGTGCTATTTTTGCACTCCCTCATTACTATTCCAATCCCCCCACAGTTTATAAACCGGTTCTCTCCTATGGAAAGCAAGGAACAGGATTCCAGGATAAGGCCAATCTTGTTGGAATCGATGGTGCAGCTTTCTACTATACTGTCTGACACTCCGACAAGTTTGATGCCTACCCTTGAAGCACTTTGGACTGATACTCCACGGATAACAAAACAACTTTCCACTTGGGAAATGCGGATCCCATAACCATTTTTGCTGGCATCGATTCTTAACTCTTCGATAATGAACGGATCATCCTTGGTTCCTGTTCCGCCTCGAACACCGTTTGCAGCAGTAAAATCGCCAATCTCTGCGATAACGATAGGGGCAGGGAGCGGCATTTCTTCCTCAGCGCTGCAGGCAACACTGACTGGAATTAATAGCACCAAGACCGCCAAACCTGCTAGTAGGCCGCTTTTTATCGCTCCCCCTCCTTTGTAAGATGCTTTTAAAACTCGCACCACGATATTTAGCATTTTACCGTGATGTGGCTTGCGGGTACGAATCAACTCTAGGGTGCAATTGGTCCCGCTTTCTCTAGATCACGGGAAAGAGGATCGCCTTGTCCGTGGGGAAACTCACCTTGATCTGCTCACCCACATCAAGCACGCTTATCTCCGTGTAACTCGCTCGGACGCGGAGTGAGCCAAGTGGACTCTTCAGGTGGACAACGGTCGCCTCACCGTGGTACTCTAGCGAGATCACCCTTGCTGGAAGGACGTTGTCACTTCTTTCATCCAGTTGCAGATGCTCCTCCTTGATAAACAGGGCGACGCGGTCGCCCACAGTCACCGGTGTGCGACAAGCAGAAACGACGAATGTGGCATCACCCGCCTGCACCCGGACGGTTCCTTGCTCGACAGCCACCACCTCTCCCTCCAGGCGGCTTGTTCGCCCGATGAACGAGGCAACAAACGCGGTTTGCGGTCGCTCATAGGCCTCCTGTGGTGTTCCGATTTGTTCGATTACCCCTGCGTTCATGATCACGGTCCGGTCGGAGATCGCCAGAGCTTCCTCCTGATCGTGGGTGACGTAGATCGTGGACAGGGTGAGCTCTTGCTGGATACGGTGAATCTGTGTTCGTAGTGACTCACGCAGCTTGGCGTCGAGGGCGGAGAGAGGTTCGTCAAGCAGGAGAATACGCGGCTGTGGCGCGAGGGCACGGGCGAGGGCGACCCGTTGACGTTGTCCTGCGGAGAGCTCTGTTGGGCTTCTCCGCTCCAAACCGGCCAGATCCACCATCTCCAATAGCTCTTGCACCCGCGCTCTCTTGTCAATTCCACGACGGAAACGCAACCCATAGACAACGTTTTGTTTTACACTCATGTGGGGGAACAAGGCATAGCTCTGGAAGACCATCCCTACACGGCGTCTCTCCGGCGGGTCTGAAAGGACGCTCCTGCGGTCAAAGAGAATATCGCCGGCATCTGGTTGTTCGAACCCCGCGATTAACCTTAGCGTCGTCGTCTTTCCACAACCGGAGGGGCCAAGCAGGGTCAGAAACTCTCCCGGCGAAGCGGTGAAGGAGATCTCCTTCACCGCTACTGTCTCGCCGAACCTTTTGGTCACTCCTGCAAGTTTCACCTGGACCATCGCGTTCCTCCAAAGAGCCTCTCCCCAAACCGCTCGATGATGATGAAGGCTCCGGCGGTTACCAGAATCAATAGGGAGCTCATCGCACTCGCCCCGCCGAAGGACCTTGCCGCGCGAAGGTCGTTGACTACCAGGGGCATCGTCTTTAGCCCTGGCTGGGCAAGCATGATCGTCGCGCTCATCTCCCCAAGCGAGATGGCAAAGGCAAAGACCGCCCCTACCAACAGTCCCCGGCGGATCAGAGGCAACTCGATGTCGCGGAACGCTTGCAATCTGGTTGCTCCGAGGCTCCGTGCGGCCTCGACCAGACCCTGCTTCAGCCCCTCAAGAACGGGCACGACAGCGCGGATGACGAAGGGATAGGCCAATATGGAGTGGGCTAAGACAATGGCAAACCATCCACTCCCAAGCTCAAGCGGCGGGCGAAGAAAAGCTGAAAGCAGTGCCGCCCCCAGGGCCACTGAGGAGACTCCAAGTGAGGCCATTACCAAGGTATCGAATAAGCGCCGCCCGCGAAAGCGGTATCGCGCGATGACAAAAGCAATCGGCAGCCCCACCAAGCTTGCGAGTCCCATCGCCGATAAGCCTAGCTGGAAACTGTTGACCACCGAACGTAGAGGTGCTGCCCCGATTAGTGCCTCGTATTGTGGCTGGAAGATATAGGAATACCAATGAAGCGTGAAGACCGTCTGCCCTGCCCACTCACGGGTGATCGAGTCGTAGAAGACACTCGCCATCGGTCCGAGAAAGAGAAGGCCGCTTATTCCGATGAAGAGCCAGACGATGCCCTTTCCCAAAGTCAATCGGCGGAGGAGTGGAACTGTTGAGCGGCTATAGGTTACTTCCACCTCGCGGGTGAAACGACCTTCGAGCAGGATGTAACCGTATGTGAAGAGCAAAGATAGCGCGATTTCGATGATCGCCAGCGCCGCGCCAAGCTTGTGCTGGTAGAGGACGATGAACTGGGTGTAGATCTCAACCTCGATGGTGGAAAACCTTGCTCCGCCAAGTGCAAGGACGATGGGGAAGCTCAAGAAGCAGAAGATAAATGCAAGCGCCGCGCCGGTCATCAAGCCCGGCAAGAGCAGCGGTAGAGTCACCTCGAAGAACCGCCGTATCCTCCCCGCGCCAAGGGCTTGGGCGCTTTCCTCGTAGGCCGGGTTAAGCCGCTCCCACTGGGTGTGGACCATCCTCGTGATGATCGGGGCATTATAGAAGGCATGGGCAAGGACGATCCCCTTGAGGGAGTAAAGAAGCCTAAGCGGCGGGCCCTTAAGGCCGAAAAGGCCCATCAACAACTGGTTGAGGTGGCCGTTGTTTCCGAAGAAGAGGATGAACCCAACTGCAACGGTGATCGAGGGGAGGACAAAGGGAACGATGGTGAGCGAGCGTAGGGTCTCCTTTAGAGGGAATTGATAGCGGGTGAAGATGTAGGCCCAGGGAAGACCGATGATCATCGCCAACAGAGTGCTCAACAAGGCCTGCTTAGCCGTGAAGAGGATCACATGGCGAAAGTAAGGCTCAGCGAAGACCTCCCTGATGTACTTAAAGGTGAGATGACCCTCCTCTACTACCCCCTCCTGAAAGAGACGCAGGAGGGGGTAATAGAAGATGAGGACTAAAAAAGCCAGTGGAGCGGCGATGAGCGCCGCGCGGCCAAATCTTTTGATCCTAGCCTCCCACAATGACTCCGGCCCACTCCAGCAGCCAGCGGTCGAGGTTCCCCCCTATCCGTTCTGCGGGTACCATTACCGGATCAGGCGGAAATACCGCGTTCTGGTAGAAAAGAACCGGTAGCAAGGTCTCCCGATTGGCGGGGAACATCCATTCCGTAGTGGAAATCCTCTCTTGGACCGCGGGTGAGAGGACGAAGTCCAATAGCTCCTTACATAGCCCCTGCTGCTTTGTCCCCTTGACGATTCCCATAAGGTAGATACTGCGATAGCCCTGGCTGTTCAGCAGCATGATCTTATAGCGTGTGCTCCCTTCTTCGATTACCGAATAGGCTGTATCTGTCGAGAAACTGACCACGATTGGCGCCTCGCGAGCGAGGAAGAGGTCATAGGCTGCACTCCAGCCTTGTGTGATGGTGAGGACGTTCGGTAAAAGCTTGCGCCAATAATCAAGGTAGCCTGGGTCGCCGTATTGATGGATCGTCCACAGTAGGAAGGCAAGGCCCACCGAGGAGGTTCGGGGATCCTCCAGGATTAACATCTTCTTGTATTTTGGGTCGAGCACCTGCTCGAAGGTCAGTGGAATATCTTCAACTGCTAGTACCTGGCTATCATAGACAAGGGTGATATAGCTATGTTCGTAGGGGATCAACGAATTTGTGGGATCGATCAAGAGGTCCTCTCGCACCGAGGCGAGGTTGGGGACATCCTCTCCTGTTAAGGGTATGAAAAGGTCTCTTCCCTGGGCCATGGAGAGATCCACTGATCCGACTCCGATAAATACGTCCGCGCCGGGTCTCCCCGCTTCCTGCTCAGTTAATAGCTTGGTTAACATCATTCGTGCGTCCCCGGTAGCGACGAACTGCACGTCCACATCGTGTTCCTTCTCGAACGCCTCTTCGATGAACGGTGCCGCACCCCAGGAGGCAAAGCTACTGTAGGTGTAGACAACAAGCTTTTCCGTACCCACGCCGATCACTCCGATCACCATCAGGGCGATCAGACTCAGTAGCAGAGATCTTTTTTGCATCTTGATCATCTCCTTTTTAGTGTTCGTATCCTCGGTCGGGGAGCTCGTTGCCGTCGAGGAGAACTTCTCCTTCGGTGACCCTACCGATTACGCTGTAACACACCTCTTTAGCGATGGTAGAGATTGAACGCTCAGGGAGGGTGAATAGAAGCTCGTAGTCCTCCCCGCCGAAGAGCAGCGCTTCGGAGTGCTCCGCCGGCGCGAGAACCTCATGCAGATCGGAGATCATAGGGAAGCTAGACTCCTCGGTCGAGCAGCCGACTTTGCTCTCGCGTGCAAGCAGGTGAAGCGAGTGGGCCAGGCCATCAGAGATATCGATCATGCTCGTGGCGAGTCCTGCGAGCTTGCATCCCCAAGCGACTCGGGGTGAGAAACAAAAAAGGGCGTTTGCCCGCTTGAGGCTCCCTGCAGCGAACAGATGTAGCGCGGCTTGGGTGCGACCAAGTTTACCGGTGACACACACGAGGTCGCCTAGTTGTGCGCCTTTACGGAGCACTGGTTGCGTAGCTTCGCCGATCCCCATACTCACCAGGGTCAGCTCCTGATGTCGGTCAAGATCTCCCCCTACGAGGAGAGTTCCCGCCTCCTCGCAGCAGGCAATCGCTCCGTTGAGCAGCTCCGTGATGAATTCTTCCTTAAGGTTAGGATCCCCAAGAGCGAGGAGCACACCGAGGGGCCGTGCCCCCATTGCGGCGAGGTCGGAGAGGGAGACTGCTACCGAGCGCCACCCGATGGTGTATGGGGTCGTCCCGGGAGGGAAGTCGCTTGTGCGGTGGAGCATGTCTGTGGTGAGAATGAGATTGGTGTCACGAAACGGGAGTATTGCTGCGTCATCCCCGGCCCCGGCGATGTGTCTGCGAATGATCTTTAAGATCTCAGTCTCCCTCATAGCGGGCGACCCGTTCTCTGCTCTGGGCCGCGAGGGATGTGTGTCACTTCCCTACGCTGGCATTACCCAGATCAGGTTCGAAGGGTCGAGGTTAAACCTCCTCTCAGCCCAATTACTTGAGCTCCCCTGATGAGATTACTATACTCCTGTCGCAGATTTGGATCAAGCTCGCAAAGATAGGATGGTCGTTATTATCGCCAACCACTGCTTTTCAACTTCGGTGCAGAGATAACAAAAACGGAGGATAGGGTAGAAGGGCCGGTTAAGTTCCCGG
>Ga0209986_10001509_pt1 | contig 22261 bp, 22 predicted proteins | sample BlataG_FD_183168 | JGI IMG/M metagenome (GOLD analysis project Ga0209986, IMG submission 183168) | Deep subsurface microbial communities from Black Sea to uncover new lineages of life (NeLLi) - Black_00105 metaG (SPAdes) (version 2) | ecosystem: Environmental > Aquatic > Marine > Oceanic >... | reverse complement strand
GGAAACATAATATTTTCGGCTCATATTGATTCAAAATCTCAAGCCTATTCAACAACAATACGTGTTTTTGTTTATAAAGTATGGTTATATGCTGGATTTTTTGCAGCAATTTTTATTTTAATAGATATCATAATAGACATTGAATGGATAAAAATCGCAGCTAGGATTGCTACAGTTGTAATTATGATAGATAATATAATATTACTGCTTTTAACTACAGGAAATAAATCTCCTGGGGCATTAGATAATGCATGTGGTATGACATGTGTCTTTGAAATTGCAAGATATTTTAGAGAACACCAACTTAATAATTTTAATGTCTGGTGCTGTCAATTTGGTGGTGAAGAGCTTGGAACTATGGGAAGTCGCAATTTTTGTAAAACTTATGAAGATCAATTTGTAATTGGGAAGATCTTTCAATTCAATTTTGAGATGCTTGGAATTAAAGGAGTAAAACATAAAGTACAGATGATGGAAAATTATGGCATTCCAAAAAAAAATATCTCTCCCACTTTAACAAAATATTTAAAACAAGCTGCAGAAAAAGTTGATTTATATATAGAAGGTTTTTATTTAACAACAGGAGCTCATACTGATACAGTACCTTTTCACCAACGAAACTATGATGCAATCGATGTAATGACTCGTGAGAGTGCAATATATGCGCATACAAAAAAAGATACTATAGATAAAGTTGATAAAAGTATTTCAAGAGAAGCATGTTTAATAACAGTTCAAGCCGCACTTTTACTTGATAAAAATTTTAAAAAATAAAATTAAGTTTATGTATAGATAATGAGTGATTGGATATCTTATTTGAAAGAGGATCCAACGGAATGGTTATTAGAATCAGATAATCCCTCTGTAAGATATCTGACTTTAACTGAAATTTTAGGAAAACCTGTTAGTGATCCTCAAGTAAAGAAAACAAGAAATGAAATAATGAAAATAGGACCGGTTCCTAAAATCCTTGCAAAGCAAAATAATGAAGGATATTGGGGGCTCGCTGGAGATTTTTATCAGCGGTCTAAGTATAAAGGAACAGTCTGGTCCCTCATTATATTAGGCGAACTTGGTGCCGATGGAAATGATGAGCGAATTAAAAAAACTTGTGAATTTCTTCTTAAAATTTCCCAAGATTATGAAAGCGGTGGTTTTTCACATCATGGTGATCTAAATAAAGGAGGTAGACATAATGATATTATTCCGTGCTTAACCGGCAATATGGTTTGGACTATGATTAAGTTTGGTTATTTAGATGACCCAAGAATTCAAAAAGCAATTGACTGGCTTGTAAAATATCAACGTTTTGATGATGGAATAGCAGAAGCTCCAAAAGGTTGGCCTTATAGATATGAAAAATGTTGGGGAACACACACATGCCATATGGGTGTAGTGAAGACATTAAAGGCACTCGTAGAAATTCCTCCAAATAAACGCTCAAAAAATATTAAGAATACGATTGAGAACTCAGTTGACTACTTGTTTAAGCATCATCTCTATAAAAAAAGTCATAATTTGTCTCAAATTGCCCACAAAGACTGGATAATTTTTGGATTTCCTCGACTTTGGCAGACTGATGCCTTGGAAATGTTGGAAATTTTAACGGATTTAGGTTATAATGATAATAGAATGCAAGATGCCATTAATCTTATGATTAAAAAACAAGATAATGAGGGGAAATGGAAGATGGAACGAACCTTCAATGGACGGTTTCAAACAAGTATTGAACGAAAAGGAAAACCAAGTAAATGGAATACTATAAACGCACTAAGAGTATTAAAAAGATTATATGGTTAAAAATAATACCTTATATATTCATTTTTAAATAATTTTGTGAATTTATTGACTGAAAATTCTGGAAAAACTATAGCTGAGAAGATTTTAAGCGACCACTCATCTAATAAATCAGTATCACCTGGAGAATTTATTGAAGCAGATATAGATCTTGTTATGGTTCATGAACAACTTGGTGGGCGCATCCATAAAGAATATGAAAAACTCGGATTAGATAGAGTATGGGACACTGAAAAAATATTCTTTATTCTGGACCATTGGGTTCCAGCACCCTCTATAGAAGCGGCTAAAATGCACCAAGATTGTCGAAATTTTGCAAAAAAATATAAATTTAAGCATGATCTTGGTATGGATAAGGGAATTTGCCATCAAGTTTTAACAGAATTAGGTTTCGCAAAACCAGGAATGTTAATTGTAGGTTCTGATAGTCATACAACAACTTACGGAGCCTTTAATTGTTTCTCAACAGGTATTGGTGCAACGGACGTGTCAGTTGTCTTTGCTACGGGAAAATTATGGTTTATGGTTCCTGAAACACAAAAATTCTCCTTTGAAGGACAACTAAGAGATAAAGTAATGTCAAAAGACTTAATCTTGCAAATAATTGGAGATCTCTCAACCGGTGGTTCAGAATATAAATCTATGGAGTTTTATGGGGATGGGGCTAAATCTCTATCAATTGATTCTCGAATGACAGTCTCCAACATGGTAGTAGAAGCAGGGGCGAAGAGTGGAATATTCATTCCGGATAATAAATTAGTTGAATGGTTAAAGGGAAGGTCAATTTCTAATTATAAACTTACAATGCCGGATGATAATGCAGACTATGTTGAAGAATTTAATTATGATTTATCTAAAATAGTGCCTGTCGTAGCAAAACCACCAAGTCCCGATAATGTGGTGCCTGTATCAGAATTACCGGAAATTAAAATTGATCAAGCTTTCTTAGGAAGTTGCACAAATGGAAGGCTAGAAGATCTACGCCAAGCAGCCCAAATTTTAAAAAATAAAAAAATTCATCAGGATGTTAGATTAATTGTTATTCCAGCTTCAAAAGAAATCTATCTAAATGCCATAAAAGAAGGATTAATTGAAATTTTCCTTAATTCCAATGCAATAGTTGGAAATCCTACTTGCGGACCCTGCTTTGGAGGCCATTTGGGTGTATTAGGACCGGATGAGGTTTGCATTAGCACCACCAATAGAAATTTTATTGGAAGAATGGGTGATGTTTCATCAAAAATCTATTTAGCTTCACCAACTACTACAGCTGCTTCAGCGTTAAAAGGAAAAATTGTAGATCCGAGAGAGGTGTAATGCAAGATTATGAAAGAAATTAAAGGCAAAGTCTTTTTATTCGGTGATGACATTAATACGGATGATATCGTTCCTCATCAGTATTTAAACTTGAGGGATGATAATGAAATTACTAAACACACCTTGGAAAATATAAGCCCCAATTTTGCAGAATCTGTTAGAGAGGGCGATGTAATCGTTGCAGGTAAAAATTTTGGTTCGGGAAGTTCAAGAGAAGAAGCCGTCAATGTGCTTAAAACTCTTGGAATAAAAGCAGTAATCGCAGAATCTTTTGCTCGAATATATTTCCGAAACCTAATAAATCTAGGAATTCTCGCTATAAAACTAAAAAAAGCAAAGGAACAATTTTCTGAAGGAGATAACATAATTATCACTTTAGATAAAGGTGAAATTATAAATCAAACAAAAGATATAAGGATCCCAATTGAAAAAATACCTGATTTCTTGCTCAAAATATTAGAATCAGGAGGAATTTTAAATAAAATTAAGAAAAGCAAGTAAATTAATCGAATTCATTTTTAATTAAATTTATCAGGTATTTTAGGCAAGCAAATTATATCTTTTATTTCTCGAAAATTCTTATCAAATGTGTAGATTCGATCTATTCCCTTTTCTTTCATTAATAAATAAGCAGAAATATCATTTGAATCCATTTCAAATTTTGGTATTTTATCTATTGAATTGATGTAAATCATTTTAGATACCTCTAATATTTCAATAGAATTATTTGAGATCAAACCCCATAAAAATGAATGTAATTGCTCCCATGACATAGAATATTTAAGGAGATTAACAATTTCTGACAATTGAATTAAGGAAATGCAAAATTCTTCTTTACCATCATTGAGCATTTGAATGATTTTTTTTGCTTCTTCTTTCATCCAGATTATTTTTTGAGGTAATTTCTGCCTTTTTGCTTTAAAATAAGCATAAATAAAAATATTCACATCTAAATAAATCATTTTTCATCTCTCCTCCATTTCTCTTCCCTGATTTTTTTCTCAAATTCGTTCCAATCTGCAAGATCTTCAATAAATTCAACACCTAAATCTAATTTATCAAAAAATTTTGTTAAATCTCCTTTTTTTTTTGGTATTATCTTTAAAAAATCCCCTTCCTTAATTATTATAACCTCATTTTCCTCTCCAAGCACTTTTTCCCTCCAATCCCTCGGTAATACAATCCTACCTTGCGAATCAACCTTTTTGATTTCTGTTTTTTGTTTCATTTTTCTTTATATTCTTATATTATCTCTAAAAAATTTATTTATTAGTTTCCAGAAATTAAAAAGCATACCTAATATATAAAATCTTGGAGAAATCTAAAAAAACCCCAAAAATCTTAATTCTTTAAAATCGCCGAAATGACAGTATTATTAAAAAAAGGAAATTTAGTTAATATTTACATCAAGTTTTCTATTTCTTTTTGAATATCTTCAATTCTTCTTTTAGCTTTTAATAAAATTTTGCTTTTACCATACTTTTTAAACCATTTATTGAATCTCTGTTGAATAGTAACCTCTTTATGCCCCGTAAAGTGCTTATCGGCTAAACATACAATTTTTTCTTCTAGTGTTTGAGGTAAATAGTCTTTTCTTGGTAACCCCACACTTTCCGCATCTTCTGCATCAAGCCCACCAAGAATATGTCTCTCACAAATTAACGCTAACTCTTTTGGATACCCCATATTCCTTAAAATTTTACTACCAATAAGAGAATGCTTAAATCCGTGTGTTTTTGAACGCCCAATATCATGGATTAGAGCTCCAATTTCTATTAAATTTTTATTGATTTCAGCTCTCTTGATCTTATTTGCAATTTCTAAAGCCTTTTCTGCAACTGCAATTGAATGTTTTCTAACATGAGCCGGAACTCTGACTTCTTTCAGTAATTCTAAAACATGTTCTCTAGAAGGAATTATATATTCTTCTTGCTTCATTTCCTAAGTTTAAGCCATTGACTTTGAATGTAAAATTGATAAATTTCCAGAAAATTTTTATTAACAGTAATTATTGTAATAATATTATTTTATCCATAATAATCTTTTCAATTCCTTGAAGTAATGTTCATATGCGAAAAAAGACCTATATTGAACCAATTTGCGCCTCATGCACGTTTGAAATCGCATGTAAAACACTCAATCTTTCTCTGGAACAAACAAATCTTAATAAAGAAAAAAAGAAAGAAATTAAATTTAGAGCAATAAAACAAATTCTCAAAATTCTTGGAGAAGAATTTTCTGAATATAGCTATCCCTTTAGATTATCAGCAAAAGTGTATGAATCCATAAAAAATATTACCGGCATAATAGATCCTTATAAAAATCTAAAAGAACTTAGCAATAAAACGATTCTAAACCTTGAAGACTTCTTTTGGAAGGAAATAAATAAAGGTAATACTTTCAAAGAAAAATTATATTTCGCAATTCTTGGCTCGATAACCGGGAATTTAATCGACTTTGGCACTGCCGGCCATCAAATTAACCTAGAACCAGAAAATATTAAAGAAAAATTTCATCAAATCAAAACTCATGGATTAAAAATCAATCAAATTGATAAACTAATCGAAAAACTCCAAAAATACAAAAAAGTATGCTATATACTTGATAATGCCGGCGAAATTGTATTTGATAAAATGGTAATGAGATTATTAAAAGAAAATGGCATTATATCCACCGCAATCGTAAAAGGAGGATCAATCACAAACGATGCCACATTAGATGACGCAAATATGGTTAAATTAGAAGAATTTGCAGAAAAGATTATCACTACAGGCTCAAATTCTTACGGTATTGATCCAAAATTTATAGATCCTAAATTTTTACAATGGCTTATAAACGAACCATTAATCATTGCTAAAGGACAAGCAAATCTAGAAACATTTATATCACTATTAGATAAAATTAAATTAAATGATGTTTTTCTTATCCTCCGAGTTAAATGTGATGTGGTTTCCCGCTTAATTGGAAATGTAAATAAAGGAGATAACGTCATTTTATTCTAATCAGAAATGTTATTTTTAGAGTAATTCTTTAAAATTCTTCATATGGACCAGAGGCAAAACCGAATGTGGAGCCTCCAATTAATGAGCCTAGAGTTCCGCCTAAAATAATACCAAATGTAATGATTAAATCTTCACCGGAAAACATACTTAGTAAATCTACCCCAGATAAAATGCCAAAAAGAATCCATACAAGAAAATCGATCACAAAAACTAACAATGCAGCTGCAATTCCTCTTTTAGTTCCCTTAGTGATACAAGCTGCAATTCCTCCCGTAAAAATCCATGCAAGCATATTACCGTTAAATAATCCAATTATTACTCCTACAAAATCAGAGGGCATATGGGAAAAGAAACCAATTAAATTTAAATCTAATGAAAATGCCTTTCCAATCCATCTATACAGCCCTGTGCTCGGGGAAGTTTGCAAAGTTGTAATCATATCGCTGAAATCTATCCAATTGTAAAAACTCCAAGCCAAAAAAAAACTAATAAATATTCCTGTGATAATTCCAATAGGTAATCTTCCAATTCTTACCATTTTTTTTCTCCTTTTTTTTACAATTTGAAAATTTAATTTTTTTTGTACTATTATTTATTTTAAACATAACTTAAGAACTTAAATTTTAATCTTTTTTTGTAGAAATCAAAAATTATTAAAGTTATATTTTATTAGAGTTTAATATTAAACTTATTAAAGATACTGTGTCAGAGATATTATGTCTGAGAAAAAAGACGATGTATTAATAGATGATTTCGATGAGGATTTTAAGGAAGATTTTGAAGAAATTGAGGAAGAAGAGGTTGAAGAAGAATTTATTATCCCTGTAGAAGAAAAGCCGGAGGAGGAAGAAATTGAAGAGATGGATGAGGAGATTAAACAGATGTTTTTAAGTAGTGGAATTCATATTGGGACGAAAATCCTAAGTGGCAAGTTGCGAAAGATTCATCTCGAAAACTATGGCTCGTCGAATGACTTCATCTATCGCCAGACCAATTACGGGCTCTATGTTCTCAACATTCGCCGAACTGAAGAAAGACTTCGCATTGCTGCTAAATGGGTTGCGAAATTTCTAATAGAAGGGAAATCTAAAAGCGAAGAATCTAAGATTATAATATCTTCTGTAAGGAGGTATGGGAAAGAGCCTATAAGAAAATTTGCGGAAGCATTAGGTCCAAATGTAATTGAAAAGGATGTAAGATTTGTTCCCGGTTCGTTGACTAACCCATTAATGGAGGCTTACATTAAAAACGTTTCATTAGTAATAATCGTTGATCCACATGCAGATAAACAAGCACTGAAAGAATCAAGAATAGCACGAATTCCAGTTTTATCGCTTATTGATACGGATGATGATCTTACTGGAGTAGATTTAGCAATTCCGGCAAATAATCGGGGTAAGAAGGCTCTTGGGTTAGTGTTCTTTTTATTGGCTCGAGAAATACTCAAAATAATAGGTCAAATAAGAACCGATGAGGAATTTCCATATACTAGAGAGGATTTTGAGTCAAAAATAGTTCCTATAATGCGCGATTAAAATAATTTTGATAAATAATATTATTTGTAAATTAATTTGAAAAAAAAAAAAATTAGTTTTTCTGGGAAAGGTGGAGTTGGAAAATCTACTCTTTCAATTTTTTTTTTAAAATATCTCATTAATAATTATCCCGACTTTGAGATATTAGTCATTGATGCCGATCCCGATTCAAACATAGCCGATCTTTTAGGGATGGAGGTTCCTTTTAAAGATACGGTGGGTGGCATTACTACCGAGCTAAAGCATCAAATGGCAAACAGGTCTTTACCTCCGGGTATGTCTAAAAATCAAATGTTAGAAGCGGAAATCTACGATTCACTAATAGAAGAGGACAATTTTGATTTAATGGTAATGGGAAGGAGCGAGGGGGAGGGATGTTATTGTTATATTAACTCAATTTTAAGGACTATTCTTGATGACATTTCGAAAAACTATTCGATCACAATTTTAGATATGCCAGCTGGACTTGAGCATTTTGCAAGAAAAACTGATGAAGATGTGGATGATCTGGTAATTGTGACTGACCCTAGTAAGATGGGTTTTCATACAATGAATAGAATTATCGAAATCACTGATGAATTAACTTTAGAGTTTAAGAATATCTGGGTTATTGGAAACAGATTTTCAGACGGACTTAAATCACTTTTAGAGGGAGAGATCAAAAAAGTTCTCAAAAAAAATGTTAATTTATTGGGTTTTATTCCCGAAGATGATGAGATTGGTGAATTTAATTTTATGGGAACGTCGATCTTGGAATTAAACAAAAATAATAAAGCATTTTTAGAATTTTGTAACATTATATCTAAAATTTTAGAATAAATAAATCACTTAGATCTTATTATGACTGAAGAATCTATTCTTAATGAAATTGAATCCAATAGAGAGGAATATATTAGCTTTTTGCAGCGATTAGTACAAATTAACACATACAATCCTCCTGGAAATGAAATGGACTTGGCTGTTGAGATTGAAAAATATTTGAAAAAAGCCGGTATTGAAAGTGAGATTTTTCCTTTTGGAGATAATCGGGCTAATTTAATCGCCACATTAAATGATAATTTTGATGGTCCTAATCTCCTTTATAATGGGCATATGGATACAGTCCCTCCTTCCTCTTTGGATGATTGGAAACATGATCCTCTTTCTGGTTTTATTAAGCGAAATAAGATTATGTATGGGCGCGGAACTACAGATATGAAGTCAGGATTAGCGGCAATGATTATTACTTTAAAAATATTGAAAAAATTAAATATTAAACTTGTTGGTAATTTGATATTAAACGCGGTTCCAGACGAAGAGACTGGTGGAAAAATGGGGACAAAATGGTTTATTGAAAACAAATTGAAATCAATTAAATGTGATTTTGTTATTGTAGGAGAAGCTACAGGTTATAATCCATTGCCTAAAGCCATCATTCTTGGCGAAAAAGGTATTGTTCAAGTAAAAATTATCACAAATGGCATTGCATGTCATAGTTCTATTGCATTTCAAGGTAAAAACGCTATTTATATGATGTCCGAAATTATTGAAAATTTAGATAAGTTAGAGATTCCTGATGTGGATCCTCCAATGCCGGAAAAGGCACTTTTAAAACTTTTAAGTTCTGCGTTCCCAAATGAAGAAACTTTTAAGAGAATTTATGATGAACAACCACAACTGCAAAGTATCGTGAAATCTTTATTACAATCAACTCAAAGTATGAATATGATAAAAGGAGGAGTTAAAGAGAATGTCGTTCCTGATCATTGTGAAGCAATCATTGATTTTAGGTTATTATCAGGTCAAAATTCAGAAATGGTGATAAGTGCTTTAAAAAAATTAATTAATGATTTGGGCTACAGAATCAGTAATAGCCCTAAAGGAAAACCGGGTGAAACTTTCGTTTATTTAGACATTTTTCTTCAATCAGAGCCTTCTTATTGGAAAGATTGGGAGGGATTTCAAAAGTTAAAAGATTTCAGTAGCATAGTAGAAAAGATCTATAAGAAAAAGCCTATATGCTTTTTATTCCCAGCGACAAGTGACGCTCAATATTATCGTAATAGCAATTATTGTGAAAAAACGATTCTTTTTGGTCCCGGAAATGCTGCAACAGCACATGCCATAAATGAGAATGTGGAAATTGAAGATTTTATTAATGTTATTAAAGTATATACTCTATGGGCTTATCACTTTCTAAAATAGAAAAACAAAAAAAATTTTATTTCTTATGCTCCAGCCTTATACCCAATAAAATCTCATTAGTTAAGTAGGATAAAAGATATAATGGTGCAATACAATAGAAAAAATCTACTTAAAATTATGATTACGCCGTATAGAACTGATGTCCATGCATCTATTCCTCCATAAATAGAAACTCCAGGATAGTAATTTGAACCATCAAATCTACCGAAGTCTGTAGCAAGGAGCAATATCCCGCCTATAACACTTGTTATTAGCATCCTATGAAAAATATCATATTTTCAAATCTTTTAGCTTCTTCTGATATTTTTAATCATTTATAGTTTTTCTCAAATTTTAATTCATTTTAACTAATATACAGTTTAAATTTTTGAGAATTTAATTTTGATGCGTTTTAATTATTCTAAAATTAACAAAATTGATTTCTCTCATAAAATTACTTTTATTACATTTTTTAAATGATATTTTTTAAATTACTTTAAAATTTTTATAATAAGATATAAATATTGAGAAAGAAACATGAATTTTACAATTAAATTACAAATTTTAAAATAAATAAGTAAAATAATTATTAAAAAGTGAAATAAATGTCTAAAGAAGATAAAATGTTAGATGAATTGAAACAAATTAGAGAGTTTCTCACCCCCCCCACCCCCTCCACCTCCACCGAAGAATATGTTGGAAGAATTCAAGGCTTTTCTTAAAAAATATAAGGTTCTTGGACTTGCAGTTGCCTTTATTATGGGGATATATATTGGTTTGGTAATTCAAGCACTTGTTGACGATTTAATTATGCCAATAGTCTCAGTTTTCTTGCCTGGCATCGAATGGGAAGCTCTTGCTATTGGACCTTTTAGAATTGGGCATTTCATTGGGACTTTGATAACATTTCTTATCGTAGCTCTTGTAATTTTCCTAATAGTGAAGATTACAAATAGAATGGGAATTGAATAAAATAAATAGTTTTTATACTCCCCTGCTAAAAATTAAGATGAAATTTAAAAATTAATTCTTTTTTTTTTTAATAAAAAATTGGGATTTTGTAAAAATTTTAAAAAAACTGCTCTCTTAAAGTTCTTTCCATTTGTATTAACAATATTACAAGGATAATCATACGTTTCCTTAATGAAAATATGATCATGATTTTTAATAAAATTATTTGTGAAAAAATTGCCTCTTTTAAGAGTCCTAATAAAAAAAACTTTTCTTGCTTGAACTATTATGGAACAACACATCTTTGTGTTTATATCCAAAAAGTAATTTAAGAAAGACTGCGAAAGAAAAATCACTTTATTTATAGACCTAAAGGTTTTGATTTACCGAGTAAAAAATCTTTATATCTTTGAACTTTTCTCTAAGCGTAAAGATTAAAGGGTAATCTATTTGGGAAAAAAAAAATAAATTTTTATTATACTATGTTGAGAGCAATTGTTTCAAAGTAAAAATCATTAAAATAATTTTGGGTTTGGAATTCCAAGATATTTTTCAACAATGCTTAGAATTTGTTCTTTTGTGTTAATATATCCGAATAATTGATGCTTAGCTAATCCTTGAGATGTTTGATAAACGGTTTTAAATGGGTTTAACTGCACTTCTATTTCACCGAACATAAGATTATTTTTATCTGGAGATTCAGCATTGTAAGATTGAATTACTCCAATTTCAGCATCTGGGTGATCTCTAGAAGTATCGAAACATTGATCTTGAGAATTTGGAATATCAAAAGAAAGCTTAATGATAAAACCATAATTTTCTGAATTGGGTATTTTTAAAATATAACCTATTTTTCCTGGTCGCTTTAAATCAATATCTTCTGGTCGAATTGCAAGTTTATAGATATCATTAGCATCAATTTTGAAAGCCACATGATTATTCTTAATTTTTATATACTCGTTCGGAATTGTTCTAAAATAGGATTGGGGCTTCGGATCCTTCTTAGTTGGAATTAATACAGTACCGGGATTCTCCATACCACCAGATATTATCTGAGTTAAATTCCAACCATTAAGTTGTAAGTTGGGTGTAGAAAGTCTACAATCCTCTAAATATTGAATCCCACAATATGCAACTCCAGTTCTAATTGGTTCCTCCACCAATGAAATGAATCGCTTTATTTTTCCTTTATATATTTTCCCATTTGATTGGTTGGTTAAAGAAATACTTGTAGTAAGAAGACAGCTTGTTTCAGAATAAGATGTAAGTTTATAATCTGCGGGATCAAGCCCTTCAGGACAAAACCAGCCTTCCCATAATTCGCTATTTTTGTAGAAAAATAACCTCTCAGGACTAATCCAGTAGCGATCACCACCAATATTCCACTCTTTTTTAAAATCAAGATCTATTATCGAAGGATTAACCCATAGAAGATTAATGCATTATTTTTTCGGAAATATACCTAATACTCGCCCACCATGTTCAGAAACAATAACTGTGCCTTTGTTATAATTTAGTTCGATATATGATATTCGACCTTCTAAACTATTAATTAAGTCTCTTTTAGTAAAATAATTCATAATTATAATTAATTATTTTAATTTGAAATAATATGATTTAGAATCTCTTTTCTTTTATTTAGAGCTTTTTTTGCAGCAATTTCAATCATATTTTCCATCTGTTTGTTGTCTTCAGGAGCTTTTTCTCCAATTTGCTTTTTTATTTTGGTATAAGCAGATTCTCTAAATCTTGGGAGGATTGTTGAAGATTTCTTATCTACAGAAATAAATTTCACTTCATTTGAATCATCAACAAAACCAATTTCGCAACATTTTATATTAATACTCTTTAAATCATTGATTATTTTTTCGCTTATGCTCTCATCACAATATATTAAAAGTGAGTCTAATGATACACCTAAATAATCAACACCTGTTTGATTTAGAAGATTTAATACCCTAGAATTCACCAATTCCTTTACTTTAACTTCATGAATTGACACACCGCATTTTGCTTCATAATTAATTTCATATAAATCTCCTCTCAAACCTCCATTAGTCACATCGCACATGCAATGAATCTTATCTGTGTAATCAGAAGACAACAGCTTCTCACATGCTTTTAGAAATTTAATATTTAGGGTTTCTTTAACAACCTCATGATTACCTGAGTAAATCGCAGTAGTTGTGATCGTTCCCCCTCCAGATCCTTCAGTCATTAATATTTTATTGCCGGGAATTATATTTCGTCTAGCTAAAATTCTTTTACACACACCTACTGCAGCTATTCCCCCCACAAGTCGATCTCCAATTACCATATCACCCCCAATTCTTAAAGTAGACCCTGCAGTTATAGGAACATTAGTTAATTCGGAAATTGTCGAGATACCAGCCATAAAATCAAAAAGTTTTCCAACATCAGCATCGTCACCCAAATGAACATCTACCATAATAGAAATCGGTTTTGCTCCTTTAACATATAAATCTCGAAGTGCAGCCCTCGTTACATGAAATCCGCAAATAAATGGGAAATCACTTAATCGAGAGTGAATCCCTTCCATTTTCGAAACAATAAATACATCTGAACTGGTAAATTCTTTTCCTCTGAAATCTCTATAATTACCCAACTGAATTGCTCCAGCATCATCAAGAGAAGTGGGCGCCAAGAACGCCTCACTTTTCGTAATAGAAAGCTCAGCTATTAATTTATGCACAAAAAAATCCCCTAGACCCCTACATCCAACTCCTTGTTTTCCAATTGAAACATTTGCTCTAGGAATTTCGAGTAGATTTTTAATAAATTTATTTCTTATCGAATTTGTATCACTCTTTACACATTCCTCATAAATTGCATTTGATAATAATTCTGCATCTTGAGGAGATATATTTTTGTAATCAAGATATTCTTGCTTTAATCTTTCAATGATTTCAGTTTTAGAATTTCGTTTTCTAAGCAGGTTTCTTGTAAGACCTTCTAAATCACTCATTTTTATTTCACAATTTTAATAAACTTAAAAATTAATGATATGTTAAAATATTTGATAGTAGTTATTTATATTTGTCAATTAACTTGGTGAAGTTATAATTAAAATTACTATTAAAACTCCATGTAGGGTACATTTATCTTTAATAGATGAGAATGGATATACTGGTAGAATTGATGGTGGGATTGGTCTTATGTTGGAATCTCCCAATATTGTGATAGAGGTTTCAAATAATTCTGATGAATTAAAAATTGAATTTGATGAACCCCATGATGGATTCTTACAGACCATTAAAGAAAAAACTGAGGCGATGACAAATGCTCTTAATATTAAGAATAAAAATTACCATTTCACAATTAAGGAATATTATTCGGAACATTTAGGAATTGGATCAAAAACTCAATTAAGCTTAGCAATCGGTTTAGCAATAGCTAAATTAGAAGGAGTAAATTTACCCGTAGAAAAAATTACTAAAATAATTGAGAGAGGAGGTACATCTGGAATTGGATGGAGGGGTTTTGAACAAGGAGGTTTCATTTTGGATGCTGGGCACGATTTTGGTAATGGAAAAGAGAAAGAAACTTACATGCCTTCTTCAGCTTCCTTATCAACAAATCCTGCTTTAACTCTTATTAGATATCCCATTCCCGAGAATTGGAGATTTGTAATAATTATTCCTAACGTAAAACAAGGGGCTCATGACCAAGAGGAAGTAAATATCTTTCAAGAATATACACCAATTAATCGAGAAGAAGTCAATGAGGTTTCACATCAAATTATCATGAAAGTTTTACCTGGAATAATTAAAAATGATTTGGATTGTTTTGGACAAGGAATAAAACGGATCCAAAAAATTGGGTTCAAGAAAATCGAAATAGAATTACAACACCCATTTGTTAAAAAATTAATGAAATTTTTAGAAGCCGAAGGAGTAAAAGCTTATGGAATGTCCTCTTTTGGACCATGCGTAGTTGCAATTACTGAAAATGATGAGTCTGCAAAAATTTTAGAACCTAAATGTAAAGAATTCATTAAAGATTTCGGAGGTACAGTTTTAATTGCAAAGCCTAATAATACTGGAGCAGAAATAAAAATTGAAGAAGAATAATACTGAAGAAAAGTTAAAAATTCATTTTACAAAAGATCTCACGGATAAAGAGAGGGCAACTTTTGAAACAGGTATCAAATTAGGAGCTCTTTATCATATCTTATGCGGAATTCCTATTAATACGAATGAAAATGTCATTAGATCAATTGAAAATGGTATAGAACAAGCAATATCATGCCAACCTTATGTAAAATCCGTTAAAATTAACCTCAGAAGAGAAAATTTGAAAGGTATAAAAGAAAATGAATTTGATTACGATGAAATTTCTGGTAAAACAATCGAAGCTGATCTCGTAGTTCAATTTAGGAAGGTTGAAGTTAAAGCCAAAATTGAATGGATTAAAGAATTGAAATATCCTTTAATGTATATTTCAGAACTAAAAGTTTTGGAAAAATAAAAAGATCTCCATTCTGATATTATATTATAATAATCAGAATTCCAAAAAAAAAGAAAAAAGGTTGGAACTTAATTTTATTTTGTTAATACCCAATTTTGCGGAAGATCATTATTTGGACCCATTAAAAGATCTCCGTTTGGATAATGCGCACTAATATTGCATTGATTCCCATTAATCTCTACGGTAATAAATTCTAAGGTCTGTTCAGAATATATATGACCGAAATGTACAAGATCCGTTTGACAACCCTCACCCGATAGCTGATAGTAATGACTTCCATCTGATGGGGAATAATCACCTGTAAATACGAGTGAAGGATCCCAGGGTCCTCGAGTATAAATATTGGTTTGATATACGCCGCTAGATGTATTGTACCATGTTCGTTGATATGAAGAGGTTCCCCTTGTCATGATTGCATAATCTTTTTCTAATTGAGCGCCCCCACCACCAGTCACTATATAAAGAACATCATTATGTTCCCAATCATGTGTAGGATTGTATATTAAACCATTTCCACCATATGTATAATTATATGCTTCATACATATGATCATGTCCGTAAAAAACTGCAGTTACATTATATTTATCAAATATCGGCAACAAATTCTGCTGTAGTTCGAAATATACGGCAGATGAGCCGCTTGAAATAATCGAAAGATGCATCGAGACGAATATCCAATCCGTGGTATCACTTAAGCTTGCTGCTTGGAGATCTTCTTCAATCCAACTTAGTTGTTCATCTGTCATGTGGTAAAAGTGCTCAAAATTATCAAGCACAATGAAATGAGAATTCAGATAATTATATGAATAATATCTTCCGATATTGGGATTTACGTATGGATATGTAAATAGAGCAGCATAATTAGACCCTGTATCCAAGGATATACCAGCATACCCAATATAACCCCATTCATGATTACCGATTGTAGTCATTGTAGGATAATATGCAGATACTCGCGCAAAATTATCAATTACATCATGCCAATCCTCAAAATCCTCTCCAGACTCAGTTAAATCACCAATTTGAATTAGGAAATCAATATCTAACTGACTTAATAATCCATCAATTAAAATTCGGTTCGCTTCCTTGATTACTGTATTCTTCGGTTGCATGTCCCCAAATACCGCAAATTTATATGCACGATCAACAGATGGTGCTGTTGTGAAATTAAAGATTGTCGATTGATGGTTAGTAACAAAATTTTCTGGAATAGAATAGAAATATATAGTATTTGGGACTAATGCAGTTAAATAAACCTTATGGAGATAATTTCCGGTTCCCTCTTTTTGTTGATCAAGATTCTCTTGAGAAGTTCCATAATAAACCACTGTACTATTCGCCTCAGCAGTTAACCAGCTAATACAAATGCTTGTAGTTGGATCATCATGCCACGTGAGCCATGGACCCTCTGTATAACCTGTACCACCCAGAATGCTCGCTTCGGGGAAAGTAACATAATGTGTCAGAACAAATATACCAGAACCCACTGAAAAAATCAAGAAAATAGTACTGAATACTGCGAAAATCTCAAACTTCGGACGTTCAATACGAATCTTCGGATTAATATTTTTGAGTCCAAAGTAAGCGAAGAGTGAAGCGCCCCCGAATATTAACCCGGCGATAAGGGATACAACCGCTTTAACATTAGCAAGTTCTGAAATGACATTATCTATGTTTTCAAGTGAGATATTAGAATTGATAAAAAAATAAAGAAACGAAAAAATATTAACAGAAAATGCAATTGGCAAGATAATAAACCATCGGAAATTGAATCTTCCTCCCTCTCGCTGAAACATGTTTTTAATTTTCTCATTTTTATCAAGGAACCACATTAAGAAAAATCCCACAATCGAACCTATCATAGTGATGATAACGGCATCTTCTGCACCCGGTAAATCCAATTTAAAAAGATAAAGCTCCAATAGTCCAATAAATATCAAACCAGCTGTGGATACTAATGAAAAGATCCCAAAAATAATTTTTAGTAGATTTTTAATATCTTTCATAATTACAAATAGAATCAAGCATTTAATAATACTTTTTATTTCTAAAGAATGAGGTTTATTATTTGAGTTATATAATAAAATTCTTTTCAATTCTGATAATTATTTGGTGAGTATCTATCCAATACGTATATTCTATCATTTTCTTTAATTGGAGAATCAACTAAAATTCCGACGGTTATATGATTTCCTTTAGATGCTTTCGGTGTTTCGGTTACAATCTTTTTCTTAATTTGAAGAGATGATATCTTTTGACGAAGATAAGTATCGGTATTAATCCCCATAATTATTATTTCATCTCCAATCTTTAAATTTCCCCAAGTAAGTAAAATCTTCGCTGCTTTTCTATTTCGATAATAACTAAGAACACGTCCAACTTCCCTTTTTCTGTACTCTGAAACATTACCGGATGTCTCACGTTCAATTTCAGTTGCTTGAGGACGTCCAAAATAGAACCCCGTAGAAAATCCTCTATTATATACTTTATTCAATTCCTTTAACCAGATTTTTGCCTTTTCCTCTGTGAAAGTTCCATCATAATATGAGTCTATTGCTTCCCGATAACATTTTGAAGTTATCTCCACATAAAGCGCATCGCGCATCCTACCCTCAATCTTAAAAGCATCAATATTGGCCTCAATAAGCTGTGGAATATATTCAATCATGCATAAATCTTTTGTATTCAAAAAATAGACTCCATCGTAAATAAAACTTTTACCAGTATCATCAGTGACAATCCAACTCCTCCTACAAGGTTGTATACATTTACCCCGATTAGCGGAGAATTCAGATGATTCTAAAACATCGGCTGAGAAATAACATCTTCCTGATATTGAAGTGCATTGTGCCCCATGTACAAAGGTCTCGATTTCTGCTATCTTTAATTTCTGTTTAATTTCTTTTATTTGCTTAAGGGAGAGCTCTCTAGCAAGTATAAGCCTATTCGCCCCTAAACTTTCATAATATTTTGCAGATATAGAATTTGATATACTTGCTTGTGTTGAAATATGAAAATCAAGGTTTCTTTCTTTTGCTAATTCGATTGCACCTACATCATGAATAATAACCGCGTCAATTTCTGCGGCTGCAGCTTGATCTAAAACCTGCGCAAGTGTTTCTATTTCATTTTCGTAAATAATAATATTGGTTGTTAGATACGTTTGAATATTATTTTCATGGCAAAATTTAACAACCTTTGGTAATTCTTCCAATTTAAAATTGTCTGCCATCATTCGCATGTTTAAAATTTCGATTCCGAAATAAACAGAATCAGCATTACCCAGCATTGCTTTAAGAGATTTCCAATTCTTTGCGGGGCACATTAATTCAATTTTTCGCATTCTCACTCTAGGTTTAAATTATTTTAATAATTAATATATTATGATTGTTGAATGCAGTTAAAGTCTTTTTCATTAGATGTTCAAAATAAAGTTAAGGAAAATGTAAAATGGACAAATTTACTTCTTAAAGATCCAAGGAAATTTCTAATTGAATCAGGGGAATCGTTTACAGTTTATCGTACTTTAACCGATTTATTCGATTTGCCAATTGATCATCCTGATGTAGTTCAAGCTCATCAAGATATGTTGGAAGATCCATTAGTGGATAATCTTTTAGAGAATTTATCAGATTGGGAAAAAGATATAGTTACAGCTCATAATAAAGCAGATTATCTTCCAAACCAATTATGGCTTTTGCTTGATTGGGGGCTTACACTTGAAGATGACAAACGTTTCAAGAAGGCTTTTGACAAAATTCTTGCATATCAAGATAAAGAATTCGGACAATTTCTTGCTTATTCAAGGGTATATGATACAAAAACAAAGACAAAATATCCAGCGTGGTCAAGCTATTTATGTGACCATAACTTAATAGTAAGCATTCTTTTATTGGCAGGATTAAAGGATGATAACCGTGTTAAAAAGGGATTAAAAAGAGTGAATGAATTACTTACAGAAACAACTCAAGGAATGGGTTGGAAGTGTGTTCCTAATCTCACAACTAAACGCCGAGGTCCGGGAAGAGTTAATGATGTTTGTCCTATAATTGTCGCAGATATCTTGAGAGGTTATTGGGTTTTACCAGAAAATGAATGGCCAGAACATCTAATCGAAGCAGGAAAAACCTTGTTAAATTGTTGGATAAATCGATCAAAAGAGAAACCATATATGTTTGGACATGGACGAAATTTTCGTAAACCTCGTGCTCCATTTTTTTGGTATAATATAGGAACAATTCTTGATGCCGTGAGTCATTATTCAGAACTTGTAAAAAATCAATCATTTAGGGAACTAATAGCTGTGAGTTTACTTGCGTGGGAGCCAATTGGAGTAATTATTCCTAAAACTGTATATTTATATTTTAACTCATTTTCATTCGGGCAGAAAAAAACACCCTCACCTTGGATGACATTGTTCCTTTCACGAATTTATAAACGTGCTGTAGATTTTGATCCCAATATCATAGATGTCGTGAAAAAAATTGACGGAAAATCCTTAAAAGGTTCGAAAGGAGGTCCGAAATCAAAAAAATCGTGAATAGATTCAATCAAATTTTATATTTTTTTCTATGTAATTCATGATAAAAGCCATAGTTGCTATTGCCTTATCATTTTTAGCAAAACGCTCAATTTGTTCATTATAATATAAGATTTTATTATAAATATCATCATACATTTCCCTATCTTCTCTTTTAATTGCAATCTTTAGCCTCGTTGTGAGAATAATCGATTCAAGAGCAAGATTTTCAGCCCTATTTTTTAGATGAAATGATTCTCTTCTCTTAATGAAATCAAAAACTTTAAAATTGGCTTGGAGAACATTGTTATCCCCAAGATGAGTGGCTTTGGTTATGATTTTATGCTCATCCAACTCCCCAAAAATTACTCCCCACGATTCCTTTAAGTAAGGAATTTCATCTTTAAAATCATAAGAGGAATCTGGAAATTCTCTTTCAGTTAGACCTGAATTCTCACCCAATAACGCGGCTTGAGCGTAAAAATAAATTTTATCTACAAAATTGATTGAAACATATGGAAATTTAATCAAATTCTTATATGTATCTGTCTCAAGATACGGAGTCATCTGAAATGTGTTATTATCAAGGAATTTAACGCCCATACAAGCAGAATTGGGTATAATAATTTTTTCCTTTTCTAATTTTGTAAGAGATACAGCAATTGCTTCGTATAGACGATTAAAGTTAATTCCGAATAATTCTTTAATACTCCTCATTGTTCAATTTATTTTGAAAATGAAATATATAAAAAAAAGTTGTTTATTTAAAATCTTTTATTTTTTAATCAATGATTCGAGTCTTTCTGTAAATATTTTTTCTGTTGCATCCATTTCAGGTACCACATTTTTAAGCACGCCAATCCAAAAGAAGGGAATAAGAATCCAAAAGAAAATTGATATCAACATTCCATAAACAAAACCAAATGTATCAGCAAAAATCGAACCGATCAAGGGGCCTATAGCTCTTCCAATAATATCAAAGAAATTAGAGGTTGCAAGCACTGTCCCACGATGTTCAGGAAGGTTTAAATCTACGACCGTTGCATACCAATTACCATTTACAGCACCATTTATAAATATTCCAATCATGAACAATATTAACCAAATTAAAATTCCGGGAATTAAATCCGGAGCCCTAAATGGTATAATTAAAGCAATGAAGATAAATGGAATAGGAACTATATTTCCCAATAATGCAAGTTTTACACGTGCTTTTTTGCTGCCTTTTTTGAATTGTTTATCTCCAATAAAACCAAATACTATAGTCCCAATTAGTGTGGCAAGTAGAATGAGTATTAAATAAATCAAAGTTACATCAGAAGAAATCCCATGATAGTCTTCCATATAAGCAAAGAGCAAAAATAATATAATACCCGTTGGAATTGTATCAACGAAATTAATAATTAACCAAATATTGGCTTTCTTTTTAAAGATTACTTTCAGGTCAGAAAAATTTATCCTATATGTATATTCTAATGCATCTTTTTCAAGCATATATGAATAATCTCTGCCAGCTCGAGATGGTTCTCTGAAAAAAATAAAGAGTAGAGCACTAATAAACCCGGCAATGCCTATAATTGAATAAGAAATACGCCAATCAATATTACCTAGAAATGTTGCTAAACCCGTTCCGACGACCATTCCTATTAACGATGATATTGAAAAGAAAGAGAAACCCTTAGATCGGTCCTCTTGAGAGACAATATCACCTATCAATGAGAAGATACACGGAATCAGAGCGCCATATCCAATTCCTGTCATGATAGTTAAGAAGAGAAACAAAAAATATCCATTTAAATCTGGCGGAATGAAGATAGTAATAAATGAAAATATTGAAAAAATTATCGTTCCAATGAAAACAATCCATTTTCTTATTATTTTATCTGCTAAAAAGCCAAATATTAACATTGCTATTCCTGTTAAGATGGTAAATGAAAATGTGAGTATTCCTAAGGGAGTAGTATTCCCTCCAAATCCAAAATAATTTGAAATAATGAGAAGATTTGGAGAAATCATATTTGAAATGGATGAAATTAACGTAACGATCGTTATAAACAAAATTATTGATAAAATAGGGATATTTTTAGAATTAGCACTCATACTATTAATTTAATTAGGATTGTATAAAAAGATTCAATTTGATTAAAAAAAGTTCTAATTTCCAAATTTAAACTCTTTTAAAAAGGTCCTTTTATGAAACCTCCATCCACTTGAATAACCGTTCCGGTTATATAACTAGCCTTTTCGGACGCTAAAAATATGACTAAATTGGCAAGCTCTTCAGGTTTTCCCAATCGACTTAAGGGAATTTGGTTTGTCCATGATTTTTTAACTTCTATTTCCGATTTTCCTGTTTCTTTAGCAGTTTTTTTAATTAATACCTTCATTCTATCGGTTAAATTTGGTCCAGGACATACGATATTGACTAAAATATTATCTTTTGCATATTCGCTAGCGAGAGTTTTTGCATAACCAACAATCCCAAGGCG
>Ga0209986_10001508_pt1 | contig 22263 bp, 21 predicted proteins | sample BlataG_FD_183168 | JGI IMG/M metagenome (GOLD analysis project Ga0209986, IMG submission 183168) | Deep subsurface microbial communities from Black Sea to uncover new lineages of life (NeLLi) - Black_00105 metaG (SPAdes) (version 2) | ecosystem: Environmental > Aquatic > Marine > Oceanic >... | reverse complement strand
TATGCTTCTAACTGTGTACTTGCTACTAAGATTTCTTATTGGAATGAGGTATTTCTTATTTGTAAGGAATTGAGCATCGATTCTCAAACTGTTGCAAATATCGTTAGTCTTGACCCGAGAATAGGGGGGTATGGAACTGTTCATGGTAAGGCGTTTGGTGGTAAATGCCTTCCTAAGGACTTGAAGGCGTTTATCGCTTTTGCTGAGAAATATCACAAGACCAAACTACTAAAAGCCGTGGACGATATAAATGAAGAGATGAAAAAGAAATATGGGGTGCGGGAATAATATGATAAGAAAAGCGGTGATACCCGCTGCGGGATTGGGAACGATATTTCTTCCGGTTACAAAATCAATGCCAAAAGAGATGTTGCCGATTATAGATAAACCCATCATTCAATTTGCCGTTGAAGAGGCAATTGCTTCAGGAATTGAGGATATTATAATCATAACAGGGCGGGGTAAAAGGGCAATAGAGGATTATTTTGATACTTCACCAGAACTTGAAAGTCATTTAGTTCAGAACAAAAAATATGAACTGCTGCAAGAACTAAAAGATATTTCTTCCTTAGTTGATATTCATTATATAAGACAGAAAGAACCAAAAGGACTTGGCGATGCGGTTTTAAAAGCAGAGAAACATATTGGTGATGAACCATTTGCTGTTTTGTTAGGTGATGACATAATAAAAGCGGAGATTCCTTGTATGAAGCAACTGATGAATTTATTTGAGAAGTATAATAAGTCAATCATTGCAGTTGAGGAAGTTCCAAAAGAAAAAGTAAGCAGCTACGGGATGATAAAGGGGAAAGAAATAGAGGAATCAATCTACCTCATAGAAGACATAATTGAAAAGCCGCGTGTTGAAGAGGCTCCGTCCAGCATAGGAACTGTTGGGCGATACATATTTACTCCTGAAATATTTGACCACATCAGGAAAACGCCCCCGGGGAAAGGAAAAGAAATCCAGCTCACAGATGCTGTTAGAATGCTAATAGAAAAAGAAGAAGTTTATGCTTATGCGTTTAAAGGTGGGAGATACGATGCAGGGGATAAGCTTGGGTATGTAAAAGCGATTATAGATTTTGCGTTGGAAAGAGGGGATTTGAGGGAAGAAATTGAGAGGTATCTACGGGAGATAAGATAAAATGAAAACACTTGTAACCGGCTGTGCAGGCTTCATAGGAAGCCATCTTGTGGATAAATTGTTAGAGCATGGATATAAAGCGATAGAAATTGATTGCTTCACCGATTATTACCCGAGGGAAACAAAGGAAGCGATAAAAACATTTCCAAAGGATTTTCTTTTAGCACAGGTTTTCTTTTGCAAAAAGAAAAAGTGTGTTTACGCATATAAATTTAAAGGGAAGAGATATGATGCTGGGGATAAGCTTGGGTATATAAAAGTAATTATAGATGTTGCTCTGGAAAGGGAAGATCTAAAAGGAGAAATTGAGGAATATCTACGAGAAATATGGAAAAGAGGAAAGGAGGGGATCACATGAGATACATTGTTGAAGTCAAAGAATTATCGGCAGAGGTGTTGGAGAAACTGAAAAAGAATAGCAGAATAATACACATCTTCTCCTTAATTGATAACACGATAGCGCTTGAAACTGAGGATATTGAGCGCATTAAAGAGTTAAGGGGTGTAATACGAGTATATGAATCAGGTAAAGCAAAACTCATGCTCCGTGATGCGCTGAATCTAATTGGTATTTTGGATGTGCATAACAGGGGGTTTTATGGAGATGGCGTATGGATTGGAGTAATTGATTCCGGGATTGACATATCGGATCCATTGGTCAGCGGTTCAATAGTTTTAGAACGGGATTTTACAGAAGAAGGGATGTATGATCCAATTGGTCATGGGACAATCATGGCGAGGATTCTTAAGGTTGTAGCACCAAATATCTCGTTTATAAATGCGAAGGTGGTTGACCGAACAGGGGAAGCGGATGAGATAGACATTATGAGAGCTATCGAGTGGTGCACGAACTCGGGAGCGGATGTGATGAACCTCAGTTTAGGAATTCCAAGAAAGTGTGATGGTTCCTGTCCATTATGTGAATTGGTAAATATTGCATCGGAAAGAGCCATAAATGTTGCGGCTGCGGGGAACAATGGACCCGAAAAAGACAGCGTATCATGCCCTGCAAATTCTAAGTCTTGTATATGTGTTGGGTCTATGGAGAAGGATGGGACAGTGTCAAACTACAGCAGTAGAGGGTCACCAGATTATTTAAAACCCGATATTATCGCCCCGGGTTGTATTAGATATGGAAATTTCAAATTAGAGGGTACGTCTATTGCTACGCCATTTGTTTCTGCATTTGCGGCACTATTATTGTCAGCGGATGCTTCAGATAAAAGGCGGATTATTGATGCTATTCTCGGCACTGCTGAGGATAAGGGATTTCCAAAATGGGTTCAAGGTCATGGATTAATAAGGGCAAGTAAAGCACTGGAGGTGATATTATGCGATTGATAGTGCGCATAAAGGAGAAGAGTGTAGTAAATGAGCTGAGAATATTTGGTAAGGTTCTGTATGTTTCAGAACTAACGAATATTGTGGGAATTGATACCAAAGTTGAGGATGCAGCAAAAATAAAAAAGATAGAAGGAGTCATTGACGTGAGGGAAAGTTCAAAAGGCGTTATTGCTATATAGTTATCGAAGGGGGTAAAATACAAAACATAAATGAAAGCATTAGTAACCGGCTGTGGGGGTTTCATTGGAAGCCATTTAGTGGACAAATTATTAGAGCAGGGATACGAAGTGATGGGAATAGATTGCTTCACCGATTATTACCCAAGAGGAATTAAAGAAGCGAACATATCAAACGCTCTTAAAAACAAAAATTTCAAGCTTATTGAAGGAGATATTCTGAATATGGGCGAATATCCCGAAGTGGATTATGTATTTCATTTAGCAGCACAAGCAGGTGTAAGAGCGTCTTGGGGCAAGAGCTTTGAGATATACACAAGGAATAACGTAGAAGCAACCCAAAAACTATTGGAATTCTACAAAGATAGAGAAATCAAAAAATTCGTTTACGCATCCTCCTCTTCTGTGTATGGCGATGCTGAGTTACCGATGAGAGAAGATTCGTTGTTAAAGCCTGTTTCTCCTTATGGCGTCACGAAATTAGCAGGAGAAAATTTGTGTTATCTCTACTGGAAAAATTACAATGTTCCAACCGTTTCGCTGAGATATTTTACCGTTTACGGACCAAGACAGCGACCGGATATGGCAATACATAAGTTTGTTGAAGCAATCTTGAATAACGAAGAAATAACTGTTTTTGGCGATGGAACGCAGACGAGGGATTTTACTTTTGTTGATGATGCTGTTGAAGCGAATCTTTTGGCTGCTGAAACGGATTTAGTAGGAGAAGTATTTAACATAGGTGGTGGAAGTAAAATAGGTGTTAATGAATTAATTAAAAAGATAGAAGAAATCAATAGAAAGGAGGCGAGGATAAAATATATCGAAAAGCAAAAAGGCGATGTTAAGGATACTTTGGCAGATACATCCCGAGCAAAGGAATTATTAAACTGGAAAACGAAAGTAAATATTGATGAGGGGTTGAAAAAATATATAAAATGGTACTTGGGAGAAGATTAACATGGGACTGACTGAGAAAAGATTCAGGGCACGATTGAAACAGCTAAAAGCGAACTTGGAGGCAGCCAAAAACATGCCCCCCGCAGTTCTCATAGCAAAGGTTGTCGCGAGGATAAGAGGGAAAAGTATTACGGGCATTATTGGCGCTACCTGGAACGTTGGACAAGTTTTTCGTAAATATAAAAAATGATGTCTAAAGATAATAGAATTATGCTTGTATATCCTGACTATAGAAGTAGTGATGTCTTTTCTGGTGCCAATTTGCCGGTGGGATTAGGATATATTGCAAAAGCTCTTGAAACTGCCGGAATTGAATATGAAATAATTGACTTAAATATTGATTCCCGTGATGACTTGATTTACAGAATAGGCGAATTTTGTCCAGAATTCATAGGCATTAGCATGATGAGCTATCGCTGCAAAGGAACCTATAAGCTGCTACGTGATGTGAAATGTGCACTCCCGAAAGTCAAGATAATCGCAGGCGGACCTCACGTTACCGCCAATCGAGAGAGGGTCTTGATAGAGTGCCCCGCGATTGACATAGGTGTAGTAGGAGAGGGAGAAGTCGCCATCGTAGAGATAGTGCGTGGTAATCCACTCTCAACGGTCAAAGGAGTGCTATATCGAGAAGGAGAAGCGGTGAGATTTACCGGAGAGAGGGACTTTATCTACGACTTGGATGAGATTCCGTTCCCAACATATCAAAGGTTCAAATTAGAAAAGTATGGCAAACGGATGCAGTTGGCTTCGTCTCGAGGCTGTCCGTACAAATGCATTTTTTGTGGAGCCCCTAGAATTTTGGGCAAGAGATGGCGTAAGAGAAGTGTGCAAGGTATGGTGGAGGAGTTAGAGTATTGGTATGATAGGGGCTTTCGCAATTTTTATTTCAATGATAGCAATTTTGCTATCGACAAAACGAGAGTGTGGAACTTCTGCGATGAAGTTATCAAACGCAATCTAAATGTTTGCTTTACATCTGATGGATTGCGAGCTGATCATGTTGATCGGAAACTTCTAGAACAGATGCGACGGACAGGGTTTACCAATCTTACCTTTGGTGCAGAGAGTGGCAGTAACAAGGTTCTACGAAACTTGAAGAAGGGAGAAACGCGTGAACAGATTGAGTCAGCCATAGCGGCAGCAACCGATTTGGGGTTTCATGTGACACTTTTCTTCTTGATTGGTTCACCTGGGGAAGATGTGAAGGATGTCGAACAGTCTTTCCAACTGGCTCTGAAATACAATGTGGTCTGTGTTTATTTCTTCGACCTAACTCCAATTCCTGGGACAGAATTCTACGATTGGGCAGTTAAACACGGATATATGGATGAATCAGGAGGGCGGTACCCAGAGGGCAACTTTGGTTTCTCACCGAAAGCGCTTCTACAAACTGACGCCATGACAATAGATCAAGTAACATGGTGTTTGAAGCAGGCGCGGCATGTGGAACGACAAATATGGGTGAGGCACTCACTCCAAGAAGCTCTAAGAAGGCTTACGGGAAAGGAATTCCCTTTGAGCTGGGGTTATCTCAAGGCTTTATCTTGGTTCTTTTCCTTCCGTGCAACTGCGGCTGTGTATAGATTTTTCGTACGCGTGGCTGGGAGGCTTTTTGTTCATGGCTGACTACCGGGGTTGGGAATATGCCAAAAAGTTTTTCTTCCGGGGCAAACTTGATAGGAGCGATATAGAAACCAATCACCCGGGTGAAAGACCCATAAAGGAAAATATAAAACTCGTAAAGGATGCAGGATTCAAAATAACAAAAATAAACGGAATAACGTTAACTCCACCGTTTATATATCGTCAGGTAATATGCCGTAAACCGAGCTGGTTCAGATGGCTGCACGATTTATTAGATTTATTTGCTTACCCTTCCTTTGCGATGTTGAACATCTTTGTTTGCGAGAAGAAGGAGTAAGGAGGTAATTTTATATGGTTGACATTGATGTTAGCGATATTAAAACTCGTGCCACCAAATCAGTAAAATGGACGTTCTTAGCCGAGATTGTTTCACGAGCTGCAGCGCCTCTGGTAATGCTGATTCTCGCTCGCATTTTAACGCCAGAGGATTTTGGTATTGTGGGAGTCGCAATGATTGTGATTGGTCTTGCCCAGATACTGCAGAATTTCGGGTTTGAGAAAACCTTAATCCAACGTGAAACAGAGGTGAAGGAATCGGCAAATATCGTCTTCTGGTGCAATATGGCTTTTGGCACCCTTGTATATTTAATACTCTTTTCAGGTGCGCCACTAATTGCGGACTTCTTTCACGAATCAGAAGTAGTGGCGGTATTACGGGTTTTGTGCCTGCAGATTATATTAGTCAGTCTTACAACTGTCCATTTAGCTTTATTCCAGCGGGAGTTTAAATTTAAACAGCTTTTCGGTGTCAGACTTGGTGTTGCTTTTGCTCCCGGTATCGTAGCTATTCCACTGGCGTTAATGGGTCAGGGCGTATGGGCGTTGGTGTGGGGCACACTTGCCGGAAGCATCATCCAGGTTATTCTATTCTGGCATCTAAGCGACTGGCGTCCTGAACTTAGTTTTGACATTCCGCTGGCAAGAGAGCTATTTGGTTTTGGTGTCTGGGTAACGTTAGAAGCATTGCTGGGGTGGCTCATCGTATGGGGGGACTCAATCGTACTTGGGCATTTTCTCGGAGTAAGTGAACTCGGTGTGTATCGTGTAGGAGCCACTGTTATTATGTTTGCCTTTGCTGTTTTCTTCAGTCCTATAAGTCCCATAGCCTATTCCTCATTTTCTCGATTGCAATCTAACGCAGAGGAATTGAAACGGTCTTTCCTGAAAATAACCAATTTAATAGCTGCTGTTTCTTTACCCATAGGGGTAGGACTGGCTCTTACAGCATATCCGATTTCTTCTCTTATATTCGGGCAGAAATGGCAGGGAATTGAAATTGTCATCTCCATCATTGGTATTATGCATGCCATAGGATGGCTTGTGGGTATTAATCCGGAGGTATATAGAGCCGCAGGGAGACCGGATGCAAATGTGAAACTTCTCGTAGCAAATGTGATTTATTACATTCCCGTCTATGTATTAGCAGCACCTCACGGACTTTTAGTTTTTTGTCTTGCGAGACTTGGTGTGTCTGTTGCTTCATTGCTGCTTCATTTTTACGTAGCCAATAAGCTCTTACGGGTGCCATTTACGTATCTCAAAAGTTGTGTAAAATCACCTTTAATCGCGAGTTTAGTAATGGGTGTCCTACTCTATGGTATGGTAAATTTATTTAATCCATTTGAAGGCTGGCAGGGTGGGCTAAAACTGATTGTTGTAATAGCAAGTGCAGGAATGAGCTATCTGGGTGCGTTATGGCTGGTGGATAAGGACCTTTTGATGCAGTTCTTCCGGCTTTTAAAAGAGGCGATAAAATAACGCCCGCGTTTATCTTGACATTGCCGGATTAATTTAACCGCTGAGTTCACAGAGAACGCAGAAGGGTGTAGAAGATGAGTTTATTCCACCCATAAATTTCTACATGTATTCCTCTGCGAACTTGGCGTTCTCTGTGGTAAATTTGAAATATGACAAAGTCAAGTTATATATAAGAAGAAAAGAAAGAGGTAAACATGATTCAAATCTCTGTGATAACCCCTACGCACAACCGATGCGAATATTTACGGAATACGATAATCAGTCTGCAAGAGCAGAACTTTCCGAAGGACGAATATGAAATTGTCGTTGTTGATAATAATTCTACGGATGATACTCCTGAGGTCGTTGAAGAATGTGATAGAAATGGCAAGAAAGAAGTTGTTTATGTAAGAGAGCAAGAGATTGGGCTTCATAATGCGAGACATGCAGGAGCTAAGGCGGCGAAAGGTGAGATATTGGCTTATGTGGATGACGATGTGATTTGTGATTCAAATTGGCTATCTGAGTTGGTAAAGCCTTATGCAGATTCGAAAGTTGGGTGTGTGGGTGGAAAGATACTGCCAAAGTGGGAAGCGGAGCCGCCGGAGTGGGTTAAGCTATATCCGAGTTATCTGAGCTTACTGGACTTAGGAGATGAAGTAAAAGAACTTAAAACGCCAAAGATATACGGGTGCAATCTTTCTATAAGAAGGGCTTTATTGTTTGAAGTAGGTGGCTTCAATCCTGATGCTTTTGGCGATAAAAAACTAATCTGGTACAGGGGAGATGGAGAGACGGGACTTCTGAGGAAAGTTCTTGTTACAGGGAGAAAAATGGTGCACACTCCATACGCTGTTGTGTGGCATGTTATACCTGAAAACCGACTTACTATAAGCTATTTTAAAAAGCGATTCTTTATACAAGGCATTAGCGACTCTTTTTCTGTCTATCGCACCGAGAGATTTAGTAGGTTTAAGTTACTTTATCGTTCCTGTAAATTCGGTGTCGGTTCGATAATTTGCAAAGTTTTAGCTTCGATCTGTAAAATCCTAAAAAAGGATGGATACTTTAAATACGAGTTCGCAGCTTCGTCATTCAAAAGCCGCTTTGTTTATGAGTTTAAGCTGATTTATGACAAAAGACTAATAGAATCTGTTGAAAGGAAGAGCTGGCTTTAGTGATTGGTAATTGTTTAACTAAAGTAAAAAGGGGGTTCTCGTGGGAATCTGTGTAATCTGTGGTTATAAAAAACCAATCTTCAAACACACAATTTAGTGCTTCACCCTGGTGGCGCAAACATCTGGGCTCCACCATTATCATATATTTTATTTCTGATGTTGATGGCATCACGCAATTCTGGTATATCATCGGGGTTGATATGCTCACTCTTTTCACGTATTGGGTCGTACATAAGCACCTCCTGCTTTTCTACGTTCCACGCTCTAAAGAAGATATAAGCTGATTTCGGAACATTTTTTTCGAGAGCAAATCTGGATACTCGACGTGATGATCCCAGGGGGCACCAAAAACTTAATAAATCCGTACTAAGACCATCACCAACAACAATAGCACGCTTACCGGATACGCCATCTAACCATTCAGCTCCGGAAACTTCTCTTTCATTAAAATACATGCTATCGGAGTTCCACAGGCTTAATCGTGTGGATTGAGGTGCATCTGGTTCATCAGTGTAATTCTTAGCAATTTCATAAACAAAGCCACAGTTAAATAAGAAATAAGGTATGAGTATGGCGATGACCAAAAATTTCATATATATGTGGTTATTTCTGTTATGGACTCGATGCCGGGAATTTGATATTTCGGGTGCCAATTTTTTATTTGAATGTAACCGCTCGGACTTAATTAACCAGGATGTAGATTCCCAAATAGCTTCGCAGCCAAATACGATAAGCGGTGCTATGATAATCAAAACAAAGTTATAGAACCTCATAGTATTCCAACATTTTCCCATGGCAGGCAAGAATATTATAACAAATAGAAACAAAGCAGTTACTATGAGTAATGCTCTATATTCTTCTTTGAGCTTGAAAATCTTCGGTCTGAAGACAAGTGCGATGAAACCTACAACGATGAGAACTTCCGTAGAATAATGGATAATCCGGTATACCCAGCCTAAAACAGTTACTGGCTCAAGCCCCATTCCAAGCGCTCTGTATATAACTTCTGGTCGGGATTCCGGATTAAAGAAATCGTTAAGACTACTAAACGAATTTCCCATAACATGCACATAATTATTAAATGAAGTTCCACCTGCAATATACATGAACCATGCTAACATAAATACTAACCCTACCAATATTATACCTATCTTAAGTATAGATGGTTGATTTGTGTCTGTTTGTAAGTTTTTTGTAGTATTTTCGTTTGTTTTTTTGTTCTTGAATCTTTTTTTTAAAATCGTTTGTTTGTTTGATGTTAGGTATAAAAGAACCATGCCAAGTAAAAAAATAGTCATGCTTAGATACGAGGTTCCATAATGGGATACTGGCAACGATATAACACACGCAATAGCCAATGTGGATTTTTGGATTGAAGTTAGTTTAGTATCGAGCATAACCAGTACCAGGAGAGCAAGAAAAAATGCTGCAATTTGTTCTCTTCTAAATAAGCTCATAAAACCATAAAAACCAGACAGAGACATAAAGAAAAAAGAGGAAAAGAAAGCTTTTTTGGCGCTCATTTGTTCCCTGCATGCAGCAAATATGGCTAAGGGCAATAATGAGTGAAAAAAGGGGTATATAGCTTTAAAAACCCAGATTATGTTGATACCAAGTATTTTAGAATAGACTGGTGCAAGCATGACAATGCTAAGTAATGAATTTATTCCCGTGTAAGGGAGCGAACTATCCCAATAACCATTTGTGGCAACGAGTTCTGAATAATAATATTCATAATCTATATTCCCACCATAAGGATAGAGGGATATGAGTGTAACGTGAAATATGATGCTAATAGCTATTGCATATATTGCCAATGAGTACGCATTAGTAGGAATAAATCTATCAAAAACGATAAATAACATAATGATTGCAATAACAAAGAGCAATAAAAGAGAAAGCGTGTTATTTTGATAAAAATTAATAAAGAAAGTTCCAAAAATTGCAATAAACGGAAGGAATAGTAAAAAAAGGTATGGTGGAGATAATAAAATCTTTGTATTAGTGTCGGTATAATCTATCCCTCCTAAATGTTGGAAGTCTTTATCACGAATATATGCTATGCTACAAAGTACAGCTACAAGGAACGTTAGAGTGGCTATCAGCGGCCAAGTGGATATTGGCTGTGAAATTTTCAAAGCAGGAAGAAGGTTATTTATGAGAACGCCAGCAAACATAATAAAGGTAATGCTGAGACCTGCCGAATACAAAACGAATTTTGTTTTATCCAAGTTATGGATTTTGAGAATCCTGAGAATAAGAGCACCGGGAACGACTGTTAGATAGATAAATCCAATAACCTGTCTTAATATTGGAATTTCTAAACCTATAGCATCTATACCTATCACACCCAACATCGCGAATTGAACGGCTAATATGACTTTGAGAAATTTCTTAATCTCCCAGTCGTTCATCTGGAGGGGGGTATTTATTTGCATGATTTTATCTCCGAATCCCGCCACGTTGCAATTTCCTTTTAGCATTGTTGATTTTTATCATCTGTCTGTGTCAATCTGCGTTAATCTGTGTCAACAATTTATTTTCTATTTTCTTGCTACCTTCTGGAAGACATCATTTAGCTTATCTGTCATCTTCTCCCACGAATATTCCTCTTCCATAAGTTTTCTTGCATTAGTGCCTATTCTATTCCTCATCTCTTCATCATTTAAAAGTTCAACAACTCGTTTTGCGAATTCTTCCGGTTCGTCAGCAATTATTATGTTCTCTTCTGCTGTAACATTGATTCCTTGAATTCCCGCAGAAGAAGTGACAATAGGTTTTCCCATTGCCATTGATTCTAATATTCTGGTTTTGATGCCATATCCATGTACAGGTAAGGTTATAACTGAAGCACGTGCCAAATATGGTCTAAGGTCTTCTACATATCCAGTAACAATTACAGACTTGTCCCTTGTCAATTGTATTATTTCTTTTGTAGGGTTTTTTCCAACAATATACAGCTTTACTTCCGGGAAAGTTTCTTTAATCACCGGATATATTTTATCATAAAAATATAAAATTGAACGCTGATTATGGGGAGAATCCCCAATATTCCCTATAAAAAGCAAACTTGGAAAATCTTCTGGAAAGTCTTCTATAAAAGTTTTGTTTGTAGGCTCTATATTAATACCGTAGGGAATGACTGAAATTTCTAAATTTTGTAGATAGGATTTTAATATGTCCCTTTCGCCTTCCGCAGGGGTTATACAGGCATTGAATTTCTTATAATATTTTTCATAGTTCTTTTCCCTAAAATAAATCAATAATCGCAATAACTTTTTATGATTTTTTTTTTCGAGTTTATAGGCTTCATAGTAAAATTTCGGTATAGTCCATATTTCTAATACTTTTGGTAAATTCACATCAGATACATAAAAAAGCAAATAAGGGATGTCAACAAATATCACATCGAACTTTTCTTTTTCAAGCAGTTCATTTATTTTTATTCGTATTTTTCGTGAATACGTAAAATCTAAAATGTTTCTTAAATCTCCTGAAAATATTGTTATAATATGCTCTACCATTCTCTTAAATAAGGATGCATGTATTTCTATTTTTATTTCATCACAATATTCTTTTAAATATTCATCGTACGAATTTGAGCCATCTTTTTGACCATCTTTTAAATATTTAAATGATATTAACGTAATATTATGCCTATATTTTTTGGAGAGATACCTAATTGAATTAGCTATCCTAAAAGAAAAAGCGATATCAAATGGCAATTTACGACAAAGTATTAAAATTTTCATTGTTTATCTTCCATTTTTTAAAATCTCATTTAGAAATTCTATTTGTTTATTTTTTTCTTTTTCTATTTTTTTCATATCCAAACTAACTATATTATCTCTAATAGAAGAGAGCCCAATTCTATCAAATAGAAAAGACCTGGCAGATTTACTATATAGCCTTGCGGAATTCCCAAAGGATAAAGCAGCAACGCACGCATGTACTCTATCAGAATAAGTGGCTTTACAGTTTGCATAAAGAGTAAGATAATCATCTGGAAGGTCAGACAGCATATCATTTTTTTTTATAATGTTTCTTTGATGGTGTATTATACTCCCCAGAAAAGGTTTAATATCACTTTTTGAAAAAATTTGATTAGATAAAAAACGCCATGGTGCGTGATGTGTTCTGATTATTTTTTCTTTAACTTCTAATTTTGGCTCTGCCATGTGATCAAAAGAAAAAACAACATATTCGGGTAAATCAAGCTTTGCTGGAGTAAAAGCATCATTTAGGAAGAAAGCACAATCAATTCCATTATAAGAATATTTTACAAGGTCACAATAATTCTTAAACGCTTTTTCATCTCTGGAGATAAGCGCAAAAATATTCAGCTTTTTCAGATATTCTCTGGTCTCGTTTATTTCCTCGTTAGAATATGTTTCACCACCTACACCATACATTATAATTTTAGAATTTTTCTTCGCAAGTTCCTGAAATAATTTTAAGTGATCTTTAAACCATGATGGACTTAACATCGAGCCGCCGAAAACATAAAAATCGGCTTTTATTACACCTGCCACATCAAGGAAATTTACATTCCTTTTTTGGTTACCATATGTATAATAAATCCAGTTCATTGCGTTACTTGCAAAGTAAACTTCGCTATTTGGTATAGTTTTTTTTATTAAATAACGGATACCAAAATCGATAAAGGCATTACCAATATTAGTTGGCCAACCGCCACCGCAGTGCAGAATCTTTATTTTTTTATCGGACATCTTTCTCCTCCTTTCAGATTTAATTCCAAGGATCTCCCTTGAAACTTATTTCGTTCTTTCTACAACCTATTTAAATTTAACGAATTCTTGTTGAAATATCGCTTCGATTTTCCTTAGCGCTACTTTTTGGCTATACTTTTTAATTACTTCCTCTCTTGCTTTTTCCCCTATTTCTTCCATGGAATCCATATTTTGTATTATGTGTTCTAACCTTCTTTCTAAGTCCTCTTCATCTCCTGGTTTAACTAAAAACCCGGTAACACCATTTTCTATAACATTCGAAATTTCGCCTACTGCTGATACAACTGTGGGTAAACTCATTGACATATACTCATAAATTTTTATTGGATTGGCAGCTCTATTTATTTCACAGTCAATCTTGGGTGAACAGACAATATCACACGCCGAAAGGTATTTTGGAATAAATTCGTGAGGTTGCTGGGGAATAAGAATAACTTCTTCTTTTATTGATAATTCATCTACAAGTAGTGATACATTGTCTGAATCAGGTACGTTCATTCCACCAATCACAATTAGTTTAATATTTTCGTGTCTTTTAACTAAGTTCTTAAACGCTTTGAGGAGAAATGGCACACCTTCGACATACCATAAAGACCCTGCATACCCAATTAATATCGCCCCATCCCTTATTCCCAAATCCTTTCTTACTTTTTCCCTTTCTAAAAGATCTTTTTGAAAAACATTTGTATCTATGAAAATAGGAACGTATACCGCGTGTCTACGGTACTTATTTTTAACTTCCTCTTCTAAATAATGGCTTATTACAAAAACAATCGTCGAATTTTTTAGCACGCTATTAAAAAGGAATGCGGGTGTATCAGGGTCTTTAACATCCATGTGGTCAATAATTAATGGCTTGTTGAACATTTTAGCGAGAAGCATTGCCGGAAAACCTGAGTTGACACAGGGTTGATGTGCAAACACAATATCGCTTCTTTTAATATATTTCAATCCATAAATAATAATTAGTGGGATTGCAAATGCTTTTAAAAACTTTGGTAATGTCTTAGGGACATAAATTGTTGTTGTATTTAGAAAACCACTCGTTCTCTCGTGTTTAATTTTAAATTTATTTTCCGGTACATAAGAAATCAGTTGTATATTTACTCCCAGGTGCTCAAAAATATCTATCATATTTTTCAGCCGTGCGCTTCCCCCAACGCCAGCATACAGTCCACAGGGGGCAAAATAAATAAGATTAAGGTTTAGCTTTGGCATTTATTACCTCCTATTTAAAGTACATTTATAGACATTTTCTACCTTCTCAGCAATCCTATCCCAACCAAATCGTTCTTCCACCAACCTCTTACCTTCCTCTCCAAATCTTTTCCTTAATCCTTCACCACGCAAAACCTTAATTATCGCATCTCGCAACTGGTCTTTATCATATTCAACCACATATCCCACTTTATCATCAATCCAATCAAGTTCATCCCCATTATTCGTTGTAATTATCGGCGTGCCACAAGCGCATGCTTCAAGAAAAGTCACTGGAAAACCTAAGAAACTTGGCGTAACAAAAACATCGGCATCAACAAACGCCGCCATCTTTTCGTCATTTGTAACAAAACCGGTAAATAAAACTTTATCGTCCACTTTTAACTCTTGTATGAGCTCCTCCAATGCAGACAGGTATCCATCGTCTGGACCAACCAACACCAATCTAGCGTCATCTAGTTCTTTTGATACATCTACAAATGCTTTCACAAGTAAATCAATGCCTTTAGTTTTATGCAATCTACCTATATACAAAATAATTTTTTCATCATCGCTTATCAAATATTTACTTCGAAATCCTCCCCTCTTCGGCAGATTCTCATATTCAGATAGGTCAATTCCATTTGGCACGATTTCAATTTTATCTTCATCCACACCCATCTTCTTGCATTGTTCTGCTTCTGCATTAGTCAGAGCGATTACTTTTGATGCATCTTTTAATATTCTATATCCAAAAAATAAATCAAAAATCTTCTTTAATCCCTCCCTTTGAAAGAGAGGTAACACTGAACCATGTGCCTGCAAAACATAAGGAATCCCATACTTCTTCGCATAATAATAAACAACTATGTTTTGAAAAGTGCGATAGTTATGCATGTGAATAATATCGAAGTTCTTAATTTCTTTCTTTACTCTTTTTATCATGCCTGGTGTCACATGAAATTTAGCATAGTTCAACCAACTTCTAAAAAGGTAAACCTTAACTTCAGGGATAGAATTTATATATTCTTGGCTTGACTTATAATCACTGGTAAAGATAGTAACCTCCTGCCCTCTTTTTGCTAGTTCCTTTGATAAGCGATAAGGAACTTCAGCAGAACCACCGTGCACCGGCGAAAAAAACTGGAGTATTTGTAAGATTTTCATTTGAATATCTCCTTTGTATTTACCTTTTGACCATAAACGATAACCCACCAACCAAACAGATTGAATGGCTTCTTAAATCGTATCTTATTCTCATGTTTCGATATAAATTTTGAAACAGACAACGGAAAGCGGTTCCACACGTATGATGCTGATATACATTTTACTTCTTCTAATCCCGCTTCGTTAAAAATTTTAATCAGATATAAAGGAGATAATGCCCTCTCATGCGGCACTAACCCCGTAATTCCAGGTTTTATAGTATTGAAAATATTCATCAAAACTCCAGACTGATTAAATAAATTAGGCTCCAATGCTATCACGTACCCCCCCCTCCCTCTTGTGACACGAGCAAATTCTCTTAGATATTCCTTTAAATCTCCCTGTCCTATCAAATGATGTAATAAACCAGAAGATATGACATAATCAAACGAACTGCTACGAAATGGTAATTTTTTGACATCCGCTAAAATACCTTGGAAACTGTTAGTCGTAAATGTAAATCTTTTTAATGCCTTCAGGGCAATATCGACACCAACAATATTTTTTGAGGCTTTTGAAACATATATTGCGTCTTCTCCGGAGCCGCAACCCACTTCTAAAATTATGGAACGGTTATTGCATCCAAGCGCTATCAAAGTATCATACAACCTTGAACGAACGCAACCACGAGCAAAATAGTGTTTTGGTGGAAGAGGTTTTTTGGTCTTTCTACTTTTCTCTTCCCCATTGCCCCACCATTTTCTCTCTTCTTCTATTGGATTATATCTCATTTCTTGTCCCACTCTATCTTCTCTTCTGAAAACATTAGCCTATTAGCTACCTGTAAGATTTTCATTTTTTAATAGCACCTCTTAATCTGATTTGTTACTTCCTTCTCTTCTGAAGTCCTCAAAAAGCCAGCCACCTTGTATATTAAAGGAGTAAAGGGTGAATCAATAACAAGCTTTGCCAGAGTATCGCTATTGAATAACAACCATGACGCTCTATCTAATAACGTCTTTCTTATCTGGAATTGTCTTTTGAATTGTTCCCAACCATCGTTTATTTTCACTTCTTTCAGGTTTGTTGTACCTATTCCTTCTCTTTCCGCAACTAAGATGTGCTTCGCCTTTTTAAGAGGTATGCCCATAATCTCTGCCCCTAATGCATCGGCAACCACTGCGTTGTTCGCCGCCAAAATCAAATTCATTTTCACTGGCTCACCATACATTGGACCGTGCCCATCCAATGCATATATACTGTCTATTACCACCATTTTAGGGTCTAAGAGTTTAGTAATAAGGGCAATCTTGTAGTCAAAATTTTGATGTTGCAGACATCTCATAGTATCTGGATGACATCCCCACAGATTTTTTATGCTTAAAGTAACTCCAGTCATTACATGCACTTTTAGAACCGGAACTGAAATAAAACAGTCTATTTCTTCTAAAATCAGTTTCGGCAGTTGAACTTTTACTTTTTTTCCTTGGATTTTATCCTCAACGAACTTTGAAGGAAGTTTTGACAGATTAATCAAATCAACTCCTATATCCCTGCATATCTCATTCATACCATGTCCTTCAAATGCTTCATCAGCCGTGAATGAATGATTCCCACCGTCAGATTCACCTAAGATCACGTTATCTGCTCTGTCTTTAATTATCTCCAATAGATTCTTTAATAATTCTGGAGTTGTTGTAATTCCTTCTTTATAATAGGGAAACGTGAAATTGGGCTTTATAAAAACTGTAGAATCTTTTTTAACTTGACTCTTCCAGTTAACGAACTCAAGGCTTTTGAGCAAACGCTCTTTCAGTTTTTCATCCATTTCTGTTACACATGCCGAATACATTTTATCTCCCCTCAACCAGTTCACTCCCACTCACAAACGTACTATAGTAATAAAAGCATTAATATGCCGCCATAAATCGTCTACATTTTTTATGTTTTTTAATTGTCTGAATATGTAACTTGGTCTCAAGTAAAATTTTCTATAGGCTTCTTTATGTTTATCTTCAAGTTGCTTTATTGATACCTTAGGTGGTTCATAGACTGCTTCCCATGCCGAAAAACGTGATAAATCTGTATGCACCAACTTTCCAACCGACTTGCATATCTCAAATAACTCTGTGTTTGGTATCGGAGCAGTTATTAAAAACAATGCATAATCAAGAGGCAAGGATAATGCAAATTCTATCGTCTCGTCAATAGTTTCCAACGTGTCAATAGGATGACCAAGCATAAAATAACCTTTTGCTAACAATCCTGCTTCTTTTGTCCACTTAACTGTTTGTTCTGCTTGTTCTAATATTATACCCTTTTTAATATAATCCATAACCTCCTGATTTCCGGTTTCTATTCCATAAGCAATCATCCAGCATCCTGCTTTTTTCATCTTTTTTAACATCTCAAAGGTTACTGTACCCGGTCTGCCAAGACATGACCATGAGATCTTTAAATCCCTTTCTATTATCATGTCGCAAATTTGCATAGTTCTTTTCTTATTGATAGTGAAAGTATCATCAACAAACCAGATCTCTTTAATGCCAAATTGTTCGATAAGCATCTGCATTTCGTCCACCACATATTTTGCACTATGAGTTCTATATCGTTTACCAAATGTTGAGCGATCGCAAAAAATGCAATTATATGGACATCCCCTGCTCGTAATCATAGTTGTTGCTGGTAATTTTCGATAGCTCTGTGCGTTTGGCCGATATAACTTCAGGTCTGGTAAAAGATGCCTCGCTGGAAAGGGAATACTGTCCAAAGAGTTGATATACTCTCTTGGCTTGTTTAATTTGAATTTAAATTGACCATTATATTTATATTTATAAATCAATCCATCTATTTCAGATACATTCCCTCCATGATCCAAAAATTCCATCAATTCGCGAGTTGTCTGTTCACCCTCGCCATACACCCCAAAATCAAACGCATCATCCAATGCACTGATTTTTAGTGCGGATACATACGGACCCCCTAGCACCAAATATATTTCCGGCTTCAATTCTTTTATCCTCCGTCCCAATTCAATAGCACTGTGAAATGTGTTCATAGTGGATGTAATACCAACGACCATGGGTGCGTAAGATAATATTTTGTTAATAGTCTCATCCATTGAAAGTTTAAGAACTTCTGCATCAATAATGTGAACTGAGTAACCCGCTCCCTCTAATACCGATGCAATATAGCATAAACCCAATGGTGGTGTAACGCTTCCAACGTCTGCAAATTTCCCATACCTCTCCAATGTTGAAATAGGTGGACTGACCAATACAACATCTTTTATTTTTTGCATTACGAATCTCCCCCTTTATCCATTATAAGTTTAGTCATTATCTCTTCCAAATGGTTCACTATCCTTTCCAGATCATGATGTTTCTTTATATATTTGGTACCATTCCGACCCAACAGATCCAACTCATCTTTAGACCTCAACAGATTTATTGTATCCATCACCATTTCAGGTATATCCTTTGAATATTTAACCCCGCAGCTTTCATCTGGAATTACTGATACCAGTCCCGGCAGTGGTGTGGCAATAACAGGTTTTCCACATGCTAAATATTGTAATATTTTTATAGGTAAAACATCTCTTGTTATACCATTTAGTTGAAATGGATTGATGCAGATATTCGCAATATTGATATACTGTGGCATCATGTCGTATGGCTGGAAACCCGTTAAAATTACTTTATCTCCAAGCCCCTTCTCAATAACAAGCTTTTTTAATCGTTCTAATAGATCTCCACCACCCACGATCAGAAGTTTTGCTTCTGGAATTTCTTTAAGAACTGCTGGAAATTGCTCTATATATTGATCCAATCTGGAGAATTTGAATAAGGTCCCCATAAATACTATCACTTTGTCATTCTCGAATATTCCTAATTTTTCTCTCAGCGCCTTAGTGTCGACTGTTGAATTGAACCTATTTGTATCTACCCCTGTGAGAAGTAATTCCACCTTTTTTTCATTCGCACCCATCTTTATCACGTAGTCTGAGAGCTTTGGGGTTAGAGTGAGTATTTTATCAACGTTTTTGTATACTTTTTTTTCTAATTGGTATGTTAGAATTCTAAGAAACCACTGGGCCACTAGTTGATGCAAGATGTCTATTGATCGGAATATCACGGGTACGCCGTATTTTTTTGCAAGAAATAATATTTGTAGACCATCTGTTGGAACAGAATATAATATAATTACATCTATTTTTTCTTTTTTTATTATCCTTTTGATTTCAAAGTAGTGCGTGAAAATGGCAGAAAATCTACTTAAAAGAGGTAATTTTATCATGCCCGGTCGTCGTAGTGTAACATTAGCACCTTGATGTGCCCTGCATACATATTTAAATTCTTTTGTTTTGATTGTTCCAATGTCAAAAAAATTCTTTTTTTCCCATGTGTCTTCATAATCTATCGCAAAGACATTATGCCCTAAGATAGACAATAACTCAGATAAGTCATGCATCTCAAACACCACCTTGTTCAGCCAATCTACCTCGTGAAGGAAAAGCACATTCATTTTCTACCAACCAACATGTCTAAAAGCATCAAAAATCCCTTAATATTAGTCTTCAAATCCCCAAGTGACCGCATCCCTATAAACCTCTTCCAGATATATGACAATCTGAAGTAAAATTCCCTGTATGCCTTTGCATTCCATTCTCGTAAATCTTCTTTCGGAAGCGCCTTTGTTTCAAATACTGGTGCGCTCGATGATTTGAGACTCGCATAAATAAAATCATCCCACTTTGTGTTTTTGTTCCTGGAATTAAGATATAAATCGTAAAGATCAGTTCCTGGGAATGGCGTTGTCACAGAAAACTGTGCAAAATCTATATCCAAACTCTTTGCAAAATCTATTGTCTGACGTAGTGTTTCAGGTGTTTCTCCGGGAGACCCAAGCATGAAATAACCAACACTTTGAATGCCTGCTTTTCGTGTTGCCTCGATTGCAGACTTTATCTGCTCTATTGTTATCTTCTTCCTTAAATTATTTAAGATCATTTGGTTCCCGGACTCAATGCCATAAGCAATCATATAACAACCCGCTTTTTTCATCTCCTTCAATAGTTCCTCGGTAACAAGGTTCACTCTGGCTTCACACGTCCATGGAATATCCAAATTTCGTTCTTTGAGTTCTTTTACAAGTTGCATAATTCTTTTTTGCCTGAGCGTGAACACATCATCATAAAATGCAATCTCTTTTATTCCAAAACGCTCTTTAAGATATACAATTTCATCTACTATCCTTTCTGGGCTTTGCCCTCTGAACTTGCTTCCAAATACTGACTTTGAACAAAAGATGCAATTATATGGACACCCTCTGCTTGCGAGCAGTGCCATGAATGGATATTCTCTGCCATGAGGTGGATGCAGTTTATACTTGTCCAGCGGAAGAAGATGATATGCAAGAAATGGTAATGAATCTAAATTCATTATCGGTGGTCGTAAAGGGGTATTTTTAATTGTGCTATTATTTCGATAGGTAATTCCATGTATATTTTCTATGCTTTTGTTTTTGTGATTCTCCAATGCATTGCATAACTCTACAATCGTTTCTTCTCCTTCACCTCTCACTATTATATCTATTTCTGGAACATTGTTTAGTATTTCCTCAGGAAGTATGGTTGCATGCGGTCCGCCCAGAATTATAGTAGAATTCGGATTATTTTGCTTGACCCCTTTTGCAATCCGTATGGCAGAATTAATAGTAGGGGTCATGGCAGTGATGCCAATAATGTCATCACTATCTGCTTTTTTCACAACTTCATTTTCAGACAGTTGCAATGCATTTGCATCTAAAATTTCCACTTGATAATTATTTTTTTCCAGAACCGCAGCTAAGCTTGCAAGTCCAAGTGGAGGTTGTGGATATTTTGTGTCCTGTGGTGGGTTGATTAATAACATTAAATGTTGTTATTCCTCCTTAGTTTTTAGTCTGTAAAATAACCACGCTATTGAGTGTAATATGATTCCCGTGAAGGTTGCGAATGTTCCAATGATTAATAGTAAAATCATGAGTAATGCAGGCCCTAATGGCAAGGTGCCACTTGCACTATAAATCTTTATAACCCCTATGCCAATTATAATCCCGATACTTAACGTTATAATTCCAATCCCTCCAAAGACATGTAACGGGCGTTTATATTCAAAATCTCTTATTAAACCCATCAACACGCCAACTCCATGCGATACAGGATTTTTTGATGATGTGCCACTGATGTCATATCTTACATTTATTGGAATATCCACCACTTTCAAATTGTAATTTTTCGACTGCGTTAATATCTCCGAACCCGCACCCATATCAGGATTTGTTACCCTAATCTTCTCTATTGCTCTTCTGCTATAAGCCCGGTAGCCACTTTGAGAATCCGTAGTCTTCACCCCATGAAGTCGTGTAAACAAATTCAACACTTTCATGCCCACAACTCGCCATTTTGGTTTTATCTTATTCTTCGTGAGAAAACGAGAACCTATTACAATGTCTGCTTTATTTGTTTTCAATGCTTTGATAAAATCAGGGATGTGAGAAGGGTCATGCTGCCCATCTCCATCCAGAATGACCATAACATCAAAATTGTTCTCCCGCGCGTAATTAAAACAAGATTGAATCGCTGCACCATATCCCTTATTCACGCCGTGCGAAACGACCACAGCACCCGCTGCCGCTGCTACTTCTACGGTATCGTCGGTGGACCCGTCATCCACCACCAGAACCTCGTCAACGTACTTTCTAACTTTTAATTTTAATACGACTGACCCGATTGCCAGCCCTTCGTCATGGCACGGGATTGCTGCAAGTGTCTTCATCTTCTTTGGTTAAACATCCCCTCTTTTAGTTAAGGTTTTCTCTTTAGAGAAAACATCCTCTCTTTTAGTTAAGGTTTTCTCTTTAGAGAAAACATCCTCTCTTTTAGTTAAGGTTTTCTCTTTAGAGAAAACATCCTCTCTTTTAGTTAAGGTTTTCTCTTT
>Ga0209986_10001507_pt1 | contig 22265 bp, 10 predicted proteins | sample BlataG_FD_183168 | JGI IMG/M metagenome (GOLD analysis project Ga0209986, IMG submission 183168) | Deep subsurface microbial communities from Black Sea to uncover new lineages of life (NeLLi) - Black_00105 metaG (SPAdes) (version 2) | ecosystem: Environmental > Aquatic > Marine > Oceanic >... | reverse complement strand
CCTCGCAGAGCTCATCTAAAATCTTACCCTTTGATCCCTTAGATGATTTTCGATATCGTTGATAAACAGTTTCCAAATATTTCATCCTTAACTCCAGTTTCATAACCTAACCTCCTTTCCATCAAGGATAGGTTATAAACTCTATGTACTTTCTTGTCCATTACGGTTAGATTCTTAAATGACAAGACGATACTCCTACGGTTAGATTTTAGATGATTCGATTCGTGTGATTTAGTTATTATATTTGTAATTGAGAAGATAGGAAGTTCAAAGATGGACAAAGATAGCGGGGAAAATCGTTGACTGCAAAAGAAATTTCTATCTTTAATGGAGGAATACAAATGAGAAATAAGGCTCTCTTATTTATTTTTGTGTTATTGGTTATTTTTATTACTTCCTCATCAGCAGCTGTTACGCCCCAGGTATCAGCAGGATATTATCACACAGTGGGATTAAAGTCAGACGGCACTGTGGTTGCAGTGGGAAATAATGATTATGGCCAGTGCGATGTGAGCGGCTGGAATATTATAAGGAGGATATGTTCAGGCACTGTGAAATTGGAGGGAGCTGGGTTGAAAGACGTGGCTATCAGCGGCCTTCAAGTCAATCCAGTAACAAATGATTCCGGATATTACGTGGCTTATGCAAATTCCGGCTGGTCAGGGACTGCTGCTCCCATACTCTCTGGTTACACCTTTATCCCTGCTTCCAGAAATTATTTCAGTGTTACTTCCCACCAGTTCGACCAGGATTACTCAGCCTTTATGATTATCCCGATTACCGTCACCTCCCCTAATGGAGGGGAGAGCTGGTACACTGGCACAAATCACGATATAACCTGGACAACTACTGGGACTGTCGGAGATGTAAAAATAGAATACTCAACAAACAACGGAGACAGCTATCAATATGTTACTTCATCTACAACAAATGATGGAACCTTTTCATGGACAGTGCCTAATACACCATCTTCCCAATGCCTGGTACGTATAAGCGAAGCATCAGACGGCAGCCCTTCAGATACCAGTGATTCAGTGTTTTCTATTGTTTCCTCAATAACTCAGAAGGATGACCTGCTTGGCACCTGGACAGGCCAGGGAGTTTATTACCGCAACTCAGACACCGGAAGTTGGGTGAATATGGCTACTCCAGCTACCCAGATTACGGCAGGGGATATTGATAATGATGGAATCGATGATCTTGTGGGCATCTGGCCTGGACAGGGAGGAGTTTGGGTGAAGTACAGTAGTAGTTCGAGTTGGGCGTTGGTGTCATCGACAGCTGATTGGATTGGAGCTGGAGACATGAATGGAGACGGAAGATGCGATCTGGTTGGCACATGGACAGGTCAGGGAGTCTATTATAGAAATTCTCAATCTGGGAGTTGGGTCAAAATGGCAACACCTGCAACTATGACTGCATCAGGTGATCTGGACGGCGATGGTACTGATGACCTGATAGGCATCTGGCCAGCTCAAGGTGGCGTCTGGGTAAAATACAGCAGTGATGGGACATGGGAAAAATTGTCGTCTACAGCCGATTGGATAGCAGCCGGCAAGATGAGAGACGCAGGCGGTAGTGGTTCCGAAGTTATAACTTTATCAGCCCCTGTTGGAGGAATAGCTGATGGACCTTACACTTTTGAAAAGCATGAAGACTTATCGAGTGAAGGGCCTGGTGGCTGGAATTTTGTTTATCAAGTAGAGGAAAATTTATTCCCTCAAGAGAAGGCATCAATGAGTATAATGAAGATGCTTGGTCCTGGAGATCCTGGCTTCAAATGTATTGAGCAGAAAAATCTTGTGCCTCAAAAAGGATTGGCAAGAGAAATAGGAAAGAAAAAAGAAAGATAAAAATAATCTCTTCACTCTCATTTCGCTTAAGGACAACGAATTCTGTTAATACTTTTGGTTTTTTGAATTTGATTTTAAATGTTTCATGTGATATTTAACATAACATATAGATTATTCCATTAAAGAAAAAATCAGCATTAAATAAAAGAGAACATTGTCTAATAAAAAGCTAAGTTTCATCATCTAGTTAAAAGTGGAGATAATAACGAAAATAATCATTTCAATATTAGAGTTTTTTTATCTTTTTTCCTTTTCAGATTGAAACATCTGAGATGGTTGGTATTTATGGGCGTTTTGTGTGTGTTTTCCATGAGAGTCACTCAAGATAAAGGAGGGTTTAAATGATTAATTTTATTCCAAAAACTTTCTTTCTTTCAATTTTATTAATTTTATTTCCGATTCAGAGTTCAACAATAATTGAGCAAGATACTCATGATCTACCATACAACACACAGCTCATGATGGATGTCCGGGAGGCATCCAAAACCTTAAAGATAGATCTCAATTATGGAAAGATAGCTTTGTACTTTATACCCAACATAGGACAGGTTGACGAGGAGGCTCTGTTTTTTACCAAAGCTTCTAAATACACGATCTGGATAACAAATGATGGGTTGGTCTTTGATAGCACAAAAAGAATAAATAAGAATGAAAAATTAGACTCAGTCATTCCTAATCCTTATGAAATAAATAATCCTGAAGATTTCGCCTACGAGAGAGATGTTTCCAGATTAATATTTTTTAACTCAAACAAAAATATTGAAGTGATTCCAGTCAATCGCAAAGAACACAAAGTAAATTATTTCATAGGCAATGATAAATCAAAATGGCGAACAAATATCCAGACCTCACAAGCTGTTTTATATAAAGAGCTTTACAAAAATATAGACTTAAAAATCTACGGCATTGAGAAGCAGATTGAATATGATTTTATTGTAAAACCAGGCGGAGAAGCTTCAAAAATACAATTTGGATACAAGAATGTTAAGAATACAAAAATAGATAAAGAAGGCAATCTGGTAATAGAAACAAAGTTTGGTGAATTAAAACACGCAAAACCTGTTTGCTATCAAGTGATAGAAGGAAAGAGGATTGAGATTAAGGCCGAGTTCAAGAAAACAAGAAAAGACACCTATGGATTCAAGGTAAAAAAATACAACACTGATTATGAACTTATTATTGATCCCTTGATTTATTCCACATATATAGGAGGAAGTTTGAGTGATGGTGGCCGTGGAATAGCTGTTGATGCAAGTGGAAACGCCTATGTGACTGGATATACTGATTCCACTGATTTTCCAACAACTCCTGGTGCTTATGATACAAGTTACAATGGCGGTGACTATGATGTATTTATAACCAAGATTAATTCCACAGGGACTGACCTTGTTTATTCCACTTATTTAGGGGGGAGTGGTTATGACTTCTCCTCTGGAATAGCCGTTGATGGAAGCGGAAATGCCTATGTGACTGGTTATACTGATTCCACTGATTTTCCGACAACTTCTGGTGTTTATGATACAAGTTACAACGGCGGTGACTATGATATGTTTGTAACCAAGCTCAATTCTTCAGGCGATAACCTAGACTATTCTACTTATCTGGGAAAATCATCGGGAGTGGTTGATTGGGCCGATCTAAGCTATGGAATAGCTATTGATGGAAGTAGGAATGCCTATATCACTGGATACTCACGCAAACGTACATATATTGGAGGAGTTTATGTTACTTGGTGGTACGTTCTTGTAAAGAAATTAAATTCCACAGGCACAGACGTTCTCTATTCTTGGTCTCATAGTGGCGGTGACTATGAAGAAAAGTATGGCTTCGGGATATCTGTGGATGGAAGTGGATATGCTTATGTTACAGGATATACGAAATCTGAATATTTTCCCACTACTACTGGTGCCTATGATACAAGTTGTGGCGGTTACCACGATGCATTCATGATAAAGATAGATCCAACAGGTTCGTTGCTCTATTCCACTTTTTTAGGAGGAAGTAGCCTTGACTACGGCTATAGCATAGCCGTTGATGGAAGCGGAAATGCCTATATTACAGGATATACGAGTTCCAGCGATTTTCCCACAACAAGCAATGCTTGGGACACATATTACAACTGGGGTGACTGTGATATATTTGTAACCAAGATCGCTCCCGCAGGGAATGGTACTAATGATCTTCTCTATTCCACATTTTTAGGAGGTGGTGGTGATTATGATCGCGGCCGAGGAATAGCAGTTGATGGAAGCGGAAATGCCTATGTCTCTGGAACTACCGATTCCGTTAATTTTCCAACAACTTCTGGTGCTTATGATACAAGTCTTAGTGGTTCCAGGGATGCTTTCATAACCAAGATCGCTCCCGCAGGGAATGCCACTAACGATCTTCTCTATTCTACGTATTTAGGAGGTACGAGTACGGATTACGGTTATCAAATAGCAGTAGACTCGGAAGGCTCGGCTTATGTGACAGGAGGAGCTTGGTCCACTGATTTCCCCACCAAAAACCCTATTCAGGCAAGCAATGCAGGAGACTTGGATGTTTTCATTTCTAAACTATCCATTTCTCAAATTCAAAAAGATGACTTACTGGGAACATGGAATGGTCAGGGTGTGTATTACCGGAACTCTGATACCGGCCAGTGGGTAAAACTGGGAAGCCCGGCAACAATGATTGCTGCAGGAGATATAGATAACGATGTTACTGATGACCTGATAGGCATCTGGCCAGCTCAAGGAGGCGTCTGGGTCAAATACAGCAGCAGTGGAAGCTGGGCAAGACTGTCCTCGACAGCAGATTGGATAGGAGTAGGAGATATGAATGGAGACGGAAGATGTGACCTACTTGGTACATGGACAGGACAGGGAGTCTATTACAAGGATTCACAGACAGGATCTTGGGTTCTTATGGCAACACCAGCGACTCAGATCACATCAGGAGACATAGACGGAGACGGAACAGATGATCTGATAGGAATCTGGCCTGCACAGGGAGGTGTTTGGGTTAAATACAGCAGCAGTGATGGGACATGGGAAAAATTGTCGTCTACAGCCGATTGGATAGCAGCCGGCAAGATGAGAGATGCAGGCGGTAGTGGTTCCAAAGTTAAAACTTTATCAGCCCCTGTTGGAGGTATAGCTGATGGACCTTACACTTTTGAAAAGCATGAAGACTTATCGAGTGAAGGGCCTGGTGGCTGGAATTTTGTTTATCAAGCAGAGGAAAATTTATTCCCTCAAGAGAATGAATCAATGAGGATAATGAAGATGCTTGGTCCTGGAGATCCTGGCTTCAAATGTATTGAGCAAAAGAATCTTGTGCCACAAAAAAAACCAATAAGAAAAAGAGGAAAGAATAAAAAGCAATAAAAATTAACCCGAATCTCTTCTTTCCCTCTCTTTATTTTTTTCTAGGCCTTTGTCTTCTCTCTTCTTTCGCTTCGAAACCTGCCTCGCCAGGTCCAGGTTTTACCTTGTTCTGCATTTCTCTATCTATCTTAATTCCTACCTCTATATTCTCTTGCGTTGTATATTTAAATCTTAGCCCTCCAGGGCCAGAACTCAACAAATCTTCATAATCACCAAACAGACTTGGCCCTTCTGCTATCCCTCCTGCTGGCATTATCAACCCGACTAAGCTCGAACCTCCACCGGCTGCTCTCATTTTACCTGCGGCTATCCAATCGGCTGTGGAGGATAACATTGACCAGGCTCCACTGCTGCTGTATTTAACCCACACGCCCCCCTGTGCAGGCCAAATGCCAATCAGATCATCGGTACTGTCTCCATCAAGGTCACCGCATGTAATTTGACTGGCAGAAGATGCCATCTTGACCCACGAACCAGTGTCTGAATTCCTGTAATAGACTCCCTGGCCGGTCCAGGTACCAAGCAGGTCACATCTGCCATCTCCATTCATATCACCTGTACTAATCCAGTCAGCTGTGGAAGATAAATTCGACCAGGCTCCACTGCTGCTGTACTTGATCCAGACTCCCCCCTGTGCAGGCCAGATGCCAATCAGATCATCGGTTCCATCGTCATCAATATCCCCTGCTGTTATCTGTGTGGCAGGAGTGGCTACTTGTACCCAAGCCATGTTCATAACATCCATATAATAGACTCCCTCTCCACTCCAGGTCCCTAACAAATCAACTCTGCCATCACCGTTCATATCTCCAGCTCCAATCCAGTCAGCTGAACTTGCAATACTAGTCCACATAGAAATGCTGCTGTATTTTGCCCAAACGCCTCCCTGAACGGGCCAGACGCCAATCAGATCATCAATACCGTCTCCATCAAGGTCACCGCATGTGATTTTTGAAGCCGGGGTTGCCATATATACCCAAGCACCTGTATCGGAATTCCGGCAATAGACCCCCTGGCCACTCCAAGTACCGAGAAGATCATCTTTGGGAGTAACTGTCGTTCCTCCACAAAATGCTTTGATGGTCGCATTGTTTTGCTCAGAGGGATCAATATCATAAAAATCAGTCCAGGTTGACCCACCCGGGCTTATAAAACTCTCTCCTTGATTGGACGATGCTCCTGAGGAGTAACCACTGTATTTTCCTTCAGTTGTAATAGGCCATCCATAGCTTGAGTTTACGAATTGAATGACAACCGCAAAGTTCGCTCCTTGGCTCAATGAAGCGGGAGAATCCAATTCAACCGTATAATAACCCGGGTATGTTTGTGATCCTGATTTTGTTGCAGCAAGTGTTCCACTAGTCGGATTTCCTGCTGTAACGCCTGTATAGATATAGATTGTGTATTGGGTATTCAAATCATTGGTGATCAATCCAACAGCCCTTAGCGGAAGATTATTTGCAGCAGTGAAGATATTCGCACCCCAACACGTAACCGTACCAGCCCCCCAATTGGATACCCAACCCAAGGGATCATACTGATATACATGTTCATAATTATCTGCAGGTTCAGCGTTGTTGAATGCTACTATTTCCTCCAAAGAGTTATCATAATAAGACATATAAAAATATCCGCTTTCACCAAAGCTTGTTCCCCACTGGTTTCGTAGGATGAATGCTCCATCACTAGAAGGAACGGAATTGAAATTATTCCTGTCATAATTGTCATCCCATCCAACTATCGCTACTGTATGATTCGCAGCCTCGCCTCCACTATAATAATAACTATAGTTTGATGAGTTATAATTAGAGTCATCCCAATAAAAAGCACAATAAATGGCCCCGTAAGTGGTAACAAAATCTTTAATCGTATCATTGTCTGTATAGCTTGATCTCTCAGGTAGCCAAATAACCTGCTGAACATGTTTACTTGGTGAATATGTAGAGCCAGATGTATAGGGGTAAGGAACATCAGACTCATTTAGAGGACCAGACCATCTCCCAAGATAGGCTTGTGACATAAAAGAATGTCCGCCCTCACATTCAGGAAAATCAAAGCCATGTGTTGCATTAAGATCTTGTTCTGAAAAATCAGGTGTTTGAGAAGGAAAAAGGCAAGATTCGAGAGATGCCATAGTTCCAAACGCCCAACATGCTCCACACCCAGCCTGATCTCTCACAGGATTTAATTTATTGTAATCTCTCAAATCATATGAATCTGAATAAGCTTTTCTAACTCTATCATCAGCAATACCCTTTGCATGGGATAGATCAACAGGAGGTGGAATGCGTCCAAGATAATGTCCATCATCCGATATTATGCCTGAAATCCCTTTTTGAAAATTTTCCATGTACTTTAAAAAATCAGGATTTACAGGAGCTTTCTTTATAATGTTATTTGAAGCTCCTAAATAAAAAAAGCTCAAGCATACAACGATAAACAGAAACGTAAGTAAAAGTGTTAATTTTTTTCTCATGCCTTCCTCCAATTAAAATAAAAATGCCCCATAGCTGTTAACAAACTATTGATTATAATTTTGTTTGTCAAGCATTTTAATGATAAATGTCAAGGCAAACGGCGGAAACATTCTGTCCAGTTTAAGGCAAAAGTTGACATAAGACTATTCTCTTTGTTATATTTTTCCTGCTGAAAATAGGAGAGGAAAAGATGGTAAGTCGGGGAAAAATTATAGATTAGCAAAAAAGCAAATTCCCAGAAGTTATCATAATTTTCATCACAATATCCTTCTTTCTGCCGACTAAATTGACAACCCTGTATTTGATACATAGAGGAGTAAAATAATGACAAAAAAAAGAACTGCTTTTCTCAAATATTTCATGGCTTTATTGCTTAGTCTAAGCTCATTTGCATTTATTGGTGCATTGGCTTTTGCAAAATCCATTATCATCGATCACACCTGCACAGACATAAATAAGGTTCCAGAATACTGGATAAATAAAGCAAAAGCCGAGTTTAGAATCTCCTATGGACATACATCGCACGGAAGCCAGATAGTAAGCGGGATGCAAGTTCTTATGTCCCAATCAGACCTGTATTCTTTCAACCATGATGGGACTGACGGAGCACTTTCCTTTCATGATTACGAGCCTTCCGGAGACCTTGGAAATCCGGATAGAACCACCTGGGCCCAGAGAACTCGAGACCTGCTCGATACTCCAGGGTGTGACAGAAATATGATCATGTGGTCCTGGTGCGGCCAGGCTGATACCAGCGAAGAAAATATCAACCTCTATCTCAGCCTTATGAACCAGCTCGAAGAAGATTATCCCAATGTCACATTCATTTATATGACCGGGCACTTGAATGGAACCGGTGAGGAGGGCAACCTGAATCAACGGAACAATCAGATTCGAAACTACTGTATAGCGAATAACAAGATCCTTTTTGATTTTGCAGATATCGAGAGTTATGACCCTGACGGCAATTATTTTCTTGATAAGTATGCTGATGATGGGTGCAATTATGACAGCGATGGCAACGGTAGCCTCGATGCAAATTGGGCAGATGAATGGTGTGCTGCTCATCCAGGAGAGTGTTCATCATGCTCCTGTGCCCACTCTAGATCATTGAACTGTGATCTTAAAGGGAAAGCCTTCTGGTGGATGATGGCAAGGCTTGCTGGATGGGATGGCATTAATAAATCTGACCTTCTTGGTACCTGGGATGGCCAAGGAGTCTATTATAGGCAATCACATACAGGAGAATGGATTAAGATGGCGACACCGGCGGAAAAGATATCAGCTGGAGATCTTGATGGAGATGGAATAGATGACCTTTTAGGAATTTGGCCCTCTCAGGGCGGCGTCTGGGTAAAATATTCTTCTACAGAGAGTTGGGACAAGCTTGCTTCAACGGCAAGAGATATTGCTTCAGGAGATTTCAGCGGGGACGGAAAAGATGACCTCTTAGGCACCTGGGATGGACAAGGAGTTTATTATAAAGACTCAACAACAGGCACCTGGATCAAAATGTCGATCCCTGCAGACCTGGTTGCCTCGGGTGATATAGATGGAGACGGAACTGATGATCTTATTGGCTTGTGGAGCTTTCAAGGCGGAGTTTTTGTCAAATACTCTTCAACAGGAAATTGGGCACACCTTGCTTCTACAGCAAGAGATATTGCTTCAGGAGATTTCAGCGGGGACGGAAAAGATGACTTCTTAGGCACCTGGGATGGGCAGGGAGTTTATTATAAAAACTCAACAACAGGTACCTGGATTAAAATGTCGATTCCTGCAGACCTGATTGCCTCAGGAGATCTTGATGGAGATGGAACAGATGATCTTATTGGCCTGTGGAGCTTTCAAGGCGGAGTCTTTGTCAAATACTCTTCAACAGGAAATTGGGCACATATTGCTTCTACAGCAAGAGACATAGATTCAGGAAACATGAGTGGAGGATCAAGTAGTGGAGGCGTAAATAGATTCATGAATCTACCAGCACAAATTGGTGGGTATGCAGAAGTACCTGAGAACTTAGTTGAATATGTTGATTTATCTACTGAAGGGCCTGGAGGATGGAATTTTGTCTTTCAGGTAGAAAAGAATTTAGTCCCCAAAGAGAAAGATTCACAAATTAAGTTAAGCATTCCAGGATCGGGAGATCCTTGGTTTAGATGTACTGAGCAGAAGAATCTTTTCCCCCGGGAAAGAATTGAAAAGAAGAAGAAGATAAGAAGAAAATAGATTTCAGGTAAGCCAAAGCAATAGAGCATCACGATAAAATCCTCTCCCACTGGAAGGACGCTGATCCATATATCCTGCTTGACTTTAATTTTTCCTCTTTGATACTATCAAGGCATTATATATGGGCAAAGTTGGAATAAGTCTTTTGCGGATATCTCTCTTTACAGAGGATTTCATTCTTAGAAGGAGGTAGGGATGAGGGGATTATTTAGAAGAGCATCTTTTCTTTTTATTTTACTGGTTCTTTTATCACTCCATTACTCACAGAGTTTTGAGATAGGGCGCCAGATAAAACCGCACAATGACCAGGTGGATGATGCTTCGCTCTTTTTTAGCAATGCGTTCAGATCTACACCAAGCCTCACAAAAGAGGGGCTTGTCTTTGACGGTTTCAAGGAAAAAAGCCCTAGGACAACCGATGAGATGCTGCAGTTTACAGCGGAGGGGCATATTCTTGGGTTCCGGAAGGGTGATGTGTTTATTGCCTCTGGTGACCATGCCTTGAGGATCGAGTTTGTAAACGCACGACCCGTCTCCCCGGTGGACGAGGGAATCTCGCCGGATACAGAGAACAACCGGCAGACCGCAGAACCACTCGGCAGAGTCTCTTACAGCGATCTCTGGGATGGTGTCACCCTTGTGTACAAGAGACACGGTACTGGTGTAGTCAAAAGCACCTATACTATTCAACCTGAGGGCACCGACGCTTCGAGTCCTGCAGACCGGATTCGCCTTCGTTACAATGTGCCGGTGGCAGTGGACGATGGCGGAAACCTTGTTTTTTCCTTTGAGACCGGTCAAATGAGAGAGCCCCATCCTGTGGCCTGGCAGAAGATAAAGGGAGAGCATGTACCTGTAGAAGTCTCCTTCCGTTCTCTAAGCGAACGGGAAGTCGGCTTCAAGGTTGGGTCTTATGACCCGCAGTTTCCGCTTGTGATCGACGGTGCTCTAACCTGGAACACCTTCATGGGTTCGTCAAGTTTTGACTATGGCAATGCCATAGCCGTGGATGGAAGCGGGAACGTCTATGTGGCTGGAGAAAGTAGTTCGACCTGGGGCACACCAGTCAATCCCCACGCTGGAAGTGCTGGATTTTTCGATGCCTTTGTGGCGAAACTGAACTCAAGCGGGGTAAGACAATGGCATACCTTCATGGGAGCGGCAAATTTTACTGACGATAGCTACGGCATAGCCGTGGATGGAAGTGGGAACGTCTATGTGGCAGGTCGTAGCAATGCGACCTGGGGAGCGCCGGTCAATGCCCACGCTGGAGGTAATGATGTCTTTGCCGCGAAACTGAACTCAAGCGGGGTACGACAGTGGAACACCTTCATGGGATCATCTGATTATGACTTTGGCTGGGCCATAGCCCTAGATACGAGCGGGAACATCTATGTAGCTGGAGAGAGTTATGCGACCTGGGGCTCGCCGGTCAATCCCCACACTGGTTTTAATTATGATGCCTTTGCCGCAAAACTGGGCACAAACGGGGCACGACAGTGGAACACCTTCATGGGATCGACAGATATTGACTATGGCTACGGCATAGCCGTGGATGGAAGCGGGAATGTCTATGTGGCAGGACGTAGCAGTGCGACCTGGGGCTCGCCGGTCAATGCCCACGCGGGATTGAAAGATGTGTTTGCCGCAAAACTTGACGGTAGCGGGATAAGGCAGTGGAACACCTTCATGGGATCAGCAAGTGATGACTATGGCGGCGGCATAGCCGTGGATACGAGTGGGAACGTCTATGTGGCAGGCTATAGCGAGGCGACCTGGGGAACACCAGTTTATCCCTTCGCTGCATTGAGCGATGCCTTTGCCGCGAAACTGAACTCAAGCGGGGTACGACAGTGGCACACCTTCATGGGAGCGTTTAGTGATGACAACGGCTGGGGCATAGCTGTGGACACGAGTGGGAACGTCTATATGGCAGGTCGTAGCAATGCGACCTGGGGTACACCGGTCAATCCCTTCGCTGGATTGAACGATACCTTTGCCGCAAAACTTGACAGCAGCGGAGTACGGCAGTGGAATACCTTCATTGGTTCGGCAAGTGATGACTATGGCTATGCCATAGCCGTGGATACGAGCGGGAACGTCTATGTTGCAGGAAACAGCTATGCGAACTGGGGCACGCCGATCAATCCCCACACTGGTGGTCTTTATGATGCTTTTGTCGCCAAAATAGCTGATATAACTAGAGAAGACTTCCTCGGCACATGGGATGGCCAGGGTGTTTTCTATAGAAAATCATCTGATGGAACTTGGGTCAAGATGGCATCTCCTGCAGACTTAATTGCGGCAGGTGATCTGGATGGAGACGGAACAGATGATCTCTGTGGCATCTGGGCTGGCCAAGGAGGAGTGTGGGTGAAGTACTCCTCAACTGGAAGCTGGTCAAAACTTTCTTCCACTGCCAGAGACATTGCTTCAGGAGATATGAACGGAGACGGAACAGATGATCTCTTAGGCACATGGGATGGTCAGGGTGTTTATTACAGAGATTCAGATACTGGTACATGGATCAAGATGGCGTCTCCTGCAGATTTAATTGCTACAGGCGACCTGGACGGAGACGGAACAGATGATCTCTGTGGCATCTGGGCTGGCCAAGGAGGAGTGTGGGTGAAGTACTCCTCAACTGGAAGCTGGTCAAAACTTTCTTCCACTGCCAGAGACATTGCTTCAGGAGATATGAACGGAGACGGAACAGATGATCTCTTAGGCACATGGGATGGTCAGGGTGTTTATTACAGAGATTCAGATACTGGCATATGGGTCAAGATGGCATCTCCTGCAGATTTGATTGTGGCAGGCGACCTGGATGGAGATGGAACAGATGATCTTATTGGAATCTGGGCTGGTCAAGGAGGAGTGTGGGTGAAGTATTCCTCAACTGGAAGCTGGTCAAAGCTTTCTTCCACTGCCAGGGACATTGATGCAGGAAACATGAGTGGAGGAGCTGGAGGTGGAGGTTTAGCAGGATTCATTAAATTACTAGCACCCATAGGAGGATATACAGAAGGACCTGGAGAGGTGGCGGAGTTTGAGGATTTATCAAGTGAAGGGCCTGGAGGGTGGAATTTTGTCTTTCAGGAAAAGGGAAATTTAGTCCCTCAAGAGAAAGAACCAATGAGGATAATGAAAACACCTGGTCCCGGAGAACCTGGATTTAGATGTATTGAACAGAAAAACCTTTTCCCTCAAGAAGAATCGATAAGAAAAAGAAAAGAAAATAAGGACAAACCAAAACAAAGAAAAAAGAATTGACTTAAATTGTTAAATTATATTAAGAAGGAAGAAGGAAAAATCATAAAAATTAAATAAGGAGGAAAAATGAAAAAAGTATTTGTTAGTTTGTTATTTTTATTGGTAATTGGGACATTTCCAGCTTATTCATCAGAAATTATAGATCAAAGCCAATCCGGCATAGGTTGGGGTTTCTGGTTCGACGACACCGAAATAAGATGGCAGGAATTTATCCCAACTTTAAATAATCTAACCGCCATTGAGATTAATATTACAAGATATGGTCCAGCAGGCAACGTAATTGTTGAGATAAGAAGCCTTGATGATACTGTTCTAGGTCAAGAAACTATCCTTGAAGCAGATCTTACCTCTTCTGGTTGGTATAAAATAAAATTCTCTCCAATTATTGACCTAACACCTGGAACAAAATACCGAATTTACGTATATAGTGACCAAGATTCGCCAACCCCCAGCAATCGGTATGCCTGGAGAGGGAATGCAAATTCTCCATACAATCCTGTTTGCGAAAATAGTGTATCTGGAAGTTGGCCAGATTATGATTTTTGCTTCAAGACCTACGGATTAAATACCCAAAATAGAACTATTGCTTATGTTTACTCAACAGATAGTACAACTGCAAATTCATATAAATCATTTTTGGATGGAGAAGGTTTTCCTACAACTTTAATACATCAAGATTCTATAGTGTCTGGTATATTTGCTGGCTACGGCACAATCTTAATCGGATATGAGACCGGGTCATCTTACACATGGGGAGATACAGCTAAAGTTGATGCTGTTAACGATTCACATAAACCAATTCTTGGACTTGGCTTCGGAGGATCTAGCCTTTATTCAGAATTAAGTCTTTTTATCGAGTGGGGACAAGGAGGTGTAAACAATAATAATCAGATATCTGTTGTTGATCCCGTACATATTATTTTTAATTCTCCTAACAACATTACTGATTCAACAATTACATTATATACAACATCAAAAAGCGTTTTAGAAATATACGCCCCTTCAAAACCTGAGGACGTAGTATTATTAGGAAAGGACGCAACTCTTGCAGATTATTACCCTTTAATTGAAGAAAAAAACAGGTACTTACTTTTGGGTTTTAATGCTTCACCTGATGATATGACTCAAACGGGTAAAGATCTTTTTGAAAATTTAGTCGCATATATGGTTGGCGTCAAAGATGACCTCCTTGGAACCTGGAATGGACAGGGAGTCTATTACAGAAACTCAGACACGGATTCTTGGAGCCTAATGGCAAATCCTGGAGATTCAGTTACGTGCGGCGATCTGGATGGGGACGGAAAAGATGACCTTATTGGCACTTGGTCTGGTCAAGGGGGAGTGTGGGTGAAGTATTCCTCGACGGGAACCTGGTCAAAGCTTTCTTCCACTGCCAGCAACATAGCCTCAGGTGATATGAACGGAGACGGAAGGAATGACTTCGTCGGGACTTGGGATGGCCAGGGAGTCTATTACAAAAACTCACTCAGCAGCACCTGGGCCAAGATAGCAACACCTGCAGATTTGATTGCTGCGGGAGATCTGGATGGGGACGGAATAGATGACCTTATTGGAATCTGGAGCGGACAAGGAGGAGTGTGGGTGAAGTACTCCTCAACAGACAGCTGGTCAAAGCTTTCCTCCACTGCCAGCAACATCGCTTCAGGAGACATGAACGGAGACGGGAAAGATGACCTTCTCGGCACCTGGATTGGTCAGGGTGTTTATTACAGAGATTCAGATACTGGCACATGGGTCAAAATGGCTACTCCTGCAGATTTGATAGCCGCAGGAGATCTGGATGGGGACGGAATAGATGACCTTATTGGAATCTGGAGCGGACAAGGAGGAGTGTGGGTGAAGTATTCTTCAACTGACATTTGGTCAAGGCTTTCTTCTACTGCCAGCGACATAGATGCAGGAAGGATGAGAATTGAAACAGGAAGTGGAAGTGCAACAGGATTCCTTAAATTAATGGCACCCATAGGAGGATACACAGAAGGACCCGGTAATATATTAGAGTACGAGGATCTCTCAAGTGAAGGACCTGGAGGCTGGAACTTTGCTTTTCAGGTAGAGAAGAATTTAGTCCCTCAAAAGAAAGGATTAAAGATTATGATGAAAACCCCCGGTCCTGGAGAACCTGGCTTTAAGTGCATTGAACAGAAGAATCTTTTCCCTCAGGAAAGAATTAAAAAGAAAAGCAGAATAAGAAAATAGATCCAAATTTATTTAAAAAGGAGGAAATATCATGAGGAGGATTTTGACCTTAATCATTTTGGTGGCGTCCTTTTTGTGCCTTCTGGCAGAGTGGTCACTGGGGGCAGTGTTCCCTGTAAGTAATGCCACTGAACTTCAGTTTGCCTTAAGCTTATCAGAGATGAATGGTCAGGATGATATCATAAAAGCAGCTCAAGGAACTTATTATGGAAACTTCTCCTATGATTCAAGCGAAGGATACAGTATCACTTTGCTTGGCGGCTACACTTCAGATTTTTCCGGCAGGGTAATTAATCCTTCAAACACTGTTCTTGATGGTGGTGGTTCTGATACAGTTCTTTATATCTATAACCACGACAATGGCGGCAATATATTTATTGAGGGATTTACGATAAGAAACGGTTATGGTGGAGTATATGCCTATACTTGGTCATCATCTGGCCCTGGAGGAGACGTCACCGTCACTAACAACATAATCTCAGATAATATAAGCGCATCTCAGGGAGGCGGAGTTTATGCCTCTTCTGCAGGCTCAAGCACAACAGCAGGTGCTATTACTATCACTAATAATACCATCACCGGAAACGGCTACACGTGGAGAGGTGGCGGGTTGTATGTTAATTCTACTGCAGGTTCAAGCACAGCAGGCACTATTGCTATCGCCAGCAATATTATCACAGGAAACTATGTTGTATCCTATCCTATCGAGAAGTCAGGCGGTGGAGTTTTTGCGCAATCTTATTCATCCTCTGGCACAGCAGCCGCTATCACCCTCACTAATAATATCATCACGGGAAACACCACTGATGACCGGGGCGGCGGGGTTTATGTCAGCTCTCAAACTAGTTCAGGAACGCCCGGCACAATCACTTTAACCAACAATACTATATCTGGAAATACCGCTAATGACGAAGGGGGCGGCGGAACATATCTTTTTATGCTCGAGAATAGCTATATAAATATCTACAACAACATCATCTGGGGAAATACAGCCCCTACTGGAGGGGATATCTATATTCAATATAGTTCAGGTACTGCCAACGGCTACAACAATGATTATTCGGTCATGTATGGTGGCTGGACATATTCTGTAAACAACATAAATGAAAATCCTTACTTTGTAGGAATCGGCGATTATCACCTGCAAGGGGACTCTCCGTGCATTGATAAGGGGACAAACTCTGCTCCAGAGATTCCGGATACCGATTATGAGGGCAACATAAGGATATTTGATGGTGATAATGATAGCACTGCAACGGTAGACATTGGGGCAGACGAATTTATAGATGCTCAAGATGACCTCATCGGTACCTGGGATGGTCAGGGGGTCTATTATCGAAATTCGAATGATGGCACCTGGGTCAAAATGGCTACTCCTGCGGATTTGATAGCTGCGGGCGATCTAGATGGAGATGGAATAGATGACCTTATTGGTATTTGGAGCGGTCAAGGAGGAGTATGGGTGAAGTATTCCTCAACAGCAAGCTGGTCAAAACTTTCTTCCACGGCTAGGGACATCGCTTCAGGAGATATGAACGGAGACGGAACAGATGATCTCTTAGGCACATGGGATGGTCAGGGTGTTTATTACAGAGATTCAGATACTGGCACATGGGTCAAGATGGCGTCTCCTGCAGATTTGATTGCTACAGGCGATCTTGATGGAGATGGAACAGATGATCTTATTGGCATCTGGGCTGGCCAAGGAGGAGTGTGGGTGAAGTATTCATCTACGGGAGGCTGGTCAAAACTTTCTTCCACTGCCAGAGACATTGCTTCAGGAGATATGAACGGAGATGGAACAGATGATCTCTTAGGCACATGGGATGGTCAGGGTGTTTATTACAGAGATTCAGATACTGGCACATGGGTCAAGATGGCATCTCCTGCGGATTTAATTGCTGCAGGCGATTTGGATGGAGATGGAACAGATGACCTTATCGGCATCTGGGCTGGCCAAGGAGGAGTATGGGTGAAGTATTCCTCAACAGGTGGATGGGAAAAGCTTTCTTCTGCTGCAAGAGATATGGCTGCAGGGAAGATGAAAGGCTGGGGCGGAAGTGGAGGTACAGCAGGCTTCATTAAATTGCTGGCACCTATAGGAGGGTTCGCAGAAGGGCCTGGGAATATAGACAATTATCAAGATCTCTCAAGTGAAGGACCTAGAGGCTGGAATTTTGTTTTTCAGACGGAGAAGAATCTGGTTCCTCAAGAGGAAGAATCAATAAACATGATGAAAATCCCCGGTCCTGGAGAACCTGGCTTTAAGTGCATTGAACAGAAGAATCTTCTGCCTCAAAAAAGATTATCAGAGAAAAAAAGAAAGAAGAAGTGAATTAGAGGCAATCGAAGCCCGGGCCCATCATCTCGGGTTTTGTGAAAATAAATTTCAAACAATAAGAAATTAAGGAGGTAATTATGAAAGGTGTAAAAAGTAAATTAATTATTCTAGGCTTTACAGTTTTTTCATTGATATTTTTTTCATCAGTTGTCCAAGCAGACGATTCAAGAGCGAAAAGCCCCATTGATAAAGGAAGTATCAATATTGGAGGTACCTTCAGTATTCAAAGCTCGGGTGGAGATCTTTATGAATCATCAAAAGGAGACAGACAAACCACAGCTATTTTTACGACTGGTAATCGATATTTTATTTTGCCTAGCATAGCTGTAGGTGGTGACATCATGTATTTAAGGACATCTCAGAGTGATGTGTCTGCTACTCAGTTTGGAATTGGTCCTGCACTGTCATATTTTTTTGATGTTAAAAGTGATAAGATTTATCCTTATGTAGGTGTTGGATTATTGTATTATAATTACAGCGTTGATTTGGGGCAATGGGATACTTCTACTACTGGTTTTGATTTTCGATTCGGAGGTGGATTAGCTTACATGTTGGGAAAAAATTTAGCATTGGTAGTTGAACTGAATTATCACCTACAGTCTTTGAAGCCAGAAGAGGGAGATTCTCAATCTGGAAATATTCTTGCTTTTACTGTTGGCTTTGCTGCATTCTTATTCTAATTCAAATTCGGATATTTTAAAAAAAATTAAGGAGGGATAAATGTCATTAAAAAATTTAATCAGGAAAGGCATTTTTTCGGCTATTCTCACCGCCTTGCTAATCTTTTTTCCAGCCCAAGTCAGCGGAGAAGATTTGGGTGGAATCCGTTCTGGAGAGACTAAAACCAGTGGTATTGATTTTAGTGGAGACTCAGATTCCTGCACTTTTTATGGAAATGAAGGCGATTTGGTTGTTATTTATGCAGGATTGGAGTATGGGTCAGGATCGTTATCCCCCCATATTTCACTTTATGGGCCTGGAGCGGAGAAAGAAGCAGATGATTCAGGATATTATAGCGCTCTCATTGAGCATACCTTATTGAACTCTGGTCTTTATACTATTGTCATAAGAGATGATTTAGGCCCTTTTACAGGCTCATATGGATTATCATTAGTGAAAGCGCCAGGAGCAGTAATATCCCCTCAAGATAGGGATGGAAGCTTTATGATTTCAGGAGATTCAAAAAAAGGCCAAATTACCTTAGGAGATCTAGATTGTTTCAATTTCTACGGCAGCGCCGGTCATTATGTAGCTATTTATGCAGGACTGGAGTATGGGTCAGGATCGTTATCCCCCCATATTTCACTTTATGGGCCTGGAGGGGAGAAAGAAGCAGATGATTCAGGATATTATAGCGCTCTCATTGAGCATACTTTATTGAACTCTGGTCTTTATACTATTGTCATAAGAGATGATTTAGGCCCTTTTACAGGCTCATATGGCCTTTCATTCACAAAAAATCCACCTGATCTTCCACCAGGCGTCTACAACCCCACCCCAGCCAATGGAGCACTAGTATCACATACAACCAATTTGCTTGACTGGAGCGATACGGTAGGGGCAACACATTATGATGTTTACTTTGGTACAAATGTCACAACACCCCTTACAAAAATCGCAGAAAATATTACAGCGAGTTCTTGTAGCCTATCGCCTTTACTTATTGGTACAACCTATTACTGGAAAGTAGTAGCTAAAACTGGCTCAACAGACATCCTGGGGCCTGTATGGACTTTTACAACAGAACAAATAAAAGATGACCTTATCGGGACCTGGGATGGACAAGGAGTCTATTATAGAAATTCGGATGATGGCAGCTGGGTCAAAATGGCTACTGCTGCGGACTTGATAGCTGCAGGCGATCTAGATGGAGATGGAACGGATGATCTTATTGGCATCTGGGCTGGCCAAGGAGGAGTGTGGGTAAAGTACTCCTCAACTGGAACCTGGTCAAAACTTTCTTCCACTGCCAAAGACATTGCTTCAGGAGATATGAACGGAGACGGAACAGATGATCTCTTAGGCATATGGGATGGTCAGGGTGTTTATTACAGAGATTCAGATACTGGCACATGGGTCAAAATGGCATCTCCTGCAGATTTGATTGTGGCGGGTGATCTGGATGGAGATGGAACAGATGATCTCTGTGGCATCTGGGCTGGTCAAGGCGGAGTATGGGTAAAGTACTCCTCAACAAGTACATGGTCAAAGCTTTCTTCCACTGCCAAAGACATTGCTTCAGGAGATATGAATGGAGACGGAACAGATGATCTCTTAGGCATATGGGATGGTCAGGGTGTTTATTACAGAGATTCAGATACTGGCACATGGGTCAAAATGGCATCTCCTGCAGATTTGATTGTGGCAGGCGATCTTGATGGAGACGGAACAGATGATCTTATTGGAATCTGGGCTGGTCAAGGAGGAGTGTGGGTGAAGTACTCCTCCACAGGAAGCTGGTCAAAGCTTTCTTCTGCTGCAAGAGACATTGATGCAGGAAAGATGAGTGGAGGAGCTTGGGGTGGAGGTTTAGCAGGGTTCATTAAATTACTAGCACCCATAGGAGGATATGCAGAAGGGCCTGGGAGTTTAGTTGAATATGAAGATCTATCGAATAAAGGTCCTGGAGGCTGGAATTTTGTTTTTCAGGAAGAAAAGAATTTGGCCCCCAAAGAGAAAGAATCAATGAGGATAATGTTGATACCCGGTCCTGGAGAGCTTGGTTTTAGATGTATTGAACAGAAGAATCTTTTCCCTCAGGAAAGAATTGAAAAGAAGAAAAAGATAAGAAGAAAATAGATTTCAGGTAAGCCAAAGCAATAGAGCACTACGAGAGATCCCTCTCCCTCTGGAAGGACGCATACCCTTGGATTCCTGAGGTTGAGGACGCGAAGAAGAGGCTGGCTGGGTTGAAGGTATCGTGACCTGCGGGCAGCCGTATCCTCCCTGTACCTTCAGTTGCGATAATTCCCTCTTCCATATGCAATACCAAAACAAAGCATTTAATCTAGTTGACTCTTATCGCATTTATTGATATTCTTTTGTCCGCTAAACAGAAGGGACAATAATGGGTAATAAATGTCCTAAGTGTCATTCAGAGAATACAGATACAGCACGTTTTTGCAGTAATTGTGCTACACCTCTTCCCTCTCCAGAGGAAATCTCTGTCTCCCACACTAAGACTCTAGAAACACCCATTAAAGAACTAACCAGAGGGACTACATTTGCGGGAAGATACGAAATCATCGAAGAGCTTGGGAAAGGCGGTATGGGCAAGGTCTACAGGGTTGAGGATAAGAAGATAAATGAAGAAGTAGCACTCAAACTCATAAAACCTGAAATCGCTGCTGAGAAGAAAACTATCGAACGCTTCCGAAATGAGCTTAAATTTGCCCGGGAAATATCTCACAGGAATGTCTGCAGGATGTATGACCTCAATGAAGAAGAAGGAATGCCATACATCACCATGGAATATGTCACTGGTGAAGATTTAAAAAGCTTGGTAAAAAGAATAGGGAAAATACCTGTAGAAAAAGCTGTCAGCATAGCCAAACAAGTCTGCGAAGGACTTGCCGAGGCTCACAGGATAGGAGTCGTACATCGTGATTTGAAACCCAGCAACATCATGATAGACAGGGAAGGAAATGTCCGAATCATGGATTTCGGCATAGCCCGCTCCCTTAAGGCAAAGAATATAACAAGAGAAGGAGTGATGATTGGAACACCGGAGTACATGTCTCCAGAGCAAGTGGAAGGAAAGAAGGCTGACCAACGCTCTGACATTTATTCTCTGGGAATAATTATTTTTGAGATGGCAACTGGCAGGGCGCCGTTTGAAGGAGAAACACCCTTAAGCATAGCCATGAAACACAAGAGCGAAGAACCTCCGGACCCCCGAAAAATCAACGCTCAAATTCCTGATGATCTCAGCCGTTTGATCCTTAAGTGCATGGAGAAAGATAATGAGAAGAGGTACCAAGGGACAAAGGAGCTTCTTTCTGAATTAAATAAGATAGAGATACCCGCTACAGAGAGGGTTTTTCCTAAGAAAAAACCTGAAGCAGAAATCCCAAAAAAGCGTTTTCAGTCTTTTGTAGTTCCGGGAATCATAATTTTGCTTGTCATAATCATAGCAGCTGGATATTTATTTTTTGGCCAAATTCTGAAAACAGAAAAGCCTAAAGCAGAAACAATCAGTATGCCAAAATGGAAAGACTCTATTGCTGTGCTCCCTTTTGCAGATTTAAGTCCACAGAAAGATCAAGAATATTTCTGTGACGGAATGACCGATGATATCATTACAAAACTTTCCGGAATCAATGAATTAAAAGTGATTTCCAGGACTTCTGATTGACGTCAACTATTATTTCTCTCCGCATTGACTCACGTTAAATGTAACTTTAAAAAAGTTATTGCCTCACGGATAATGTAACCCAAAGCTTTTAAAAAATTAGAGCGGAGGGAAATTGTGAGGTTAAAAATGAGTTTTCAAACAAACCGT
>Ga0209986_10001506_pt1 | contig 22267 bp, 15 predicted proteins | sample BlataG_FD_183168 | JGI IMG/M metagenome (GOLD analysis project Ga0209986, IMG submission 183168) | Deep subsurface microbial communities from Black Sea to uncover new lineages of life (NeLLi) - Black_00105 metaG (SPAdes) (version 2) | ecosystem: Environmental > Aquatic > Marine > Oceanic >... | reverse complement strand
AAGGTTGAGAGGCAGTTTATAGAGTTAATAAGTCGTAATTGGAAATACTAATAATTGTATCAGTTTAAGGCTATATGAACTGAAAATCTTAAATATTTTTATTTGCTACTTCTGCTTCAATAATATTTTCATCCTGTGAATGTTTAGTAATACTTGAGATAACCAGCATCATTATTAGAGTTAATGGGAATGCAAGATATATAGGAGGCCAACCAAAGGGTGAATCCATTAAAGCCCAAATTATAGAGCCCAAGCCCCCGACTAAAAGGCTCCAGAAAGCTGCTTCAGCAGTTGCCCTTTTCCATAACAATCCCAGAATTACTGGCCATAACATAGCAGCATTAAACTGATATGCATAGAGCATTAGCTTTAATACAAATGGGGAATATAAAGCAATCATTATTGAAATTACCCCACAAATAATTATTACAATTCTACTTGTTCTTATTAAATCATTATCTGAAGCTTCGGGTTTAATAAATCCTTTGTAAATATCGTTAGTTATTGTTGCAGTGGCACACATTATTGAATTATCACCTGTCGACATAACAGCAGCAGCAATTGCTGAAAGTAGCAATCCTACAATTCCGGCGGGTAGAGCTTTTGTTATAAATGCAGCTAATGCCATCTCTTTTTCTAAACCGGGATAAATTGCTGCAGTAATTATTCCTAACGTACAGATAAAGAAAGCAAAGACCGGCCACATTAATATGCCTGATGTAAAGTAGGCTTTTTTAATAGTTTTAAGACTTTTTGACGCAAATATCCTTTGCCATGTAGCCATAGACATCAACCATGCTGGAACTATGGCTAAAAACCATTTTATTACGTCTTTTGCAGGAACACTTCCAATATTAAAAAATTCAGGTCTTACCATATCTTTTAAAACTTCAAAGCCTCCTATTTTGACCAGACCAATAGGAACAGCAATGAAATATATTCCACCAATAATTATAAATAGTTGGACAACATCAGTGGTTATAACAGAACCTAAACCTCCTAATGCGGTATATGTAATGATAATTCCTCCGGCAATCCACGTTGTTGTAGTTATCGGAAGACCTGTGATTACACTTATTAAAATAGCTCCTGCAACTATTTGTGTACCAGCAAAAGTAATACCGGCAAATGTAACCATTATTGATCCAACAAGACGTGCCCTCTTATCATAACGGTAACCTAAAAATTCGGGTTGTGAAATAAATTTTAGTTTATCTGCTAATGGCTTAATTTTAGGAGCTAAAAAAAATGCAACTGCAAATGCTCCCAATAATGAACTGAAAGTTAACCAAGTTGCTCCGTATCCGGACACATAGGCTAATCCCATAATACCAATAACATATCCTCCGCCCATGTCTCCTGAAGTAATCGTTGATGTAAGTCTAATGAAACCTACATTTCTCCCCGCTACTAAGAAATCGTCAGTATTTTTAATCTTCTTAGAATAATAAATTCCTACAAGTATCATACCAATAAAGTACAGAATTATAATTCCACTATCTAATGTTGTCCAATTACCTTGCATTTATAATTTTCCTAGCCTTATTAACATCCAATGGTTTTGTTTATTCCATTTTTTACACCTTCAATTAAATGCTTCGGATCTGTATAGGTTTTTCCAGTATCAATTTAAATTATTTTCTTGTCCACAAACGTCAGCTTTCCAGGTGCTGCAATAAATGGAATAACCTTTTCAGGTCATCTTCTTCGATAGATAAAATTGCTCCCATAATCTCCTGCTGTTTCTGGGGAGACAGATATCGCCGTGAAATATGGGAAAATTTGTCCTTAAGTTCGTCAAGTCCCAAGGGATTTGAGGTATCACCCCAGGGGTTTTCTATTAATTTTGGAAAGGATCCACGTTTGGTTTTCAAAATAACCCGAGCAGGAGTACAACCCGGAAAGAGCTTGTCCAAGACCGGATCGATATAAAGCTCAACATTGCGTGCGAAAGCCACCAGATCAGGTCGGCCCAACAATTCAGATCCCATGGGAAGAAGCGCTTCTTTTTTCTCCAGAGCAGCCACAGCCAAGCAAAAAGGAATACTATACTGAGCACTTTCCAGAGTGTCAGGGGAAGGATAGTTGTTTAGACGCAGAGCCCTTTCGAAAGTATACACCTGAACTTTTTCTATTTCTCCCGCCTCAAGGTGGTTCTCAACCATGAGCTCGCAAAGGGCATCAATGGCACTGTGAATCCATCGACAGCATGAATAGGGTTTAAAATAAACCGTTTCAATGGCAAAACTATCACCAATCCCTGCCGTAATCTTTTCAGGATCATAGTAATCAACATGGTCCAAAATATCAGTAGGACCAGTAAATCCCTTCTCGGCCAGATTTAGTGCAGAAAGACCGGTTAAAGTGGACCACGGAATGCCTTCCTTTGCACTATTTCCCATGATTGAACTATATCCCGCAGCTGACAAACCCGGTGACTGTACGCCAGCAATGGCAAGTGCCTCAGCCAATATCTGTGGTGCTAATTTGCGCAACCACCCTCCGGTTGCAACAGCCCCGTATGAACACCAACGGCCTGTAGCAAAAGTGTCAAGGTTAGAAAAATCGCGAGCCGCTGCTACCCGAACCGCCACATCATATCCCAAGACAATCGCTGTCAGCAGCTCTTTGCCTCCTGCCTTTACTTCCTGGGCCACCGCCATGGCAGCGGGAATAATAGAAGCTCCAGGATGCCCTCCCGAAGCCCTATGCCCATCATCCAGATCCAAAGCACTAGCCGAGGCACTGTTGATAAAGGCAGCAGCTGGAGCCTGGAGTTGAGAATCGGAGAACCAGACAGAAGAAGGTCCCGCTGAAAAGAGTCCCAGGGAAAGATCCCGTATCGCCCCGGCTGCACTACTGCGGTAGCCTACAATAGCCGACCCCACCAGGTCAAGAATACACTTTCTGGCCACCTCTCTAGCTGATAGGGGAATATCATCAGAATGTAATTGACAAATATACTCTGCAAGTATTTGGGTTACCCAAGGCATCTTTTCCTCCAGATAAAACTATTTTTTGAATTGAGTTTTATTTTTGTTCTCAGTTTTTTTCGACTCGATGCTCAAAGTTCATGCCCCGCCCTTTAAGTTCCTCCAAAAGATCCCAGCAAGGCACGTGCTTCGCTGGCGAAAGAACGCCCGGTTCCTTGATTTTTCCAGAAAGAATCATCTGAGCACCAATACTGGCCGTAAACCCTACCGTACGGTTCATGGCAAAGAAACCAGTCTGAAGATCACGGTAATCAATTAAATCATACGTGACCTTCTGCTCTTTCCCTTCTTTAAGCCCCCAAGCCTGTATGCGCAAGAGGACAATATCGCGCTCGTTCTCCCGGAACTGAAGGCGAGGAGTAAGATGACGTATCAGAAACTGGCGTGGAGAAATATCCACCCCATCTATATCAAGTGGAGTGTCATCCAGAAAACCCAGCTTCGTCATAATACGCCAGAACTGACTATGTCCTGTCCAGCGCAGGGCAAAGCGTCCCATGTCTTTAAGTCCTTTTCCCAATCCAAAAATGTTGATGTAGTTGATGGCGTTTCCATTTGGATAAGCTTCTAATCTTCCCAATCCGGGAAACTCAATCTCATGTACATGTTCTGGCTGAAAGATATCCTCTCCAGAAATAATCAATTCTTTTCCTTTTTTCAGTAGCCTAGCTGGTCTTTTATAAGCTGTAAGAACTCCGTCAAAAGTCCAGGTGATCTTGTATTTGAGGGGATTATCCGCAGCACAGGCAGGCTCCGGAATCCCTCCGGTATAAAAATAGAGCCCATGCACTTCGTCCAATTCATTTACGGCTAACCGTCCAAGAATAAGATCAATTCCTGGACCCATCCCCATCTCAGGCAGGAGAGTAATGCCTTTTTCTCGAGCTTCCTTGTCCAACTCCACCATCCTGCCTGTGTAGCTGCTACTAACAAAAGGTATTTGTGCATTCAAAGCCGCTCGAGCTACCGAGTATTCAAAAACAGGAGGCAACATACAGATTACTACTTGAGCTTTGGTATTCTGGAGCAGTTGGTTCAACTCTCGCTCTTGAGAAGCATTCAATTTTGCCGCTCGGGTCTTGCTGTAACCCTTCTCGTTCAGGTATCGTTCTACCTGCTCCAACTCTATATCGGCAGCAATAATTTCACTAATCAGAGAACTCTGTTCCAGGTCATGAATTACAGCCTTTCCCTGAAGTCCTGCTCCCAAAACCAATGCTTTCATTTTCCTCTACTTCAACTGTAAGTCCATTATTTTGAATAATTAGAATTATTCTTTTTATTCAAAACCATTTTTTCTATGAAATAATTTAATATAATTATACCGTTATTGTCCTTTTGAATTTCCGGATGGAACTGCGTTGCCAGAATGGGCTTTGAATTATGCTTAATAATCTCTATCCCATGTTCTGATGAACCCAAAATATTAAAATCCTTCACCGGTGTTTTCACAGCCCAGGAATGGTATTCAAAAACATCCAGTTCATTAGATAGATAGTTTACTCCCAATTTGCCTAGATTAAACACTTTTATTTTCTTAACCCCGTATACTTGTTCGGGCAGCTCTGAAATACCCACTCCATAGACTTTTGCTATTATTTGAAACCCAGCACAGATACCAAATATCGGTTTGGTCGCTTGTCTGACAAGTTCTTCTTCCTGTTGAAGCAAAGGGTTATTTCTTATTTTTATGTCCCCACCTGAGAGAATAAAGAAGTCGAATGAACTCGATTTATCTAATCTGAAATCAGCGTAATCGATCACAGTATATTCTATTTCAAAATTTTTCAGTATATCGATTATTTTTTGAATAAAGATTGAGTGGTTGTTTATTATAAGCACTTTGATTGTTTTCTGTTTTTCTTTTTTTACATCTTGCTCATATTTAATTGTCGGCTTATCCAATTGACGTCTAATATTATCTCCACAAACAATGTTGATCATTGAAAAAGTACATATAAATATAAAAAACATGCTAATTCTTATATTTCCTTCTTTCTTAATAACAACCTCCTTTTAATTATATATTGAGCCCTTCACAAAACTGTTACCTCAAGAAAGCCAAATCATGGATTATCAATCTTTACTCATTTCCTTTGAATCTCTACTCGATGTGAATCCTCTCTAAGATTTCAAAATATTCTTCCGCAAATTCGATACTTCTTATCTAGACCTTCATCAATCCACGGATAGAAAACCATTCTCCTGCCACAGGAATGATATATCCCAGAGAACGAAGAATACGAACATAGCCATCCCTTTATCTGAGCCGGATTTTCCTAACAGAAGTGCCTGCACGAGTTGAGATAACCTCGAGACACACTTCTCCGGAGCTTGGTGATAAGATAAGCCACTCCACAATTCGATCAACAGAATTTCCAGCGATTTGTCCTAAGTTGGTTACCTGTTTACCTATTAATATTTCCGCACCTTTGGGAAGTTTAAGTTTGGCCAAGACGGGTTCTACAGCCTGAGCTATGAGTGCTTGATGAGTTACGTTCGTGGGCAAGTACCCTGCATTCCGTACAATACCAGTGATCTTAAATAACTTTTCTGAAAGTTTGTTCGATTCTAAACGGACAATTTCCAAACGCGGAAGAAGCTTGGCGATATAAATTGTCCAGCGATAGTGTTGGTCACATATTTCCTTTAGAAATGGTCCGGGAGGAGGGTTCTGACTAACGAATTTCTCCCGCCAACCTCCTATCTCAACCGGGCCTAACTGCGAGTGATTGAAGGGAGTCCATTCGACAAAACCTTTTTTGTCAAGTACCTCATCGTTCCATCTCAACTTCTCATAAGAATCGATCTGGCCATCATTGTTGTAGTCTTTGCCCATCCGCCAGAGCTCGGGTAATAAGGCTATGGCTCCGGTGTGTTGATATCCCCATACAATGAACATACCAGAAAGCCTGTACCCTGCAAGTTTTACAGGTCCTCCAACAATGTCGGTATATTTCGAGCCTAGAAGTTCAAAGATTTCTTTATCCTCCTTGTTGGATTTTTTTTGCCTCGGATTTTCTCCTGTGGGTATATAGAGTAATCGGCCAGCAGTATGGTAGTTAATAATAACGCCGATATTAGGATGTTCAAGTATAAATTTAACCACCGCCTTTGTCTCTGGTTCAGAAATAGGATAGGGACCTGCTGCCTTCTGGATAAATTCGGGATTCCAAAGAGCAGGAAAGTTACGATTTAGATCAAGTCCTCCTGTACCATCTTCGTTGAAGTTTCCATCATTATCGTCATCGATACCTTCAGAGTAGATCTTAAAGAACTGACCTTCTCGTTCCCAAGGTTCTCGCTTCACCATGTTCCTAGGATCCTTGGGATCAATCTTCCAACTTCCTGTGGGATCAGAAACACGCATTTGAGTAATCTCTCCATCCTTGTCGAGGTCATTTGCTGGATCTTCATCCATTCTTCCATCTCCATCATCATCAAAAGGCCGGATATTACCTCGGATCCACTCTGCATTATGGAGGTAAAATTCGGATCCATCCGGATTCACCTTTGGAAGGATATAAAAGACGAGATGATCCAGAAGGTCAGTAACAATCTTGTCTGATCCGTAGCGACTAACTAGACACCAGAGAGTATGTAAGGCAGTTTCAGTACCTGTCACCTCACCAGCATGGATATTGCCGTCGATATAAAAGCCAGTTTTTTTATCCCCTGAGCCAGTGCGATAATTTGTGACCTCTGCCATCATCAAGTTTCGTCCTTCGAAACTCTGGCCGATTTGCCTCACTTTAATAAGCTCTGGATAAGCCTTCTCAAGTTTCTGGAGAATCTCTCTCATTTCATCATAGCTGTGATAGTGGTCATAGGTAAGCTGAACTTTCTCAGGTTGTGGATATCCTACTCCCAGAAATGCGAGGAGGACAAGACCAAGGAAAAGAGAATTTCTTGAAATTCTTAAAATCCTTCGTTTCATCTTACAAGCCAAAAGCATAAAAAACTTAATCATTTTTCTGCTCCTAAATAGAAATTAAATTTTCCCTCGAAAGATCCTTTAGCTCAGAATGTCTCACATATGAACAGCCATAACTCCTAAAATAAGATATAATATAGAAGCAGTAATAGCTGTCACTAAAGCATAAGGGAGTTGAGTTCGAACATGGTCCATATGGTCACAAGCACTTCCAAGAGAGGAAAGTACGGTAGTATCAGAAAGGGGAGAACAATGATCTCCGAAAACTCCTCCACCAGCTACTGCGCCTATAGTAACCAGTACTAGCAATGTCATTTGGCCTTGACTAAATTCAAATGATAAAGGTACAGCCATGACTATCATAATTGCATAAGTTCCCCAAGCTGTGCCAGTAGCAAAACTGATAAAAGCACTGATTAAAAAAACCATAAGTGGTAAAAAAATTGGATTGAGCCAGCTCTTTGTCATCTCAATCACATATTTGGCTGTTCCCATTTCTTTACTTACTGCATTTATAGCAAAAGCAAAAGCCAAAATTAGAACTGCAGGCATTACACCTTTGATCCCAGACAAAAAAGTTTTCATCAGCCCACTGAGGTTATCAATTCTCTGAAATAGCATGACTATTCCTAATACTGTAACTGCCAGCATAAAACTTCTCAAAACTCTAGCTTGTCCAGTGATTATGAAAGATACAATATTAACTGTAATAATAATTAATACTGGAGTGAAAAAATTAAGCCATATGTTAGGCCGGCCTGATTTAGAAACAGGCAAATCAGTGAGTTCAGAGCTCATCATAGAGGAAGCTCCTTCACGCAGCACTTGACCGGTATTTAAGGCTCGTTGTTCAGCACGGCGCATAGGACCAAATTCTGGGATCCATCTAAATACAATAAGGCCCACCATTGTTATGCTCAAAATAGCATAAAAATTGAATGGTATAGATTTAATGAAAGTGGATATAGCTGCTTTTCTATCTATAATAGGGCCAATTCCAATCAGAAGCCCACTAATATAAACTGCCCAGCCAGTAATCGGTACTAATACAGTCATGGGAGCAGAAGTAGAATCACAAATATATGCTAACTTTTCCCTGGATATTCGAGCACGATCTGTCATATTTCGCATAACAGGACCTACAAAAAGAGGACTGAAATAATCGCTAAAAAAAATGAACATCCCCAATCCCCAACCTAATATATTTATTTTTTTTCGCGATTTTGCCCAGGATTTTGTCATTTGAGCAAACATTTGCACAGCTCCACTTCGTTGATAAAATGCAACCAGAATGCCGATGCACAGTTCTATCATACATATCCAGACGAAATCCCTGGTTCCCAGCGCCTTTACCAGTAGTTCAGGAAATCCAACTAAACCTCCTCCCATCAATAATACTCCTACCATACAGGCTACAGCTAAGCTGACAACAGGTTCTCGGGTAATAAAAGCAAGTATTACCGCTAAGAGGGCTGGAATTAACGAAAGCCAGCCATAATCCATTATTTTTCCTTATATTATTGTAACTTTTGTTTAACTTTTTTAGTCTACGAGGTTAACATCTTTATCAAAAAGTTCAGGACATTCAAACTTTCTAGATTATTTATAGTTTCAATCAATTCGGCAACAGTATTTTTCCCACAGGCTTTGAAGTTAGAGATAGAAATTTATTTTCTGATTCTGGATCGACTATAACTTTTACTTTTCTTGTAAGTTCAAGAATTTAGAAATCTTGTAACTTGTTCTCTCAAATATTTAAATTTGGAAAATAGCTCTGTTTTTTGTCTAAAACCTAAAGGTAGCTCCAACTCTAACTGATCTAACACCAAAGTTGCTGGTTATATCACCATAATTAGACCTAATAGTATAACTTCCATCTGTATAAAGCCTTCCTTGTGGATCTTGAATTGTACTGAAGCCACTTCGACCAAAAAGATTAAAGATACTGGCATATAACCCTAGGTTTCCAAAAGAACCTATAGAAAATGTTTTCTCAATACGAAGGTCTAGGTTAGTGTATGGTTGATATCTTCTGCTTCCTGGCTTTTCTGCATTAACTAAAACACGACTATCATAGGTATTAATTGTATCCGGGAAATAAACATAAATCGTTCGATTCCACGGCGCACCAGAGTAATGTCTAAAATAAGCACTAACAAGGATATCAAAGGGGAGGAAAACAGAACTTGTTACCCTAATCTGTATTGGACGATCGAAGCTGAGTTTTCCATAACGGTTAACAAGATAATTATTAGGATTATCAAAAGCACCAGAATCTCCTTCTGTATCACCGTAGGTAGCCTGTACATTTCCTTCAAAGGAACTCCACATAAATGATGCAGATAGCTGCCAACCATCTGACATCCTTTTTTCCAATCCTAAAATAAGAGCATTGTATTGTCTTTTTGCTTCGGGAACATTGACCATCTTAAAAAGGGATAAAGGAGCACTTTTGTCTTTGGCGTAGACAGTAATTTCTCTATCGTCATCCGTTCCAAAGATTCCATCCATACCGGGTTCGGTAGTTGTGTAGGGAATCCAAGAGCCTGCACGATAATCTAAGGTATAGCCTTTGTTTATATCAATATCTTCAAGGATATTTCCATTTCTCTTCCAGATGTAAGTTAGACTTAGTTTAAAGTTATTGAAGAGTTCATGCTCAGCAGTAGCTATTATTTCGTCCATGTGGGCATTTTTAGCGTTTTCATCAATAGGCATGTAGGAAGGATCCATATTAGGTAAGTACGAAGCGACGTACCTATCGATTCCTGGCATGTCAAATTCACCATCTCCGTTTAAATCATACCAGTAAAAATAAACAGAAGCATAAGTTAGTATATTCGCAAAGTTATATTTTGCCAAGAACATGGGTTCGTAATAGCGAGCATAAGAAAGCTTGAGGGCAGTCTTGCCGTCTCCAAATAAATCATACACAAGACCAATCCGTGGGGCTAAGTTTTTGAAAGTAGCAATTCTGCGATAGGGAATTGTGATTCCTCCAAATACCTCTGGCGCCAGGGCATTCAGGAGCTCGTCACCTGTACGGGGTCTGCTTTGTTCAGGTTCATAGGCGTATTGGTAATCATAGCGGATTCCCACATTAAAAACTAGCCTCTTATATTCAATACTATCCTGAATATACCCTCCAAAACGACGGCTGTTATCTTTAGGCACGGCAACACCTGCTTCAGAAGCACACGGTCTGGCTCTCAATCTACCTTTTTTCTGGCTTTTTGAGAAATAATAGGGATTACCTGTATTTGTTTCAAAATCATATCCGCTCCAGTATCGATAATAAGGGGTTTTTCTGAACCAATCGTAGTAATAATGATCCTCTTCAAATTCCAACCCAAATTTTATTTCATGATTGGCTCCAAGAAAGTTATCCATAAATCTTGTTACAGAAACAGATCCAACCATCTTTGTTCGTGTATACTCTTCTTCATAATAAACACCGCCCCAGTATTTTCCCGATTTATAATCATAATTTAAGGGAAGTTCTTCAGTTCCTGGGTGAGCATGGAGAGGAAAAAACCGATGGAGATAATTGAAACGGAAATCAGCAAAAGTATTTTGGTCAATAACCCAGTTGACTTGACCTGAGCCAGCCCATACTTTTTCATGGTCATATATTTGAAGAGTTGTTTTCGCACGACTCCAGCTAGCAGAACCAGTATAAATAGGCTCATATACAGTAGCAAAATTAAGCATGCCCATGAATTTTAGATTTTTTGTAATTTGGGCTGTAATTTTACCAAATCCAAGCCATTCATAGTGTTCAAGATCATATTCTGCATTATCAGGAAAATCTTTAATCCAAAAATATCTGCGGGCATTAGTAAAAAACCAAATTTTATCTTTAATGATTGGTCCTCCAAAAGTAAATGAGTAATCTACATTTGTCCTGTCTGCTCTAGGAGGCTCCTGACCTAAAGCAGTAAGTTGTTCTTCTGGTAATATTCTCTGATTAAAGCTCACTCCTGTGCCAAGAAAATTATCCCCTGAATAGTGAGCGGAGAGACTTCCACTGAACTTATTACCGCCACTTTTTGTAACAATATTGATATAGAGAGAGTCTGTTTGACCAACTTCGGCAGGATGCCCTCCCAACTCCATTTGTACTTCATCAAAAACATCAACGTTGATATTGGTAATTGCATATGATACGGCCGGATCATTCATAGGGACACCATCTAAAGTATAAAGATTGCTCCTCACAGTACCGCCTAATATAGATGAAGTTCTACGGTATGATGCTCCATCTGAAACGGCTCCAGGGGTCATATTTTGAACATCATAAAGATCACGAGCAATGGGAAGTTTTTCAATGAAGTCACCTGTGATGTTAAGGCTGACTTTAGTTGCGTGGATATCGATAGTAGGTGAAGGTGCAGTAACTACTATTTCCTCTTTTATTAGTGAGATTTTCATCTGGATTTTTATCTCTGTAATTTTTCCAACCTGGACAACTATATTAACTCTTTTAATAATCTGAAATCCTTCAAGTTCAGTGGCAATCTCATATATCCCAGGTGGAAGAGAAGGGAATCTAAAAACACCTTCTTGTGTTGTAATGAATGGCTGAGTGCCCAGCAAAGACGGAGAGGTGGCTGTGACTAAAACTCCTGGAAGAGGATTTCCTTCATTATCTTCAACTACTCCTTTAACAGAACCTGTTAACTTTTGGGAATAAGCAAATGAGCCTATTGCCATGAGAAGAATTAAAGCTAATACTATTTTCTTCCTTATGTTTTTCACTTTTTCCTCCTTTAAAATTTTGCTTTAAATTCCTTTGCCTTAACCTAAACTCAAAATTTTAATATCGCAATTTCACCACCTCCTTCTCACGAAACAATTGAATTTATTTTAAATTTTCAATAGAATAAAAAGGGCGTTAGATGGATATATAACTCCTTTGCTATTTTTCCCACACTTAGCAATCTGAGAATCCATTTTCGCCCCTTTTAATTTTCTCTTTTCTCTATAGCCACCTCCTCCATATTAAGATATAGATCAAAGAATCTAAGGGTGTTTTTCTGACTTTAAAGCTTTAAGATAAACATCTCCCTTGTTTATAAAAAGCTTTATTTTTCTTCCGCCTTCATTTATGTGGGTGGTAATATTAAGAAATTGACCATCCTCATATCTCTGATTAAGGACACTAAAATAGAAATCAGACTCTATTCGAGTTTCTTTTGTAGGATCTCTGCTGATAGGAGTTTTTATCTCAATATCAGCACCGAAATTTTCAGGGAGATAAATAGTGATATCTCCTTCTGTGCTTTTAAGGTCGCATACATTAAATACTGATATCTTTTCACTGACAACCAGCAAGATGTTTCCGCTGGTGGCTACATTTGAGTATCCTGAGATGTAGTATAATTTTACATCACCACCAACAATATTTTTCGCTTCAACTGATTTTGCTGAATGGATAACTATTTCACCTAATACTGTCTCTGCATAGACATGTTTGTTGGCTTTTTTTATAAGAATATTACCTGCCCGAGTGATTACTTCTACATTGCCTTTAACTTCTGTAATTTCAATGTCCCCAGCAGATGTTGTTGCAATGAGATCGCCTGTTACTACGCCTATCTTTAGAGGACCACCATTGGCTATCAGTTCACATCTGCCAGAGACATTGCCAATTAAAAATCCACCATTAGGATTTGTCATTTTTAGGTCACCCATATAACTCTCAATATGAATATCATCAGCAGAAAGAAGGGTTCCTATGCTAAATATTGAAAAGATAATAAAAATGTGTGTGGGAAGAAATCCTAACTTTGACGTTATGCAGTCTCTTTTTTTATTATACACAATCTGCCGTAAAGCACGATATTTAATCTATGCTTTTTGGTTATGTTTCTTGAGTATTAATTCTGCTCTGTTTCTTATAATGTAGCTTTTATCTTTTTCTTTTATACTTATTAAAGCAACAATTATCTGCTCATCAACTATTTTTTCCACTATCTCTAAAGCTTTGAATCTAACAGCCTCATTTTTATCATTTTTTAATCTATCTAGTATTGCCTCTTTTACTTCTTCTATTTTGGCTACTTTTGTCAAAACCGTTGCCGCTTTCATCCTAAGTGCAGGACTCTTATCATTTTTCATTACATGAATAAGAGCCTTGCGAATCTTTCTATCGTCCACAAAAGGCTTAATAATATCTATAGCTTTTGATTTTGTAGCATAACTCCCTTTTTCACCTTTTAACGTATAGACTAATAAAGGTTTGATAGGAGAGGATTTTACATCTCCCTTAACTTCAATGTTAGAGATATAATCTAATTTAATTTTGACTTTATCTTTTTCTAAAAAAGACTGATTGATATGTAAGTCACCAAGTTGAGCTTGATCTATCAAAGATTCAATATCAAAAGACTCGTTTCCAGATGCGTTTTGTGCAATATAAAGAAAATTTGATGAAGAAATTTTGGTTTTATAATAAATAAAACTACCCAGCCAGCCTAAAGAAAAAAGTAAGAAAAAAATAACAGAATAAGAGAGATATTTATACCTAAGATTTAAAAACATACTTCTAATTATACTTTCTTTTTTTTCATTCTTTTTTTCCTGACTCTTTTGATATTGATATTTTATTCTTTCGGGCTTTTTTGTTCTCAATTTCTCCTCTGTTTTTCTTTTTTTCAACCACTTATCTATAGCATCTTTATAAAACATGACTTTCTTTTCAGAAATCCTTTTGAATGGAATTTCCTTAGAGTAGACCAAATTGTAGATGGTTTTGGGCGAAAGATTTGTATAAGAAGCCACTTCCTTAACATGCATGTTTTTTCCCATTTATATTCCTTTCTTGTCGTCATATAACACATCTAATTCCTACCTGTCAAGGAAAAAAGGAAATTAATTTAAAAGGAAAAAAGGAAATAAAAATCAACAGATGACTGAATCAAAGTTCAAGAGGTGAATTCTTGCTGCTGTTTAATCTTTACCTTGATAGAGAAGAAGGACCTGTTGCTCCAGACCAACCACTATACTCAGATTTTGTGCCCCAAAGACCCTTGTATTTCAACCAGGGTTGTTTATCCAGAATGACAGGCTCCTCCCAGGGAAGAAAATTGGTTTTGTTGGTATTTATATCAGCCTCTTTTAAAATATTAAGAATAGCCTCTTTGGTGACAGGAAAATAATCTGGATAAAGGCAGAGCTTGCCAATTTGCCTGTAGTCAGTTTGTCCAATCACTAAATGCTAAATGCTCCCCTTCTAAATGCTCTAAATGCAAACTGATTGGTTTAAGCTGTAATGTACACCATAATTTACAAAGGGAGGGAGATTTTTTCCAGCCCTACAGGATTGTTCTTATTGGAGATAGTTAAAATGAGTCAGGTCGCTGAAGCAACTGAGCTGACGGAATCTCTCAACCGGGACCTTATAGTTTTCTGATGTACGCTGTAGAAAAGGAACTTAATATTGTCTGAATCACAGTTGCATAATGTTTTATATCTGAATCGAAATTTTAAAAATTCTTTAAAAAAAAAGCAAAAAAAGGTTGACAAAGAAAATATATAAATTGTATATATAAATAAATTTCATTTTATGAAACATTATTTTGCATAGCGGAACACTCAATTGACACGAATGAATAACAAAGAAAGAGATTTTATAACATCCCTTGCTCGCGGACTATCAATCCTGGAAGCTTTTGATCAAGCCAATCCGATAATGGGGATTACTGACTTGGCCAGAAAAACTGGACTTTCAAAGAGCACCGTTTTCCGTCTTCTTCATACTCTTCGCTCTTTGGGATATATCATACAGGCAAGGGATGGTAAAAAGTTTACTCTTGGGCCTAAAGTTTTAGGTCTGGGATTTGCAGTGCTCTCTAGTCTTGAATTGAGAGAAGTAGCCCAGCCCTATCTTATGGAGCTTTCCCGTAACGTCGAGGAAACTGTGAATCTTGCTGTTCTTGACGGACGGAAATTGATTTATATCGAAAGAATTAAAACTCATCAGATAGTGAATATCAACCTTCATATTGGTGCCCGCCTGGAGCTATATAATACAGCCATGGGCAGGGTTTTAGCTGCTTTCCAAAGTAAAGATTGGATTTCTCTGTATTTAAAATATCTCAAACAACTTCAAGAAGCTAAACCTTACTGGCAAGAAAATGGAAGAAAATTGTTGAAAATTCTGGAAGAAGTGAGAAAAAGGGGCTTTGCCATAAACAACGAGGAGCTAACTCCTGGTTTGAAATCGGTCGCCGCTCCTGTAAGAAATAGGGAAGGATCTATCGTCGGAGCTGTGAATATTGCAGTAAATTCGAGCCTGTATACATTACAAAGACTCAAACATGATTTGATTTCTCCACTTCGAGAAACAACTCAAGCTATTTCTGCAGCCTTTGGCTATGAGCTTCCCAAAAAAGGGATTAAATGACTCCTCATTACCCAAAAGGATATGTTTTTTATCGGAACCTCCATTATTCTTATCCATTGATAAACCATGGTCGGGGCTTGTACCTCTATGATGTGGAAGGCAAAAAATATCTTGATGCAAGTGGAGGAGCTGCTGTAGCTAATATTGGTCATGGAGTCAAAGAAATTGCTGAGGCGATTTCGTCACAAGCTCAAAAAGTTGGCTATTTAAATGGAATGCAGTTCACTCATTTTCCAGTTGAAGCATTGGCTGCAGAGATTTCCAAATTTCTTCCTTTTACTTCAGGAAAACTTTATTTCCTTACGAGCGGCTCAGAAGCCGTCGAAGCTTCGATAAAGCTGGCGCGCCAGTATTGGGTTGAGAATGGACAAGACACGAAAATTCATATCATTTCTCGAAAACCCAGTTATCATGGAAACACTATTGCAGCGCTATCTCTTTCAGCAAGAGAACATTATAAGGAAATCTTTCGGCCGATGTTAAGGAAAAACATCAAGATTCCTGCTCCCTACTGTTATAGATGTTTCTGGCATGAAGAGTATCCATCCTGCCAAATGAAATGTGCCGATGAACTAGAAAAGGCAATCTTAAAATTGGGGAAGGAAAATGTCTCTGCTTTCTTAACAGAAGTTATCGGTGGAACAACTACAGGCGCCGCCGTACCACCAGCAGAATATTTCAAGATTATCCGCAAGATTTGTGATAAATATAAAATCCTCCTCATTGTGGACGAAATCATGACAGGCATAGGTCGAACTGGAAAATGGCTTGCCTGCCATCATTTTGATTTGGCTCCCGATATAATTATCATGGGAAAAGGACTAACTGGTGGCTATCTTCCTTTAAGTGCTCTGGCAGTAAAAAAAAACATTGTAGATTCGATTTCTAAAAAGGGCAGGAGTTTTCTTCATGCTCAAACTTATAGTCACCATCCTGTTGGCTGTGCCGCTGGTCTAGCCACCTTGAATTGGATAAAGAGGAACAATCTTGTGGAAAAAAGCTCAAAGATGGGAGGCAGATTTTTAAAAGAGCTTTTGACACTTCTCAATCATCCTCATGTTGGAGATGTTCGGGGAAAAGGCTTGCTTTTAGGAGTTGAATTTGTCAAGGAGAAGAAAGGGAAAACACCATTCCCAAGAAAGAAAAATTATGTTGAACATTTTCTCTCCCGCGCGATGACAAAAGGATTGATTCTCTGGCCCAACATTGGACATGCCGACGGAGTCAACGGCGATCTCATCCTTCTAGCACCGCCTTTTATAATTACCCAGACAGAAATCTCCAAGATTCTTTATATACTGAAAGAGGTTCTTTTCGAAATAAAAAATAACGAATAAAGGAGGAAGGATGGAAAAAAGCAAAGGGTTTAAGATAACTTACTCAACTTTAGATCCTGAGGGCATGGAAGCCTTTCATCGAGCATTTGACCAGGCAGTGCAATATGTAACCCGTGAATTTGGAAAATCCCATCCTCTCTTTATTTCAGGCGGCGAAGTGAAAACTGGCGAAGAATATATAGATATTAGCCCTATAAACAGCGAATTGTTAATTGGAAAGTTTCAGAAAGGAACTGCAACCGAACTTGATGCTGCAGTTGATGCTGCTTTTGATGCTTTCAAGTCTTGGCGTGATATGGATTACCAAGAACGTTGTCAAAAGATGAGAAAGGCTGCAGAACTAATGAGCGAGCGGAAATATGAGTTGGCTGCTATCATGAGTTATGAGACCGGAAAGAATCGTCTGGAATCCATGGGAGATGTTGAAGAATCCATTGATCTCATTCGTTATTATTGTACACAGATGGAAGAAGCGCAAGGCTTTGTGCGCTCGATGGGAAGATTAAGTCCCAATGAGAAGTCCACCAGTATATTAAGGCCCTATGGTGTCTGGATTGTTATTTCTCCATTCAATTTCCCCTTGGCTCTGGCTACCGGGATGAGTGCTGGTGTCTTAATTGCAGGAAATACCGCTGTTTTTAAACCTTCCTCTGAGACTCCCCTCATAGGTCTTAAGCTTTACGAAATCTACACTGAGGCAGGAATTCCAGATAGAGTTTTCCATTTCATTACAGGTCCAGGAAGTCATTTTGAAGAGCCAATATTCCAAAATAAAAAGATATCTGGATTGGTTTTTACTGGATCTTTTGAGGTAGGGATGAATCTTTATACAGGATTTAGTCGAGAGTATATCCGGCCTTGCATCCTGGAGATGGGAGGGAAAAACCCTGCGATCGTAACAGAAAATGCCGATCTGGATCAAGCAGCTGAAGGGGTGATGAAATCGGCTTTTGGCTTAGGAGGACAGAAATGCAGCGCCTGCTCGAGAGTTTATGTCCATAAAAAAGTCGAGGAAGAATTCCTGGATAAACTTTTAAGTAACATTCGCCAGATTAAAATTGGAGACCCAACCCAGCGCGAGGTTTATCTCGGGCCTTTAATTAACCAAAGAGCAGTCGAAAAATTTAAAACGTGGACAGATATCTGCAGGAAGAAAAGTAAAATACTCGCCGGAGGTCACGTTCTTACTGAAGGTGCTTTATCTAAAGGTTTTTTCGTGGAGCCAACCTTGGTCACAGGAATGGCCAAAGATCACAGGATTTTCCATGAAGAGCTTTTCCTTCCCATTTTAGTAGAAGCCCCTATTGATTCTCTCCAGGAAGCTATTGAAGAATGCAATAAAGTTTTTTATGGCTTAACTGCCGGAATTTTCAGTCAGGATAAGGATGAAATCGAATATTTTTTCAACAAGATAGAATCAGGAGTGCTTTATGTCAACAGAAGATCTGGAGCTACCACAGGTGCCTGGCCTGGAGTTCAGCCGTTTTGCGGCTGGAAAAACTCAGGATCAACAGGAAAAGGAGGCTGTGGGCCTTATTATGTCCAGCAATTCATGAGAGAACAAAGTCGCACAATAATGGAATAAGAAATTCATGAAAAAAGAAGAAGGAATCATAAATTCATCGAGAGAAAAAATCGTCATTTTGAGTGCTGTAAGGACGCCAGTAGGAAAATTTGGAGGCAGCTTTAAGGCCGAAAGCGCTGTTTCTCTTGGCGTAGTGGCTGCAAAAGAAGCCATAAAAAAAGCTCGCATCACCCCGGTTCAGATCGATGAAGTTATCATCGGTCAAGCTCGACAGGCAGGCAATAAACCGAATCCGGCCCGCCAAATCCTTTACCAGACAGGAATTCCTGAGGAGAGACCAGCCTTCACAGTGAACAAGGCCTGCGCTTCAGGAGTCAAAGCGATTAGCCTTGGATTTCAATCACTTCTCCTCGGAGAAAATAGGATTGTCCTGGTTGGCGGAATAGAAAATATGTCACAGATCCCTTATTTTCTTGATGGAGCAAGATGGGGCTACCGACTAGGAGATGGAGTTCTTGTAGATGGCATGTATAGAGACGGATTATTCTGTCCTCTGGCAGAAATGGTCATGGGAGAGACAGCTGAGCTTCTGGCAGAAAAATATAAAATTTCTCGTAAAGAACAAGATGAGTATGCCTATGAAAGCCAGATGAAGGCGAAAGAAGCCATCAATGGAGGAAAATTTGAAGACGAAATTGTTCCTGTCAAAACCAAAGATAGAAAAGGAAATGAAATACTCGTAACAACCGACGAACACCCTCGTCCTGATACAACATTGGAGAAACTTTCAAAGCTTCCACCGGTTTTTAAAAAAGGGGGAACGGTTACGGCCGGAAATTCCTCTGGCCTTACAGATGGAGCTGCAGCATTGGTGCTGACCACTGAAATCTATGCCAAAGAATTAGGCTTGACTCCTCTGGCTCAAATTATGGGTGCTAATTCTGTAGGAGTGAATCCAAAAGAAATGAGCTTAGGGCCTGTTCCTGCAACATCTAATTTATTAAAAACGATTAAGTTAAATCTTAATGATATAGATCTCATCGAAATAAATGAGGCTTTCGCCGCTCAGGTTATCGCCGTAGAGCAGGAGTTAAAGTGGGATAAAGACAAAAGAAATATAAAAGGCGGAGCCATAGCTTTGGGTCATCCTATTGGCTGTACGGGAGCTAAAATTACGGTGACTTTACTGCACAGCCTGATCCAGGAAAATAAAGAAATTGGTTTAGCCACTCTTTGTGTGAGCGGCGGACTGGGAATGGCCCTTGTAATAAAGAGAATATAGAAGAGTAATTTATGGCTTGGCCCTCATATAAGAAAAAGAGAAAGGTAGTATGAAAAATAAAATTATGACCATGAAAGAGGCTATAGCTCAGTATGTAAAAGATGGAGACACTCTTGTTATCGAAGGGTTCACTCACCTCATTTGTTTCGGAGCCGGACATGAGATCATTCGTCAGAAGAAGAAGGATCTTGTAGCTTGCCGCCTTACTCCCGACTTGATTTACGACCAGATGATTGCAGCAGGTTGTGTCCGAAAAATAGTTTTCAGTTGGGCAGGAAATCCAGGTGTAGGCTCTCTTTACGGATTAAGAAGAGCTTTAGAAAAAGGTATTCCTAGAAAAATAGAAATAGAGGAATACACTCATTTTGGCATGGTGGCTAGGTTCTTGGCTGGTGCAGCCAAGCTCCCTTTTATGCACATAAACACTTTTTCAGGCAGTACTCTTCAGCTGAAGAATAAAAATATAAAAACTCTGAGATGCCCTTATACTGGCAAGATGTTTTCTACAGTGCCTGCTTTGAATCCAGATGTGGCCATTATCCAGGTTCAGCGGGTGGATTCCGTTGGAAATGCTCAAATCTGGGGATTGATGGGAGTTCAAAAAGAAGCGGCCTTTGCCTCAAAGAAAGTCATTATCGTTGCTGAAGAACTGGTTGATAGTGCAGTCATTTGTTCAGATCCTAATCGTACTCTAATTCCAGGCATGATTGTCGATGCAGTCGTGATTGAACCATTTGCAGCTCATCCCAGTTATGCTCAGGGATATTATGATCGGGATAATCAGTTTTATATCGATTGGAATAAAATTTCTAAGGAGAAGGAATCATTGGAAAGATATATTTCAGATTGGATTTTTGGGATATCCAATCGAAAAGAATACATGGAAAAGCTTGGTACTGATAATGTTGCAAAACTAAAAGCCAAGAAACAATTTTCTTCACCAGTTAATTATGGATATTGAAGATGAATTATCTAAGATAATATTATATTTTTTTTATGGAGAAAAGTCATTATGGGTTCTTATTCACCTTCTGAAATCATGACAGCAAGAGCTGCAAGGGAGCTCAAGAATGGAGAAGTCGTGTTTGTCGGCATAGGGCTGCCAAACCTGGCTTGCAACCTAGCCAGAAGGCTCCAAGCACCCGACCTTGTACTTATCTATGAATCAGGCGCCGTTGGTGCAAGGCCCTCTCGCTTACCCCTTTCTATCGGCGACCCCTGTCTTGTTACGAATTCAATATCAGTATGCTCTATGGTTGAAATCTTTAATTATTACCTCCAAGGAGGATTAATTGATGTCGGTTTTCTGGGAGGTGCGCAGGTAGATAGATTCGGCAATATCAATTCTACGGTTATCGGCAATTATGAGAAACCTAAAGTAAAACTCCCAGGAAGTGGTGGAGCTTGTGAAATAGCAATACATGCAAAAAAAATCATAATTATCTTAAAGCAAAACAAAAGAACCTTTCCTAAAAAAATTGATTTTATAACAAGCCCAGGATTCATTAATCAGACTAATCAAAGACTTAAATACGATATGCCGGGAAAAGGTCCTGCTCTTGTCATCACGGATTTAGGTGTATATAGCTTTTCAGATTTAACACATAAAATGATTTTATCAGAAATACACCCTGGTATATCCATAGAAGATATTAAGGCCAATATAGGATGGGATATAAAATTCAGCTCTAATCTTGTCAAGACAAAATCGCCTACAAAAGAAGAACTTCGCATTATTAGGGAAGAACTTGATCCCAATAGAATTTATATTACTAAACTATCGTAATGACTTAATTGCGCTTAAACTACGGTATTAGGATTAAAAGCACAAAACAAAGTAAATTGCTGAAAAACAAGAGATAAAGTGGCGCGCCTGACAGGAATCGAACCTGCGACCTACGGATCCGGAGTCCGTCGCTCTATCCCCTGAGCTACAGGCGCATCGCAATTCCGCTGGAATATTATAGCAGATTTTTCAATTTTTAAAGGGCGATTTTTAGGCTGCTTTACAAATCTTTGCCCAGGTATCACGCAAGGATACAATGCGGTTGAATACAAGTTTTTCAGCCGAAGAATCAACAGTATCAACACAGAAATATCCTTTTCTTTCAAACTGATAGCGGCTTCCTGGTTTGGCACCCTTCAAGCCTGGTTCAAGCTTACATGATGTGAGAATTTCCAAGGAGTTCGGATTCAAGCAAGATTTATAATCATCACCTTCCTCTACTTCGCTGGGATCTCGTTTAGTGAAAAGATGATCGTATAAACGCACTTCAGCTTCAATAACATGCTGAGCTGAAACCCAATGCAAAGTCCCCTTAACTTTGCGCCCATCAGGAGCATCGCCGCCTCGTGTTGCTGGATCATACTTGCAGTGTAACTCGATCACTTCACCTGTTTTCTTGTCCTTAATAACGTCCACACAGGTAATAAAATAGGCATAGCGTAAACGCACTTCTCGTCCAGGGGCTAAACGGAAAAATTTCTTTGGCGGGTCTTCACGGAAATCATCCCGCTCAATGTACAAAATACGCGAAAACGGAACTTTCCTTGTTCCCATACTTAAATCCTCTGGATTATTGACAGCATCTAACTCTTCCTTCTTATCTTCTAAATAATTGACAATTACCACCTTAAGCGGGCGTAACACCGCCATAACACGAGGAGCTGTCCTGTTTAATTCCTCACGAATACTGTTTTCAAGCAGAACCAAATCAACAATACTATTCGCCTTGGCTACCCCGATAATTTCGCAGAAATTCCTGATAGACTCAGGTGTATACCCGCAC
>Ga0209986_10001505_pt1 | contig 22273 bp, 18 predicted proteins | sample BlataG_FD_183168 | JGI IMG/M metagenome (GOLD analysis project Ga0209986, IMG submission 183168) | Deep subsurface microbial communities from Black Sea to uncover new lineages of life (NeLLi) - Black_00105 metaG (SPAdes) (version 2) | ecosystem: Environmental > Aquatic > Marine > Oceanic >... | reverse complement strand
AGCAAAGCCCGATAAGAAAGAAAATAAGAAAGGCATGCCCCAGATTGCCGACAACGGTCAAGCCCAGCGCCATCCCCACGCCAAGATAAATCAGCGTGGAGACGATGAGCACCGGGATAAAGGGCAAGGAGTAACCCAAGATGAAATCCCAGGGTCTTGCCGGGGTAGTGAACATGCGAGCCAGAAAGCCCTTCTCCCTATCACCGGCAATTATCTCCGCCGCTGTGGAAATTAAAATCATGAGCCCGAGGACAGCCATCCCGGGAGCATAGAAATTGACAACCGGATTCTTTATTTTGCTTTCCGTTCCTTTTAGTTCAACATTTAAAGGGGGAGCCACTCCCAAGAATTCAGAGCCGACAGCCTCTATCATAGGTTTTAATTGTAGACCTATCATCGGGTCTGCTTCCTTGTAGAATAACTCTAGGTTGACAGTTTGTTGGGCTTGCGTTGCCTCCTCGAATCCTGAGAGAATGAATAAATATAATGATATTCTGCCGTCCTCCAGGTTCTCTTGGGCCTGAGATTTTTCACTGTATATCGGCTCATTCAACTCGATAGCCTCTATGCTTCCAAGATTTTGTATAAAGGCAGAGGAGGTTTGGGAATGGTCTTCGTCCACTATGCTCATCGCAATAGGGCTGGCCTGTCCACCGCCAGCGGCGGCGCACATTACCAGCATAAAGGCAACGGGCATTCCCAGGAGAAAGCCTAGAAGCACAGGGTTTCTATAAATCTCCTTCAGGTTCCTTTTGCCAATTTCCCAGAACTTCATTTCCTTCACCTCCCTTCTAGCCTTCTAGTCTCTAAGCTTCTTTCCCGTTATCTGGATAAAGACGTCCTCCAGGGTTGGCTGCTCTAAGGCAGCAGAATAAACGGTAACTCCTCGAGAATGGAGATAGTCCACGATCTCTTTGAAGTTTAAGTCCTTGTGGTAAATCCTAAGCTTCCCCTTGACCTTCTCCAGCCTGGAGTATTTGCCTAGCAAATCCGCTATGACCTCAGCGGTGAGGTTTTCTGTTGAGACGACCATGCTGCGCATCTCAAAGAGATTTGTCTTTAGCTCTTGAGATGTGCCCAGAGCTACAACCCTTCCTTCGTCAATAATCCCTATTCGGTCGGAGAGGAAATCCGCCTCCTCCATATAATGGGTGGTGAGTAGAATCGTCTTCTTTCCCTTAAGCTCAGCTATATATTCCCAGATGGTTCTTCTTGCCTGGGGGTCAAGGCCTAAGGTAGGTTCATCCAGAAATAGCACCTGGGGGTCAGGAACAAGAGCCATAGCTATGCTAAGCCTGCGTTTCATCCCTCCGGAAAACTTCCGCACCTGGTCTTTAGCCCTTTCCATAAGCCCCATCGTCTCCAGTAGCTCCTTCGACCGCCTTGTTACTTCGTTAGAGCTCAGGCCATGGACCTTGCCAATCAGAGCCAGGTTTTCCCAGCAGTTAAGGCGCTCAGAGAGGATGGTATCTTGTGGCGATACCCCGATGAGCTTTTTAACCGCAAATGGTGTTTTAACTACGGCATAGCTCAATATGGAAGCAGTCCCCTTGGTTGGCTTTAAGAGGCAACATAGCATCCTGATGGTGGTAGTCTTTCCCGCCCCGTTAGGGCCGAGGAGGGAGAAAAGCTCGCCTTTATTTATCTCCAAATCAACGCCGTTCACCGCTACTACCATCAAACTCCTTGGTGAGCTTAAAGGTTTGTACTGCATTCATTTCTTCACCCCCCTCTTTTTATAAATAATACTATACTTAATGTTCTGGGAACAATGACATCTAATGGTGGGAAGATTGACTGCAGCAGCAAAAATGAGAGCTTCCTGGCAACGACATATTTTCCCGGAGGGTTTCCCCTTAAGTATCGTCTGCGCTGAAGAGTTTCACTTCCGTGTTCGGGATGGGAACGGGTGGTTCCAGTCCGCTAAAGTCACCAGAAAGCTCTCTGGTTAAGTATAGCCTATTCTGGGAAGAATATGCAACTTTGTGGGTTGTCTGGTGAAACGGTTTGCTGCGTTCCTGTGGTATAATAATTCTAAAGTCTCATAGAGAGGAGGCTTGCTATTATGGATTGGGGGATGCAAAACCGTTTGGCGCAATTAATTCAGGCGGATGGTCGCTGTTTATTCCTGCCCGTGGACCATGGGTATTTTCAGGGTCCTGTCAAAAAATTGGAGAACCCGCGTAAAACTCTCGAACCTCTTCTCCCTTACACCGATGCGATTTTCATTACCAGGGGAGTTTTAAGGTCATCGATAGACCCTGACAAGGCGAAACCAATTATCCTCAGAGTATCTGGCGGCACCAGCATAGCGGGAAAGGACCTGGCTCACGAGGGGATAACTACCTCTATGGAGGAAGCCATCCGGCTCAATGCCTGTGCCGTGGGCATCTCCATCTTCGTTGGGACTGATTATGAGCACGATTCGTTGCTGAATCTGGCCAGGCTTGTTGATGAAGGGGAAAAGTATGGCATCCCGGTAATGGCAGTTACCGCTGTGGGCAGAGAACTGAAGAAGCGTGACGCCCGCTATCTTGCTCTGTCCAGTCGTATTGCTGCTGAGCTGGGCGCTCGAGTGGTAAAGACCTATTACTGTGAAAAATTCGAGAAGGTTACAAAGGGCTGCCCCGTTCCAATAGTCATTGCTGGTGGGCCAAAAGTAGATACAGAGTACGAAGTACTTCAATTTGTTTATGACGGCATCCGGAAAGGCGCCATAGGTGTAAATCTGGGGAGAAACATCTGGCAAAATGAACACCCTGTGGCTATGATCAGAGCCATCCGTGCCATTATTCATGAGAATGCTACTCCTGAGCAGGCCCAGGAAGTATACGATAGCGTAAAGGCTGAAAAACAATAATAACGTGGGCGTCGGGCGGACTCCGAGTTCATTTACGCCGTTGTTAACTGTCATTCGCTCACTTTATCCAAACCACCTGAGAAGGTTTCGCAATGACACCCCTTCTGTCTTTGCGAGGAGCCGAAGGCGACGAAGCAATCTCGGTGGAGGGTGGGGGTGATATGTGCATAGATGTAATGGCAGGGTTTATCCCCGCCTTATGGTCTGCTGAGAGGAAACTACCATGCGCGTAGCAATGTATTACAGTAACCAGGATATACGGCTGGAGGAGATGCCTGTGCCGCAGATTGGCCCCGGCGAGGTATTGATGCGGGTGGAGTCCAGCGGCATCTGTGGCACCGATTTGCTGGAATGGTATCGCCTGCACAAAGCACCTTTAGTCTTGGGTCATGAAGTTGCCGGCGTGATTGTTGCTGTCGGGGAGGGGGTGGAACATTATAAGGTGGGTGACCGGATTTGTGCTGCCCATCATGTTCCCTGTAACACATGCCATTATTGTCTTGGTGGACACCACACCGTTTGCGATACCCTGCGCCGGACGAACTTCGACCCTGGTGGCTTTGCTGAATATGTGCGGCTGCCACGCATCAATGTCGACCAGGGCATATTTCCCTTACCTGACGAAGTATCTTTTGAGGAGGCGACCTTTATTGAGCCGCTGGCTTGTGTCCTGCGCGGGCAAAGGTTAGCCCATCTACAGCCGGGGCAAAGTGTGCTTGTTGTCGGCAGCGGCGTTGCCGGGCTGCTCCATATACAACTGGCCCGGACTTCAGGTGCCGGTTACATCCTAGCGACGGACATCGTTGATTATCGCTTAGAGGCAGCGCGAAAATTTGGAGCCGATGTTGCAATTCAGGCTAAAGAATATACCCCAGCCTATCTACGTCGGGCAGCCGATGGTCGTCTCGCTGACCTTGTCGTGATATGCAGCGGGGCGACATCAGCGATAGCTCAGGCATTGCAGTCGGTGGAACGGGGAGGCACTGTTCTCTTCTTTGCCCCCACAGAGCCGGGCGTTAGCGTTCCGATATCGGTGAACGACCTGTTCTGGCGTAATGAGATAACGCTCACCAGCTCCTATGGTGGCAGCCCCGGGGATTATGCCGCGGCACTGGAACTGATACAGGCTGGCAAAATACGTGTGCGGGAGATGATTACCCATCGGCTGGGGCTGGCGGAAACAGGCCTGGGATTCCAGCTTGTCGCCCGGGCTCAGGACTCCCTAAAAGTGATTATCGAGCCGCAGAAGTAGCTAGCGGCTGCTTCCTGAGCAGGGGGGTGTGGGTTCGAATCCCTCCGGGGGCGCCGCAAAGCCGGAGCAACTGCTTTTCTAGGTAAGCGAGAACATCAGGTAACAATCTGACGGAATGTGACCCAGTCTTTAGTCAACGCCGCTTGCCTTTCCGAAGTCCTAATTACAAGCAGTATGCCCGAAGAGGCAACGATGTCCTGCGACGGTGTGCTACGCGCGTTGACAATTACACAATGGACAGTTAGACTGAAGTTAGCGCATATTAAGTAACATTCGACGAGATAGCCTGAAGCATAAAAGGGAAGGAAACTGCAGGCGGGAAGTGAAAAGAGGCGGCAATGATAAAAGGTATCATAGGATACAAGGTGTTGAGTTATAAGGACGTAGAGCCCATATTGATGCAGCTCAGGTCGCATGCCATGCAATATCCAGGCTTCGTTAGCGCTGAGAATCTCGTCAGCGAGAAGGATTTCTCTGTCGTCGTAATGATAAGCACATGGGAGACGATTGAAAACTGGAGGACATGGGTGGAGTCAAGGATAACGCGAGATTTGCTTCGACAAGCCAAGGCAGTTGTGATGGGAACGCCCAGAATAACAGCATACAGGACAATGCCCACAGTAGAGTGGCGCTAATAAGGCGTCAGTCTTTGCTCCCACAGAGCCGGGCGTTAGCGTTCCGATATCGGTGAACGACCTGTTCTGGCGCAATGAGATAACGCGCACCAGCTCCTATGGTGGCAGCCCCGGGGATTATGCCGCGGCGCTGGAACTGATACAGGCTGGCAAAATACGTGTGCGGGAAATGATTACCCATCGGCTGGGGCTGGCGGAAACAGGCCACTTCTATTTGTCATTGCGAGGAGCCGCAGGCGACGTGGCAATATCATTGGCGCTGAATTCTGACTACTGACTACTGTCTACTAGTTTCTTAAATGTGATTATCGAGCCGCAGAAGTAGCCGCATAAAATTTCTTATAATTCTCCCTCCTTTGGTGGGAGGTAGTTAGAGAGAGAGAATTCACCAATGTCCCGATGTATCGGGACTCCTCAGAATGACATTACTAAACGCTGTCGATGGGCTTGACAAATACCTGCATGGGGTGTATCTTCAATGTAGATACTGTGAATGGAGGCTTGATATGAGAGCACGTGTCCAGAAATGGGGCAATAGCCTTGCCTTGCGCATCCCCAAATCTTTCGCTGCTGAAGTAGGGCTGCAGAAAGAAGCATCTGTTGATATATCGCTGGCGGATGGGAAACTCGTTATCAGACCCGTAGCTGAACCGAAGCTGACCTTGAAACAACTTCTAGCAAGGGTGACAAAAGAAAACTTGCATTACGAGGTTTATACCGGTTCTGCCGTAGGGAAGGAAACATGGTAAATCCCCGCGCCTATATCCCTCAGAGTGGGGATGTGGTGTGGATAACCCTGAATCCGCAAGCGGGTCACGAAGAAGCGGGACGTCGTCCCGCCGTAGCAATCTCACCGCAAAGCTATAATGGTAAGGTGGGACTGGCTATCTTTTGTCCTATTACCAGTCAAATCAAGGGTTATCCATTCGAAGTTCTTATTCCGGTGGGGTTACCAGTAGCGGGGGCAATCCTATCTGATCAGGTCAAGAGTTTAGATTGGGGCGCTCGAAATGCAGAATTGATATGCACCTTGCCCACCGAGACTATCTCGGAGGTGCTCCAGAAGCTGGCAACGTTGTTGTCACAATAAGAAAATTTGAATTCTGTCTCCTGACTCCTGACTACTGTCTACTAGTTTCCTAAACGTGATTATCGAGCCGCAGAGATAGCTAGCCGCTGCTTTATGAGCAGCTTGAATGTCAGGTAACAATATGGCTGATTTTGCAAAGCAAAGACGAAACCCTAAGTGGACCAGAGTGCTAATACCACTAGGATGTTGATGAGGGGACGCAGGCCATGTAAGAGCAAATTACGAAAGTGGTTACTCCCTTGCACTCTTAATAGAGGTGTTATTTAAATAAGCCATTGCTCTATCCACCCATGACCAGTCTGGGTGATGTTTCTTCATTTCTTTGAGATCATCAAGATGGCAACTCAACTCAATTGGGTCTAGGATAATTGCTTGTTTGTATTCTTTTATCCCCTCACTATCGTTTCCTTTAGAAAAATAATATGCTCCCAAGTTATAGTGGGCCCGAGAATAGGCCTTATCAAGTTCAACGGAGTGTTTTAAATTTGAGAAAGCTGCATCAGTATCTCCAGCGAACAGGAATAGAAATCCAAGGTTATTATATCCTAAGGCTTCCTTTGGCTTTAGCTCGATAGCTATTTTCGTACTCTTGATTGCCTCCTCCACCTTCCCTGCCTGGTACTGCAAAAAACTGAGCTGAACATGTTTACTGTAATCAGTCTTGAAATTGTTGGAAATGAGTTCCGCAGCCTTCTCCAATTCTATCATCGCCTCATCGAATCTACGCAAACCTCGTAGTGATTTGACGACTTCAAAAAGTAGACTAACTAGCGTACCAGCATCGAGCTGATTCAATTTCTGCGCTTTTCGTGCGGATTCTAAAGCCTCATCATATTTCTCTAAACCATTGAGCGAGTAGGCTCGGATTCTATAGTAATCAGCATCATTAGGGTTTATCTCAATCGCCTTTTGGCAAAAAGTTAATGCCTCCTCATATCTACCGAGCATATTAAGGGATACCGCAGCATTTCCGAAAGCGAAGTCCAATTGCGGGTCAAGTTCAGTTGCCTTAAGACGGGCCTCAAAAGCCTTCTCATGTTCATCTTTATCAAAATATACATGACCCAGAACATAATAAGTGTAGGCTCTATGTGGGTTGATCTTAAGTGCTTTCCGGCAGTATTCCAATGCGTCATCCAATCTCCCTAACTCTCGCAGAACATCGGCCAGTTTAGTCAGCGTATCAGGATTGCGAGGTCCTAATTTTACGGCGGTTTGTGCCGACTCAAGTGCTTCATCTTGTCTCCCAACGGCGCTCAGGACACGAGCTTGGACTAAATAAGATCGTGGATAACTGGGATCTATGGTAATTGCCTTTTGACAAAATACCAATGCTTCCTCACATCTACCAAGGCTAAGGAGGGATATTGCAGTGCTCGTGAACGGTAAAGCATAGTCAGGGTCGAATTCGCAAGCTTTACGAAAAGCATCGGTAGCTTCTTCCCAATGCCTTTTATCAGCATGTAAGGTACCAATACTGTGATGAGTGTGTGCGTCACGTGGGTTGATTTCGAGTGCTTTTTGGCAGTATTCAAATGCGTCATCCAATCTCCCTAACTCTTGCAGAACATCGGCCAGTTGAGTCAGCGTATCAGGGTTGTGAGGTGCTAATTTTACGGCGGTTTGTGCTGACTCAAGTGCCTCCTTATATCTTCCAAGGCAGCTCAGCGAATAAGCCAGAATTCTATAGGGATGCGCAAAATTTGGGTCTGTAGTGATAGCCTTTTGGCAAAAAGTTAATGCCTCCTCATATCTTTCCAGATTATTTAGGCAAGCCGCAATATTGCCGTATGCAGAAGCGAAATTGCGATCCAACTCGGAAGCTTTCCTATATGAATCAATGGCATCTTCATATTTTCGCTTGGCAAAGCCTATGTGACCGAGAACATTATAAGCGTAAGCACTACGTGGGTCGACTTTAATAGCTTTCTTACAGTATTTTAAAGCATCGTTAAACCTATTTAGTTCCACTAAGGACCAAGCTGCATCTGCATAATACGCTGGATTCTTCGGTGCCAAATCAATCGCATTCTCATAGGCTACTAGTGCTTGCTGATGCTCATTCATATAATGCAATATATCACCCTTCAAGTTAAACAGACGAGCATTTCTGGGTGCAATTCGAATGGCTTTCTCTATACAATCCAGCGCCTTACGGTGTTTGTCATCATGTGATAAAGCCCGTGCTAATGATGAATATGCTGCTGAGTTCGCAGGATCGATTTGTATAGCATTCTCAGCAGACTTTATCGCCTCCTCCGTACGATTCAACTCTAGGAGTACATCAGACAAAAGCGTTCGTAGGTGGCTACTCTCAGGATTAAGATCGATAGCATGTTGAAGTGCCTTCACAGATTCCTCTTTATTCCCAGCGCGGTCACATGCCTCAGCCAAGAATAGGTGAGCCGTGGAAGAGTTAGGATTGATTCTTATTGCTTTCTGGCTTGCCTTTATCGCATCTTGATATTGTCTGGTGGCTAGAAATATTCTAGCCATTCCAAGATGAGCTGAAAAGTGACGAGGGTTCACAAATATTATCTGCTTTAGCTGTTCCAGTGCTTTAGGGTATTCACGCTTTCGGCTTAGTATAGTGGAGAGCAAGAACCTACTTGTTACTTCATCGGGCTCCAAGTCAATTGCCTGCCTAACCTGTTCTTCTGCTTCTTCAATCTTACCCATTTTAAGCAAAAACCTGGCGAATCGACGCCTCGTTATGGCACTAGTTGGTTCAAGCTCAACAGCATTAGCAAAGGCTTTTTCAGCGTCTTCTAAGCGGCCTAAGTCACTGTAAGTTACTGCGATGGCACATTGTAGTATGGCGGTATTGCCAGACGCTTTGATGGCCTCTTGGAATGCAGTTAGGGCTTCTTCATATCGGTCAAGATCGCGAAGTGCCCTGCCCAGCCTGAGCAAAGCTGGGCCTTGTTTCTGTCTGTGCAATAATATTCTCTCGTTATCGTCTACCATAAATTTTCACTGTCTTTTACAATCTCTTGGAATTGGGAATAGGACTCAGCGTGAAGGTCTGTGCAATTCTTGATTTTCTTGCGCTATCGAGACCCTACGGACAGTATTCTATTGTCAATTTTTTCAGATGGCTGCCATCGTCTGAGGCACGCCTTAATCTGTTCGTTCTCGTAGTCCGCCTGCTGCTGCTGTCCAATACTCCGTTCTATTATTATCTGCTCGTGTTCTAGCTCCGATTCTTCAAATGCTCCTACCATGTCTAAGATGAGATCGGGATACTTCGATATATCGACCAGTTCTCGTTCTTCCTTAGACAGCCTTGAAGGAATTCTCCAATTATCATCTTTTTCTTCCGCTATTCCGGCTTTCAGCAAAGCTGACAAAATTGAGACAATGAGGGTTCTTATGGTGGTGATAGGTAAATTTACGCTAACATCATCAGTAAGATCTTTCAAGTTCTGCCAACCGGTCATTAGCTTGGAGAGAACTACCGGAAAAACGGAATCTAATATATTGGTATCTTCAATTCCAAAATATTTACTTGTCATTAACCTACCAGTAGAGGTTAAAGAGTACCAAACGTTCTTTCCGAACTTCTCTCGTCTAATGAGTCTCTCGTCTACTAAAGGTTGCACCGTACGCTGCAATTGAGTTGCGAAGGGAAGACCAGCATGATCACATAATTCTGTGGCCAGCATAGTTCCATTCTTTTGGAGGGCTTGCATGATTGGCTTCGTATACTTGGAGCGACTGACAACTTTCCAGTAACTTTCAGGTACTAAGCGCTGGGTAACATAGTCACACAGGTTTATTAGTGCCCTTATTTGACCTAGATACGAAGCTGTTTTCCCGAACGGTTCGGTAGCTTTAGAACGATGTGGGAAGTAGGCGGCATTCAAATCGCGGCCAAGCGACATCAGATAATCATGGCGGTCTTCTAACACATAATCTACAAACAGGTCATAAGCTTCGCTTAGGCCACGTTCAATATTGTTGTGGTCAGCCTTTTCAAGCCCCTCTGCGATCATCTGACTGCAATAATGGGGATCTCCCGTCAAGTATGTCCCGTTTTGATCTTTCATATCCCCTCCATCACTATCTTTTGATTAACACTATAGTTAAGAATATGCTAATTAAGTTGCGTCGTCAAGTCTGAATCTATTCTTTCACAAAATCTGATGATGGCCAACTTCCTAGCTGAAGTATGAAATTCTCAGAACACTGGTGACTGGGACACTCACCAGGCGGGATCTGACAATGACGCCACCATATAGGGGGATACGCTGGTAGAAAAGCAAATGATATCCTTGTCTCAGCGGTACCCCCACATGACACATTTTCTCGCACTACTGCACACGCGTTTGACAGTAGGATCGTAGCTTGTGAATGTATGGCAAACTGCTCAGCCGCTGTAGTAAAATCGGGGGCAAGGACTGCGCTCATAGCTGGTACTATAATACAGTTTACATCCAGGTCAAACAACATGTTGCGGTGTGGGTCGGTGCTAAGTAGATCGCCGCAAAGTAAGATTGCCGTACGCCCTAGGGGTGTGTCACGAACCACTAGCACTCTGGGAGCGGTAGTTATGTTTTCATAAATATGGTGGTCAGCAAATTGTGCAAAAGACGGTAGATGTTTAGCCTGATAATTCATCATAGTGTAAGGCTGAAATTTTTGTTGCCGCCATAACACTTGTCCATCCGACCCTAATGCGTAGGCACTGTTATGCCACTCGCCGTTGAGTTCTTCATGAAGAGAACCAACTATTACCATCCTGACATTGGGGAAAAGGTTCTTCTGGAGGCCTTCACAAATAGCATTGCGCACTACCTGAGGCATACATAACTCTGGGAAAATTACGACAGTCACATGCTTTTCGCTTAGTTGTTGTAAAACATCCAGAGCTTGTGTTTTAACCTTATCTGTTTCTGCGAGTGCCGTGCAAAGGAATGGTCTCTTGTTCTCACTGTCTAAGTCAAAGAACCGTGTTTGTAAACAGCTAGTCTGATCTATCAGAGGAACCAAGGCTATCCTACATTTAGTCAAATCTTCTGGAAAGGTTAACCGTGTACTAGAATCAAGTCCATTAAAATTGATATAGTATCCAGTTGGCAAAGAAAGGCAAGCCAAATTCTGTACATGAGCTCTTAGGTGATCGCCTACCTCTCCACCCGTCCTTAACGGCCCGCATTTTTGCCTTTTTCTGGAGTAATGAGAGATTTTTCTTTGGATAATACGATAGATCTGAGAAGGTTTCTTTGTGTAGACTAGAGCGAATTCTGTATTCAGATTCAGATTTTGAGGCATCGTCGGGAAATTCGACAAATTTGAGCTTCTTGCACTCATATTGTCATAGTTCTTATCAATAGCATGAAGGAGTGTAAAACACTGTAAATCGAAACTGTCCCGATCGTCATTTGGAGATAGTGAGGAAAATATGCGTCCGCGAGTCTTCATGTCAATGGGAGCCAAAGAACTTCTTGGATGTGGCAATACTGAGTTTTGTAGCTCGCTTACATGCAAGTTGACACGAGCATATATTTCCTTTTGTTTTAGTTTGGGATGAATGGTATGGAATCTCGGATCGCAATACAAGTATGTGGCGGCAAACACATCAAATATATTGATATCGTTTTCCTGAAAAAGTAACTGTTTAAGCTCCTTGGCGTTCATAACCAATTTAGTAACTGTTATGTTCTTTAGCCGGCTACATCCTCACATCAGCCATATTGAACTAATCGACACTAATGAAGTAATTCAACCAAAGACATCGAACATTATGTTCAACTACAGTTTAATGCTGTTACTAGAACATTGCAACATTCAAGGTAGCGCTCCGTGTGATGAGTTAAATTACCGTTGCGCAATCCCCTCCTTGTACAATTCCAGGGACACCATACCAATTAGGCCTACTACAAATTAGATATTATTTCTCGAATTCCAGGGACACCACAAACTACTCACTGATAATATCTAAGATAGCGGCTACTTTCTAAGCAGCGAGCCTTGGGTTCAAGTCCCTCCAGGGATGCCACGAAGCCAGAGCAATCACTTTTCCAAGCAGGTGAGAATATAAGGTAACAATATGGCTAGGTGTTTCCCAAGTATAAGGTTGAGTTCACCGAGGTCTAAAAATAAGGTTTCATTCGAACCAGTCGCAATCCTTCCCACTCAAACCAATCTTTTGTTGAAATACATTCAATGTCGTATCTCGGATCTTTGCAGACATCAGGAATCCTGGGCTTTTTCCCCAGCTTAGCGAAACTTTCATCAGCTACAACAACCCATTTTTCTAATATAAGGCGGGGTTGCTTTCGCTCTTCAACGGCTAGTGCAATAACAAAGGGATCCGCGTCGGGCACTTCTTTTTCTGGATCGATGAATCCTTTAAATTTAGGGTCGTTGACAATATCCTTGCCAACTTGCCATTGGTCCGGGGTTAATTTTCTGAAAACACTTGCGTGGCTTTTTGCCCACTGACAAATCTCATCATCCTGGCCTTCTTCTAACTCTGCTAACACTTGCTTTGGGGCTGCAAGACGCCCATTCCTCGACAACTCATCTAAAAATTCCCAAATACCTGCCAATTTGGATAACCTGTATATCCTCTGAATGGTTACCAAAGCACTGGTGTCAACGCAATACACGATATGAGCTTTCTGGGTAGCCATTTCTAATCATAAGCCGCTAAGCGTATTTTTTCGAAGTGCTTCGGGCGAACGCCTAAGTAATCCGCAGCATCGGTATATCCCAATATATTACGATCGACTGCTTCCAAGATAAGACGACTTAGTAATCTTCCCCGCTCCTGTAATGCTCTTTGGGCGGGTGGTGGTCCTCCTTTCTGCTTTTCCTTCCGCTTGGCTTTGGGTTTACGCACTTGTTGTAACCTTGAATACATTGACCAAAATGATGAATCCGATATTGATTTGTCATGCCAAAGCCGGAACAAAATTACTGCTCGACTCACTTTAAACTGGGATGCTAATTCTTGTAGATCATCTTCATAGCCTGGATCCATCCTGATAATAGATTGCGTTTCTTTTTTGGAATGGAGGATGTCTTCATCAATTAGAAATGCCTCGGCGAAACGGTGACACCAATCTTCAGTCCTAGAGATTTTGGTCTCGCGGATAGGGTGCATCTGTTCAATTATACAAACGCCTCCCTCCCTTAATAATAAATGTCCAAGTTCATGAAATAACGTAAAGGAGCGTGCATATGGATGATCTTCAAAGGTCAGAACAATGGCGTGTGGATGCTCATCCGAGATGGAGAAACCCTGAGCCTCCTCACGATTGAAATTCCCCTGGAAAACTAGTATGTTTCGTTCCTCTAGAGCTTGTCGCCAATTTCGTAGGGCCATCCCCGGACTTTTCCACTCAAGTTGTTCCTGTGTGCTGATACCAAAAGCTTTACGCAGTTCCCTGCCCACCAGTGCCGGCTTATCCCGCAATTCTACAGTAGGAATTTCCGATATTATTGATATCCCCATGCTTTCCATAAGTTCACGCGCAACACGTTGCAACCTTCGAGCACGGCGTATCACCAGCCTAAAATTAGGTGAAAGAGGGCCTGTTGGACCGACCACGCGCCTGAAATCCTGCGGAGGCTCGGGTTCTAGCGGTGGCTCGACCAGCAGAAAAGCGGCTAGTGGTCGCTTTAGAAAATGGGCAAGGTCTTCGAGTTGGGTCACCCTGAGAGGCACCTGTTCTGAACCTTTTTCCCATACTTCTATTAGTTCTTTTGACACACCAAGACGATTGGCAAGGTCTTCAGGAGTATACCCGCCTGTTTTCCTTGCCCATTTAAGCACTGATGGACTAATTGTTAATTCTGGTGTTTTGTAAGGCATCTTTCTACTTCAGATTCAGAACTATATTGTTATTCAATTTCAGGGACATTATACCAATTAGGCCTGCTACAAATTAGATATTATGCCTCCAAAATACCTGCTGACCTCCTTGTTTGCTTTGCCTTGAGACTATATCATCTGTGAGGTAGAAGTCAATAGTGTTTATAGTTCCAGGGACACCATACCAATCAGGCCTATTACAAATCAGGTATCACATCCTAAAAATACCACCGTATTTTGGTCTATCACAAAGTAGCGTATTGTTTGGCTTTGGTAAAGAGCGTCCGTCTTGTTGTCTTTGAGGAAGTGTATACAGAGTCCGTTCCTATATCATCACAGCTATGGGAACGGGGCAGAGGGCAATCAGGGCGTCAGACAAAGTCTACTCCAACACTTTCTTCATTTCCTCAAATTGTTCCTTAGTAATCTCTCCCTTGGCAAAGCGAAGCTTCAGGACTTGAAGAGGGTCCTCCGAGGAAGTTAGAGGAGTCTGCTGATTGGTTGTAACTGGGGATATGGTGGCGTTACCCATTCGCCTGAGATTTTCCTGAATGAGCCTAAAAACGTAATCCACTTGACCTTCCGGGAGGTTGTCTAAGATTAGGTCCTCGCTCATGAATCGCCGCTTTACAGTGATGGTAGCAAACAAAATTCCTTTATCGATTTTTAGATTGGCCATGTCTTCATATCTGTAATCTTCAATCTCCTTGTGTAATCCGAGGCTTGACGGAGAGTACCTGATTATCCTCTGGTTAGTAATTATTATGGAGTCGGGTGTGATGGCTGCCTTCAACCTCGATTGCTTTATGACTGCCATAACTTGTTCATCCGCTAGCAACATCTTTTTGATGGCCTTTGGAATTTTGAGTGTCTTGCCTTCTTCGTTCATCGGCCGCTCCTAATGGTCGCCATAATGAATTACGAACTAGTCAAAGGGCAACTTTTTGCCCTGAGGTCGTTTCACGTCTTTCGTCTTCATCTTTACATTAACGATAAACTAACTACTCATACGATGTCAACAGTCGCAGATACGGATTGACTGGTGGATAACACTAACTTTTTTGTTACCTATGAAGTAGCAAAATAGCGTTTTGTGACTCCTTTATTCCAGGGACACCATACCAATCAGGCCTGCTACAAATCAGGTATCATGTCCCCGGAATACCAAGTGTGAAAAAGGACCACAACTAGTGACATTCGTTCAAAAATCAGGATGACAACAGCACAGGGAAAAACACCTGCCAAGCTAGCAACGCCTTAGCCGTGAGACTGAGAATAATATACACCTTCTCACCATACAGATAGTCCCGCCAGGGTCCGACTTTCTTGTACTGCAACACCATATTGATGGCAAAGCAGTTGAAGAAAACGAAAAGTGATATAACGATGCCATATACGAATCCAGGAGGCGAAGTACTCAGCCTTGGTGCCCAGACATATATGGCGATTGCGATCCACGGAATGATGCCTGCAAAGCTGCCGAACCAGAATGGTAGCCAGCTTGGTTTGCCCGGTTCCTCATACTTTTCCTGCAAAGCACCGAAAAGTATCATACAGGCGTTTATGCCGGAGATGGCCAATAAGGCAGCAATGTCGCTGATACCGGTTATCTGAGAGATTAACACGATCATAATTGAAGAGCTGAAGAAGTACTCAATCCAGCGCCCGTAGTTGCGGTTCCGTAACAGGTTGCGCTTGTACCATGGAAAGACAGGTGGAGATGCGATTATCAACAGAGCACCGGCCGAGATTGCAAGGAAAGCAAAAACGCCCCAGCCAGTGTATATGTCAAACAGGTGGTGAAGCACGGGAGCGGTCCCGGGTGGCCCGATCATAAACGTGGCTGTAACCGGAAGAGCAAAATCGTTTGTAAGCACCGCAATCATAATAGCCTGTACCGCGAGGATCAGGCCGACAACGATATTCCATTTGCGCAGCTTAGCAAGCCGCTGTTCGGTTGATTGGTTAATAGACATACTGCACCTCCTTAAATTGAAGATTGTCTTGCCTATTTGGCAACGCAATAATAGCCCGTCCCTTTTATGCACTTACCGGAGACTTGCTTTCGCCGCTTCAACTCATCGAGAATAGCCCAAACCTCCAACTGTCTGCCACCCACAGCCTCTGCTAATTCCTCAAGTTCGAATGCATCATCCGGCTTTGACTCTAGGAATCTGAGCACTTTGGCAGATAACGTATCCGTACTATTGTCGAATTGTTTCCTTGTTATTGGCAAGACATTCTCCTTTCTCTAAGCTAGTGAATATAGTCTGTTCATACCTGTTTCACACAATGGAATCAGGCCTTGGCGTAAAGCTATCTATTCAAGGGAAAAGTTGCCATCGTCCATCCACACGTTCCGAAAGAACGTCCGCTCTCCGTATTGAGAACAAGGGATCAAAGCTTGCGTTAAGCCAATTCTGCATACTACGATTTCGGGGGTAGTAGAACACTGTCGATTACATGGATAACGCCATTGGATGCCTCAATATCAGTTATCACTACGTTGGCATCATTGACCGCTACTTTGCCGTTAGTGACCTTGACGGCTACTGGCTTACCTAGAACAGTATTGGCTGATTTCAGCTTGACCACGTCAGCGGCCATAACCTTTCCAGATACGACATGAAAGAGAAGTATGTTCTTCAAAGTTGGAATATCTTTCAGCAAACCCTCAACAGTGCCCGCCGGCAGTTTCTTGAACGCATCATCAGTGGGAGCGAATACAGTGAACGGTCCCTTGCCTTTCAGTGTTTCTACCAAGTTAGCTGCTTTCACTGCAGCTACTAGGGTCGTAAATCTATTGTCGCCACTCGCGATTTCAACGATATCTTTCATACTACCACTCCTTCTTCATTCATCTTAAGTAATAAAGAAACGATTGCCTCGATCTTATATGTCTATCACCTCCTTAACAAAATAATCCTCCTACTAGTCAATCATAAAGCCACGACCATTAAAAAGTCATAAAATCAAGTCGGAAATAGTTACATTTTTATTACATTACTGCAACCTATGCTGTTAGTTAGGTATGAGTAACCTTGCCTAATTGGGGCTGAAAACGTACTTCATCCGCAATCGACTCAAATTGATTGCAGTCCAAGTGAGAATATGAAGCAAATCGCGATACGAGCTGGCTTTAGTAACAAAGTAGCAGAAAGTTATCCAACAAGTTAGCGTAGTGTTTAGTGGCAGAGAGCAGGTGCAGCGCACCGTGATTATCCTCTCTGTCCACTCATCGGACTCGCCGGTTACCATCAGGCATGGCTCCTGTATAGAATTCCAGGGACGCCATACCAATCAGGCCTGCTACAAATCAGGTATTATGTCCCCAGAATACCCAGAGCTTCTGCTTTTCTAAGTAAGCGAGAATATCAGGTAACAATCTGACGGATTGTGTGATGTATCGAATTATCATTGAACAAAACTGACTTCCGTACAGTCCCACATTGTGTAAATCATGATTCATTCAAAACGTGCTAAATGGAATTTAAGCAAAGAATAAATTAATTGGTATACATAATAAAATTAGGTACGTGTTAAATCGAGGTAGTGACTTTTTTTTGAAGAAGTAGTATTCTTATACAAACTATTCTAATAAGTTTTTTCTGATATTACTATGAAATAAGAGCCCTAGAACCGCTAGATAATACGGCGGTGGCTGGTGTATTTTCGATTTAAGATGCACCAAGCCCAAGGAGGTGAAACCATGGCAGCAACATTCGAACTTTATCTTGATAGAGCTGGGGAATTCCGGTGGAGGCTCGTGCACCAGAACGGGCAGATAATTGCCGATTCAGGTGAGGGTCACACAACCAAGGCTAACGCGATAAACGGTATTAACTCTGTAAAAGAAAATGCCCCGACAGCGTCTATTGAAGACCAGACCGCCTGAGCTACTCCGCCGGTAACAAATTTATCTCGCCATAGCTTCGACGACATTATAGCGCACAGGTAGAGATACACGCAGGGAATGGATTGATACTGCTCGGCTAGGTGTAGATATCGGGTAACAAAGGGTTTTGTCTTTCACATCGCCTAGCTCACTGTTGCACATTAGGACATAATGTGTAGTTAAGTAGCAGAAGCCTGCCGAATTCCAGGGACACCATAGCAATCGGGCCCACTACAAATCAGGTATTATTTCTCCAGAGTATCATGGCAAATTGAACAATCCGATGTATTGTGCATCAACGACGGGCAATTTAGAATAATGCTTGTCGCTCTTGACATCTTTGCAGAGCGTGGTTATGCTTGGCGGCGCAGGCCGTGACCAGGATTATTGCTACGTGCGGGTTGGAATAAAAAGCCAAGGAGTTATATTTTAGTGAGAGGACTAAAGATAGCGGGACTGATTATACTAAGTTTTATTCTCTTCATCTCCCTGATCGCATTTGATCTGGCATTTTCGCTCAACCGGACCGCACTCAACCCCGATTTTGTTACCGCTGAAGGCGACAGGTTGGAAATAGCCCCGCTTGCTGGCGAAGCAATGAGTCAGATATTGCAAGTGGAACTTTCGGAAGAAGCCCTTGGCTCCCTGACAGAAACAATCACCGCGCTGGAACCACTTCTTAAGGACGAACTTGATACCATAGTCTATTCTGTTTATGAATATCTGCATGGCGAGCGGGAGAACCCCGAGTTAGCAAATTTACTGGGGCTCACTCTCCTCAGTTCGGATTTCATTGTCGCCGTCATAGATACAATGGATGGCCCGCAGCTGGCCAGTATATTCCTGGGAGAATTTGAAGAGGAAATCACGCAGGAATTTCCATTACCCGAAGAAGCATTCCCTCATCTGGCTGCCGGCTTTGAGGAACTGCTGATAGACCTGGAACCGTGGATAAAAGAGCAAGTAGAATACGCCGCCGGTCCGATAGCAGATTATCTGGCGGGAGAAGTAGAGAGCTTCAGCGTTACCATCTCCCTCGAACCCGTGATAGATGACCTGAGGGGAATGCTGCTGGGAGTCTTTTTGGATTTTCCCCCTGATGAACTGGAAGGGATGCCACCTGAAGAGTTGGAGCAGGCATTTGATGTGTTCTGGGCTGAATTCGCCGGGGAAATGCTACCGACGCCATTCCAGATTGACGAGACGGTGATTGGCGGAGACGCGCCCTTGCAGATTGCTTCGTTTACATCAGAAGCGGAAACAGTCCTAAGCCAGGTAAGAGAATATGTCGGCTATGTCCGGCTTGCATATATCCTCAGTATTGTCGTCAGCGCGCTGCTTATAGCGGGTATTGTGCTCATCTACCGCAATGTAAAAGGGTCAACGCGCACACTGGGCATAGTGTTCCTGGCATCCGGACTTGTTGTGCTGGCTGTGGCACTGGTCGGTAAGAGTGTTGGCGGTGAGCAGATGTTGCGAGCAATGCTCGCTGCGCCCCCACAACTACAGGTCTGGGCACCGCAGGTACTTGTTAATCTTCTGGCTCCACTTCAATGGCTCGGCATTGGATTTATCGCCGGTGGCATCGCGTTGCTGGTGGTCTCCTTTGTTTACAAGCCAAGCCAGACAACGGATTAGCTGACTTATCAAACGAGTATGGTCACAATATGACGAACTGTGGGATGTATCAAATTATCATTGAACAAAACTGACATTTGTGTAGTCTCCCTCTACCTGAATGGCGCTCCGTACTATTGAGCCCTTGTTGATTTTAGAATACACTGGGTACTTGAGTAAGAAGCAAATCAATGAGTAATCTGAACAAAGCAACTAAGAAGACCGATATCGGCCTGTGCCGGGAGATTGCCCCAGGGGTGCACTTTAAGGAGGTAGGGAAAGGTATCAGCCGATCTAACGTGTACTTCGTGCGGTCTGGATCGTCTTGGGTCTTGATTGATGCCGCATCGGCGAATTGCGGCCGATTGATCCGTAAGACCGCAGAGTCGTTGTTCGGAGCGAACACGCGGCCAACTGCTATCCTGCTAACGCATGACCACCCTGATCATGCAGGATCAGCGCTCGATCTGGCAAGTATGTGGGGCTGTCCGGTTTACGTGCATCCTGACGAATTGCCCCTCGCGGCTATTGGAGATCTTTCGACTGTCGAGAAGTATGCCAACCCGCTCGACCGCTGGATTATCCTCCCGTTGATGCGCTTGATGCCGCGACGGCGGGTTGAGTCGATACTATCGAAGGCTAGTCTCAAGGAAGTTGCACAAGCATTTGATCCAGGGGCTAATGTTCCAAGTCTGCCGGACTGGGAGTGCATTCATACGCCAGGCCATACGCCGGGCCATGTTGCTTTCATCCGGACCAGCGACCGGGTTTTGATCACGGGTGATGCCCTTGTGACCGTTGACTTGAACTCGTTGTGGGGATTTATGTTGTGGGCTTTACGGCAAGACAGGCAGAGGGTCTCCGGCCCGCCGTGGTACTCGACCTGGAACAAGCGAGCGGCGAAGGAGTCTATCGTTGCCCTCGCTAGGCTCGAACCGCGCGTGCTGGCGCCCGGCCACGGCGTGCCAATGACCGGAAAGCGAATCGGCCGAGAGTTGCGTGCATTCGCCAATCACTGACTGTTCTCTTTTTGGAACGGCGATCCCATCAACCTTTTTGATGTCATACTGACCTCTTCGGCGACTGCACAAAACTCGGGAAAGTTCAACCTCGCCGCATTCCCGCAGAAGTCGTACAGTCTCCTAACAAGAACTAGCTCAATTATCATCCTCCCATAGGGGCAGGAGTTAAAAAAGCAAGGGAAAGCCTCTAAAATGTCAAGGCTTCAGTCACCTGGGAAGAATTTATCTGTGGCGTTTGAGTGAGAGTCAAGAATGAACAGGCGTTGAAGCCAAGAGACAATTAGGATAAAGTGTTATCCCTATGGAAAATTCCAGAACTGCATGGCACAGTCTTACGCCAGAGGTAGCATTATCAAAGACCTGTTCCCGAATTCCCGGTCTTACAGAGAAAGAAGCAAAAGAACGCTTAGCCCAATACGGCGCGAACGAGCTAATAGGCAAAAAGAAGATCCCTCTGATCATGGTCTTCATGCGGCAGTTCCTCAGTCCTTTAATATACGTCTTACTGGCTGCCGGCATTATTTCCATGGTATCACAGCTCTTCACCGGAGAAGGGCATTATATAGATGCAATAGTGATTTTCGGCGTGATTATTCTCAATGCTGTAATGGGTACATTACAGGAGAGCAAGGCTGAAAAAGCTATGGAAGCACTGCTGGAGATGGCTGCGCCTAAAGCTAAGGTAAGGCGAAATAGCAATATCGAGACCATACCCGCCCGCGAGATAGTCCCCGGTGATATCATACTGTTTGAAGCTGGAGATAAAGTACCGGCAGACGTTAGGCTGCTGGAAAGTGCCAACTTGAAGGTCAATGAGTCCGCCCTGACAGGGGAGTCCATCCCGGTAGAAAAACAACCTGCCCCTTTAGCGGAAGATGCCATTATTCCCGAAAGAGTAAATATGCTCTTTACGAGCAGTATTGTTACCAGCGGTAGAGCTACCGGCGTGGCGGTGCTTACCGGCATGAAAACTGAAATCGGGAAGATAGCTACCGGACTCGAAGAGGTCAAACAGGAAGATACGCCGCTACAGAGAAATATCAAAAGGCTCAGCAAGTATCTGGTATTCATTTTCCTTGGAGTTAGTGCCCTCTTGGTGGGCATTGGTCTGCTTAAAGGCCTGAGACTTTTCGATCTGTTTCTGCTGGCAATTGCAGCAGCTGTAGCTTCTATCCCTGAAGGTTTACCGGCAGTCGTGACTGTGGTATTGGCGATCGGTATGCGAGCTATGGCGCGCCGCAACTCTATCATCCGCAAACTGGTAGCCGTGGAAACCCTGGGTTCCACTACGGTCATTTGTTCGGACAAGACCGGCACGCTCACGTTAAACCAGATGACAGTCCGCCGGCTTTTTACAAACGGTAATTATATCGAGGTTACCGGTGAAGGCTATGAGCCCAAGGGCGAATTCGTGCAGGATGGTAAAAATATTAATCCGTTGGAAGATAAACAAATTATGCTGCTGTTGCGAGCAGGCGCGCTGTGTAACGATGCATCCCTGACAAAAAGTAATGAGAAACACGGTGTCTTTGGCGATCCAACCGAAGGAGCTTTAGTAGTAGCAGCGGCCAAAGCCGGATTGAATAAGACCGATTTGGAGACAGCCTACCCACGGGAAGATGAACTTCCTTTTGCCAGTGAAAAACAATACATGGTCACTCTGCATTACATGGCTACGCTGCATACGGAAGCGGGAAAGAAGACGGCCTATATAAAAGGTTCGGCGGAGAAAATCCTTTCCTACAGCACGCATATACTTAAAAACGGCCAGGTGGCCGCTATTACGGACTCCGATTACGCACAGATAGCCGAAGCTGTAAGGAGTATGGGTAAGAATGCTCTGAGAGTGATTGCAATAGCCTACCGTGACTTCCCGGAGAAATCAAACAAATTGACCGATGAGGACATACAGGATAATTTGACATTAATCGGCTTGGCAGGCATGGCAGACCCGCCCCGGCATGAGGCCAAAGAAGCAGTCGCTTTATGCAAACAAGCTGGCATCAAGGTAATAATGATAACCGGCGATAACAAGATAACGGCAGAATCGGTGGCGCGCCAGATTAATCTTGCTCCAGGG
>Ga0209986_10001503_pt1 | contig 22290 bp, 24 predicted proteins | sample BlataG_FD_183168 | JGI IMG/M metagenome (GOLD analysis project Ga0209986, IMG submission 183168) | Deep subsurface microbial communities from Black Sea to uncover new lineages of life (NeLLi) - Black_00105 metaG (SPAdes) (version 2) | ecosystem: Environmental > Aquatic > Marine > Oceanic >... | reverse complement strand
CGGTCACGACGCCTCGTGGTCCGTAGCGGCGCGGGCGGTGACCCGCAGGCCGAGGACCTCGGCGATGTCGACGAACAGGGACAGCTTGACCGTCCCGGCGCCGTGCTCGAGGGCTTGGACGGTGGAGCGGGACGTCCCAGCGAGGTCGGCCAGTGCCTGCTGGGTGATGCCCAGCTCAATGCGCCGCATCGCGATGGTCCGTCCTATGCGTGCAATTTCAGTCATAGGATCCTCGACCGTCCGTCTGCGTCGCCTCGGAGCTGCCATGGTCCTCCTTATGCCTGCTTTAAGGATCATAGATCTGCCAGGCGTCGCTCGTCGGGCAATGAGCTGAGTTAAAGCGTGGATTTGCGGGCATAGGGTGCAAATCTGCTGCGCGGCGGGTCCGACTGCGGAGGAATCCGCCGGTACTCAACGCCGACCCGGCCCTCACCACCACCCGCGCCGGCAGGGTCGGCGCGGGCAGCTTCGACGACGACATGTTCTGGCGTGACCCGGCCGCCAACCGGCACAACGTCAGGATCATCAGCCGGGTCTAAGTGATTGTCCCGGACCGTGCGTTCCGCGGCCGGCGGCGCTGGATAGAATTTGGCCGTTCCCGGCCCGTCCCGCGTCGGCTCCAGGAGGCCTCCTGATCACGCTAAGCTCCGCCGACCGCCCGCCGGCTCCGGCCGTGCTGCACGCCCCGGGTGGGTTCACCTGGTTCTACGTCGATCTCGTCGACAACCGGGGCCGGGGGGCGACCCTCATCTGGTCCTGGGGACTTCCCTTCCTGCCCGGCTACGCCCAGGCGTCGCGGGCCGGTCGCCCGGAGTTGCCGGTCAACCGGCCCAGCGTCAACCTCGTCGTCTACGAGGACGGCCGCGAGCGGTTCTACCTGCTCTCCGAGTTGGATCCCGACCAGTGCGGCTGGGGCGCCGACGGCCGGTCCTGGCGTCTGGGCGACTGCCTGTTCACCTGGACCGACACCCCGGCCGTCAACGGCGCGGCGCCGACCCGGGAACTGACCGCCGACCTCGATCTGGCCCTACCCACCGGCGGCCGGGCCACCGGACGGTTGCGGCTGTCCGGCCCGGTGCGCCGCGACCCGCCCGAGTCGGCTGCGCCCACCGATCCGGACGGCGACCACGTGTGGGCACCGATGATCGCCGCCGCCCGCGGTGCCCTGGAACTGCGCACTCCCGGCGGTGACCTGCATCTGGAGGGCCGCGGCTACCACGACCGCAACAGCGCCACCCGGCCGCTGCACGACCTCGGCGTGCAGAGTTGGCTGTGGGGCCGCATCGCCCTACCGGGACGGGACCTGATCTTCTACCGGCTCATCCCGTCGACTCCCGGGCAGGTTCCGCGCGACCTGGTCGTCGAAATCGCCGCCGACGGATCCTGCCGCGCCCATGAGGACGCCGGACTGCGGGAGACCGACCTGCGCCGCAGCCGGTGGGGACTGACCTGGCCGAGCACCGTCACCTTCACCGACCCGGACGGCCGCCCGGTGCACGTCGAGGTCGACGCCCTGCTCGACAACGGCCCGTTCTACCACCGCTACCTGCTGCGCGGCCGCTGCGGCGGGGAGCAGGGATACGGCCTGGGGGAGAACCTGGTGCCGGACCGGGTCGACACCGACCTGCTGCGACCCCTGGTGCGGATGCGGGTCCACCGCGCCGCCGGCCCCAACTCGATGTGGCTGCCGTTGTTCTCCGGTGACACCGACGGCCGGTGGGCCAGATTGCTCGCCCGGTCGGGTCACGTGCGGGTATGACCGGCGAGGAGTCGCTGGGCGCCCTGTTCGACGGATCCGCCCCGTTGTGGGCCCGATCCGCGGCCGCCCTGCTGGCCCTGCCCAGCCTGCTGTCACTGACCCTGGTGGGCGTCAACGCGGTGTTCTGGACCCGCGGTCGCGCGCTGCCGGGCGCCGCTCTGGCCGCCCCCGGCGGTGTCAGCGTGCTGATCCCGGCCCGCGACGAGGTGGCCAATATTGAGGCCTGTCTGCGCGCCGCCGACGCCGCTCACGGCCCGATCACCGAGATCATCGTCTACGACGACGGCTCCACCGACGGCACCGCCGAGGTGCTGGCCCGGCTGCAGGCCGACCTGCCCCGCCTGCAGGTGCTGCGCGGCGACGGCCTGCCCGCCGGCTGGGTCGGCAAACCGCACGCCCTGCACCGGCTCAGCGCCGCCGCCGGCGGGGAGGTGCTGCTCAACATCGACGCCGACGTCACGCTGCGCCCCGACGGCGTGCTGCGGATGCTCTCCCTGCTCGGCTCGGCCGAACAGGTACCCGGCGGCCTCGACGCCGCCGTCGTCACCGCGGTACCCCGCCAGCACACCGGCAGCCTCGTCGAACGGCTGATGATCCCGCTGCTGCACCTGTCCTATGTCGCCTGGCTGCCGATGCCGCTGATCCACCGGACCCGCGATCCCCGGGTGCTGGCGGCCAACGGCCAACTGCTGATGGTCCGCCGCTCGGCCCTCGACGCGGTGGGCGGCTGGAGCAGCGTTCGGACCGCGCTGGTCGACGATATGGCGCTGTGCCGCGCGGTCAAGAAGGGCGGCGGGCGCGTCGTCTTCGCCGACGGCGATCAGATGGCCGACTGCCGGATGTACCCCGACGGCGCCTCGCTGTGGCGCGGCTTCGCCAAGAACTTCTACGAAGGTATCGGCGGGCACCCGCTGGCCCTGGTGATCGTCCTGGGGCTGCACCTGCTGCTGTTCGTCGCGCCCTACGTCGCCCTGCCTGTCGCCGCCCTGCTCGGCGCCTGGGGACTGGCCGCGGCGGCGGCGGTCGGGGTGGGCGCCAACCTGGCGCTGAGGGTGATCATGGCGCTGCGCTACGGCCACAGCCCGCTCAGCGTGCTGCTGCACCCGGCGGCCGTGCTGGCGATGATGGGGGTGCTGCTGGACAGTTTCCGGTGCAGCCGCCGCGGCGACATCCGCTGGCGCGGCCGCTCCTATCCCGCCCGTTCCCAACGGGAGGCGGCGTGAACCTCAGACCCGCCGACCCCGACGCCGACCGGCGGGCCCTGGCCCGGGCCGGGGACACCCGCCACCCGGCCTTCCTGCGCCTGGCCCGGCCCTATGCCCGCCACCGGGTCGCCCGCGGTCTGGACGGCATGTGGGTGGCCGGACTCGATCAGGCCCGCGCCGCGTTGGCCGACCGGCCGGTCATCTTCGCCTCCAACCATGTCGCCTGGTGGGACACCCTGCTGCTGGTGGTGCTCGACGCGGCACTGGGCGGGCGGTGCTGGGCGGTGATGGACGCCGCGAACCTACGCACCCTGCCGTTCCTGGGCTGGGTGGGCGCCCTGCCGTTGGACCGCAGCAGCCCTGAGAGCAGCCGGGCCTGCCTGGAGAACTCGGCGGCCCTGCTGGATCGGCCCGGCCGGGGGGTGTGGATCTTCCCCCAGGGCCGCCAGCGACCGGCACACCTGCGGCCACTGGACCTCAAGGGCGGGGTGGGGATCATGCACGCGCGCAGCCCGGTCGACCTCATCGTGGCGAGCCTGGACTACGTCTTCCTGGAACGGGACCGCCCGGCCGCGCTGGTGCGGTTCGCCCCGCCGATACCGGGGGTGGCGGTCGGCGGGCAGGCGCTGCTGCCGGCCATCGAGGGTGCCATCCTGGACGGAATGGCCGCCATCGACGTCGCCGCCACGGCGGCCACCGACGGCCGCCGGGCCCGCACCCATCCCGAGGACCCGCTGCCCGGCTTCACCGCGCTGGTGCGGCCGGGCGGCATCGTTCAGGCGCTGCGCCGCAGGAGATCCCATGCCGGCTGAGCGCGGTGAGGAGGTCCTGGTGCTCGGGGCCGGTATCGGCGGACTGGCCGCCGCCCTGGCCCTGGCGGCCCGCGGTCTGCCGGTCCGGGTGATCGAGGCCGGCTCCCGTCCGGGTGGCAAGGCCGGCACCGTCGAGGTGGACGGGGTAGCCGTCGACACCGGCCCCAGCGTGCTGACCCTGCCGGAAGTGTTCGCCGGACTGTTCGCCCGCGCCGGGCTGCTGATGGAGGACGTGGTCGGCCTACGCGCGCTGGACCCGGGCTTTCGTTACCGCTACGCCGACGGCTGCGTGATCGACGTGGCCCATGACCTACAGCAGACGCTGGCCACCATCGGATCGGTCCTCGGGCCGGCCGCCGAGGCCGAGATGGCGTCCTTCCTGGCCTACAGCCGGCGGATCTGGGAGGCGGCGGCCCCCAACTTCGTGATGGGCCCGGCTCCGACCTGGGCGGCGATGATCGGCTTGGCCCTGCGCCGCCCACGCGCCCTGGCGGCCGTCGACGCGCTGCACAGCATGGTCGGCGGCATCGACCGCCACGTCCGCGATCCGCATCTGCGGATGCTGCTGCGCCGCTACGCCACCTATAACGGCAGCGATCCCCGCCGCGCCCCGGCCACATTGAACTGCATTGCGCACGTGGAGCTTTCACTCGGCGGATACGGCGTGCAGGGCGGTATGTACGCGTTGGTCGATGCCCTGGTCGCTGCGATCGAGGACCGCGGCGGGGTCATCGAGTGCGGAACCCCGGTCGAGCGGGTACTGACCGACGACGGCGCGGCGGTCGGGCTGGCCCTGGCCGGCGGTGGGCAGCGCCGCGGCCGGGCGGTGGTGGCCAACGCCGATGTCGGCTGGCTGCGCGAGGGTGCCCTACCGGATGCGCGCCGGCACCTGCCCGCCGCGGCGGCGCCCTCGATGTCCGGGTGGACCGCGGTGGCGCGGGCCGGCCGCCGGGCCGACCGGATGCCGCACGAGGTGCTCTTCCCGGCTGACTACGACGCGGAGTTCGCCGATATCGTCGACCGCGACCGGCCGCCGGTCTCCCCGACGGTCTACCTCTGCGCCCAGGAGCGCTGCCACGGGCGATCGGGCTGGGCCGATGACGAACCGGTCTTCGTGATGGCCAACGCCCCGGCCGAGCCGGCCACCGGGTCGCGGCCGGCACAGGTCTGGTCGGCGCTGGAAGATGCTGTGGTGCAACGGATTCGCGGCGCCGGTCTGTGGGCCGACGGTGACGCGCTGGTCTGGCGGCGCAGCCCGACAGAGTTGGCCGCCGCCTTCCCGGGTAGCCGCGGCGCCATCTACGGTGCGGCCAGCAACGACCGATTCGCCGCCTTCAAACGCCCGCCGAACCGGGTGCCGGGCCTGTCCGGTCTGTACCTGGCCTCGGGCAGCGCCCACCCGGGTGGGGGATTGCCGATGGTCGCCCTGTCCGGACTGGCCGCCGCCGACTGCCTCAGCGCCGACCTCGGTCTGTCGGCCCGGTAAGCCCGGCAGATCTGGTAGGACTGGTCGGGTGGCGGATCGCAACGTGCTCGGAGGCCCGCTCGATCCGTGCGGCACCGACCCGATGACCGGCTTCCATCGCGACGGCTGCTGCTCGACCGGTCCGCAGGACGTTGGCCTGCACACCATCTGCGCGGTGGTGACCACGGAGTTCCTCGAACACCAGCGCTCCATCGGCAACGATCTGGGCACCCCGATGCCGGCCTACCGATTCCCCGGTCTGGTTCCCGGTGACCGGTGGTGTGTCACCGCGCGCAACTGGCTGCGGGCCCATGAGGACGGCTGCGCGGCACCGGTGGTGCTGGCCGCCACCCACGAACGCACCCTCGATGTTGTCGAGTTGGACGTCCTCAAGCAGTACGCGGTCGACGTTCCCGACGACCTGACCGGGCTGTAGCCGCTGCGGCGACCGGCGCGCTGGGGCCCGACGGAGTCACTCTGCGCAGGGAGCATCGACTCTGCGTGTAGATCGTGGGTTCGCCTCCGGAGTCGGCCTGAGCGCAGAGTCGATCCCGGGCCGGGATCACCCGGGTCCGGCCTTCGCCGAACCGGTCAGGCTGCGGCCCTGGGCGTCCTGCAGCAGGCAGATGACGGTGCTCGGGTACGGGTTGTTATCGGTGCGGTCCTGGTCGGAGTCGATCAGGTAGGTGGTGGTGTATCCGCTTCCGGTGGCCGGGCGGCCGGTGTAGGCGGTGAACCCGGCGTCGCACCGCGGGCCGGCGATATCGCTGAGGGCTTCGTTGACGGGGATGTCGGCGCGCAGATACGCCTCGGCCAGGTGCGGTTGGGTGCAGTCGACGAGCGTGACGGTGACCACCGCCGGATCGGTCGGCGGGGCGTCGGCCAGGCAGTCACCGGCCTGCAGCGAGGTCCACCTCACGGTGCGCGGCGCCGACGTCGTCGGGGTGGCGGCGGCGCTTGTCGGGACGGAGGACGACGTCTGCGGCGCGTCCTGGGCGACCTGCTTCGTCGCACATCCGGCCAGCGGTGCGGCCACGATGAGGGCGACGGGGATCGCGGCAATGGGCTTCAGTCGGCGGACTTCCATGACTTCCTCCCGGTCCTGATTCGTCGGCGATATGGCGGGTACCTTAATGACGGTCGCGGCACGCAGTGGTTGCTGCCCCGACGTGGTGAGGTGAGCGGTTGTGAACCACTGGCTGGCGCTGGCCGTGGCGGCCATCTTCGTCTGGCTCGGGATGGTGTTCGCGATCTCGTTCCTGGAAGCGCCGCTGAAGTTTCGCGCTCCCGGGATCACAATCCCACTCGGCTTGGGCATTGGGCGGTTGGTGTTCCGGGCGCTGAACATCTGCGAGGTGGTGCTGGCGGCCGTTGCGCTGGTGGCGGTGGTACTCGGCCGGGCTCCCGGGGGTGCGACGGCGGCGCTGGTGGTGGCCGTCGCGGTACTCGGCGCCCAGGTACTGGCCGTGCGCCCCGCGCTGACCCGGCGTTCCGACGCGGTGCTGGCCGACCCGGCGGTCGCCGAGTCCGGCCGGTCGAACGCGCATGTCGTCTATGTCGGGTTTGAAGCGGTCAAGGTGGTGGCACTGCTGGTGAGCGGCGTGCTGCTGCTGGCCTGAATCGCACGATCGAAAGGAACGGTATGGACGGGATTTCGCTGACGCGGCTCGCCGAGGAGCACCTAGAGGCGGCGCGGTCCTCGCGCGCCGGCCGTTCGGCGCACACCGTGCACGGGGGCCACGACCACATGTTGCGTCAGACCCTGATCGCGATGACGGCGGGAACCGAACTGGCCGAGCACAACAGCCCCGGACAGGCGACCCTGCAGGTGCTGCAGGGACGGGTCCGGGTGACCGCCGGCGCGGACACCTGGGCCGGTGACGCCGGCGACCTGCTGGTCATCCCGCCGCAGCGACACGGACTGCACGCCGATGCCGACGCGGTGGTGTTGCTCACGGTGCTGGCCGACAGCCGCGACGCTCAGGGATAGACCGCCAACTCCAGACCGCCGCGGGCCTGGGGGCCGCCGAGTGCGAGCAGCGCCGGGACCGTTTCGCAGGTCACCAGGCCGTGCTCGGCGGTGAGGTCGTCGACGAGATCGAAACTGCGCGCGATGTTCTCCGGGGTGTCGATGATCGTCGTCGTCACCGGCACCTGACGGCCCCACTGGACGAACCGGTCGCCGTGCGGGGCCTGGTCGCCGTGAAAGCCCCAGACGCCGCGCAGCACCGTCGCCCCCATCGCGGCGCGGTGCTGGCGCAACTGCCCGACGATGGCGCGGTGGATGGGCTGGCCGTCGTGTTGGGTGGACTCGGAGGTGTGGATCATCAGCTTCTGCCACAGCGGGCGGCCGTGGCTGTCGATGGCCGGCACGGCCGGCGGGCGCTGCAGCAGAACCCCGTCGCGTTTGCAGACCACGATCCGCTCCGCGGTGACCATCGGATGGATCGTCATGGCCAGCAGTTCGGGCAGTGCGGCGCGGGCCTGCTCGGCGGTGCCGATCGCGATGATCACCAACGGGACGTCGAGGTTGCGGCTGAAGAAGTGCGCCCGTCGGCGTTGCCCGCCGACGGTGCCGTCGACTCCCAGAAGTGCTGTGGCGCCGGCGAAGCGGTGCCGGTACAGCAGGTCGCAGACGGCGGCGAAGCCCGGTGTGGTCCCGATCCGGCGGTTGCGGCCCAGGGCGATGCTCACCCGGACCGCGCCGGCGTCGGGCGCCACGGCTTCGGGTCCGCCGAGCAACCGCACCCGTTCGACGGTGATCAGCCCGCGCGGCAGCAGGGCCGCGACATCATCGGCCACGGCGCCGATGACGTCGTCGGTATCCAGGGCGGCGATGGTGATCGGGGGATCCTCCGACAGGCTCAGCGACTCGTCGGTACGCAGCACATGGCGGGAGCCGAAGCCGGTGACCCCGCGCAGCATGATGCTGCTGGCCACCGAGCGTTCGGTGAACAGGTCCAGCATCGCCTCGGCGACGAACGCCGAACCGCTGCGCTGGCGTTCGCCGAGGTAGGCGGTGAGCTTGAGGTTCCCGGTCACAGCAGGCCCGCGATCCAGTGGCCGGTGGCCGCCGCGGCCAGTCCCAGCACGAGACTGAGCACGATGTTGAGCACCGCCGGTGCGATCCGCCGCTCCTCGGCCAGTCGCTGGGTCTCCAGCATCCAGGTGGAGAAGGTCGTGTAAGCGCCCAATAGTGCGGTGCCGGCCAGCAGGGCGACGCCGTGGCTCAGGGTCAGGCCGGTGACCAGACCGAGCAGCAGGGCGCCGCTGATATTGACCGTCAGGGTGCCGATCGGGAACGTGCCCGATGCCCGGCGGGCGACGGCCCGGTCGACCATGAACCGGGCCACCGAACCCACCCCGCCGATGACCAGCACACCGGCCCACAGCGCGACGTTCACCGCAGGATCCTGACCCGGCGCACCAGTGCGGTGGCGGTGTAGGCGGCCAGCAGGCCGGCGCAGACACTGGCGGCGGTGTAGCCGGCCGCCAGGCCGTAGTGCTGGTGCTCGATCATCCGCAGCGTCTCCACCTGCATGGTGGAGAAGGTGGTCAGGCCGCCGCACATTCCGGTGCCCAGTAGTGGCCGGCGGTAGGCCGACAACGGCAGCCGCTCCAGCAGGCGGGTGGTGAAATAGCCCAGCAGGAACGCCCCGACGATGTTCACCGCGAAGGTGGCCCACGGCCAGCGGCCGGGGTCGGCGGCGACCAGAGACTCCAGGCCGGCCCGTGCGACGGTGCCCAGGGCGCCGCCGGCGAACACCGCCGCCAGTTCCCGGTTGTCGTGGCCGAACACCGGTTCAGTATTGCGTTCCGGCGGCACAATTGCGGTCATGGCGGCCAATCCCCGCGCCGGAAAGCCGGCGCAACCTGACGATCTCATCGACCTGCCCCACCTGGTGACGGCGTACTACACGGTGGTTCCCGACCCCGACGACGTCGCCCAGCAGGTGGCCTTCGGGACCTCCGGGCACCGCGGATCCAGCCTGGACGGGGCGTTCAACGAGGCGCACATCCTCGCCACCACCCAGGCGATCTGCGAATACCGCGCCGCCAGTGGCACCACCGGGCCGCTGTTCCTGGGCCGCGACACCCATGGGCTGTCCGAGCCGGCCTGGACCACCGCCTGCGAGGTGCTGGCGGCCAATGACGTCGCGGTGTGTGTCGACTCCGCCGACCGCTACACCCCGACACCGGCAGTCAGCCACGCCATCCTGACCTACAACCGCGGCCGCGGCACCGGACTGGCCGACGGGATCGTCGTCACCCCGTCGCACAATCCGCCGCGCGACGGCGGCTTCAAGTACAACCCGCCCAACGGCGGACCGGCCGATACCGACGCCACGTCGGTGATTGCCCAGCGCGCCAACGAGATTCTGCGCGGCGGGTTGGCCGAGGTGAAGCGGGTGCCGATCGCCCGCGCCCTGCAGCACATGCAGCGTCACGACTATCTGGACGCTTACGTTTCCGACCTGCCCAACGTCGTCGACATCCACGCCATCCGCGCCGAGGGAATCCGGATCGGCGCCGACCCACTGGGTGGGGCCAGCGTGGACTACTGGGCCGCGATCGCCGAACGGCACAATCTGGACCTCACCGTGGTCAACCCCCTGGTCGACGCCACCTGGCGGTTCATGACCCTGGACACCGACGGCAAGATCAGGATGGACTGCAGTTCGCCCAATGCGATGGCCTCGCTGATCGCCAACCGGGACCGCTATCAGATCGCCACCGGTAACGACGCCGACGCCGACCGGCACGGCATCGTCACCCCCGATGCCGGCCTGCTCAACCCCAATCACTACCTGGCGGTGGCGATCGACTACCTCTGCACGCACCGGCCGGACTGGCCGGGCGGGGTCGCCGTCGGGAAAACCGTGGTGAGTTCCTCGATTATCGACCGGGTCGTCGCGGGCCTGGGCCGGACCCTGATGGAGGTGCCAGTCGGGTTCAAGTGGTTCGTCGACGGACTGATCAGCGGCACAATCGGATTCGGGGGAGAGGAGTCGGCCGGGGCGTCGTTCCTGCGGCGCGACGGATCGGTGTGGACCACCGACAAGGACGGCATCATCATGTGCCTGCTGGCCTCGGAAATACTGGCCGTCACCGGCAAGACCCCCTCTCAACGCTACGGCGAACTGTCCGCCCAATACGGTGCGCCGGTGTACGCGCGGATGGACGCCCCGGCCGACCGCGAGCAGAAGGCCCGGCTGGCCAAGCTGTCCGCCGAGCAGGTGGGCGCGACCGAACTGGCCGGGGAGCCGATCACCGCCAAGCTCACCGCCGCCCCCGGCAACGGCGCCCCGATCGGCGGGCTGAAGGTGACCACCGCCAACGGCTGGTTCGCGGCGCGTCCGTCGGGAACCGAGGACGTCTACAAGATCTACGCCGAATCGTTTCTGGGCCCCGAGCATCTGGCGCAGGTGCAGGAGGCCGCCAGGGAAGTGGTGAATACAGTGATTTCGTGAGTTCGGTAGCCGAGGGAGCAGCGTCGCCGACGCAGGCCCGGCTTCCGCGTGAGGTGTGGTCGCTCATCACCGCCAACGCCATCATCGCGCTCGGCTACGGGGTGGTGGCCCCGGTTCTGCCGCAACTGGCCCGGCATTTCGGGGTGACGATCAGCGCGGCGACGTTCGTGATCACCGCCTTCGCGGTGATGCGGTTGTTGGCCGCCCCACCGACCGGAATGCTGGTGACGCGGCTGGGGGAGCGCAAGATCTACGTCAGCGGGGTGCTGATCGTCGCGCTGTCGACCGCGGCGTGCGCCTTCGCCCAGACCTACTGGCAGCTGCTGGTGTTTCGGGCGCTCGGCGGTATCGGCTCGACGATGTTCTTCGTCTCCGCACTGGGACTGATGATCCGGATGAGTCCGCCGGATGCCCGCGGCCGGGTCGCCGGAATGTTCTCCGGGGCCTTCCTGGTCGGCTCGGTGGCCGGACCGGTGGTCGGCAGCCTCACCGCGGGGCTGGGCCTGAGCGCACCATTCGTCATCTACGGGGCGCTGCTGCTGTTCGCCGCGGCCATCGTGCTGATCAGCCTGCGGCACTCCGCGCTGGCCGCCCCGGCCAGCGGCGACGAGCCGACCGTGACGGTGCGCTCAGCGCTGCGCCACGGCGCCTACCGGGCGGCGTTGCTGTCCAACTTCGCCACCGGCTGGTCGCTGTTCGGGCTGCGTTTCGCACTGGTGCCACTGTTCGTCGTGGAGGGGCTGGGCCGCAGTCCCGGCATCGCCGGTCTGGCATTGACCGCGTTCGCGGTGGGCAATGTGGTGGCCGTCATGCCCAGCGGCCGGCTCTCCGACCGGATCGGGCGGCGGCCGCTGCTGATCGTCGGACTGGCGCTGTCCGGAATCTCCACCGCGGTGCTGGGCCTGTCGCCGTCACTGCCGGTGTTTCTGGTCCTGGCGGTGGTCGTCGGTCTGGCCTCCGGTGTCTACAACTCCCCGCAGCAGGCGGCGGTCGCCGACATCATCGGCAAGGCCCGTGGCGGTACCGCGATCGCGACCTTCCAGATGATGTCGGACTTCGGCTCCATCGTCGGGTCCTTCGGGGTCGGGGTGATCGCCCAGCAGCTGTCCTTCGGGTGGGCCTTCGGGGTCAGCGGGGCCACCCTGCTGTTGGCGTCGATCGGGTGGATGTTCGCACCGGAGACCCGCGACGAGTCGCCGGCCGAGCACACACCTGCCCGGGCCCTGGGGCCGGAGGCGGCCGGTGAGTTGCCCTGAGGTGGGTTCGCGTCCTGGCCGGGGAGGTTTTGAGGCGGCTGTGGCGGTGGTGTAGCTTCGTCGTCAACTGGGGCTATGGCGCAGCTGGTAGCGCACCACACTGGCAGTGTGGGGGTCAGGGGTTCGAGTCCCCTTAGCTCCACCAGGGAAGATGGCGATGTTGCGGGCTTTCGGAAGCCTGGTTGACGACAGTTTCGACGACAACAAGGGGCCACCACACTTTGCGTGTGGTGGTCATGTGCCTCTCTTTTTCCTGCGCGAGCCAGCGATGTGTGGCCACGGGTTGTCCAAAAGCGCGATCAGAGCCTGTCGAAAAGCAGGGGAACTGCGAACCCGAACACGCGCGCTCTTCTCAGCCTCACCCCAGAGGAATTGGGTCTGACTCCGAGGCTTGGATGGCGAATGGGTCCGAGTCATCGCGGGGATCGCGGTTCTTGATCACACGGTCGCGGATAGCAGCGAGTTCGGGTCCTGCGGTGTAATACCGTCCGCGGCGTTCGCCGTGTGGGACGAGGAGGCCGTGGTTGGTGAGACTTTGCAGGTCGCGGGTTGCGGTCTGTTCACTGACCGGAGCATCGCTTTGGTTTTCGAGGATGGCGCGGTAGACGGCGCGCCGGACTCTGAGCCCGGAGGTGGCGTCGAAGAGGGCTTCCAATGTTCGCTCTGGCAGCCGGTAGCGGGCGACGAGGCGTTCGAGTTCGAGGTAAATGGTTTCGATCTCTTTGGTCCGGCGCAAGACGGTCTTCGCTTGACGCAGGTGTGCGGTGAGCACGTAGCGAATCCACGGCCGGGTGCTCCTGGTTGGTTGCCATGAGCCGGTTCCGACGTCGGCGAGTACGTCGTAGTACGAGCGCGTGTCCTGCCCGAGGTATTCCTCGATGCTGGAGAAGACCGGGGAAACGATTCCTTCCCGGGCCAGTACCAGCGTTTGGAGGCAACGCGCCATCCGGCCGTTTCCGTCCCGAAAGGGGTGGATGAGAACGAGGTTGAGGTGGGCCATCGCGGCCTTGACGACGATTGGGATATCGCCGTCGGATTCCAGGTAGGTGACGAGTTCGTGCATGAGGGTATCGACGGAATCGACGTCGACGCCTTCGTAGACGATCTCTCCGGTTTCTTCCTTCTGAACGTAGATGGGGCCCGCTCGCCACCGGCCGGGGCGGCTCTTCAGGTCATAGTTCGTCATCATGAAGTGAAGGCTCTTGATGAGTTGTTCTTCGAATCGGAACCGGGGCTCTTCCGCAAGCTGGAGCACGTAGGTCATCGCATCGCGGTAGCCCTTGATCGCCAGAGCGGTCTCTTCGCTGGCGTCCAGAGCCTCCTCGCCCATCTCGATGGCGAGCGCATCGTCAAGTTTGGCTTCGTAGCCCTCGATGCTGTTGGACCCCTGGACGGCGCGGGCGAACTGCACCCGGCGCAGGGAACCCGTCCAACGGCGCGGTTCGTAGAGGCGCGAACGCAATCGCTGGCGGAGTTCGTCGATCTCGGAGATGACCTCGAGCTCGCGAGCGTCCAGTGCCGGCGGCTCGAAAAGCATGATGCAAACCTCCTTACAAACAGTCGTCGCGATAGATAATAACCATCATAACCGCTGTTTGTATCAATCAAAACATCATGCCGTGGGCTGGCCTGGACACCGGCTTCCCCTTTGCTGGGGCCGGGCCAAGCGGGTATCGCGCAGGTGAGTTTCACGCCCGTGCTGACGACGATTTTGACGACAACCCTGACGACAGCTTGTTGACCGTCGCTGGGAACGAGGTGACGATTTATGAAGGCTGAGGAATTCGAGGAGCGATTTGACGCCGGCGAGGACATGGCGGCCGCTCTGGATACTGCTCGGGCGCGGCGCCCCGGTGAGGAACATCGGCGCGTGAATGTGGATTTCCCCGCGTGGATGATCGCCGAACTCGACCGTGAGGCAACCAGACTCGGCGTCACTCGCCAGTCGCTCATCAAGGTCTGGATTGCGGAGAAGCTCGACCGAGGCGATCACCCCGCCGCCTGAGCGACTGATGTCCTGCCCTGGGGGCTCGGTGAAAACCCCCGTAACCCCCTCATACAGACTCGCGTAGGTTCTTGGGGAATCACACCAGCAATCCGACGCGACACTCAACGAAGGCCATCATGTCCGACGACCAGATCACCGACGTGCCACCGAATCAGCTCTCCATCGATCCGAGCAGCCCCTTCTTCAGCGAAGAGGTGCTGAGCCGTGACGTGGGTATTCGCTTCAACGGCGTCGAGAAAACCAATGTCTGCGAATACAACGTCGACGAGGGGTGGGTGCGTGTCGAGGTTCCCACCGCAAAGGATCGCCGCGGAAATCCCATGGTGATCAAGCTCAGCGGCACGGTCGAACCCTATTTCCGCCCGGCGGACTGACGTCTGAGGAGCCCCGCGACGGGTTCAGCCGAGGGGGGCCGACCAAGGAAGGTAGCCGGTGTCCTCAACCACAGATGATGCGACCTCCGAAGTGGCGTTTGTGACAACACGACGGGTTGACCGCGACCGCGTCGCCGACTACCAGACCTGGAGCGAGAAGGTCCGGGCCTGCCTGGAAAGGACGCCCGGGTTCGTTTCGGCCGAGCAACTGCCTGCCGTTCCGGGCCAGCAGGACTTTTGGACGCAAATCGTCCGGTTCTCCGATGCGGAGCACTCGGCGCGGTGGGCTCGTTCCCCCGAACTGGCAGCGCTCATGAAGGAAATCGAGCCGTACACCGAGAACTCAGAGGTTTCGGCGGTTCCGATCGGCCGCAACGATTGGCTGAACTTCGGACTCAGCACCACCTCGGGACCCGGGGCGCCCGCCAAGTGGAAACAACTCATCGCCGGCGTCATGGCCCTGTACCCGACGGTGATCGTCGTCAACGTGCTCCTGGAGCGCTTCATGACCGTCCCCTTCGCGCTCGCGGTCTTGCTCACGAACGCGATCGCGATGGCGCTGGTCATGATGGTTTTCCTGCCGCAACTGTCCCGAGTGCTGCACGGCTGGCTGTTGCCGACGAAGCGATTGCCGCGGTCGAGGACCATTGGGGTCGCGGTTCTGCTCCTGGCGGTGACCGGTGCCTTCCTGGCGCTGTTCCTGGTGCTTTTCCCCGGCTGACACCCGCCCGCTGAGCACAATGCGCAAAACTGCGCTTATTGCGCATTTTCGCCGCTAGCGAGCACAAGCACGACACCGCGTAACGCTGCCCTTACGTTCATCGAAAGGTTAATTACCTCAGCGTAAGGAGTTGGACATGGTCGCCATCGGTTCCATCAGTTCGTGGAATCCTGGGCGCGGACCGGTGACGACGTGGACGGCCTCCCCGGCAAGTCGCGACGTCATGGCACGGGCTGAGCAGGATCTCCTGCCGCCCAGCTTCCAGCAGGCCCAGCATCTTCGGACGGCGCATTTCGCCAGGAATCTTGACCGCGAGGTTCCGCGCCTGATCATGGCCGCCTGGGACGTCGAGGGCTGGTGCGATGTGGCTGCGATGACCGAGGCAATCAACGCCCACATCCGTCGTCACGACACCTATCACAGCGCCTTTGATGTCCAGGGCGACGAGGCCGAGATCATCACCCGGCGCACGGTCGACGACCCGGCCCGCATCGAGTTCGTCCCGACCGCGCTGGGTTTCATGAGGGAAGAAGAGGTCCGTGCTCATGTGCTGACCGCGACACCGGGCACCCTGGACTGGGACTGCTTTAGCTTCGGTGTCATTCAGAAGGCGGATCACTTCACCGTTTACGCCAACATTGACCACCTGCACACCGACGGGACGTCGGCCGTGCTGATCTACCGTGACATCCACCTGAGCTATCAGGCACTTGTCTATGGACTGCCCAACCCGTTGCCGCAAACCGCCGGCTACCACGATTTCACCGCGCGGCAGCACCTGCAGGTCAACGCGATGACACTGGACTCCCGGCCGATCAAGGACTGGGTCGACTTCGCCCGCGACACCCAGGGTGACTGGCCCAGTTTCCCGCTGCCGTTGGGCGATACCTCCACCACCGGTGCGGGACGGGCGGTCACGGTCGAGTTGCTCAACGCCGAGGAGACCGAGGCGTTCGAGGCGGCCTGTCGGGCGGCCGGGGCGCGGTTCAGCGGTGGTGTGCTGGCCTGCGCGGCGCTGGCCGACCATGAGTTCACCGGTGCCGGCACCTTCCACACCTTCACCCCGTTCGACACCCGCGCCAGCGACGCGCAGTCGCTGAGCGCGGGTTGGTACGCCAGCCTGTTCCCGATTTCGGTAGCCGTCGGCGAGGGCGACTTCGCTCAGATGGCCAGGGCGGCGCAGAAGTCCTTCGATGCCAACAAGCACCTGTCCGCCGTTCCGTTTCAGCGCGTTCTGGATCTGGCGTCCGCCGACGATCTGGGCGTGACGCTGGCCAGCCGGCCGTCGAAGATGGTGTCGCTGTTCGATTTCCGCAATCAGGCCGACGCCAACGCCAATCGCCTCGGTATCTATATCGACGATCTGTCCCATGGCGGCGTCAATGTGTGGATCACCCGGAACGCCGACCAGACCATCGTCACGGTCTCCTACCCGGATACCCCGGAGGGCCGCCACTCGGTGCACCACTACATCGGTGTTCTCCGGAAGGCCTTCATCAGGGTGGTCGGCGACGACTGGTTCGGAGACGCCGCGGACCAGGCTTTTGCGCATTCTGCTTAGTTAGGCGGCTAGGCTGCCCGAGTGGCCAGCAAGCACCGCATCGATGTGCGGCTCGCAACGCAGATCCTGCTGTTGCAGCTCGCGGTGGTGGTGCTCACGCTGGCCATCGCGTTCGGGCTGTTGGCCGTGGTCTACCACGAGCGGCTGATCGACGAGTACGGCGAACGATCCCTCGACATCGCGCAAGTGCTCGCCGCTTCGCCGGCTGTGCGCGCCGACGTCGCCAACCTCGACGGCGTCGTTCCCACGGCTGCCGAGTTGGCGGACGGGCCGCTGCAGAACCTGGCCTCCAAGGTCCAGGTCGGTGCCGGCGTCCTGTTCGTGGTGATCACCAATGACCGCGGGATCCGGCTGAGCCATCCCAACCCCGCCGAGTTGGGCAAGATGGTGAGCACCGACCCGTCCGCGGCGTTGGCCGGCCGCGAGGAGGTTGTCGAGCAGACCGGCACGCTGGGGCCGTCGGTCCGCGCCAAGGTTCCGATTCTGGCGCCGGATTCCACCCAGGTGGTCGGCGAGGTCAGCGTCGGGATGTCGACCTCCTCGGTGTACGGCCTGCTGCGAAACGAACAGCGACTGGCCGCCGTGACCGCCGGTCCCGCATTGTTGGCCGGAGTGATCCTGTCGGCCCTGCTGGCCCGGCGGTGGCGCGAGCAGACCCTGGATCTTCAGCCCACCGAGATGACCGAACTGGTGCGCACCCAGGAGGCGGTGCTGCACGGCATCGGCGAAGGGGTGCTAGCCACCGACATCGAGGGCAACACCACCTTCGTCAACGACGAAGCCGTCCGGCTGCTTGAGATCGGCGCGGCTACCGGACACCCGGTCGACCAGATCGGCCTGACTCCGCGGGTGCTGCAGGTCTTGCGATCCTGTGATCCGGCGCCCACGTTGGTCACCGTGGGGGATCGGGCCCTCGTTGTATCGGCCCGCCCGGTGTCGAGGGAAGGCCGCGAACTGGGCACCGTGCTGGTCGTGCGGGACCGCACCGATATCGAATCGCTGACCCGCCAACTCGACGCGGTTCAACTGATGAGCACCGTGCTGCGGGCGCAGCGCCACGAATTCGCCAACAGGTTGCACCTGCTCAACGGGCTGCTGCACAGCGGTCACGCCGAGGAGGCCTCGCGGTATCTGGAGGAGCTGCTGGGCTCCGGGCCGCTGGGTTCGGCGCTACCCGGTATCGACGCGATTCGCGATACCTACCTGCAAGCACTCCTGGCGGCCAAGGCAGCGGGGGTCAGGGAGGCCGGGGTGACACTGCGTATCGGGCCCAACACCTGGGCGCCCGGCCAGCTGGTGTTCCCGGTCGACGTCACGACCGTGCTGGGTAACCTGCTCGACAACGGCATCGAGGCCGCCCGGACCGGAGGCAGTGCGGTCAAGGTGGTGGAAGTCGAACTGCTGCAAGATAAATCGACACTGCACATCACCGTGGCCGACAGCGGCGACGGGGTGGCGCCGGATCTCACCGATCAGATTTTCGTCGAGGGTACGTCGACCAAATCGGATTCCGACCTGCCCGGCGGCCGCGGAATAGGCCTGACATTGTCCCGGCAGATCGCGCGGGCGCTGGGCGGCGACATCCGGCTGTCCAGCCCCGGCAATCCGGCGGTGGAATTATGCGGTGCGGAGTTCATCGCCCGGCTGCCGGGCGTGATGGCGGAGGCTGAGCAGTGAGCGACACCGATCTGACGGTGCTGGTGGTCGAGGACGACTTCCGGGTCGCCAACATGCACGCCGGAATCGTCGAGGCGCTGCCCGGCTTCACCGTGGTGGGTACCGCGAATACACTGGCCGCGGCGCGAAAGGCGGGTCCGGCGGACCTGGCTCTGGTGGATGTCTACCTGCCGGACGGTTCCGGGATCGACTTCGTCCGCGAACTGCTCTGCGACAAGATCGTCCTGAGCGCGGCCACCGAAGCTGAGACCGTCCGTGCCGCGATGGCCGCAGGGGCGTTGAGCTATCTGGTCAAACCGTTCGCCCCCACCGAGTTGGCCGCGCGGTTGGCCGGCTACGCCCGCTACCGCCGGATCCTGTCAGGCAGCAATCTCGGGCCCGGCGATATCGACGCCGCCCTCGATGCGTTGCGTCCTCGCGTCACCGCCCAGCAACCGCCTGTCCTGGCGCAGTCACCCACCAAGGAGCTTGTGCTTCGGGCGCTCGCCGGTGCCGGGGGTCCGATGTCCGCGGCTGAGGTGGCCGCCGAAATTGGGGTGTCCCGGGCGACCGCCCAACGCTACCTTGCCGCCCTGGCCACCAGCGACGAGGTCAAGGTCGGTCTGCGTTACGGCGCCACCGGGCGTCCCGAGCAGGAGTTCGTCGCCAAGCCGAAGGGGCCCAAGGCAATCGGCTGAGCAGCCGGCCCTGACATCACCCGCTGCCCCACAGGGCGCGATGGCTCAGATTCTGCGGCCGTTGTCGACGATGCCGCACAGCCGATTCACGTTGCCCAAGGCGGTATCGACCGCTTTCCCGTCGGCCGGGGTGTAGCTGCGGTCGGCGAGGGAGCGCATCTGTTCGCGGCGAGTGTCCACATAGTCCTGGGCCGCCTGCGCCACATCGGCAGGCATCGGGGCGATCTTGGGCTCGAACAGGTCCAGGGCTGTGCCCACCGGGGCGTTCTGGTTCTTGATGTAGGTGTCGATATTCGGGGTGTCCCAGGTCCAGCCATCCGGCAGGGCCGGGATGGATCGCAGGGTCTCCCGCGTCTCGATCCACGCCTGGCAGGTCGTCGCCGAGGCGTCGGCGGACTCAGCGTCACCGCCGCGCAGAATCAGAGCCCCCGCCACCAGCGCGGCGGCGACCACGATCGCCGCGCCGACGATCGCCGCGGGCAACCAACGCGATCGGCCCGGACCAGAGGGCTGTCCGGGTTGCTGCGGCGGCAGCGGTGGTTGAATCGGCGGCTGCCAGGGCGAACTCACGAATCGGATGGTATCCGGCCGGTGCCGTCAGCCGAAATGCCGGCTGATGAGGCGCCAGTGGTTGTGGGTGTCCGAACGGTGGTAGGACAGCGTGCCCAGAACGGCCCGCATCATCGCGATACCCCGGCCTCGGGTGGCGAATTCGCCCGGCATCTGCGACGCCGCCGGGTCAACCGTGCACGGCGCCCCGTCATCGGTGAAGCTGATGTGCACCTCGTCGGCGAGCACCTCGATGGACATCCGTACCCGGACGGACTCGCCCTCTGCGGCGTGCTCGACGATGTTGGCCACCAGCTCTGCCACCGCGATACCGAGTTGCATCCGGATGTGCCCGGGCACGTGGTTGTGAGCCGACCAGCAGTGGCGCAGCGTCGCGTGGGCATCATCGATGGTTGCAGCCCCGGTGAGCATCACAACCTCCGGCTTCTGGGTCATGGCGGTCATCGGTCGCCTCGCTGGACGCGCTGACGGCTGCCACCGACGGTGGCAATGGATAGCGGTTTCACGTCAGCTTTTACTCCCCATCGGTGTCCACTATGGCGCAGCCGGCGCCTCCTCGCCATGAATCGGTGGTACGAAACCGGATCTAGACCCGGGCCCGGTGGACCCGGGCATGATTCTGGGAGGCGAGCAACCCTTTAGGATCTGACGACGTGCGAAATTTCGTGGCCGCGGCACTTGCGGCAATCGCTGTTGCGCTGACCATTCCCGCTGTTGCCCCGGCCAAGCCGAAGAACTACTGCACCGATATCAAGGGTGTCGACACCGGAACCGTGTGCACGATCGCCCTCACCGATCCGGGCTACCTCGTCGACATCAGCGTGCCGAGCAACTTCCCCGATATGAAGTCGCTGACACAGTTCGTCGCCCAGACCCGTGACGCATTCCTCAACACCGCGAGGTCATCGACTCCGCGCGAGCGGCCCTACGCCCTCGACATCACCGGGGCGACCTACAACTCCTACGTTCCGCCGCGCGGTCAGCTGTCGGTGGTCCTGAAGGTGGACCAGAACGTCGGCGGCGCCGGACCGCGCACCACCTTCAAGTCCTTCGTCTGGGACCAGGCCTACCGCAAGCTGGTGACCTACGAGACGCTCTGGCGGCCGGAGACCGATCCGCTGCCCGTCGTCTTCCCGGCGGTGCAGGCCGAATTGGAGAAGCAGACCGGCTCCCCGGTGCCGATATCGCCCACCGCTGGTCTGGATCCGGCGAACTACCAGAACTTCGCGATCACCAATGACGGGGTGATCTTCTTCTTCAGTCAGGGCGGGTTGCTGCCCGAAGCGGCCGGGGCCACCCAGGTGCTGGTGCCGCGATCGGTGATCGACCCGCTGCTGGCCTGAGGCCGCCCAACCTCGGCGGAATGCCGCGCGGCGGGATCCGGCGGCATACCCTCGACCGATGGACGGACCGGTCGTGTTCGGGATCATGTGCGCAGTGGCGCTCGGCGGTAGTGCCGGTGCGGCGCATGCCGCGCCACCCCCGCCCGCGCCGCCGTGTTCATTCACGCTGTCGGGGCCCGTTGGCGGCGCCGACGGTGTCTCGGCGACGGTCCAGTCGACGGGCTGCGCCCCGCTCGCGGTTCCCTACTCCAGCGTGGTGTGCCTGCACTCGGGCGACGGGTCGCCGGCGGACTGCACCCAGGCCCGGGGTGCTGATCCGGTGCGGGTTTCGGTGCCCTACCAACCCGGGGTGATCTACACCGCGACGGGCCGCGGGTGTGCGGGCTGGGTGGGGCTTCCGCCTGCACCGGATTGTCAGCCTCTTGGGCCCAATACCGGCCCGGGGTAGCAACAGCGGGGCTAGCTTGGGTTATGGCGCTGCGCGGATCGCTGGCGGCGGCCCTCGCGGCCGCGGTTCTCTCTTGGGCCCAATACCGGCCCGGGGTAGCAACAGCGGGGCTAGCTTGGGTTATGGCGCTGCGCGGATCGCGGGCGGCGGCCCTCGCGGCCGCGGTTCTCGCCGCGATCGTCACCGCAGTACCCGCGGTCGGCCTCAGCGCTCTCACCGTCAGCGGTACTGAGATTCTGCACCCGCCGCCGCACCCCGAGGATCTGCTGCCCGGCTACTTCGCAGATTCCACGGTGTCCCGGATCGACTATCCGGCCGCGATTTTCGGAATGGATGCGTCGCTGGCCGTCGCGACGGCCGGCATCGGGACCGCGGTCAACGACACGCTCGGGCCGTTGATCGTCGCGGGCTTCAGCCAGGGTGCCATCGCGGTGGCCTACGCGAAGCAGGCGCTGATGTCCCTGCCCGACGATCAGCGCCCGGGCCCCGAGCGGCTGACGTTCCTGACCATCGGCGACCCGTCAGGTCCCGCCGGAATCCTCAATGCCCTGCCGTTTCGGGTGCCGGTGATCGGACTCACGCCGTTCATCGCCCCGCCGACGCCGTACGCGTCGGTGATTGTCAACGGCGAGTACGACGGCTGGGGTGATTTCCCCGACCGCCCGTGGAACCTGGTGAGCCTGGCCAATGCCCTGCTGGGCGCCGTGTACGTGCACGGCCGCTACGAAACCGTTCCCGGCGGCCTGGATCTGTCCGCGGTGCCGGCGGCGAACGTGTCCACCTCGACCAACAGCCTCGGCGGCACCACGACGAGCTATCTGATTCCCACCGTTGGGCTACCGCTCGTTCAGCCGTTGCGGGATATCGGAATTCCAGAGCCGATCGTGGCCGCGATCGAGGGGCCGCTGAAAGACATGGTCGACGCCGGGTATGCCCGCCACGA
>Ga0209986_10001502_pt1 | contig 22299 bp, 14 predicted proteins | sample BlataG_FD_183168 | JGI IMG/M metagenome (GOLD analysis project Ga0209986, IMG submission 183168) | Deep subsurface microbial communities from Black Sea to uncover new lineages of life (NeLLi) - Black_00105 metaG (SPAdes) (version 2) | ecosystem: Environmental > Aquatic > Marine > Oceanic >... | reverse complement strand
TCCAAAATCAAAGCTGAACTCTTTTCCCTGGGAAAAATGATCAAAACTCCCTTTTCCAAATAAAAATCCGATTAATATAAGACCTGCTACTAATCCGACTTTTAATAAAGTTAATAAATTCTGAACTGTTGTCCCGAATTTAATTCCTCTAAGATGAACCAGGGTAAAAGCTAAGATGACAAGGATTGAATAAAACTTTTTTAAAACAGCTGCTTCAACGGCTCCTTCAAAAATCCCCAAACTTAGAAGCTGGGGGAAAGCTCTGGCTAAATATTCAGTAAATCCTAACGCAGAAGCGGCTACGGGAGCAGAAAAGCCGACAAAAAAGGAGACCCACCCGCTTAAAAATCCGAACAGAGGATTAAATAATCTGGAAAGGAAAATATATTCGCCCCCTGCATGTGGAATTGCTGCGCCAAGTTCGCTGTAGCATAAAGCGCCGCACAGCGCAATTATTCCTCCAACAATCCACAACAAAATCAGTAATAAAGGATTACCCAGGTCTTCCATTAGGAGCCCGGATGTTATAAATATTCCGGCGCCAATCATATTGGCGATGACGATGTTTGTTATGGGGAATAGCCCGAGTTTTCTCTCCAGAGCGTTTTCGGGCGTCTTATCCAGCATGACGTAGTTTTGACGCATGAAAGAAAGAAATCTTCCTCTTTAGAAAATTAAATTAGAATTCTTACAATTTACCTTCGTTTCTTTATGAGCAGTGCTAGAAAAGAAGTATCTTTATCCCAGAGTATGGGAAAATCAAAAAATCTATTTTAACAAGTCCTTCCTTTTATTGCGAGGAACGTGAATAATTTTTCATTTTTATCTTGTAGGGGCTTGATTCATCGAAGCCGCACTTATCAGGGAGAGCACATATTATGTAAGGGCTTGATTCATCGAAGCCGCACTTATCAGGGAGAGCACATATTATGTAGGGGCTTGATTCATCGAAGCCGCACTTATCAGGGAGAGCACATATTATGTAGGGGCTTGATTTATCAAGCCCACCTTATTCAGATTCTAAATACAACGTTTTATCAAAATTGAAGATCTGTCTATTTTTTCTCTTTTATTGTAATGTAAATATTTTTATAATATTGAAGATTTAAAATAAAAGTCGCACCTATAAAAAAAAGTCCTGTTCCATTTTTTGTACCTGGTAAGGCTTGGGCTTCAGAATTGCTGTAGGCTATAAAATTAGACGAAAGGTGGTTTTGCCATGAGAAAGGTTATAACTCGAAGGGATTTTATTCGTGGAAGTACCTTTGCAGTATTAGGAGCTGCAATAGGATTTTCCTCTCAGCAGACGAAAAAATCAAAGGTTGTTTTGATTCGCCATCCTGATGCGCTGGATGAAAATTCCAGAGTTAACGCGGATATAATCCAGCAGATGCTTGATGAAGCGGTTATGACTCTGCTTGATGAGGAAGATCCGGTTAAAGCTTTTGAAAGACTGGTTAAGCCGGGTGAAGTTGTGGGGATCAAAAGCAATGTTTGGTCTTATCTTCCTACTCCGCCTGAGCTGGAGAAGGCAATCGAACGCCGGGTGATCGATGCCGGGGTGAAGAAAGATGACATCAGTATTGATGATCGTGGCGTGCGGAAAAATCCGGTTTTCTTAAAAGCAACTTCTCTTATCAATGTCAGACCTCTCAGAACTCATTATCTTTCTGGTGTCAGCGGCTGCATGAAAAACTACATCATGTTTGCAAAATCTCAATCCGCTTACCATCCAAACAGCTGTGCAGACCTGGGAACACTGTTTTCTCTGCCCCAGGTAAAGGGGAAGACGCGGTTGAATATTCTGTGCGTGCTTACCCCGCAGTATCATGGTCGCGGACCTCACCATTTTAACCGAAGGTATGTTTGGAATTATAAGGGTCTCTTTGTCAGTCTAGATCCTGTGGCTGTTGATGCCCTTGGCCTGAGGCTCATCATGGCTAAACGCCGTGAACAGCTTGGTAAAGACCGGGAAATACCGCCGGTTCCGAGGCATATAGAAGTTGCCGATGTAAAGCATGGATTGGGCACAAGCGACTTAAATAAGATTGAATTGATCAAATTAGGCTGGAAAGAGGATATATTAATTTGATTCGCTTTTGTGGGAGAAATAAAATGTACTCTGTGATGAAAAAACTGTTTTTCACAATGTCTGTTGTACTGCTAGCATGTTCAATCTCTGCTGATCTTTCAGAAGCTTCGGATCTTGAATATGTAAGCAGCATATTATGGACAAAAGCCTATGATGTAAAAATAGACGGCGATCATGCCTACTGTGCCTTCTTAAACGGTCTTGTTATTCTCGATGTTTCAAACAAGTTGAAACCTGTTTTTATCTCGCATCTTTTCCTTGGCGGAGGATTCAGCATTGATTTAAAAGACAGCCTCGCCTTTGTCGCTGCCGGAAAGAGGGGTTTGAAGATAGTAGATATATCGAATCTCAATGCGCCTTCTCTTAAAGGTTTCTTCGATACCCAGGGCGAAGCTAAAGAAATAGCTGTAATAGGCTGCTATGCCTACATTGCTGATGGTCCTTCAGGACTGCAGATAATAGATATCAGTAATCCATCGTCTCCCAAGCTTGCCGCATCTTTTGATACACCTGATGAAGCCGCAGGAGTGGCTTTAAAAGGGAATTATGCCTATGTGGCAGATGGCTCGTCCGGATTACACATAATAAACATCAGCAATCCTTCAGCTCCAAAGCTTGCTGGCTCCTATGATACGCCTGGTACAGCAGAAAGAGTCGCTGTATCCGGTGATTATGCCTATGTTGCAGATGGTTCGCCTGGCATGCAAATAATTGATATCAGTGATCCATCATCTCCCAAGCTTGCCGCATCTTTCATCACTTCAGGCTACGCCCATGGAGTAACTGTAAGCGGTGATTATGCGTATGTGGGAAATCTTTATGATGGGGGCTTTCAGGTATTAAATATAAGCAATCCAAGTGCTCCTGTTCTTGCCGTAACCCGCAAATACACCATGTACAACGAGGCCTGGGATGTAGCTGTAAGCGGAGACTATGCTTATATCGTGGATTATTTCGCAGGCCTCCATATCATGTCAGTAATCGAACCTTCTAAACCCGTACTCAAGGGCATCTATTACACGCCTGGCTCAATAATAGATGCAGCAGTAAACGGTAAGTACATTTGTGCGGTGGGTGACCTCTCTGGCTTGCAGATAATAGATATCAGCAATGCTTCTGACCCAAAGATCGCAGGCTCAATAGGCCGTATGCGCGGAGTTCACGGCTTAACCGCAAGTGGTAATTATGTCTATATTACGGATAGATGGTCATTGAAAGTATATAACATCAGTGAACCTGCTAAAATAAAGCTTGCCCGTCAATTTTCCGTTCCTGGTGTACCACGAGCAATAGTTGTAAGCGGAAACTACGCATATATGACCTCTGATCATTCAGGGTTTCATGTCATAGACATCAGCGATCCATCCGCCCTTTTGATCGTTGGTTCGTATAAAATGCCGGGCTTTGCTTACGGACTTGCCATAAGCGATAGCTATGCTTATGTCGCTAACAGCGATACTGGATTCCACATAATAGATATAAGTAATCCATCTTCTCCGAAACTTGTGGGTTCGTACAAAACACCCGGACTTACTTATGATGTGGCGATTAAAGGGACGCATGCCTATGTGGCAGATGGCTCTTCAGGATTACAAATAATAGATATAAGTAAGCCAAAGGCTCTATCGATTGTGGGTTCGTTTGAAATGTCAGGCTTTGCCAACGGAATAACAATTAAAGGGAACTATGCCTACGTTTCGGATGAGATTTCAGGATTGAAGAAAATCGATATTAGCAATTCGTCTTTTCCCAGGCTGGTCGGCTCGTTTGATACCCCTGGTGAATCCGCAGGAGCGCTTGTCTGCGGGGAATATGTTGTTGTTCCGGATTCATTTTCGCTCTTGATACTTAAATGATTTTTGAGATTTTGATATATTAAGATGAGAATCTATTTAGGGTTAAAAGGAGAGGAATATGAGCAAAAATAAGAAGGAGAAGGATATTTTTACCGAGATCGGAGACAAATTCAAGGAAGTCGGTGAGGAAATCAAGCCACACCTTGATAAAGCAGGAAAGAAGCTGCGAGATTTTGAAAAAGCCATTGAACCATCCCTGGCCGAACTAGGTGAGAAGCTCAAGGAGCTGGGAAGCGAGCTCAAGCCCCCGATGGAGGATTTATCCGGTCGGATGAAAGAGTGGGGAGAGTCTATGAAGGTAGCAATCGATGATATGAGGAAGCGTGTCAAGAAGTGGAAAAAAGCACAGGAAAAAAGCGAAAAGACAAAAGCAGTTAAGAAGAAAAAATCATCATAAAAGAGCATCCTGGGGAGGGCTTGATTTTTATTGACGCCATATTCTTTCTGTGGTACTATCATTCATATTGAAATTGAGAAGAACTGTGCAGTTGCAAAAACAGGCAGTGACCATAAGGGATGAGGGAAAATTTCAATATGTAAAAAAAACGTCCTCCCCTTATAAAAAATCCAATATTTAAAGGAAGTCAGAATGAATATTTATGTAGGTAATTTACCACGGGAGGCTACTGAAGGCGATTTGAAAGAGGCCTTTGAAGCCTTCGGGGAGGTTTCAACTGTCAAAATCATCAAAGACAAATTCACAGGCGATCCGAGGGGATTTGGATTTGTGGAGATGTCCAAAAGTTCCGAAGCTCAGGCCGCGATTTCTGGGCTTGATGGCAAAGACCTGAAGGGGAGTGCTCTTAGGGTCAACGAGGCCCGCCCTCGTGACGATGATCGAGGCAGAGGAGGAGGAGGAGGTTTTGGCCGCCCAGGAGGCGGAGGAGGCGGGGGTAGAAGACGTTTCTGATAATCCCCAATCCGACATTCAAGATCATAGCCAAATTCTGAATTAAGGCCTATTTGAGAGGCGCCCAGCTTGTGCATTAGTGCATACAAATTCGTATATACACCTATCATTATTGTCATATAAAGGAAGAATTCTGCCCGAAAAGTGCCTGAATTATCCTTGCGATTGCATTTTGATATCCAGTCGTTCAATTACGGGTTTTCCTTTATAGGAAGTGGTACCCTATGCGGAGTGTAAAAAGTTGTGTTCAACTATTAAATTCCAAAAAGGAATAATGAATGAAAAAGTATAAGAGAACAGAAAGAAAAAAAAGAGATAGGAAGAGAGAGAAAAGAAAGAGAGAACAAAGAAAAATAAGAAATATTGCCTAAACTTATACGTCTGGTTTCTCGTATACTATAATAGAATAAATAGAGGAGCTGGTTACCATGAAAAAAGCCATCATCATTATCGTAATAGTGGTCGTGGTCCTCGTTCTTTCTTTTGTGGCAATAAGAGGTTGCCGAACAGGTGGTGACAGTCAGATAGAAAATACGGCAACAGTGGAAAGAGGGAACATTTCGAAGACTGTCGTGGCCACAGGCAAGATCGAACCTCTTTACAAGGCTGAGATCAAATCAAAAATAGGAGGCCTTATTAATCAGTTTTATGTTGAAGAAGGGGACCAGGTGACTGTTGGCCAGAAATTGGTGGAGATTATTCCTGGAGTCACACCCGTTGAAATGGTGCAAGCACGAACCGAAGTAAAAGCCGCAGCATACGACAAGATTGTCGCTGAAAAACAATATCTCAGAACTAAGGAGCTAAAAGAGCAAAAATTGATTTCTTCCGAAAAGTACGATCGGGATAAAGCGAATTATGATACTGCTAAAGCCCGCTTTTATGCAGCTATGGCCCAATTGCGAGTTCTGGAGCAGGGATCGAATGTGGAGTCGCTGGTTGAGGGCATTGAAGTCAGTGACCAGGATCGGCTTGAAATTGAAAAGGAGACACGGGAAGCCATTGCCAGCATGACGTTGATTGCTCCCATCTCTGGTATTGTCCTTTCCCGCGACACCGACAAAGGGAGTGCGGTCATCCCCATTTCTTCAGCCTACGGAGGAACAATGATCATGACCCTCGCCGACGTTTCTGAGAAGCATTTTCGAGGCGACGTGGACGAAGCAGATATCGGAAAAGTGCACCTTGGCTTGCCAGCCAGAATCTATGTTGAAGCTTATCCAGACGAGCCTTTTAAAGCAGAGCTGACCCACATCAGCCCTCAGGGTCGCGAGGAAGAGGACATCATTAACTTCGAGATTAGGACGATTGTTAGTGATCAGGAGAATAGACTCCGCGTGGGCATGTCAGCAGATGCCGAACTCATTCTGGAGGAACATGAAAATGTTCTGGTTATTCCAGAAGGCGCTGTTATATACGAGAATGGAAAAACTTTCGTCAATATCCAGGATGATTCTGTTGAAGAAGGCATGCGTAAAGTAGAAATCACCAAGGGTATCTCCGATGGTCTTCGAACCGAGGTTCTCTCAGGCCTTGAGGAAGACCAGGTCGTGGTTCTTCCTACATAAAATGTTATCCTGGAAGTTTTCAGGATCCATCCTGCCGGGATTTTATCAGCCTGGGTTAGTACCACATCAGGGATTTTGTTATGCGTTTATCCGAAATAATTAGACAAGCCTTCGCAGATCTGAAAGCGCACCGACTCCGAAGCACCCTTACGCTTTTCGGGATCATCTGGGGAATTATGGCCATTATGATCCTATTGGGTTGGGGATTCGGATTCCGCGATTATATGCTCGAAGGCATGCATAAAATCGGTGAAGATCTGGTTGTTTTTATGCCGGGTCATACCTCCATCGGGGTAGGTGGATACAAGACAGGACGACCCATAGTCCCGGAAATAAAGGATATCGAGGCTATTCAAATTCAATGTCCTTCAGTGGGTAAGATAAGCCCGCAGATGACCCGATGGTACCAGGTAAAAGCCGAAACAGAATCCAGGCGGTACAATATCCGCGGTGTCCTACCAGTCGCAAAAAAGATGAGCAATTGGCATGTGGCCAAAGGACGGTTTATCACCGAAGATGATGTAAAAAATCGTCGGCGCTTTGCATTTATAGGTAATAATGTCAGGGAGCAGCTTTTTGACGAAAAATCCAACCCAGTCGGCAAAAAGATTAAGATTCGTGGTGTAACCTTCTCCGTTGTAGGCTTAGCTGTTGAAAAAGAGTTGCAGATGTCTACTATAAACAGCCGGCATGACGACCAGATCCTGATCCCCCTGAGTACAGCCCAGCAATTGTGGGGCGACGGGAAGAGTCTTAATCTTGTTTTTGCCATTCCAAAGGAGAATTATAAATCCAGTCAAGTGGTAACTGAGATACGCGGTGTAATGGCCGAACGCCACCATTTTGATCCCGAGGATGAAGAAGCGTTGATGGTTTTTGAATTTGCTTTCTTCGAGAAAATGTTCCATCTACTCTCCCTCGGATTGAACATTCTTTTGGGTCTCATAGGAATAATCACCCTGTTTATCGGCGGTGTTGGAGTGATGAACATAATGTTTGTCTCTGTGCAGGAACGTACCCGTGAAATAGGCATCCGTAAATCAGTAGGAGCCAGGAAAAAGGACATTCGACGTCATTTCTTGGCCGAAGCGCTGTTCATTACGCTGTTGGGCGGATTCATTGGTTTTCTGTTAGGATCGGCTCTTCTGGGGGCTGTCAACCTTTTGCCTTTACCGCGGTTTATTCCTCTTCCTCAGAACTCTCCAGAGCTCTCCTTGATCGTTGTTTTGGTGATGATCTTGACCGGAGTTATTTCAGGATACATCCCAGCCAAAAATGCGGCCGAGATGGAGCCGGCTAAAGCTCTGAAATATGAACGGGGCGAAACCGTTGTTGGCAAGAAAATACCAAAGCCTCTCTGGGTCTCGCGAACACTGACAGGTGAACTCATCGGACAGGCGTTTCTCGAGATTCGGAGCAGCAAGTCCCGGAGTTTTCTAACTATGTTCGGAATTTTTTGGGGTATCGCTGCCGTCATTGTCCTTATCGGATTCGGTGCTGGTTTTCAGGGATTTTTCGAGCGTGAATGGGGAAAGATGGGTGAAAAAACTATATATGTAAGAGGTGGGCGTGTTCAAAGCGAAAGAGGCACTTATAGAGAAGCACGAAGAATCCGGCTCTCGGAAAAAGACGTAGATGCACTCAAGGCCTTTCCTGTTGAGGTAGAGGAAGCCTTACCAGAATACGATTGCGGGCATCCGGTAGTAAAATACGGTAACGAAAACCGCGCTGTTCACACCCTGGGTGTGGTTCCAGACACTTCAAAGCTGCGTAATTTTATAGTTGCCAGAGGGCGGTTTATCAATCAAGGAGACATTGAGGAAAGCAGGAGGGTTTGTTTTTTAGGGTCGACCATTCAAGAGCGTCTTTTCGGAAGCCGCACACGGGATGTCACCGGAGAGTATGTTAATATCAACAGGATCCGCTATCTTGTGATAGGAACTTCTCAGCCAAAAGGATTTCAGCTATCCATAAACACCTCCCTGGATGATGAAAAGATGCTTATTCCGCTTACTACAGCTCTGAAAGACTTCAGCGGAGAAAAACACATTTCTCGAATACTTGTTTCGCCCGTTAGTAAGGATCGTTATAAGAAGACCGAATTAGAGATACGCCAGGTTTTATCCAGGTTTCACAGGTTTGATCCTGAAGATGAAGATGCTTTAAGTATATTCAGCATGCTTGAGGGCACGGAATTCCTGAACTATATTGTTCTGGCACTTCAGGTATTCTTGGGTGGAGTGGGAGTGATGACTCTGATGATCGGGGCTGTTGGAGTGATGAACATCATGTATTTTGTAGTTGCCCAGCGCACCCGGGAAATAGGCATTCGCAGAGCTGTCGGAGCACTTAAGAAACATGTTTTCCAGCAGCTCTTCACAGAGGCTCTTGCAATTACATTTCTCGGGGGATTTATTGGATTCGGGCTCGGCTGGGGTTTGAATGCCGGCCTCACTGCTCTTGTCGCCTTATTAAGAACTCAGAACGTACAGCTTATGATGCTTTTTTCGCCAGAGAATTCATTCCTCGCATCCATAATCACTGTCTTTTTAATGATAGTAGCCGGTTTTTTAGCCGGGCTGACACCAGCGCTCCGGGCTATGCGGCTGGATATCGTTGATTCCTTACGTTACGAATAAAAGTCAGAAATATCGTTTGGGGTCAGGTCTTGCTTTTTGCTTTTACTCATACAAACGCCATTTATACTAATGAATTATATTGCGTACGATCCAGCTCTTTTTATAAATGGGAAGAGGAACGTGGCAAAATCTCATGCTGAGGATAGGAAATATCTATGTCGTTTTCATCCTTGCCATGAAATTTTAAAGCGTTTGTATGAGATTTTTTAGACAAGCAAAAAACAAGACCTGACCCCACCATGGTCTTACTGAGATCATGAGAATAAGACAAATGATTGATGGTAATTTTTTCTGGATATATATAGAAGATGTGTATTAAGATATAGATGGGAATTTAAGGGGAAGCCTATATAAAAAGATCATCCCCATCCCTTAATTCTATAAGTTAAGAAAAAGGAGGGATATGACATGTTTGCCCGCCTACTCAGAATGCAAACCAAGATTGAGCGGATAGATGAAGCCGTGAAGCTCTTTGAGGAGAGTGTTATTCCGTTGTGCAAGAATCAGAAGGGTTATAAAGGAGCCTATTTCCTGACCGATCGTAAAACAGGTATAAGCATTCCTATAACTCTATGGGAGAGTGAAAAGGATATGCTTGCTACCGAAAGCAGCCATTTTTTCCAGGAACAACTTGTCAAGTTCATAACTTTCTTCAAAGCACCTCCCATTCGCGAAGCTTATGAGGTGATTGTCCAGGATTAAATTGAAAGCCCTCTAATTTCCCCTTTTTTTCTCGCTTGGACGAATCTGGCGGTTATAACTATCCAGGGCGTAGGCCTTTACATGTCCTGAGATTGCTCGATAATGAATTCTGAAATCAGATCCAGCATCTTTTCGAAGTGTTCTGCGTCAGAGTATGTGTGGTCTGCACCTTCAATGATTTCCAGGCGACAGTTCTGGATCAAGCTTGCCGTTCTTCTACTCTGTTCGATAGGTACAGTCTCGTCTTCATCTCCGTGAACAATCAAGGTTGGAATTTTGATATTCTTAGCAGCCTCGTACGCCTTAACCTTTTCTGCTTCTTCATAAAAGGAGTAGTCTAATATACGAGTTTCACCATCCACTCCGGTGACATCGATGACCCCCTTTTCTTTCCAGTTTTTGATATCTTGTTCGTCAACTCGAGTATGTATCAGGCCCATATAATCTGATACCGGAGATTTTAGAGCCAAAACATAAAGATCATCTGTTTTACCAGCTTCGATTATGCTGGCCATCCCGCCAAAGCTTGAACCAACAAGTCCAATTTTCTTGTAACCTGATTCCCTCAGAAATCTGATGGCGTTCTGGATATCATCAACAGCTTCAAAAGTTGTTATCTCCTCGAATTTCCCCTCGCTCTCTCCATGTCCAAAGAAGTCAAACCTAAAGGTGGAAACAGCGTGTTTATTCAGAATTTCTTCTAACCTTACATAGGTGCGGCCTTCCTTGCTTGTGGAGAAACCATGACATAAAATTATAATCGGCTTTTCTTCCTGAGAAGTTGGATTCGATAATATCCCGCAAAGCCTGTTTCCTTTGCTGTTTTTAAAAAAGATTTTCTCTTTCATACTCAATTTTAAGGAGACTCAATTATGACTGAGATCCAATGTTAGAGTATTATACAGCGAGTCTGCATTATATAATAGAACAGAAAGAATACCAGGTGCGTTTGGTCACTTTGTAGCAGTCAGGGAATAGTTATACACAGTGATATACACGCCAAGGGAACCACGAAAAAGATTGAAAAAAATTAATAGTAGGGGAGGGATTTAAGCTTCTCTTTTTTCCTTGCCGCTTCCATATCCGCATCTCTTTTCGCCTTGAATTCAGTTCCTTCTTTCCAGTTTGGAAACGTGGATTCCATACTTAGCTTATAGCCAATTTTGAAGAGCAAACGAAGATCATCAATTGCACCCGAAAGGTCCCAGTCCGGGTCATACTCATCGGATGGTTTATGGTAATTTTCTGCCGTGTATTTTTCCTTTTTAGCAAGTGTCCAATCTTCCCCGTGCTCAACATGGTCAATGCCAGAACTTGTATAAAGCGCAGGTATACCTTGTTTGGCAAACGGAAAATGATCTGAACGATAAAAAGAACCTTTTTCTGGCGTTGGATTCGGTCGAACTCTTCGTCCTTGCTCTTTAGCTGCAGCTTCAACATAATCGTCCAGCTCAGAGTTTCCGTAGCCTATAATTGTGATATCTTTCATCTTGCCATAAATATTCAGCGCATCCATGTTGATAGCAGCCACGGTTTTGGTTGGAGGATAGACAGGATGAGTGGCATAGTATTGCGAGCCAAGAAGTCCCTGTTCCTCGGCGGCAGTTGCGAGAAAAATAATCGAGCGGGAAGGAGGTGATTCGAGCATCTTGAAAGCTTCTGCCAGTTCGATCAGGGCGGCTGTCCCTGTTGCATTGTCAAGCGCTCCGTTGAAAATTTGGTCTCCCTCAAGTGCCGGGTCAATGCCAAAATGGTCCCAGTGGGCCATATAAATGATACATTCGTCAGCACGATCTGAACCAGGGAGAAGCGCTATCACGTTATTAGATTTTGATTGTCTGAGGCTGTTATTGAGAGTGACCGATGCCCTCAAGCTAAGAGGAATGGCCTTAAATCCTTGCTTTGCTGCAGCAGGTTTTATCTCATCATAATTCAGGCCGGCGCTCTCAAAGAGCTTGCGTGCAGTTTCAATCGTTACCCAACCCTCAACAGCACAGCGGGATAAGTTTTTGTCCTCGCTAATCAGGTAGAACTGCGGCCCTGTCCAACCATTCTTAACGACTCCCCATGGATAAGCAGCAGGTTCGGTTTCGTGAATAATCAATACACCCTCGGCTCCCTGCCGGGCAGCTTCCTCGAACTTATAAGTCCAACGGCCATAGTAGGTCATCGCTCGCCCTTTAAAAAATTCAGGGTCTTCTGTGGCAAATCCGGGGTCGTTGACCAGCATCACAACAGTTTTTCCACGCACATCAAGGCCCTCATAATCATTCCAGTTGTATTCTGGGGCGACTATACCGTAGCCGACAAAAACCATTTCTGAATCAACGAGTGAAACTTTCTCCACGACTCGAAGGGTAACTCCCACAAATTCATCGCCATACGCAAAAAGCATTGATTTTTTATCGCTTTTTATTTCAAGTTTTGTTACGGGACCTGCAGTGATTTCCACCATCGGAAGTTCCTGGAAGAAACTCTCGCCATTTCCGGGCTTTAAGCCGACTTTCTGAAATTCCTCTTTTAAGAAGCTGATGGTCTTTTCCTCACCTTTTGAAGCAGGTGCTCGCCCTTCAAATTCATCCGAAGAGAGGATTTCCACATCCTTTGATAACTCCTCTACTGCAATGCTCTCCAATGCTGCTCTTAATTTTTGATCCTCCTTTGCGCATCCAAAAAAGATAAAAGCCAATAACACCAGGGAGATTACAGATAAAAAGTATTTCTTATTCATTGATTTACCTCCATAAGTTCTTCATTTTTGAATAATTTTATATTATAGGGATTTGATTTATCAAATCCTCATTTTGAAAAACCCAAATATATAAGGTGGGCTTGATGAATCAAGCCCCTACAATACAAATATGGTGGGTTTGATAAATCAAACCCCTGCAGCACCTGAATCAAATTCTTGCACATGAATCTAGCCCCTACAACTAAAACCTTTACACAAAATGCGTCGAATGCTTCACTTGTATGAGACATCACCTTTGGGATTGCGTATCACATCTAATTTTTATACTATTTTTAGTTCAAAAATCAAATTATTTTCAATATGGATTTAGGCCAAAAAAGAAAATTATTCTATGATTGCTGAGCCACAAAACAATTGATGAGAACTATGAAGGTTGGCAGATAAAATAAAGTTCTTTTCCTAAAGAGTTTTTTGATATAATCATTATAAGGAGAAGTCATATGCTAAAAAAAAGTTTATTGATCTTTATTCTATTCATGTTTATTAGCTGTGGCCCTAGAGTACTGGTTCCACCGGAAATTGATCTGTTACCTTATGAAAACGTTGGGCTAATTTCCTTTTCAGTAGAAAATGCTGAAGGCCAACTGGATGAGATGGCAACACAGCGTTTTTTACAGGAAATTACCCGGTTTCAAAGGGGAGTCCAGGTTATTGAACTTGGTCCTCTTGATGAAGTTTTGGGAAAAATCAACAAAACAAGCCTGGATCAAGAAGCAATGAGAGCTATCGGGGAACATTTTGGTGTGGCATCGTTTTTTTATGGAACAATTAAGATCTCTGATGTCAAACCTGATGTAGATATTGCTGCGTTAATAAAGAGCCTGAGAGTCCGCGCAAGTTTTAATATTTCTATGACAGCCAGACTTTTCTCAACAGAAACAGGAGCAACCCTGTGGACTGATTCGGTTTTCAGGAAAGAGTCTTTAGCGAACATGAGTATAGGTCGAAACCAAATTCCTTATTTTGATGTTAAAGACCAGGATGAGACTCACAAAATACTCGTCGAACACATGGTTCGTGAATTGACCCGGGACTTTCGTCCAACCAAAAGGCGTCTATAAAAGAATATTCAAGTTTTCAAATATTAACTCCATGAAATGTCCTAAATGCAATTTTGATAATCCTGCCAGTACCAACTTCTGCGGCAAATGTGGAGAGCAGCTTCTTCCCTCTAAGAAAGCCGATTTGCCTCACACCAAGACTCTCCAAACACCCCTTAAAGAATTAGCCCGAGGAGCAATTTTTGCCAATAGATACGAGGTTATTGAAGAGCTGGGTAAAGGTGGCATGGGCAAGGTCTACAGGGTGTTCGATAAGACGATAAAGGAAGAGGTGGCTTTAAAGCTCATAAGGCCAGAAATTGCTGGGGGCGAGAGGACGATTGAACGTTTCAGTAATGAACTGAAATTTGCCCGCAAGATAGCTCACAGGAATGTCTGCCGAATGTTTGACCTCGATGAAGAAGAAGGAACTCATTACATAACAATGGAATATGTTCCTGGGGAAAGCTTGAAGAGCATGATCGGGATGATGGGGCAGTTAAGCGCAGCGCAAGTTGTTTTCCTGGCTAAACAGGTGTGTGAGGGGCTGGCTGAAGCACACAGGTTAGGAGTTGTGCACCGTGATTTGAAGCCAAGCAACATAATAATTGATAAAGAGGGGAATGCTCGCATTATGGATTTTGGGATAACCCGGTCGCTTAAAGAGAAAGGGATAACTGGCGCTGGCGTGATGATCGGGACTCCGGAGTACATGTCACCTGAGCAGGTGGAAGCGGAGGAGGTTGACAGGCGGTCTGATATCTATTCGCTGGGGATCATCCTGTATGAGATGGTAACAGGAAAGCTTCCTTTTGAGGGGGAGACAGCTCTAAGTATTGCCTTAAAGCATAAGACAGAGACACCTCTGGACCCCAGGCAGTTCAATGCCCAGATTCCAGAAGAATTGAGCCGAGTGATTCTAAAATGCATAGAGAAGGATAGAGAAAAGAGGTATCAGGAGACAAAGGAGCTCCTTTCTGAATTAAGCAAGATAGAAGAGGGGATTACTACGGGAGAGAGGATTATACCCAAGAAAAAAACCATAACTTCGAAGAAGATAAAAGAAACATTTGGGAAACGATGGATGATGATTGCCGCGGTGTCTATGGCTGTCGTTGCGGCTGGGATTGCAATTTTATACTTCATAGGTAAGAAGCCAGTGTCTCCTCCTGGGGAAAAGATGCTTGTCGTTCTGCCGTTTAAGAATCTTGGCCCCCCCGCAGATGAATATTTCGCCGACGGAATAACAGAAGAAATTACCAGCCGCTTAGCCTCCTTGCAAGGGCTTGGTGTAATCTCCCGGACAAGCGCAATCCAGTATAAAAATACAGACAAGACAATAAGGCAAATCGGCAATGAATTAGGTATTGATTATGTGCTCGAGGGTTCCGTGCGCTGGGACCGGAGTGCCGAAGGTAAAGGCCGAGTACGTGTAACGCCACAGCTTGTCAGAGCCTCTGATGACTCTCACCTCTGGTCCGAACGTTATGACAGGGTTATCGAAGACATATTTTCGGTCCAGTCTGAAATTGCTGAGCAAGTCGCCCAGCAATTGGACCTCACAGTGCTGGAGCCAGAACGCAGGGCCCTGAACGCCCAGCCCACTGATAATCTAGAAGCCTATGACTATTACCTACGCGGATTAGAGCATGAAGGTAGAGGTTGGGCATACTTAGATAACCAAGAATTCGAACAAGCAATTGAGATGTTTGAGAAGGTGACCGACCTAGATCCCAACTTTGCTCTGGCATACATCAAGATATCTCGTATCCATTCCAGGATGTATCATTTCGGAATCGGCCGCACCGAGGAGCGCTTAGAAAAATCGAGGGCTGCAGTGGATAGAGCGCTGGAGCTTCAGCCCGATGTACCTGAAGCACAACAGGCATTAGCGGTTTACTATTACAGGGGATTTCTTGATTATGATCGCGCAGCGGAAATATTTGAATCTGTCCAAAAAGCACGACCTAACATCTCACCGTCAATACTCGGTTACATCCAGAGGCGGAAGGGAAATTGGGAACAGTCTGTGGCAACGCTCGAAAGGGCATTCAGGCTCAATCCGCGTGATTCTCAATTAGCCTATGAAACAGGACTATCCTACATAAGCATGCGCAGATACGATGAGGCTGAAGAGTGGTTCAACCGTGTTCTCTCGATTAATCCCGATCATCTTACAGCTCAATTAGGGAAGGTTGCGATCTATGTACTCTCAGAAGGAAATATAAAAGAAGCCAAAGCTTTACTGGAAACATTGCCCCAGCACCAGCTGACAGATTACATGTGGTTTACTCTTGGCATGCTTGAGCGAAACTACCAGGAGGTACTGGATCGACTTGCCTCCTTGTCCTATGATTCTTTTGAAGGACAACAGTTTTATTTCCAGAAGAATCTGACTTACGCCTCTGTGTATCATGCCCTGAAAGAGTTCTCGCTTATGAAGAGCCGGGCCGAGTCAGCGCGCATTGTGCTGGAGAGAGCTGTTAGAGATCATCCCGGAGACCCGAGATTCCACGCTGCTCTTGGCCTCGCTTATGCCTACTTGGGCCGGAAGAGCGAAGCCATCCAAGAAGGAATTCATGCGGCAGAGCTTAATCCAGTATCAAAAGATGCAGCTCTTGGGCCTCCCTACATCCTGAACTTAGCCAGGATTTATGTTGTGGTTGGCGAATACGAAGAGGCCATCAATCAGCTAGAGTACCTCCTCTCTATTCCCTCTTCTGAATTTATTTGGCAATTTGTCTCTATTCCTTTACTACGCCTTGACCCGCTTTGGGACCCACTCCGTGAGAATCCAAGGTTTCAGAGTTTGCTGGAAAAGGAATAAAGTAATTGATATTATAAGGATAATATGATGCAAAAAATAAACTACCTTAAACTCTTTATTGTCTTAATCTATGCTTTTATAGGATGGACGATTTGCGGGGCGATTATGTTTATCGGCACGGCGGTTACGTCTGAATTTATTGCTCTAATAATTCATGCCATTGCCGCTCCTATTATCTTTGCCGTAGTATCTTCATATTACTTCAAGAAGTACGATTTCACGACTCCACTAGAAACCGCAATTTTATTTGTTGCTTTTGTTGTCCTCATGGATTTTTTTGTTGTCGCTCTCCTCATTAATAAAAGCCTAGCAATGTTTGGCAATGTCTTAGGAACCTGGATTCCATTCGTCCTAATCTTTATTGCAACCTACTATACAGGTCGACGCGAAGAGAAAAAAGTTTAAATCGCTGAGTGGTATCGTAATCAAAAGTCTTTGTTCTGCTGCAATCTCTCATCACCCCCTTTGAAAATAAAGTATTAGCCAATCTTATTAAATAACCATCATTGCCATACCAACCCTAGGAATTATTTAAATTTTTGGCTTTGGGACAACGCTTAATTTTTAAAAATTCGGGAAGAAAAAATAAGATTTTTGCGTCTAAATTTAGAGAAGAAAATGCCTTCTTATCATTGGAGTGAGAGGAACCGAAGATGGAAAAAATTCGTGTTATATTATTTCTATTTTTAGCTTATTTAATTCTTGGCTTGGGAATAACAACCTTTCCTCTTTACGGAGAGGATAGTAATCCAAAAGAAAGACTAAATCTGCTTCTTATAACGATTGATACGCTCAGGGCGGACAGGCTGAGTTGTTACAGCTCTAAGCACTTGAAAACGCCAAACATTGATAGACTTGCCAATAAAAGTATCATATTCACCAGAGCCTTTGCCCATACGTCAACAACCTTGCCTTCTCATACCAATATTCTTTTGGGTACAACTCCCCTCTATCATGGCGTTCACGATAATACAAATTTTGTCGTTAGAGATGAATTTTTAACCCTGGCCGAGCATTTAAAGCATTCTGGCTACCAAACAGGAGCTTTTATCGGTGCTTTTCCGCTCGATTCAAGGTTTGGACTTTCTCAGGGCTTTGATATTTACGACGATGATTATGATATGCGTAAAGTTCGAAAAACAGAAGGCGAAGAAAGAGAGGCGCAAATTGTTGTTGATAGGGCGCTGGAATGGCTGAATGAACGCAAGTCGCCATGGTTTCTCTGGATTCACTGTTGGGATCCTCATGACCCCTATATCCCACCTGAGCCGTTTAAAACTCAATATGCGGACCGTCTTTATGATGGTGAAGTAGCCTATGTCGATTTTGTCATGGGAAAGCTTTTCCATTACCTGGAAGATAATTCTCTTTTTGAAAAGACTCTGGTTGTTTTTACCGGTGACCATGGTGAGATGCTGGATGAGCATGGTGAAAGAACGCATGGTTTTTTTGCTTACAATTCGGTACTCTGGATTCCTCTAATTATTTCTGCCCCTGGAATGAAATCCAGGATAGTTCATCAGAATGTTTCCCATATTGATCTTTTCCCGACTATTTGCGATATTCTCAGAATTAAGAAGCCGCCTTTCCTTCAGGGCATTTCTCTCCTTCCTTCCCTGAAAGGCAAGAAGCTCAGAAAGAGAATAATGTATTTTGAATCTCTCTTACCTTATTACAGTATGGGATGGGCACCTATAAGGGGGATCATTCATGACAGAGATAAGTTTATTGATTCTCCCATTCCCGAATTTTATGATTTAGTGAAGGATTTTGACGAACTCGAAAACCTTGCTGAAAAAAAGGAATTAGACAAATATAGAAAACAATTGAATAAGATCATCCTCGATCAATCTTCGGGAGAGAGCTCGAAAGCCGCACAAGGTATGGATAGGGAAACTCTTGAAAAATTGAGAAGTCTGGGCTATATCGCGAACTTTAAAGGAACAAAGAAGGAGGAGTTTAGCATTGAAGATGATGTGAAGATTCTTCTTCCTTATCATAACAAGTCTGTAAAGGCCTTAGCGCTCTGTAACGAGGGTAAAGTTAGAGAAGGAATGGAACTTCTTAAAGAAGTCATCACCGAGAGGAAAAACGTTAGTACAGCCTATTTGAACCTGGCCATGCTTTATGCTGGCCAGGAGAGATTGAATGATGCCCTAGAGGTCTTAAAGATGGGTCGTGAATTCCTGCCAACAAATTACAGGATTTTCCATGATTATATTAGTTATCTTTCAGAAGCCGGCCGATGGGATGAGGCCATCAAAGCTTATGAGGGAAAGAGTTTTCTGCAATTGGAGTTTGATCCCGTTATCTGGAATCATATCGGACTTGCCTATTGGAAAAAGGGCAATTTAGAAAAAGCTCAAAGACACTTTGCGAAGTCTATCTCTGTAGACAGGAAATTTCCTATACCTTATAACAATCTCGGTGCCATTCATTTCACCATTTTCAACAGAACAAAGGACCCGAAGGAATACCAGAAAGCCCTTGAGAACTTTAAAAAGGCTATCGAGTTCGATCCCTATTATAGTACTGCCCACAACGGCCTGGGCATGGCCTATATGCAGGCAGGAGATTATACAGAGGCAATCATCCATTTGGAAGAGGCTCTGGAACTCCAACCTGATTTGTACGAAACACTTTATTATCTCGGTGTAGCTTATATGAACAAGGGAAATGACTTTATGGCTTATGGCTACTTCAATAGATTTAAAGTCAGCCCAACTTATAGCCATCTTAAATCAGATGCAAGGGCTAAATTGGAGCAGTACGTTCTCAAGTGTAAACCAAAACCTAAAGATCATTAGTGCCCTCATTTAGGAAAAGAGATTACTTAATTATTGATTTGAGGGGGAATTTTAAATCCCTTTCAGAAGAACACATCTTGGTGTTTATATTGACTTGAATAGGTATTATTATTAGACTGATTTTATTAGCTCATTGTGGACAGTAGTTGTTGAGTAAGGAATTTTTAAGATCTTTATTAACAACCTAAAAAATATCTTTTTTTTGAGTTTATTATAGGAGAATAAATGAAAAGAATCATTTTGGCAGGAATATTTCTTTTCATTTTTTGTGGTTCTCTAATCCTCAATGCCCAATGGGCAAGAACCTATGGGGGAGATGACTTTGATCGTGCTTTTTTTATTCAGCAGACAAGCGATGGGGGTTATATTGCTGCAGGTTATACTGCATCGGCAGGCGCTGGAATATCTGATTTCTGGGTAATAAAACTCTCCCTAGCCGGAGTTATTGAATGGCAGTACACCTACGGCGGAAGCGGAGATGATGTGGCTTACGCCGTCCAGGAAACAAGCGATGGCGGCTATATTGTTGCCGGCTATACTTACTCCTTTGGTGAAGGGGAATCAGATTACTGGATCTTAAAGCTTAATTCAACAGGAGTTATTGAGTGGCAGTTCACCTATGGAGGGATTGGCGATGATACGGCTCATTCCATTCAGGAGACAAGTGATGAAGGATATATGGTTGCTGGCTACATGCACTACTTTGGTGCTCAGACTTCTGATATCTGGATTTTAAAGCTTACTTCAGAGGGAGACATTGAGTGGCAGCACATTTATGGAGGAGCTGGAGACGATAAGGCTTATGCTGTTCAGGAGACAAGCGATGGAGGGTATATTGTCGCAGGTTCGACTCAGTATTTAGGTGCTCAGGACCATGATTTCTGGGTTTTAAAACTTACTTCAGCCGGATTTTTTGAATGGCAGCGTATTTATGGCGGATACGGAGATGATGTTGCTTATGCCGTTCAGGAGACAAGCGATGAAGGGTATATAGTTGCCGGCGATACGGACTCATTTGGGAATAAAGAATCAGAACTATGGGTTCTGAAACTTACCTCGATCGGAGAAATAGAGTGGGAGAGCATTTACGGCGGCAGTGATAATGATTATCTAAACTGCATTCAGGAGACAAGCGATAGGGGGTATGTAGTTACTGGCAATACTTACTCCTTTGGCGCCGGAGATTCAGATATCTTGGCTTTAAAGCTTTCTTCTACAGGAGATATTGAATGGCAGCGTGCTTATGGAGGAAGCGAAGAAGATGTTGCCTACTACATTCAGGAGACAAGCGATGAAGGGTATGTTGCTGCCGGCTATACAGACTCCTTTGGCGCTGGAGGGTCGGATTTCTTGCTCCTGAAGCTTTTCTCGGATGGTGACATTGATCCCTCATGCGAACTTGTGGGTAGCTCAGATGCTACAGTTCAGGACACATCTTGTTTTGCTGTGTATACAAATATACCACCTCAACTAACAGCCGCTGTGCCTCAATCTACAGAGATCTCCCCTCAGGAAACCAGTGCAGCTTCAAATCTGCTCTGCGAAGCTCGACCAACAATCTCAGGGACTGTAAAGACTGAGGGGGTGATAGGGCTTGAAGGAGTAACAATTACGTTTTCCGGGGGGGAAGGTACAGCGACTACAGGCTCAGATGGCGGTTATTCTCACCAGGTAAGTTACGGGTGGTCAGGGACAGTAACTCCCTCCAAAACCGGCCATATTTTCTCACCCTCCAGCAGAACCTACACCAGTGTCACTTCTGATCAGACAGATCAGGACTACACGGCTACAGTCGTGTACACTATCTCAGGCTCGGTGAAGACTGCGGGAGGTGTAGGAATAGAAGGAGTGGAAATTACATTTTCCGCTGAGCAAGGCACGGCGACTACGGATTCAGAAGGAAATTACTCTCACATCGTCGTCGAAGGATGGTCAGGAACTGCAACTCCCTCCAAGACTTGCTACACTTTCACACCGTCCAGCCTAACCTATACTAACGTTATCTCTGATCAGCTAGATCAAGACTATGCTGGCACTATGTTAACCTACACAATATCCGGTACGATTAGCGCAGCAGTTCCTCTAAGCGGAGTGGTGATGGACGGATTGCCTGGCAGTCCAACAACAGATGCCTCCGGCTATTATGAAGCTACCGTGGATTGCGGCTGGTCTGGCACTGTAACTCCTACCATGACAAGGTACGTTTTCTCACCCTCCAGCCGAAGTTATGCTGATCTGAACTCTGATCAGGCAGGTCAGGACTACGAAGCCTATCCAGGATGGATAATCTCTGGTTCGGTGAAGACAGAGGCAGATGAGGGGATAGGAGGAGTGATAATTACGTTTTCCGTCGTTGAAACCACGACGACTACGAACGCAGATGGCAGTTATTCTCACACCGTGATTGAAGGGTGGTCAGGAGAAGCGACTCCCTTCAGGATTTGCTACAGTTTCTCACCCTCGAGCCTGAGCTACAGCAATCTAACATCTGACCAGACGGGCCAGGACTTTGCAGGTACGCTCATTCAATATACATTGACCCTAAATTCTGGTGAAGGAGGAACGATTCAGCCTTCGCAGGGAAGTTATAACTATGATTGTGGAGGATTGGTTGAAATCACAGCCACCCCTGATTCTGGGTATGAATTTTCCGACTGGTCAGGGAATGTGCCTTCGGGCTATGAAAATGATAATCCGCTCATCTTTACTATGATTTCAGATAGGTCCATAACTGCCAATTTCAAGAGAATACCCTTTTGGGAAAGGTTGTGTTTCATTGCCACAGCAGCTTACGACTCACCCTTACATCCTCACGTTGGGATTCTTCGAGATTTTAGGGACACATACCTTTTGCCCAGCAGGCTTGGTCGCACGCTTGTTGATTTATACTACAAATATTCACCTTCCGCAGCCGAATTAATTGCGAAAAATAAGGCATTGCGGATTATGGTTAGAATCAACCTTCTGCCCCTGGTGGCTTTTAGTTACTCGATGCTTCATTTTGGCCCGGTAATTACAGCAGTTATGCTTCTTTTAATTTTCTTGATTCCAATCTTTCTTATCCGGTTCCAGCGAAGAAAGACAAGATCGAGCGCCTAAAAAAAGG
>Ga0209986_10001501_pt1 | contig 22311 bp, 25 predicted proteins | sample BlataG_FD_183168 | JGI IMG/M metagenome (GOLD analysis project Ga0209986, IMG submission 183168) | Deep subsurface microbial communities from Black Sea to uncover new lineages of life (NeLLi) - Black_00105 metaG (SPAdes) (version 2) | ecosystem: Environmental > Aquatic > Marine > Oceanic >... | reverse complement strand
GACATATCTTCCCCACGCAAGTGGGGGTGACTCGGTGAAAAAAATGAATTGGAAAAAAATAGAATCTCTTTTAAAATCAATCACGGAATGGTCTAAAGCAGAAATAGAAGTGCTTCTCTCTATTTTGGACTGCTGGATGGATTATGATGTTTTAAACGAGCACAATTGCGTGTATAACAAAAAAGAGAACGAACAATGTAAAATATGCCAAAAAGTAATTGAATTAATGAGAGAATAAAAAAGGTGAAAACCATGAAGTTATTATCTTTTTACAATAAATATCATGAACGAATAGATTTAGCAATTCAATTTTTTAAAAATATTAAGTTTTCTTTATTTCATGACGTGTTTTTTGGCTTATTTTTTTGGCTTATTAATTTTGGATTCATTAGAATAGTATTTACTGTTAAAAAAGATATTACCCCTTATCTATAAATAATCTTCCCCACGCAAGTGGGGGTGACTCGAATTGGAAAATTGCCAGATATTACTTGAATTTATCTTCCCCACGCAAGTGGGGGTGACTCGACAAGAGAAACAATATTATCAATAAAAGATATATTTTCCCCACGCAAGTGGGGGTGACTCGGTGATCGCTGTGGTCGATGAATTAAGAATCCAACACCTTTAGACGGTGATAGTTCAAATGACCGATTTATCAATGAAAAAACCATCTTCCAAGAAAATGACTCCCCCAAAAGAAACGTTCAATGGATTAAGCACGAAGGAATGGGTATTACATAGTCGAAACGTCATAAACATGAGATTTCCTCCACGAGATAAGAAACGTATCTTGCACGGTGCGACCTTTCCAGAAGATTTAGCCATTAGATTAATACGAATGTATACTAACGTTAATGATATTGTCTTTGATCCATTCGTGGGAACGGGAACTACATTAAGTGCGTGCTTGAAAACACAACGAAGAGGGATAGGAATTGAACTAAACCCAACGTTTGCGGACGTTGCGAAAAAAAGCGAAATGCAACGATCATTGGATCAATTCATTGGAGAAAAGAAGGAAAAGAAGCGAATCAAGGTCGTTAATACCGATTGTCGAAACCTAGACACGCACGTGAAGGAACGTAGCGTCCAATTAATATTGACATCCCCACCGTACGCCAATTTCATACGCAAGTCCGTCAAGGATAGGACGACAACGCATAAAAATTCCATCATATCAACCAAAAACAAGTCAACCGTGAAGGCGTACAGCGATGATAAAAACGATTTTGGGAACTTGGAATACAATGACTTTTTAACGGAATTAAAACCCGTGATGAAAAAATGTTTTGACGTGACCAAAGATGGTGGGTATGGGGTATGGATAGTTAAGGATTCTCGAGATGTCAAAAACAATATCCCCTACGTGCCGTTTCATTCTGACATTGCACGATTAGGGGAGTCTGTCGGATTCAAGTATCATGACTTGATAGTATGGGATCAAAATGATCAACGACGAATGGTATTATTGGGATACCCGTCAGTGTTTTACACGAACCAAAATTGCTCATTTTTTGTCGTGTTCCGAAAGTCCCGATGAAAATCCTTTAACACTTAAAAACGAGAATGATCGTGATCACTTAGAACTTTCGAGTTCACACGTTTTCTTCATTAATGAAGAATGCCCGTAAGGGTTGTCCGTGAGGACTGGGACGCAAGTGCCCTTGAAGGAGCTTTTTGCACTAAGCTCCGTTTTTGTTTTTAGTGCATGCCGAAATTAATAAACTTTAGGTGCATATTTAATGAACAAATTAGAGTTAAAATACATATTGTTTGCAATACAAGCATCCGTCACGATCGCGTTGCTCTTCGTACTCTATGTACTAGAACAAGTAGCTATCATTGACCTTGCGTTGTTCATCACATTGGACTTCGTACTGATCGCAGTACTTCTCGGTGTCGGCGTGCTGATAATTGCAAAAACTCCAGTAAATGGGTGATAATGATTTCATTGAACGCATTCGTTGAAGCAATGGGGCAACCATACCTCCACGAAATCGAATGTACATTCTACATCGCACACGAAAAGGTATTTGGGTTGCTCATGAACCAATGGAATGATGATTTATGTGAATCATTATTAGATTTAGTACTCGCCATTCAGCACGTAGAATGCGTGAAAACGGTAAAGTACTACAATTAATCCCTCTTTTTTTTATTTTTTAAAATGATCGGGTTTTTTCTAGCTAGTTTTGATTTTTTTCTATTTAGTTCCGTGTTCCGATAGAACATTAATAAGGAAATGCCTCATTTATGCGATCGTAAAAACGGAGATAAAAATCATGATGAATTCAACAACTCAATCGTTCATTGATCTCACGCCACAACCCTCTATACAAGATTATATTAATGTTCTTTATACCACGCATGATAAAGCATTCACGAGATTAAAAAACCAATCCGATAAAGATGATCTTTTATGTGACATGATCATGGATTTAAAACTTGTAATTCAACAATTTGAAAGCATGAAACGTCCTAATTATTACACGTGATTTATTTAATATCTAAATAATCACAAATCTCGCATTCATTTTTTCGTATCTTTCCACCCATTCCATCGCAATCATGTTTCGTGGGGACTTGGCGTTTTATCATGACGTGATCAAATCCTTCATCTTTCAATTCTTGGATCGGATTTTTCATTCGTTTCAATTCATCGTGAAACTTGTGAATGATGTAGTTCGGAACTCGTTTTTCCTTTGGAAATCGCTTTCCATTGCGGTAAATGGCAAATTTCACGTTAATGGGAAAGTACACGGCAGTAACCTTCGCATCCGCTTGCTTTCCAAATTCAATTAACCTCTTGCGAGGTGTTGGTAAGGTACTTGTTGCATCAAACACGCACCCGTCATTCTTTTCTAAACATTCTTGAATTCTTTCGTGGGCTTTATCCCATACTTCTTTTGATGATATTCCTATTTGATAATCACCGTAAAGTTCCTTGCGAATATCATCGGGAGATATTGACACGGCATTTTTTTGTTGCTTGATCCACGTACTCTTACCGCTTGCGGGTACTCCGATGGTAACGAAAAGATCTTTACTTGTCATGGTCAAAACCAACATGTATATTAAAGAATGTACGGGGACGTGTGCGAATTGATAACCCCAAGTGTAATGATGGTGTCGTGTATGTTCTTCCCTTCTTTAGTACAACATCGATCCTTCTTGTGTAATTGCTTGTGTAATGTTATGATTTCATCCTTCGTGGCACATGATATCCACTTCTTGAAATCTTGTAGTGTTTCATGTGGTTTGAGAATGGTATCGTCCGCACACGGAGTACATTCTCTTGACGACATCTTATATGCCTTGCATTGCTTCGAAAATTCACCATACGTTAACACTATAACACCATGTCAATAATGAGGTGATGAGTTTAAAAAGAATGAGTCGGAAGCTTGATCAATGGATGACTCATAACAACCGTTCATTTCTCAAGTTTTTAATTTCCCAGTTAATCGTGGCACTATACTTGATATTTTCTGGTTCGGTACCGTACTTTTCAATCATTTCAGCTCGTTCCTTTGGCAACCTCGTGCGTTTTTCATCTAATTCGATTTTTCGCTTTGTCCTTTCTTCGTTCCATTCATCCAATCTTTCCTTTTGTATCGCAATCTCGGATTTGATTTTGGTTTTTTCTGTTTCTAGTTCTTGTTTTTGCGTGGTCATCGTTTCTAGTTGATCTTTGATCAGTTTCTCGTTTTCATAAGGCGGGTTCGCAGTCGATTTTATCTCTTTGAGCATGGTTTCGGCTTCTTCGTGGGCTTGTTTTACTGGTTCTAAATCCATCTTGAGTCCATCAATGATTTTCGTGAGATTGGTAATATCATCCTTTAATTTTGGAATTTCTGATCTAAATTCAGTTTCTTTTCTTTCATTTAACTTACCACTATCAAGTGCTTGCATGATCCCATCTAATCTCCCAATTTTTCCTCCCAAATGTTCCCGCCACTTAGATATGTCATCGTTTATAGCCCTTACTTCTCTTCTCGTGTATCCTTCTTCACCACGGATGCTACTAATCTTTTTTAGTTGGTTCTGAGATTCTTTAGAGATGGGTGCTAACTCATTTTTCGCATTAATAATGTCACTCGATAATTTATCTAGTTTTTCGTTCGTTTTTTTATCTTTTAACGTGAGTCTTGTAATTTCACGCTTGATATCGTTTCCCTTATCATTCGTATGAAGCCATTCATCAAGGGTGTGTATTTCCTTTTCAGATTCTGATAATAATGCCCATTCCAATTCAGCTTTCAAGATCTCTAATTTTTCTTGCTTGCTCTTCTCGAATGCATCTACCACGTTTTTTTTCTCTCGATGCATGTCACTCCGCATCCATTGTAAGGACGGAATGTCGAGATCATAAAGTACGCCAAATGGTTCTTTTTTCTTCCTCTCGATCATGGTAATGTTGGATCCAATTTCATTAACATAATTAATGGCACCGTTTAATAATTCCCATCGTTTCTGATGACTAAGATCGTTTTTATCCAATATATTATACACGCATTTCATGAAATCTTCTGCGTTTTCCCGATCTGACTTATCGGAGGTAATCAACTTGTTACACTCATCGAGAGAATATGTTTTCCCCATGCATTACACCTACTAAAAATGAACACCGATCTTTAAAAAAGAACCTATCGGAAGCTTACCACGTCAAGATCTAGTATCATGTTTAAAAATGTTAAAACACTATTATACTACATGGAGTTCGCAGATCAACCCAAACCGATCAATTGGACCATCATTGTTGGTGTCATGCTCGTGATAGCTGTCGTGGTACCAGCTCCGATCATGATGATTTACGGATCAAACGGAACGGGATCAATTACATTCCGAATTCACGATGACACGACCATCATAATTGATGGACACGAATATGTCGTCCACGATTTTAATGCAACCATTCACGAACTCGTGATAATCGGAACCACGAACGTGTCATTAATGACAAATGAAACGATTGACTTGACAACGCTAGAATCGGTCGCTCTTGTCATCCCCGCACAAGATTATTTCGGATTCATATTAAACTTAACAACTAGTTGGAACGTGACGGTTGATGGAACGACTACTTTTAACGGAACATTTAGTGGTGTTATTGGCGTGAATCTTCAAGCCATTGGAATTTCATTTCACTTGTATCCGAACCGTAACATGATAATAACGTATGATGTTGGCGTGCCGACCTCAACGGATTGGATCTTCGGAACGGGTGGGAACATTAACGTGTTCGGAATCATGATGTGAATTACCCCCGACTGAAGTCGGTGGTTTTTTGTCGCGTTTTCTTATAAAAAAAGAAAAGAAAAATTAGATAATTACATGTTGTTGTAATCGTGCGGACATTTTCATCAAATATCCACGGGTGATATTATAGTCTTTAAATTGTCTACAAACATCTCCAAGTGAACCGTAACTATCACTTCCAGTCATCAAGACAGCAACGATTTTTTGTCTTACGTCTTCGGGAATGGTGATGACCTTGTCGTATCGTCTCCACTTGTTATGATTTCTTACATCTTTTGGACTTGTCATTTTTTTCTCACTATTTAAATTCATCATTCATTAATTTATAAATGATATGTCGGAAGTTTAATGATCGAATGCGAACGGTTTGCACTCACTTAGATAGAAGTAATGCGGGATTGAATGTCTTCATCTGGAATATCCCGTAATATTTTCATGCATGTTATCAAAAAATCTTGAAACGGAGTCACATCTCCACTAAACAAGATGATCTCATCAAGAAATTTACCAAAAAAGGTATTAAGTATTTTTCCACATTTTTCCATGTAAATTCCTAATTCATCGAGCGTTGATCGATCAACACCTTCAGTACTTGATTTAATACACATCACGCATGCGAGTCGTGGTTTCAATAATCCACTCAATCTTGGCGGTAACCCGATATACGAATAAACCCACACGTGTTTATATCCGAATAACACGTTAAATGTATCACTCCATACTTCATCGAGTACGTTGTCAATGGTAGAAAGAAATCCACTAACTACACTTGAATTTAAATCATGACCAAGCGGATTATAATTATACTCGAACAAGCATTCTCCCGTGTTGAGAAAAATCCATACATTTCTAACTGGTTGATCAACATCAATTAAATCATAATCTCTAGTCCTTCGTATTTTGCCTTTCGTGACACTATAATATCCTTTTTCTTCGCACGTTTTCACGATCTCGTGTTCTAACGTTCTATCTTCTGTTGCCATGTTACTTCCTCAAAGACTTGATCAATTCTTTGCACGTGTTAACAGCGTCTTGTGGAAGGAACCCCCATCCATCCGCTCCAATTTCTTTAGCAAAATCATTGCTCGTTGGACGACCGCCAATAATTATTTTTACCTTGTCTCTCAATCCGTGTTCCTTGAACGCATCAATGGTAACCTTCATTTGATCCATGCACGATGTTAACAAGGTACTCATTGCAAGAATGTCTGCATCGTGTTCTTTAACCGCTTGAACGAATTGATCAGCAGTGACTTCGATTCCAATATCATGAACAATGAATCCAGCACCGATCAAGAACGCTGACATTATCGTCTTACCAATGTCATGGATATCTCCTTTCACGCTACCAAAAACTATGGTACCGAGAAATTTATCTTTTTCCTTCGCAATTAACGGTTTTAACACGTCAATTCCACGCTTTGCACGATCTCCGCATATTAAAAGCTCGGACATGAAATATTCATTCTTTTCATATAAAGAACCGACCCGTTCTAATGCGTTAGACATGCTCTTGATGATCATGCTAATATCAATCTCTTGTTTCAATGCATTATTCACGAGTTCATTCGTGTTTCCTTCATTTTCAATGTTAAGAACGCTTTCGTAAATGTTCTTTAACCATTCATTTTCCAATAATTTATCATTTGTAATTGTCATGACATCACCGTTCTGTATTAGCCTAATGATTCAACTGATTTTTAAAGTTGAATACTCCCGATATAAATGACGGGATTCCCACGAGTCCACTAAGCATTGGCTGTTAAGCATATCTTAGGGCTGTGTATCGTGGTAAATCCTTTCCACTTACACAGAAAGGATTCCTCATTCAAGGAGGATTCACGTGATAGGGATATTAAGAACTTGACCATGATATTAATTGCTGAATTAATGTCACGATCAATTTCATTCCCACAATCACATTGTATAGCACGATCAGATAACGATCGTTTAATTTTCAATCCACATTTGGCACAAACTTGGGTGGTGTACGATTCGTCAATTCTTATTACTTTTTTACCCATTTTTTCTGCTTTATAGGTTAAGAATTGGGCGAATCTTCCCATACTTCCAGTATTTTGCAACGAATGGTGGAGGGTTTTTCGTGCCTTCGTTTGGCGTGGTGACTTGGATGCGTTAACGTGTTTAGCCATCTGTTTAATGCTCAAATCACCGATAATGATGGTGTTCGCCTTCGTGTTCGTGACAATCTTATTACTAACTTTATGTTGAAAGTCTCTAAGTTGATTAGCACATTTACGTTTCATGATACAATATTTGAGATTGTACCATTTCCAACGTCTTGAATATTTCTTGCAATGGTCACGCTTGGATTGAACTTCTTCTAATTTCTTTTTCCAGTATAAATCTGCACGGTTATTTTTAATTTGAATGGTTTTTCCGTGCAAATTAACTGCTGACACGATATTAGAAATTCCCAAGTCAATGGCTTGATATTGTCCATTATTCACGTATTCTGGAGTCGTTATTTCACGTGAAATTGCAATGACCCATCGTTTATCTTTATTCTTTTCTTGAAATATTTCAACTTGTTTAATTTTTCCATGATTCTCTGGTAAAGGATGATGAGATATATTGAAATTTAGAAATGTTTTAGATGGGTGTTTATGAGAAAACGTGATTACGTTATCTTCTATTTTAAATCCGCTTTGGTTATAGCACATCGTAGTAAAATATCGTTTTCCTTTAAATTTCGGTGGTCGGGCTGAGGTATCTCCATTTCTCCATAACACAAAAAATGATTTATAATTCGCATCTAACTTGTTTAATGTCATCTGTAATACTTTAGAATACACCCATTTATATTCTGGATATTTCTTTTTAAGTTCTGGTAACATGTCTTGTTGATCTTGATACGTGAGATACTCCCGTTCGTCCTTTGGCTTATCCCGATTATCTTCCCAATTTTTAATGCGATCTCCCAATGCAAAATTATAAATCAAGCGACATTTCTCTGATAAATCCCATAGAACTTTTTGTTGATGGGGGGTAGAATATATCCTAACTTTTTGTGTAAGTATCATAACTATACCTTAGCAGAATAGTTTCGTCTTATCATTTCTTCCCCTAATTTTTCTTGTACAAATTTGCTAACATCAATGTGTCGATCCCGAATAAATTGAAAAAATTCATTTGGTAAAGTTATAGGAACTGAACTAAATTGAAAAAATTCATTTGGTAAAGTTATAGGAACTGAACGAATTTCATCTAAATCAACACCGTTATCACGTTCCCATTTCTCGATAATAGATTCACGAACATAATAACTCTTTGATATGCCCAATGCCTTGATTTTTTTGAGGAGGTAATCGATCTTAGAATTAATCACGAACGTTTTTGTGAAGGAATATTGCTTTTCATAATCCATTTTTTTCACATATTTATATTTAATTATATAACTATATTTAATTAACTAATATATATAATTAACTAATATATAAAGTTAAAGTTAAAATTAAAAAAAACAAGCGTGACTATTTTTTTGAAGTCTTCTTTCGTGGTGTTTTTTGTTGGTTCACGGAAGAGTACTTGCATCCATTATCCGTGCATTTAAAACACGGAAGCGTTCCTTCGGGTATTGCCATCGTGAAACAAACTGGACACACGTAATACTTATTGTTCACGTGAATAACATTCCCCTTCTTACATTTTGGACACGTTGCCTTCAAGACATTAAACGCACCCTTTTTTGGAAGTGGATGACTGGCATTACATGACTCACATGTTGCGGATCGATGTTGGTTTCCGCTCCATGTTTTAACATGTAAGAACAAGTTCTTTCCACACTTCGGACATGATCCAAGTTCTGTTGTTGTCTTTCCACTCCCTTTTGTTGTCGGGGGAGCTGTCGGAAGGGTTGGTGCGACCTTATCGACAAACTCTTTTTCATTCTTTCGCAATTCTCGATACGAATCAACCGCCATTTTTTTGAACGCATTATAGACGGACTTTCTCGTTCCCTTTCCGTCCGCAATCATCGTCATGAGCGATTCTAATTTTGCCCGTAATTTCATGTCAATCAATTGTGGAGCATATTCTTCCAAAGATTCAATGAGTGCAATTCCTATGTTTGTTGGAATTAAATAATTTGTATCCTTCTTAACATATCCACGATCTTGAACCGTTTGCACGTGTGTATGAAGGGTTGCATCCGTTCCAATCTTCATCTTATCTAAATCCTTGATGATTTGCGAATACGTGACTAATGGTGGTGGCTTGGTTTGATCTTTCATGAGTTCAATTTTATCGACCGTGAGCTGATCACCCTTCTTAAGTGGGGGAATGATCTTTTCACTCATCTTATCGAATGGAAAAATGTCCAAATATCCTCGTTCCTTGATAATGTCACCCATTAGCGTGAATTTTTCCATACCAATGTCAAGGGATACGGATGTTTCATCGATCTTTGCGGGGGGACTACATGATGCAATAAATCTTCGTGCAATGTAATCGTAAATAGCATACGCACGTGCCGAATTTTGAGGCTTGACAGCTTTTGGAATCGTGACCTTCGTTCCCATCTGAACGGGATGAATTGGATCATGATCTTGTGTTCGATGCGTTCCCGTTCGTGGTACTGGATGCGGTGTTTTTCGTAACAATGCTCCCGTATAACCACCATAATCGGGATGTTGTAAAAACTTACCGAGAATGTTTCCCGTGTCGAATGATGAAGAAAATGTATCTGACTCGGTTCTTGGATAACTCGTGAATCCCGATAAGTACAAATCTTCAGCAATGTCCATAACTTGTTTCGGTGACATCTTAAATAAAAATGATCCAGACGATTGTAATGTTACCGTTCGCAATGGCGTTGGTTGATGTTTTGGTCTGGTTCGCTTCGTGACCTTATCCACGTTCGCAACATTTACATTTTTTATGCTGTTAAATGCTACCGTTGCCTTGTTCACGTCAAATTCATTTCCCCTATCCCACTTTACAACGAATTTCTTTTTCCCGTCAGAAACGGTCGCTTGAATAAACCAATATGGTTTAGGAATAAACTCATAATGAGATCGCCACGTGTCAACAACGTGTTTTAACACGAGTGATTGACACATTCCATACGTCAACATTTGGCGTTTCTTAGATCCACGTTGTATTGCTAACGTGAATTGTCTCGTGAATATTGATCCCATGAGTAAATCGGAAAGAGCTCTTGCAAGCTCAGCTTCCTTGTGTTCGAATCGCATTGGACGTGGATTGAGCCATGCTTTTTTTATGTCTGAAAGAGTCGTGGATGGGAATATCATTCGCATTGCTGGAATGTTTTTATTAGTCGTTCGAATGGTATCCCATATTTGATACCCGATCCGTTCGCCCGCATAATCATTATCGGTCGCAATCACGACAAGGTCGTGTGTCTTTGCAAGTTTCTTTAATTGGGCTATGACGTTCTTTGTACTCGTTAAAAATGATCCCTTACCAGACACGATATGCGTTGGAGTAATTGTTGTCAAGATGATTGGATCAACCTTTGACCACGTATCGCCCTTGGCGTATGGAGATGGAAAATCATGGGAATATAAGAATCCATTCACGGAAGTAATCGTTATGCTTCCGTGTTGTAATGACAATTCATAAATGGGGTTATATTTTGCTTGACCCTTGGTATATGTCGCACTTGACTTGAATAGCGTTTCTAAAACATTCTTGATAGATTTTGCGATCTTTGGTTTTTCCGCAACCACTAGAATGGAGGTTGTTCCAAACGATGTGTACGGGGCGAGATCACTCATTATTAGAATCTTCCTCATATTCGTATGGAGTTTCCCATAATTCTTTTACACTATCTACGGTTTTTTTCGGGATGCGGGATATCGCATCCTTCCATTCATCAACATGGTCAAACGCATTCTTAAGCGTTATATATTTCTTCAAAATGCGATCACCCATAGTTGCTGATATACCAGGATTGCCTTCAATAACAAACCGTTGTTGTTCTGGAATCGATGAGAACGCACGTTTTTGACGCATGGGAGTCATTCGATGACTACCTTGTTTTGTACTTCCTTGTAATTGTTCTATGATCCACTTGGATGCGTGTACACCGTTCGTGCATTTCACGATTTCAAGTCCTTCGATTTTACGTTCTAATGAAACTAATTTTCCGAACAATGCATTTGGATATATACGAACTGACTTTCCGATTTGGAATTGTCGCAATGGTTCCGTTGATATATCACCGATAAGCGTTCCAGTCGCAGTATATATCTTCTTTGGAAACTGCATTTCTGTTGATTCTGATGATTGTTTTTGAAATGTCATCGTACCCCATTTTTTCTCGGATTTCCATCGATCCGTCTTGAACGGAACCCACACGCATCCAGTAACATAATCAAATTGTGCCATGTAAAAATCTTCAATTAATAACGTGATTTTGGCATTTGGATATGTATCCTTGCATAATTGAAGCTGAATATCAAGTCTCCGCTTACCCTTTCGTCCACCACGAGTAAATGATCCAACGAGGTCTTGAATAGTCTTTCGTTCAATAACCTTTTCTTGTTTAGGTAAGACATAATCGCCCCCAAGTTGAACTAAATCCATGTATTCATAAGAAATTCCAAATTCGTCAAGCATGGATGGTAAAACGGTTGGTAATGAGTCTTTATTACGCTTAGACGGTTTTTCATAAACATCAATTATGACATCCTTTGATAGATCACTAGTCATGAATAACTCTATGCGAACTCACTTTTAAAAATTAAATGACATGAAAGAATTTCACTTCGATGTTAAGCTTTTTAAAAAACATGAGATACGTTTTATTGTAAATACGTAACCAATCATCGAATAGTATAAGATATTAGTTGAAGATCATGAAAATATACGACATCAATATTAATGATATCACCGACATTGAGAAGGCTGAAAAGATCGCACTCGTCCAACTCAAGAAAAAAATCACCCGCCAATTAAAACAAAGACACATGCGTGGCATGACGTTTTTTGGAACACCGCTTAGTGATATCACTCATATTAGCAAGCTTACAATAGATGAACAAAAACAATTCGAACGTGCACTCGAACGAAAGATCACGAAATTAGGGTTTTCGTGGAAGGTCACGTATATTTATCACGATACACCAAAATCCGTTTACATGGTAAATGGTACAAAGAAGTACAAGGCAGAAACTATCGTTTTTCTCATAGAAGATCTTGAACACGAATCAAAAGGTGATACTACTATTTTTGTACAAAAATTTAACTCGCTTGATACTGTCAACGTGTTTCGGGGTGAAATGTTCATCAATTATCTAACCGTGATTTATGGTCGAAGCTACGTATCAACGCTTGAACTCAAACCGATTCAACGTGTTGGGAGAATAATTGCAAAGTTCAGAGCATACATGTATTTGAAGAAAAACTTAGAGCGATCAATTTAATCATGACACGGTAGGTAAATGTTCGATGGTTTCTTTATAAAAAAATAATTCATGAAATATCAAATTACTGTTAATGATCGTGATAATATGAGCTACAAAATGAGAAAACTCGTTCAAGACATCTTGACGAGAAATAAAATGACCTTCGATGATCTAAAAGAAGCGGGTGCCATCAAGGTAAAAAACGATGGGTTCATGGACTTAAACGTGGATTACCTTAGACATGAATGTAAAATGGATACGTATGCGGTGTCACACTATTACACACAACAAGGTGATAGCATGGCAGATCCAGACATGGAATTTTTCCATTTTGGATCCGATTTTGATCGAACTGATAAGTTTAACGTGTTTTATCCATCAACATTCCAACAAGACGGTTTTCCACAGAAATACGAACGCACGGTAGAGTGTGAGGATGGACAGATCGCAAAACCTCTTGGATTAAAAAAAGCACAAGACCTCGTCACGTTCGCAAATCGATGGGCAACGAATCTTAGGCAACAAGGATTTGTCAAGGGCGAGTGTACCATAAACGGAAAGCCGTGTAAAACATTTAACCCTCTTTAGATCGTGATGCACGTTGTCATTCGTTCATGATGAAACTAATAAAACGCTCACGTGTAACATCGTTGAAGGTGGTAAGATAATTAATCTTTCCCACGAAGGTACGTGTCAGTTTTGTAAAACGTGTTGGAGAATGTGTAAAATCTGTGTCAACATGGATGATACCATTGAAATCACTCTTCATGGATCTCGTGATAACAATTCATGATTTTTTTTTAAAGTTTAAAAGTCAGATGATGTGTTTACCCTATGAAACCCGATTTCATTCGGGAACAATGTTGAGTGACTTAAAATGATGAATTTTAAAATAGAACCTAAAAACGCAAAAATCCTTCAAGCAATAGTCGATGCTACATCATCACTCATAAAAGAAGGGAAATTTGTCTTTACAAAAAATCTATTAGAGTTTAACGCCATCGACCCAACGAAAGCTGCAATGGTTAACATTTCCATTCCACATGGCAATGAATCGTTTTTTGAACAATATAAAGTTGATACCGATCATACTGTTTGCTTGGACATTACTGAATTTGCAACATTATTGAAGCGATCAAGTTCCTCGGATGCGTTAGAATTCCAGTTTGATAGTGAGAGAAACAAGATAAAACTCATTTTCAATGATACTAGTAAAAAATCCAGATCGCGATCGTTTGAATTGAGTACAATAGATGACAATGATCTTGATGGAAGCCTCTCGAAAAAGATAGATGCATCAAAAATGGTCGCAACCCTTACAATGAAAATGAAAACAGATTTGTTCATGACAGCGATCAAGGACGCACGCACGATTGATGCGGAAGCTCTCGAAATTACTGGGAACGATAATGGGTTAAAAATCACAGCATTAAAAGAAATGATGAACGATCAATACCAGCTAGATATTCAATGGAAGGATGAAGAAGAAGCAAGTGATTCTGATAAGACAGTTCTCAGTAGCACGATTGATGGTGAAACAAAATCAAAATATGCGTTATCGTATTTAGAAAAAATGTTTAAGATAGGAACGACATTAAATATCGTTAACATTAAATTAGCAACGGATCAACCGATAGTCCTCTCATTCAAAACGAATGATGAGAAGGCATCAATGACACTTATTCTTGCTCCGCAAGGGGATGATGATGAGGATTTTGATGGATCTGATGACGCTGATGACTCTGATGACGAATTTAATGATGTTTGATTAGACGTTGTTTTTAGACTATTTCCTATTATTTACAACACCCCGTTAATTACTTGCTCCCGTTATTATCAGTCATTGGATGCGTTCTTTTAGTTATCGGGTAAATGAAATATGACTAAAAACCGATCACGTGAAATGGTAAGCTTCCGACATTTTTTTTATAACTTAAAACCAATGATCATTTTTCATGACCGATTCCAAGTTAGACGTGCGTGGATGTAGCTCTGCAAACATTGGCACGTGCATTTACATACCAAAGCACAAGCTCATCTTGGATATTGGAGATCCATCGTGTTCAAAGTTCACGAAGGCACGCACGATTTTCATTTCTCACGAACACGGAGATCATCACGTTGCGTTGCCACATTTTTTATATCAAGCGTTCCGCACTGGTGGTTCTCATCATCGAGATAATAAACCCGTGACGATCTTGGTACCCGAACGTTCCACATCACATTTCACGTCCATTATCAAGTCAATGGACGAACTGCGATTTGATCAAGACAATCCATCCATGTATGAGAAGCAAGTCAAGATCATTGGGTATAAAGACGGAGACATGCATGACTTGAAATCATTCAAGCTTGAACCGTTTTCAACAACCCATTGGGGTGTTGGTCATGGTGTCACGGTTCACGAACCACGCACTAAAATATCTCAACGAGCAACGGACATCCTTACCGAAGCACGATCCAAGCACGTGAATCCTAACGATCTGAGAAGATTGGGAAAAAAACTTCGGGATGAAGGTGAATTCACGAAGGAATGGATTAATTTCCTCACGTACACGAGCGACTCGGCACGGGATATCCACGATGATCCCCACGTGTTAAATACAAACCATCTCATCACGGAAACGACATATCTAGATGACGAAGATTGTGAATTAGCACGAAGTCGTGGACACGTGTGCTTAAAAGATATAAAAAAACTCTTGGACGATGAAGGACTCGTTGCTAAGGATATAATACTCACGCATTTTAGCGTGAAACATGAGGACGATGAAATAACCGATCACATGAAATCGTTACATGACGACCGAGTTTCGTGGTTACCATCATGTAAGATTTAGTGTGTTTCCGACACATTCTTTTTTATATGATATAAGTGATGATCATTCACAATGTTCAAGAAATACCTTGTTGCCTTCATTGCGTATATCATTCCAACGTATTTATTAGAATGGTACGGAATGCATATTGGGTGGTGGTGGTACACGACACCTTCAGACTTATTGTTCTCAATGTTTAATCTTTCGATCACGTTCTTGATGATTTGTATCGTTACCGTCCTAGTGGAGTTTAACGTGCCAGAAGCAACACCAGTCATATTCGTGTTGGCATCATGGTTTTACGTGATTGCTGGAACGTATCTTGATTATAACATTCCGTCATTGTTTTCCATACTAGCAATTCATCCATATTTTGATGTATTTCTTTATGTCATTCGACTCGGCATCAGCTCGATTGCGTTTTGCATAACGTTTCTCCTTACTCGACCAAAAGAAGATGAATACAATTTCTAGCTTGGTATTATTCCGACTCTTTCTTTTTAACCTCACGGTAACACGATACCATCATGACCAACTTTTCGTGTGATTTCGATGCGGACGGCATAAACATTAATTGCGTGCTAAAAGATATGTCAACGAAGAAAAAGGATATCTTCTTGATTCCAACGAAGTTTGACGTGTGTAACATGAAAGATTACACGTGTGAGGAATACAATAGCAAGGAATTCATTTTTGATGCTGGAAAACCAGTACGGCATAGACGAGACGATCCAAGAAAGTATTATGAACAAAAATCAGACGAAGATAAAGACGAGAAAAAAAAGAAGAAGAAACAGAAAAAAAGGGACGATAAACGAGATAAAAAAAAGAAGAAATCGAAGAAAAAACGTGATAAAAGACGAAAACGAGATCGAGACGATGATTAATGAGTGATGAACTAACCACGTGCAATCTCGTGGGTGATAAACTAGAATGCAAGAATGTAACGGATGGGAATGAATTTGAAATCCCACCCATGCCAAACAAGATAGCATGGGTAATAATTGTCGTGGCATTCGTTTGCGTCCTAATTGGAGTAGTACTCAATCACTTGACATGGTCGATCACGACGCCAGTATTCGTCTTTCCATTTTTTGGTGGTATTCCGATTCCACGAGATACCTTGTACGACATATCCTTATTCTTGCTCGTTGGAGGAGTAATCGTCATCATAATCGTGTTCATTTTCGTGAGAAAAAAACACGTGAAAGTCATCGTGTTAAAATAAGTCATCCATGTTTTTCTTGAAAAACACACCATTTACCCGACCGATGTACAAGTTCTTGTTACATTGAGGACAAATCACTATACTAGGACCGTTCGTGGTACGTGCAAAGTCTACATAATCTTGTATTGAACCCTCGAATGAACAATGTAAACATGTAATGGGATTCTTCGTGATCTTGTCCAAAAATTCTTTTATGATCTTTCTTTTTGTTCGAATATCAACCAACGGTACTCACGTACAATTATATTTCATCTAGTTTTTATATATTTAAATAAGAAAAAAAATAGGTAATTAGATCAATCCCATCTTGCCAAAATAAGAAACGAATTCTTCAATGCTTTTATCTTTCCATCGAGAAAGTGTCGGAATTCCTTCTTTAGCATATCCAATCCGCATTGGGTCATTTTTCATGAGTCCGTAAATCGCTCCAAGCGTGACCATTCTTGATGACACACCGATATCTTGAAATTTGTCCTTGAAATGCTTGATCAGTTCCTTGCTAATGACAATACCATCATCATTACATTTTTTCCGATATAAAAGATGTACATAAAACTTCCGTGATGCAAGAAATATTTCATGAACTTGTGGAGTGTTCCACGAAATTCCATTCTTGTTAAATCGTTTCTTTTTAATGCGTTTTGGTTGCTGTAATAATGGAAATCGTAAGTACTTGTTCAATCCATCCTTCATTTTATGGATTTCGGCTTCTATATCAATGATGTTCTCAATTTCATTTATCCGTTTTCGAATGGTAACGGTCGTTATGTTGGAAGCTTTTTGAATATTTCGTTGCGTGTAATTGCTCGATGTAATTCTACACGCAAGAAGTACCAAGGACGCAGCTATACCTTTAGGATTCTTACCATCGACAGAGGTTCGTGATTCTAACATATCCGCCAAGCGTGTCGCAACCGTTTCGATGTATTGCGAACCTTTCAAGTTATTACAAATTTCAATGATGTATTGTGATGGATGGCGATGGGGAATCTTGATGGTCGGATCGGTTTTTTGTATTGCACGATAACACTTGCGAATCTTTTCAATCGGAATTCCCGAACTACTCGCAAAGTCTTCCATCGTAATCCTTCGTTTTGATATGCGACATCGCATGAAAAAACACGTTACTATTAATACATGCTTGTTTCGTCCCCGTGTAAATCGTTTTTTCATCAAATCCTTATACATGTTAAGTGAATCGATCACGACTGCACTTGAAAGTGATAACTTGTTCTTTAAGTCGTTCATAATTTTATTAGCCCGTTCGACATTCCGTATCATCGTCCGTTCCGTGCGTTCGTGTGCGGAAAGTTTTTGCATTTTATACATGCGTCGTACCTTGTTCTTATCAAAACCCGCTTCATTTACACGGAACGATGTCGTGAGATTTCTCATGGGAAGAGCTACATCATTCATTGGACCGTTTTGTTTATGGTTAAGTTTTTCTGGATCAAAAACACGTTTTGGAAGATTAACAACCTTTCTTTCATCGATTACCAAGCCACAATTAGAACAAATGTTTTCACCCCTAATGTTATCCTCAAAAATATCATGAGAATAACATTCGGGGCAAGAATTTAATGATGAACTATGTGCCATATTTCAACCCTCTAAATACAAAGATAACACTTTGTTATTAACTATTTGAAAGTAATGCTTTTAAGGGTTTTGACAATCTATCAAATATCCCGATGAAAATATTCCAATGGAAATGGACCTAGCCGAAATTTTTATATACCCGTTCGTTCCGACAAAAATAATACCATTTTGTTACATGATTTTTTTTAACAAATAACTATCTAGGTAATCATTACACTGACCAATCTTCAGTATTATCATCGGTATCATCATCCCGATCAAGTTCTTCCTCGGGAATGTCATCATCAAGTTGAGCATCATTATTGGGTTCAGTACCACGCAAAATGGCTTGAATCTCATCTTCGACTTCTGGAACATCATTTACACCCTCTTCAACAAATGATGTAATTTGACCAAGCGGAAGTTGTTGAGATCGTTTATTAGATGTTTTCGTGACTGCTTTTAAAAAGTCTGCAAGCCACGAAAGCATTTTTGCGACCGATGTTGCATCCTCTTCAAGATCAAGTTTCATTGCAACGATTCTTCCGTGTGGAAGGGTCGCTGAATTCGTTATCTTCTTGATATTATAATATGGAAATAATTGACTAAATATGTTTAATAATGTTTTATCAATCGATTCACCGTTTATGGACTTTCGCATGCTCTCGATCAAGCTGTCTGCGTGACACTTGGGACAATTGAATCTACTAGCTGGATATGCGGTATTACATTGCCGACATACGATGGATACAAACTGTTTCGAGCTTCCATTCGGCATTGCAACTGGAGTGATCTTGACCGCTTTAATACCAATTTCTGGGAGTTTTTGTAACACGGCTTGTAATCCCATTAACAAGTATTTTTCTTGATCACGTAATGAAAGGGAATTTGCGAACGTTTCGTCTGAAAGTTCCGCTTGGACTTGATCATACGACACTAAAATTGGCGTGTTACAAGAGCTACATCGTTGCATTCCCGTTTGATTCGGTGCATCACAAATCTTGCAATATATGACATGATCTATTGGATTTGGCACGTTCGTGCTTGGTATGTCATACATGTATTCTGCACCAGAATCAATTAATTGTTGATGTTCTGGAGTAATTCGGGGAGCTTGTTGTTGCTGTTGCTGTTGTTGTCCTTGCCGTTGTCCTTGTTGTCGTGCCGATGGTTCTTCAGAAATTAACACGTACAAATCTTCGGTACAATTAGGACATTTTACTACATCCGAATCTTCGGGTATTTGCATCTGACAAAAAGGACAAATTATCGTTGACACTATACATCATCCAAGAGTGAATTCATGGTATCTGGATCGAGCGGACAAGATGATGTTTCTCGAGGTTGTTGTAATTCATTTAAATCAATATCTTGTGGATATATCATGTTTTCGGGAGTTGGTTGTTGATTTCTCAATGCCATTATCTCACCATAAAGTTGTTCGGGGAACAATTCGTGTGGAAGCTTGTTTTGATTGATAATTTCCCATCCAATCTTGATCACGTGTGCCCGTAATTTTCGTAATTGGCGATGATCTACCGTTTCACGTGGTGATTGTCCAACGGAATGTAGCAATATCTTTTGAATCTGTTCAATGCTCTTTTCAATGGTACCAAGCGTGGTTAACACGTTAGTGAACTCGTTTCGAGCTTCAAGCCGAATGATGCCGTTATCGATGTACGTGGGATACAAGTTTTCAAGAATGAGTCTCGTTCCTTGTATGGATTGCTTCAAGTCACAACACAGTTCCATGGGATAGTACGCATCCTCGAGAATGATCTTCGAGACTGCACCCATGTACTCTTCGCTAGAATGTTTTGTTGCAAACTTTGAAGATGGATATGCGATTGGTTCAGTAATTGGAAATGCTCGTGGAATTTCTTCTCGAGCCATGCGTTCCAACTTGTCTGATTCTTTATACATTTGAAAAATGAGATGATTAAATTGTTTTGGAAGATTGATGGATTGTCGATTTCCACTATCAGCCGTATTATCTAGGTCAAAATTGTTGAGGATTCTGTTCGCAAATCCTCGCCTAGACGTTTGATTCGTGAACATTATTCGCCACCCCCGTCTTCATACATTCTCATGACTGGTCTAGCTCCGCCATTTTGGGGTAATTGTGGTACTTGGGGTTGTCCTTGTCCACGTTGTTGTACTTCACGGATCAAGTTGTTAAAATGTTGTGACTGAAGGGCTTGATTTTGTTGCATGGTATTGCTTAACTGCCCTTGTAAATTATCGACCTTCTTGAACATCGCTTGTGCGACCGACTTGTTAATCGGTGTCATGTCGAATTGATCATTTAAATTATGAAGAGCTTCCTTGAAATTACCGATAACTTCCGATCCAACATCACGCAAGTTTCCACTATTCACTGCTTCCATGAGTCCCGTGTAATTTAATTTATCCATTGGGATGTGAAGGAGTCTACACATGACTGCAATTGGAAGTACCTTGTATTCAGAAATGACATCCCACGATTTCAAGACGTGATACCATTGTGAAAGGACGAGTTGGTTAGCAGAATCAATTCGTGATCGAATTAAATCTCCATAATTTGAATGTAGTGATTCGATTTGGCGTTCGTGAATGGAAATAGTGGTGTTCACTTCACCAAATATTGCCTTGATTTGACCCATTCCTTCCTTTAAAAATTGTTTTCCCCACCCACGCTTGAAAAGTGGCTTGACAAATAAATATGAACGAGGAACATCCGATAAGACGGGTGGAAGATCATATACTTCTCTTGGGAATGCATATTGCGACCATTCTTTCTGTACTTCGTGTTCTGCTCCATTCCCAATGATTTCGCAAACGAGGATCTTGAACCTTGGTAAACGGGGATCTTCAAAAAACACGTCAGATTTATCACCGTATGCGGGAAGAATTATTGCTCGATCCGTTTCAACTGCCCAAAATTCCTTGTCACGCCCGTTTTCAACGGGTATCGTGATCTTGCGGAGTTTTTCGAAGTACCCGAGAAACCCAAACCCACCATCAAGCCAATTAAAATATATAACAAGAGGACGGTTTTCCTTTTCTCGCCATAACTCTTGTCCTTTCCATAATGCTAAGCCAAAAATAATAATAGCCATGCCAATACAAAATCCAACAATAGCTTCTTCATATACCATGATGATTCACTTAAATTTTAGGGTTCCTTATTCTATCTTTTAATTCTATATTTTTCGCACGTGGTCGTCTGCGATCAAGACCAATGAGAAGGTATCGAGATGGGTTTTCCTTGGGATCTTCGATGTTAAATATTAATCGTTTTAAGTGAGGAAGGAAATAAATAACTGCTGAAATAGTAATTATTAACCCAAATAGACTCATCACGAATACGAACGCATTTTCAAATGGGGATGCGATTGATATGGCAAGTGCACCGACTACACTAATCACCGCAAGTATCATGAATTTAAAAAATTCCCAATTTTTATTATCCATTCGCCACCACATGCCTATTTAATATATTACTATAAATTTGATAACATTAAAAAGATCACTTTTAATTTTAAGTGATCCAACATTATTTAATAATGTATTTCATGTCATATTTAATGTTTTACCTAGGACTGTTTTTTCCCTTCCCCGATGTCTCACCCTTCCATCGATGACATGAAGATTTCGTCATGATCCAATAATTTCATCGCTACCTTTTTCATCGTGATCATGAACCTTGAAATGATCTGGACTATGTGATTTCCACAATTTGAACTACCACGCCCTAAAGGGCGTGGATTCGCACGTTATCTCTAAGAAATGGGTAACACTACTGGGCAGTCCAGATGCCCTCTATTCCCTATCCCGAAGGACTGAGGAACTCCTTTTTCCATGATATTGAGGCTGGCGTTCACGTCAGCGTTCAACACCATGCCACACGCCTTGGATCTGTCTCACGAGTCGCATTGTACTACTGGTAGAGTCCCCGCTCCTATTTAAACCTTTCGTGGCGTGATTCATCCCCTCCCTAAAGGGAGGGGTTTTCTCACTCACGCGTTTATGATAAAAATAAACACAAGAGAAC
>Ga0209986_10001500_pt1 | contig 22313 bp, 24 predicted proteins | sample BlataG_FD_183168 | JGI IMG/M metagenome (GOLD analysis project Ga0209986, IMG submission 183168) | Deep subsurface microbial communities from Black Sea to uncover new lineages of life (NeLLi) - Black_00105 metaG (SPAdes) (version 2) | ecosystem: Environmental > Aquatic > Marine > Oceanic >... | reverse complement strand
GAATTATTTACTTATAGGGATAAACTGGAGATGGTTTTAAAATGAGGACGATGCCTGGATTTTATTCAGTACCAACATAAAAAGGTATACATTTCACAAGCTCACCGTATATTTTGATACCAAGCACCCATTTCCCCGGCATTAGAAGATTGGAGGGTACAAATTCCTGTAAAATAGAAATTATTCTGCCAGGCTTGGGGAAATCCAGTATTCGTTTTTGTCTGGCGTGAATTGAGCCGTCAGGGCGATGCCATAAAAATTCCACTATTTCTCCACCACGTTGTCCTTCGACTTCAATATAAGCGAAGATTTGTTCCTCCGAGAATAAATAATTGTACTTCCCTGCTCTCGGGCATTTTATTCCTTTTAATACATTAGAAATATTGGATTTAATTATTTTTATACTTGGATTATTTGAAGGAATAAGCTCAAAAAAAGGCGCTTCTTCACCTGTTATTTCGAAAGTTCTCAGGGGGATACCTAAATCAAATGGAATAAAGCAGGATGAATCTTTTATGCCCGGACATTGGTATATCGTGTATACACCGGGAGCAAGTCTTTCTTTGGGGCGAATACAATATAAGTCTGGATTATTTGGCATAGGGCCGCCTTTTATAGGATATGTTCCAACAGCAGCCCATTGACCAAAATTCCTCAGGCTGTTTCTCTCCTCCCCATTTGGTTTCTTGTGCAATTCAGAACCTAAAGAGCCCCATTGAAAATCAAAAACTCGAAGTTTTTCAAAGTACAAGAGACGGACTAATTTTATTTTCTCAAGGTTGATTCCGTTCTTATTGATGTAAATAACTGGACGTTGCTCATTTATAGTTAATTTTGGCCTGGAATTTATACCAGGAATATTCCATGGCTCACTTATAGCTTTTATCGGAGATTGCAGCATTGTTGGCATCTCAGGGATCTCTATCTTTTTTCCATTCTGTGAAATATAGAATTCATAAAATTCAGGAGTGTTTTTGTTTTCCTGGGCTTCTATAAGTTGACTCAATGGCAAAATCATTATAATGAATAAAGCAAACCGGAAGAAAATTTTATTGTTTTTTTTGAGAGGAGAGAGAAATTTTCTCATTTTAGCCACCTTTTTATAAATTTAGAAAGAGGTAGTGCTTATAATGTTTTGTTAATTATTTACCCTATCTATAATTGCTGACAATGTATATTATAAAAATATTATCCTAGTCAATATATGTTCTAGGGAAGTGAAATTTCCCTCTTCTTTCTATATCGCTCCGTGGTTATGGATTAAAAGATTTATATCCTCCTTCTCTACTGGGGACAACCCCCACTTTTGGTTCCCATTCATCCTCACCTAGAATATAATACAATAATGCCGCGTAAAAATGGTATCGGCACTTTTCTGAATTTCTTGTAGGGTATTTCCTCAAAATCCTGTAGGATGTAGTCCTACACACGAGACGCGACCCCTTTTTTATTGACACTAACAGCGTAAATTATTTAATATATATAAGCTCGGAAAGAGTAGGCGCGTAGCTCAGTGGGAGAGTGCTTCCTTGACGCGGAAGAAGTCGAGGGTTCGATACCCTCCGCGCCTACCAATTATAGAATGTGTATTCAAGAGGAAGAGTTAAAAAGAGATGTTGCATTGCCCACCATGTTGAATATATATAGATTTTGATGGCTGAATCAGTTAAGGTAAAAGCCGAGGAATTTGGTTTTTCGATTAAAAAAGCCACTGTCCTTTCTGATTTTATTCCCCATCTCAAACTCTCTTATGAGCCTCTTTTTTACTAAGATTGATGGAAAAATAGAAGGATTGGATGCCCTTTAGAAAAATATTTGGAGATTTAATTGATTAATAAAAGTACTGATGAGGACCTGGAAACCTTAAGGCACAGTACTGGCCATCTTATGGCCCATGCAGTTCTTGAGCTTTTTCCGGAGACCCAAACAGGGATTGGACCTGCAGTGGAAGATGGGTTTTTCTATGATTTTCTAAGGGATAAGCCTTTTACACTTGAAGACCTTTCGACAATTGAGAAAAAAATGCAGGAACTTGCCCAAGAGGATATTCCTATTCAGAAACTCGAGCTTCCTAAAGAAGAAGCTCTTCGTCTTTTCCAGGATATGGGACAGGAGCTTAAGGTAGAGCTAATTCAAGAAAAAGGCGATAAAAAAGTAACATGTTACAAACAGGGAAGTTTTGTTGATTTCTGTCTAGGCCCTCATCTACCCTCCACAGGTGCTATCAAACACTTCAATCTTCTTTCTGTATCGGGCGCATACTGGAAAGGAGATGAGAAGGGAAAACAGCTTCAAAGGATCTACGGGACTTCTTTCTTTAAGAAGAAAGACCTGGAAGATTATCTTGATCTGCTTGAAGAAGCTAAAAAAAGGGATCACAGGAAGCTTGGCACTGAATTGGATCTTTTTAGTTTTAACGAGGATTTGGGAGCTGGATTAGTCCTCTGGCATCCCAAGGGAGCAACAGTCAGACGCATTATCGAGGGTTACTGGCATGAAGAACACCTAAAGGATGATTATGATTTTATTTATGCCCCTCATGTAGCTAAGCTCGATGTCTGGAGGAAAAGCGGCCACACTGAGTATTATGATGCTATGTACCCACCTATCCTGAGCGAAGGGATGGAGTATGAGCTGAAGCCAATGAACTGCCCCTTCCATACTATGGTGTACAACTCCAGGCAGCGTAGCTACCGAGACCTCCCTTTTCGCTGGGCAGAGCTCGGCACAGTTTATCGGCATGAGAGGAGCGGGGTTCTCCACGGACTCTTACGAGTCAGGGGATTTACGGTGGATGATGCTCATATTTTTTGCCGTGTGGACCAGCTTGAAGAAGAGATTAAACGAGTCATATTTCTGGCTATAAGATTTTTTAATACCTTTGGATTTAAAGAATATGACGTCTTTCTTGCTACCCGGCCTGAAAAGTACGTGGGAAAGGTTGAAGATTGGGATAAAGCGACACAAGCCCTGGAGAAAGCCTTAAAGAGCGCAGAGCTTGATTTTCAGGTGGATGAAGGGGAAGGTGTTTTTTACGGGCCAAAAATTGATATCAAAGTAAAGGATGTATTGCGGAGGTCCTGGCAGTGCACCACCATCCAGCTCGATTTTAATTTAGCCGAAAGGTTTGATCTACATTATACGGGTGAGGACGGGAAGTTACACAGGCCGTTTCTCATTCACAGGGCGATTCTGGGCTCGCTCGAGAGATTCTTTGGTATCTTGATCGAGCACTATAACGGAAATTTCCCTGTTTGGCTGGCTCCTGTTCAGGTGATTTTAATCCCTGTGGCAGACAGGCATAATGATTATGCGACTTCGTTAACTAAAACATTTAAAGAGAATGGATTAAGGTCACAGGTAGACATTCGTAGGGAAAAAGTCGGCTATAAAATTAGAGATGCAGAAACTCATAAAATTCCTTTCATTCTTGTTGTGGGAGACAAAGAAGTCGATAAAGGCACAGCTTCCCTGAGAATTCACATGGAGGGTGATAAGGGAGAAGTTGTTGTTAATGAATTCCTTGAAAAAGTAAAGGAATTGGATAAAAATAGGTCTTTAAGTGTGAGTCTTTAAAGGAGGTCAATCATTCGAAGACGTAAATATTATCGAGGAGGGAAGAAAGAAAAGCCACATAGGATAAATGAGATGATACAGGCAAACGAAGTCAGAATAATCGATGAGAATAAGGAACAAATAGGAGTGAAGTCTCTAAAAGAAGCTTTGTCCATAGCCGGAGATAAGGGCCTGGATCTAGTCGAAATTGCCCCTAAAGCAGTTCCCCCGGTATGCCGGGTTATGGATTATGGAAAATTTTTATATGAATTACATAAAAAAGCTCATGAAGCAAAAAAGCATCAGAAACAAGTTCAGATTAAAGAAATAAAATTCAGGCCCAAGATCAGCATCCATGATTATAGTTTTAAGGTGCGACATGTCCTGAGATTCCTGGAAGATGGCAATAAAGTAAAGATAACTGTCATGATGAGAGGAAGAGAGAAAGCAAAGCCGGAACTGGCTCAGAACATTTTAAAAAGAGTTTTTGAAGACACAAAAGACAACGGATTCCAGGATGGAGGTATAAGGAGGCAAAGCTGGGCTGTTTCTACTCTGTTAAGTCCTAAAAAGTCAGGAGGAAAAGATGCCAAAACTAAAAACGCACAGGGGAGCAAAGAAGAGGTTCAAAGTAACGGGAAAGAAAAAGATAGCCTACAGTAAAGCCTGTAAAAGCCATCTCCTCACAAAGAAATCAGCAAAGAGGAAAAGGAAATTAGGAAAAAAAGGCCTCATTAAAGATTCAGATAAGAGCAAGATCAAGAAAATGCTTCCTTACGAATTTTAAAGAGCGAATACGGAAAGCGCAAGGAGAAGAAAATGCCGAGAGTAAAAAGAGGACCCAGAAAAAGACAAAGAAGGTCAAAAATATTAAAACAGGCTAAAGGATATTGGGGAGCACGAAGCCACAATTACCGCACAGCAAAAGAAGCTGTTGAGAGAGCTCTTCTTTATGCATATAGGGACAGAAGAACCCGAAAGAGAGATTTCAGAAGGCTGTGGATTATCAGGATAAAAGCTGCTGCGGAGAACAATGGCCTCTCTTACAGCCGGTTTATATTTGGTCTTAAAAAGCTGAATATCGAGCTTGACAGGAAGATCCTGGCTGATTTGGCTGTTAACTCACCCCAGACTTTTTTACATATTATCCAGAAAGTCAAAGACGCAACCACTTGACAGGAAAGAATATGAGGGGAAAATGGGGGCAGCCCCCCATTTTTTAGAATAAAGGTTGAAAGGGACATTAAAAAAGGAAATAAAAAAATGGGGCCTGTCCCCTTTTTTCATTTTTTGTAGGGGCTTGATTTATCAAGCTCGCCTTGCTAAAGGGATGTAGGGGTTTGATTCATCAAATCCATATTTGAAATAGAATGAAATGTTTTTGCGAGGAGTGTAGTAAAGGCTGGATTTAACGTATGGGTTTGATTCATCAAACCCACAATGAGTAAGAGATGAGACGGATGGTCATTGCGGGGAGTGGAACGACGCGGCAATCTCAAACAATGGAATTGTCATAACGAGCGAAGCGTGGCAATCTCACAATTTATATTAAGATGAGCAGTAAGCAAAAAGTTTAGTGACATGAAAGATCTTAAGGCTAAAATAGCGGAACTCAAAAAAAAGTTTAACAGTGTTTCAGCTCGAGTGAAGGATGAAAAATCCCTCCAGGAAGTGCGCAACACCTATTTGAGTCGCAAAAGGGGAGAATTAAATCTCCTTTTTGAGGAGATGAATGCTTTAAAACCTGAAAAGAAATCCCAAGCCGGCCAGATGATCAACAGCCTGAAAAGCTATATCCAGGAAAGGCTTGAGAAACTCAAGAAAGAGATTGCTGTTAAAGAGCGACCCGTAAGAAAGATTGACCTCACTCTCCCCGGGGAAAAAGGATATTGTGGAGCTCCTCACCCCGTTGTACTCTTCCAGCAGGAGATTGAGGAGATATTTTTGTCCATGGGATTTTCCATCGAAGAAGGCCCGGAGGTTGAAACTGATTATTATAATTTTGAAGCTTTAAATTTTCCTCCACATCACCCTGCCAGGGATGACTGGGATACTCTTTATATTACAGATGACCTGCTTCTTCGCACACATACTTCGCCTGTTCAGATCAGGGCTATGGAAAAGCGGAAGCCTCCAATCAGAATCATCGTTCCCGGAAGGGTCTATAGAAGAGAGACTTCCGACCCAACACACCTTCCTATGTTCTACCAGGTTGAAGGATTAGTAGTAGATGAAGGAATAACCTTTGCCAATTTGAAGGGGACTTTGGAGCGTTTTATTAAAACCCTGTTTTACGAAAAGATCAAAATAAGGTTCCGACCGAGCTTTTTCCCTTTCACAGAGCCCTCGGCTGAAGTTGACATAGAGTGTATTGTCTGTGGAGGAGAGGATGAGAAGTGCCGCATCTGCGGAGGAAGCGGGTGGAAAGAGATTTTAGGATCAGGAATGGTGGATCCTCAGGTTCTAAAGAATGTCAATATCGACCCTGAAAAGTACTCTGGATTTGCCTTTGGTTTGGGCGTGGACAGAACAGCTATGTTCGCTTACCAGATCCCGGACATGAGATATTTTTATGAGAATGATTTAAGGTTTATAAGGCAGTTTGCACTAAAATGAGAATAAGTCTGGATTGGCTCAAGGATTATGTCAAAATTGACCGTGATCTGTCAGCCTTGATAAGTAAGCTGGATATGATTGGATTGCTGGTGGAAGACTGGGAGGAAAGAGATTCAGATGTAATATTAGAGATCGAAACTTATGCCAACCGCCCTGATACTCTTGGACATTTGGGGATTGCGCGGGAAATAGCTGCAGTCCTCGGCCTGAACCTTAAGGAGCAGAATTGGCCGCTTATCGAGATTGAGCAGGAGACTTCTGACCTTATCGATGTTCAAATCTGGGATGAAAACCTTTGCGCTCGTTACTGCGGAATAATCGTCAAAAATCTTAAGGTTGGTCCTTCCCCGGATTGGTTGAAAAAGAGGATAGAGGCCATGGGATTAAACCCGATCAACAATGTTGTTGATGTAACCAATTATGTTCTTTTCTCAACCGCCCAGCCTATCCATGCATTTGATCTAGACAAGATTGCCGGCAATAAAATCATTGTGCGAAAGGCAGGAGAATCAAAAACCTTAAGGAGCTTGGAAGATAAGAATATTGCTCTTTCTCCGGAAATGCTGGTGATTGCTGATGAAGAAAAACCTGTCGCCTTAGCTGGAGTTATTGGCGGGGAGGAATCCGCTGTTTTTGAGAAAACTCAGAATATTTTTATTGAAAGTGCGTATTTTGACCCTGTCTCTGTTCGAAAAACAAGCAAATTAACAGGGATTTTTACAGATGCTTCTTACCGTTTCGAGAGAGGAGCAGATATATCTTTCCCTCCACAGGGCGCTCTAATGGCAGCTTCTCTGCTTACTCAGATGGGAGGGGAGGCAACCAAAGAGATAGTTGATGTTTTTCCGAAGCCAAGAAAAAATAAAACTGTCATCCTCCGTCACAAACGAATTTTTGAGCTCATTGGACTGGAAATTGATGAGAAATTCACGTACCGGACCCTCTCAAGACTTGGATTCCAGGTTGAGATTCAACAGGAAGGAACGTGGCAGGTTTTAGTTCCTCATTTCAGGATTGATGTAGAAAGGGAAGCAGACCTTATCGAAGAGATAACGCGCTTTTATGGATATGATAAAATACCTGCTACCTTTCCGCCGCTTAGAGAACTAGAGCCTTCTTTAGACAAGAATAGAAAGAGAGTAAATAAATTACGCCAGTTGCTCTTCAGTCTTGGTTTTGACGAGGTGCTTAATTTTAGCTTTTCTGACCCTGAAGAGGAGGCCAGTTTCAAAACAAAACGCAAGCCTATAGAAATCAGGAATCCAGTCTCCTCCAAGGCATCAATTCTCAGGACTACACTGATAACAGGGCTGTTGGAGAATATTCTCTGGAACAGGAATAGAGGGGCTGAAGGTATTCATATCTTCGAGGTTGGAAATATCTATTTTTGGGAGAAGGAATCAAGTCGGGAACAGGCCAGGATTGCTTTGGCTACTACAGGTTTAATTGGTTCAACACAGTGGCAGAAGAAGAGTAAAGAGACCGATTTTTTTCACATGAAAGGAACTCTGGAATCCCTAATGTCCGATTTAAGATACGAACCTTTCTCCTTTCAGGAAAAAGATCATGCCTTTTTTGAGAAAGGACACTCTCTTGCTCTACTTTTTAAAGAAGAGATTGTCGGATATTTCGGATTGCTAAAAAAGAACCTTCTCGATTCTTACTCTTTAGACGATGCTGTCTGGGCAGCTGAATTAAACCTTTCTATGCTGTTTGGAAAGAAGCCACAGTCTTTCCAGCATGTTCCAGTAGATAGATTTCCGAGTATCACCCGGGATGTCTCATTTATAGTAAACCGGAGTATAACTTACCAGGAAATCAAAGAAGTTATAGAGAGACTTTCTATCCCGCACCTGAAAACATTTGACCTCTATGACAGATTTTCAGGGGCATCGATCCCTGAGGATAAGGTAAGTTTATCTCTTCGCTTTGTCTATCGTAATCCTCAGAAGACTTTGCTTGCTGAGGAGGTAGATAGTCTTCAGCAAAAAATTATTAATGTTTTAAAAAAGGAATTTAATTTTCAATTAAGAGAAGGAGGAACAGAAGTTCCCTCAAAAGTTAGGTCTAAGAAGAAATGAATTGTTTTATTCTTGACAGAGGTAATATGTTTCGAATAAAAAAAGGGGAACAGGATACTTTTTTGAGCAAGCATTGCCAGATTTGTGGTTCAGAGAAGTTTTGGGAAACAGCTTGGCTCCCAATCAGATTTTTAACGCCATTCTCCTTTTGGCCTTCTCAGTTGCTGCGTAACTCGCTACGCTCAAACATACTCGCAAGTCGACTCTGTCGACTTCCCTCGAAAGCCAAAATCCGAAGGCTAAATCTTCAATGGTCGCTGCCGCTATTTCCCAAAACCTTGGTCTCAGGGGTAACGGATTTGGAAATGTTATCCTTTTTTGAAAAAAAGTTGCTTGTCCCCTTTTTTTCATCTACAATGTAGTCTTTTAATAGTTTGGGGAACTCCACAAGGAGGTAGAATTGACAAGCGAATTAGAAAGGATTAAAATACTCGAAGAAAAAGTCTCCCAGGTTGTTGATTATATTAACAGGCTTGCTAGCGAGAATTCAAAACTCAAGGAACAGATTAAGGAGTTGAAGACGGAGAATAAAAATTTTGAGGAGCAAGCAAAAAGAACCGGGAGGCTTGACGAAGACTTAAAAAAATACGAGAAGGACAGGAAGGCTATAAAAGACAAAATTGAGACACTAATCAACCAGATAGATCAGGTTGGAATATGACTGACAAAATAATTGATATCGAAATTTACGGACAAAAACATAAGATAAGAGTCAAAGGAGAAGAGGATGAAAAATATATAAGCCGGCTTACTTCTTATGTTGATCAAAAAATGCGAGAAGTTGCCGTCAAGTCAAATTCCGCGGATACTTCAAAAATCGCGGTTTTGGCTGCTTTAAATATTGCTGATGAATATTTTTTAAACCAAAAAAAACTGGAGCAATTGAGTGAAGTAATCGGAAACATGGAGAGTGAAATAGAAAGTTTGGAGGATTGTTATTCAAAAGATGATGATGCATTTAAAAATATTGAGGAAGCGACTAAATAAAACAAGAGATATAGCTCAGAAGTGTTTAGATGTACTGAGGGAAAATCTGAGCCCTCAGAGAAGAGAATTCAGGTGTATTATTTGCCCTGAAGCTCTTCCCGGACTTGGTGAGAAAGCATGCCTGGATTGTATTTTTATCCCTCAAGATTTTCTCTTGTTGCTGAAGCAGAAAGAGTAATCATCTTATAACCCCCCCTTACTTTCATCTCCTTGGATTCATCTGATAAGGAGGTAATCAAAGTGAATTTAACATCATTGATAATTGCAGGATTTCTTGTCCTTTTGGCGGGGTCTATCATTTTTATCTTGCTCAAAAAAACTTCCGGAACCCGGGGCATCTTTAAGTCCAACCAGGAAGCCAAAAATATTTTAGAAGGGGCAAAGGAAGAAGCAGAAAAGATCAGGCGTGAAGCTTCTATAGAAGCCAAAGAAAAGCAGCTGAGCCTCAAGAGCGAATTCGAGAGTCAGACACGTGATAGACGCAGAAAAATTAATGATATGGAAAGAAGGCTAATGAGGCAGGAAGAGAATTTAGAGCGTAAGTTTCAGAGCCTGGATAGAAAAGAAAAGGAGTTTTCGACTAAGGAGCAGGGGCTAAGTGCGAGGGAAAGAGAAGTGGATGAAAAAGGGAATAAGTATGAGGAAATGACAAAACAGATAACAGAGGAACTTGAGAGAATTTCAGGCATGACTCAGGAAGCGGCAAAAAACATGCTGGTAAAAAATATAGAAGAAGAAGCCAAGCTCGAAGCCGTCCAGGTAATCCGCGATATTGAGAAAGAGACAAAGGAAAAAAGCCAGGTTTTGGCCAGTGAGATTATAAGCCAGGCTATTCAGCGCTCTTCGGCTGAACATGTAGTGGCAACAACGGTTTCTGTTGTTGACCTTCCTTCTGAAGACATGAAAGGACGGATAATCGGAAGAGAAGGACGTAACATTCGTGCACTGGAATTGGCGACATCAGTGGACATAATTGTTGACGATACTCCTGAAGCTGTTATCCTCTCGAGTTTTGACCCGATTCGTCGGGAACTGGCTCGCCTGACTATTGAAAAACTGGTTAATGATGGAAGAATTCATCCTGCCCGTATAGAAGAAGTTGTAGAGACGGTCAAAACAGAATTAGAGGAGAAATTCAAACAGGAAGGGGAATCTGTGGTCCTGGAGCTCAGAGTTCAGAACGTACATCCTGAACTCGTTAAACTTCTTGGCAGGTTGAAATACCGGACAAGCTATGGACAGAACGTACTTCAGCATTCCAAGGAAGTTGCCTATTTAGCAAATTTTATGGCCAAGGAGCTGGGACTAGATGCCAACCTTGCTCTGAGGGCAGGGCTCCTGCATGATATAGGAAAAGCCGTGGATAGGGATATTGAAGGGACCCATACTGAGCTGAGTGTAGAACTTACTAAAAAATACGGAGAATCTGAAGCTGTTATTCAGGCCATCGCTTCTCATCATCGTGATGTGGATTTTCCTTCTGTAGAAGCGGTGTTAGTACAGTCCGCGGATACTCTTTCGGCGGCGAGGCCTGGTGCCCGCAGGGAACTCCTGGAAGCATATGTTAAGAGGCTTGAAAAATTGGAAGAGGTAGCCAATTCATATGAAGGAGTTGCCAAGTCTTTTGCCCTGCAGGCAGGCCGCGAGATCAGGATTATTGTTGAAAGCCAGAAAGTCTCTGATGAAAAAGCAGCAGTTATAGCCAAAGAGATTGCCCAAAAAATCAAGGATGAGCTGGATTATCCAGGTCAGATCAAAGTGACAGTTATTCGAGAGATGAGAGCTGTTGAGTATGCCCGATAAGATAAGTTTTCTGTTTATAGGTGATATAATCGGCCGCCCGGGGCGTAAAGGTTTAAATAGATGTTTGCCCGCCCTTGTCCAGAAACACTCTCCTTCTTTTATCATTGCAAACGGCGAAAATGCAGCTGGAGGGATAGGTATTACAGAAAAAGTTGGCCAGGAGCTTTTTTCCCGGATTGATGTTTTAACTTCAGGAAATCACATCTGGGATAAAAGGGAAGCGATTGATTATCTGGAACAGGAACCACGATTGCTCCGGCCTGCCAACTATCCAAAAAAAAACCCAGGGAAAGGAAGCTACATATTTGAAGTAAGCAGTGGGAAAAAGGTTGGCATCCTGAATCTTCAGGGGAGAGTCTTTATGGAACCAGTAGACTGTCCTTTTCAAGTTGCTGACGAGGAGCTAAAAGCACTCAAAGCCAAAACAAATGTGATTGTTGTGGATTTTCATGCCGAGGCTACTTCAGAAAAACAGGCCATGGGCTGGTATCTTGATGGAAAAGTTTCTGCTGTGATAGGAACCCATACCCATGTTCCTACAGCAGATGAAAGAATTCTTCCCAAGGGAACGGCTTTTATTACGGATGCAGGCATGGTCGGAGGCTATGATTCAGTTATCGGGATTCGCACGGACCAGGCCATAAAAAGATTCCTTACAGCCCGGCCTCAGCGCTTTGAACCAGGGAAGAAAGGTATTTTCTTTTCAGCTGTTTTTGTTGATATTGACTATCAAACCGGAAAAGCCCTTTCTATTCAGAGAGAAATTATAATTGAGGAGGAAAGTGGAGAATAACAGCCTGGTTAAACCGGACAAAATTTACACTGTCTCTGACGTCACACGGATGGTTAAGGAAGAGCTGGAAAGTTCCTTTCCGCTGTTGTGGGTTGAAGGAGAGATTTCAAACTTCTATTGTCACCAATCGGGCCATCTCTATTTTACTCTTAAGGATGAAGCGAGCCAGCTAAAGACAGTTATGTTTCGTGGCGAGGCACGGAAGGTTCCTTTTGAGTTAAAAAATGGGCTTCAGGTTGTCTCCAAGGGACGTATAAATGTCTATGAACCCAGAGGTGAATACCAGCTTGTGGTTGACGTGCTTGAGCCCAAGGGTAAAGGGGCTCTCCAGTTAGCTTTTGAACAACTTAAAGAAAAACTACAGAAGGAAGGCCTTTTTGATCCCAAGATTAAGAAGAAGCTTCCTCTTTTACCCAAAAAAGTCGGCGTAGTAACTTCTCCAAGGGGTGCAGCAATTGTTGATATCCTCAGAACCCTGGAGAGAAGATTTGCCAGACTTTATATACTCATCTACCCTGTTAAAGTTCAGGGAGAGGGTGCAGCCGATGAGATTGTTGAAGGGATAGACTATTTAGGCAGTCTTCCCGAGCTGGATGTTATAATTGTCGGCCGGGGAGGAGGTTCAATAGAAGATCTATGGGCATTTAATGAAGAAAAGGTTGCCCGAGCTATTTTTTTATGCCCTGTTCCTGTTATTTCAGCCGTGGGTCATGAGATTGACTTTACAATAGCCGATTTTGTAGCGGATATTCGTGCCTCGACCCCATCTGCGGCTGCGGAGATGGTTATCGAGAAGGAACAATCCTTTGAGGAGCGGATACAAAACTTAGAAAAAAGAATAGTTCACAATTTGAAGTATTTTCTCCAGGAACAAAAGCATGACGTTTTAAGCCTTTCACAACACAGGGTATTTCAAAATATGAAGGTTTTGCTGCTGAATCTTGAACAAAGGATTGACGACCTGGAGATAAGAGCCAGGAACACTATAAGGAACATGTTGCAGAAAATTACAGAGGACAAATCCCGTGCGGTTCTCCTGGAGGAAAGGATGCGCAGCACTTTAAAGGAAGTGCTTCAACATTTTTTGGCAAGTTGGGAGAGGCTTTCTGTACAATTGTTTGACCTGAGTCCGCTAAATATACTAAAAAAAGGCTATGCTCTCTGCTGGAAAGATGGCGGCCAGCAATTGGTCAGACGTATTAATGAGGTCGAGAAAGAGAAAGAATTAACGGTTTCATTTTATAAGGGAGAATTTACCTGTTTGGTTAAGAAGATTGACAGGGCAAAACACATTAAATCCCGAGTTAGGAAACAGTGAAAAATAGCAAATAATTGCCGGGAAAAAGGAGAAAAAATGACAACTCTGAGCTTTGAGAAAGCCTTGGAAGATCTGGAGAAGATCGTAGAGAAATTGGAAAAAGGGGGGCTTTCTTTGAGTGAATCATTGTCTCATTTTGAAAAAGGAGTGAAACTGGCAAAATTTTTAAGAGACGAGCTCGAGAAGGCTGAAAAAAAAGTCAATGTTCTCCTCAAAGATGAAAAAGGAGAGGTCAAAGAAAAGCCCTTTGAACTCGAGAAAGAAGAAGAGGCTCCTTCAGAAAAGGAAGAAGTTGCAGATCCTGGAAAGGATGAGGACCTACCCTTTTAAATTTTTATGAACATCGAAGAAAGACTCTTAGAGAAAAAGAAGGCAGTGGAGCAGGGGCTGGAACGTGTGCTCTCACAGGGAGATTCGCTTCTTTTTCGTGCTATGAGATACGCTGTTCTCTCCGGAGGGAAGAGATTTAGGCCTTTGCTGACTCTTTCGTCTGGTGAGTGTTTTGGCGTCTCCCGGGATGTACTCCTTCCTTTTGCCTGTGCCTTGGAGTTAATCCATAATTATTCTCTTGTCCACGATGATTTACCTTCAATAGATAATGATGATTTTCGCCGTGGAAAGCCCTCCTGTCATAAGGAATACGGCGAAGGGATTGCTCTCCTGACCGGGGATAGTCTTTTAACCCTTGCTTTTGAGGTTCTGGCTCAGGCTCCTGTGGACGAAAAACTCAAATCAAAAAAAGAACAAATCATTAAGGAAATTAGCCACCTTGCTGGTGTTAATGGAATGATAGGCGGCCAGCTTATGGATGTCACCCTCTCACCAGGAGAATTGACAGATAAGATTTTTAACGAGCTTATCCAAAAAAAAACAGGCGCATTAATTATCGCTTCTGTAAAAACAGGATCAATTCTTGGAGGAGCAACAAATTCAGAGCTTGGAGCCATGGTTGAATACGGGAAGAATATTGGTATTGCCTTTCAAATCAGGGATGATATTCTTGACTCAGCCAGCGAAGCGCAAGAAGGACAGCTCGCACGGCCAAACTCCGTCTCACTCTTCGGGCTTGAGGATTCTAAGTGCAGGGTGAAAAATTGTGTTGAAGCTGCAAAAGCTGCCCTGGATGAAGCTTCTCTGGAATCAGAGGAACTTAATTATTTAGCTTCAAAACTGCTAGAACTGGGGAACAGGAAGGGAAAATGAAGAAGATTCTTGATGGAATAGAGAGTCCTAAAGATTTAAAAAAGCTAGCCAGAAAAGACCTTTCTAAGCTTGCAAAAGAAATAAGAGAACTGATTATTGATGTTGTATCTAAAACCGGAGGGCACCTTTCATCGAACCTGGGAGTTGTAGAGATAACTCTTGCCCTTCATTATGTCTTTGATACCCCAAAGGATAAAATCATCTGGGATGTAGGCCATCAGTGTTATACCCATAAAATTCTAACTGGAAGAAAAGAGAAATTCTTTAGCCTTCGTCAGTATCAGGGACTGTGTGGATTCCCGAGCCGACAGGAAAGCGAACACGATGTATACGATACAGGCCATGCCTCAACTGCTCTTTCTGCCGCCCTTGGTATGTCCGTAGCACGTGATAAAAGGAAAGATAAGAGTCATGTTGTTGCAGTTGTGGGGGATGGCAGTTTGACCGGAGGTATTTCTTGGGAGGCTCTAAATCAAATCGGCCATCTCAGGGAGAAATTAATTATTGTTCTCAACTATAATGAGATGTCGATTGCTCATAATGTCGGGGCTATGTCGAAATACCTCTCTTATATTGTTTCCGGGCAGCATTATCTAAAAATAAAAGACCTCGTGAAATCTATCCTTAAAATCATCCCCGCTTTTGGAAAGCCTATGATTAAGGTAGGTGGAGCTGTCGAGGAAGCGATTAAGAAAACAGTTTTCCCTGGTTTGGTTTTTGAAGAGCTTGGCGTGAGATATATCGGACCGGTCCAGGGGCACAATATTGGATCTTTAATTGAGGTTTTTGAAAAAGCCAAGGCTTACACAGGGCCGGTGCTTATTCATTGTGTTACCCAGAAAGGAAAAGGGTACTCCCCCGCAAAAAGTAATCCCGAGAGGTTTCACAGTGCCAGCCCTTTTGATGTCAAGTCGGGAGAGCCTTTAGTTAAGGATAAAAAGCCGACCTTTTCTTCTGTTTTCGGACAGACTATGGTAAATCTTGCCAGAGAAGATGAGGAAGTGGTGGCGATAACAGCTGCCATGCCCGATGGAACTGGTTTGAAGTCTTTTGGAAAACAATTTCCTGAGAGGTTTTTTGATGTTGGGATCGCAGAACAGCATGCTGTTAATTTTGCAGCGGGATTGCGTCTCAGCGGCTTTAAACCTGTAGTGGCTATCTACTCCACTTTTCTTCAAAGGGCTTATGACCAGCTCTATCATGATGTTTGCCTGATGGATATCCCTGTTGTATTTGCTCTGGACAGGGCAGGGATTGTACCTGATGACGGGCCTACCCATCAGGGGATTAATGACATCATCTACCTGAGGCATATGCCCAACATGATCGTTATGGCTCCCAAGGATGAGAACGAGCTGCAGCACATGGTAAAGTCTGCCCTATCTTATCCACATCCTACAGCGGTCCGTTTCCCTAAAGGAAAAGTTGTAGGAGTGCCTATGGATAAAACTCTTAAAGAAATCCCCCTTGGTCAGAGTGAGATGCTCAAGGAAGGTAAGGATTTACTTTTAGCTTTTGGCAGCATGGTTTACCCTGCTCTGGAGGCAGCCCGGAAGTTGGAGGAGATAGGAATAAGCCTGGCTGTTGTGAATGCAAGATTTGCTAAACCTTTGGACGAGCAGGCAATCCTTCGTTATGCGAAAAAGAGAAGGGTGATTGTTACAGCAGAAGAAGGGGTAATAGATGGAGGATTCGGGAGTGCCGTGCGGGAGCTTTTAGACAGGGAAAAAAGGTTTGCTGTTCGATTCAAGAGAATCGGCCTTCCTCTTGAAGTTTATGCGCTGGGCAAGGTTGAACAGGTAAAAAAGAAATACCTTCTGGATGAAGACGGTCTTTTTCGTCAGATAAAAGATTTCTACAAGAACAAAAGGTAATAAAAATAGGTTCATCTCCCAATTATTGATGGCTGTAAAACCAATGTCCCATGTGCCGATGCTTTTCTCGGCGGAATAAAAGGAAGTAATTAGGACATTATTTATGCAGGTGTCAATAGTTGAAAATCATGACGGAGTAAGAAGGCAAGTTGTCATTCCTGCGGAAGTTGAAAATCATGACGGAGTAAGAAGGCAAGTTGTCATTCCTGCGGAAGCAGGAATCCAGAAGAATAAAAAGTATTTTATAATAGACTGGATTCCTGCTTCCGCAGGAATGACGAAAGGATAGGAAAGACTTTTCATCAACTAAATGGGAGAAGAGCCTAAAAATAGAATAGAATGTTTTTACGAGGAACGAAGTGACGCAGCAATCTCACAATTTATATTGTCATAACGAGTCCAAAGCGACGTGGCAATCTCACAAATATGATTTATTATATTTATGAAAAAAGAAAGAGCGGATAAGATTGTAACAAACCGTGGTTTGGCTGAAAGCCAGAAGAAAGCGCAAGCTCTGATCATGGCGGGCTTGGTTTTTTCAGAAGGGCAGAGGATCGAAAAACCCGGGCAGATGATTGGCTTAGACCAGGAAATATCCCTGAAAGAGAAAATGCCTTATGTCAGCAGAGGAGGGCTGAAGCTTAAAGAGGCACTGGAAGAATTTAATATTCCTGTTCATGGGAAGATTGCTGCGGACTTAGGAGCATCCACAGGGGGCTTTGTTGATTGCCTGCTTCAAAACGGAGTAAAGATGGTCTATGCTGTAGATGTGGATATAAGCCAGATAGACTGTCACTTGAGAGAGGATCCACGGGTTATTTGCATTGAGAAAAATGCTCGATATTTAAAAAAAGATGACTTCCCTGATGTGCCGGATATCGTCACAACAGATTTGTCTTTTATTTCTGTACTTAAAGTTTTGCCTGCTGTAAAAGAATTCCTGGGCAATGGTTGCCTTCTTTCTCTTTTAAAGCCTCAATTTGAAGCAGGGAAAGGACAGGTAGGGAAAAAAGGTGTAGTCCGGGATCCGGCTCTGCATGAAGAAGTATTAAATAAAACCATAAAGGAAGCGTATATAAACGGATTTGTCCTGAGAAATTTGATAAAATCCTCGGTCCGGGGCCAGAAAGGGAACCGTGAGTTTTTTATCCTCTGGTCCTTGAGCGAGAATCCTTTAAATCAGGGCGAAATTCAGAGATTAATCAAGGAGGCGGTCTGGAATGAAAAAAATTGAACGAGTGGGATTTGTTATAAAGCCTCATGCTCCTGATATTGAGAAAATATTGGCAGAGCTCATCCAGTATTTTGAAAAGAAGGGAATGGAATGTCTTTTAGAGGATGAGGCTGCACAAAAACTAAAAAAAGATAAGGGAATACCAAGAGAAGAACTTCCTGAGAAAGTCGATCTTTTGGTTGTGCTGGGTGGAGATGGAACACTGCTCAGTATTGCCCATCTAACAGCCCGGAAAAATGTTCCTGTTCTTGGAGTGAATCTGGGAAGCCTTGGATTTTTGACAGAAGTTCCCCTTGATGAGGTCTATTTAACCATAGATGCTTTTTTAGAAGGGAATGAGAAGATTGTCAGCCCCAGGCGAATGCTTGAGGCTACAACTAAAGGTAAGGTCTATTATTGTTTGAATGATGTTGTTATAAATAAAGGTGCTCTTGCCCGGATGATTCAGTGTAAGATCTGGATAGATACAAAAGAGATAGCAACTTTACGATCTGATGGCCTCATTATCTCAACTCCCACAGGCTCCACAGCGTACTCTTTAGCTGCTGGGGGTCCAATTATTCAGCCCTACATTCCGGCAATTGTCATTTCTCCTATCTGCCCTCACACATTATCTTCCCGGCCCATGATCATCTCTTCTGATTCCACAATAAAAGTTCAGCTTCTTACAGCAGGAGAAGAAGTTTATCTTACTCTTGATGGCCAGCGGGGCGATTTAATGGAAAAAGGTGATGTTGTGGAGGTTAAACGAAGCGATATCGAGCTTCGCCTTATCTCTTCTCCAAAGAGGAATTACTTTGACCTTTTACAGGAAAAACTGGGCTGGGGAGAAAGATAAAAAAAGGGGTCGCGTCTCAACATTTGACATTTTATTAGCCTCACATTACTATTAATTCCTACAATGAATCAGCATCTCAAGGTGATATATGTCTCGGCCGAAATATATCCCTTTGCAAAGTCGGGGGAATTGGCTGATGTCGCTTCTTCTTTACCCAAATATCTTTCTTCAATGGGAATGGATGTTTCTATCTTTATGCCCAAATACAGAAAGCCAGAGGTTGAATCCTTATCCATGGAGCGGGTTATGGGAGAGCTCCAAGTGCCTCTTGGCAGCGAAAAAGTCAAGGCCAGTATCTATAAAAGCGAACTGGGAAAGTGTGATATTTATTTTATTGATAATCCCAAGTATTTCTGGAGAGATTACATTTACGGGACGGGCAGAGGGGAATATTTGGATAACGACGAAAGGTTCATATTCTTCAACCGTGCAGTGCTTGAATATTTACTTAAAACAAAAATGGCTGTTGATATTATTCACTGTAACAGCTGGCCTACAGCGCTTATCCCGGTCTTCCTGAAAACTCATTACGCCAAAAAGAGTCAGTTCAAGAAGGTTGCTTCGGTTTTTACTCTCCATAATATTGCCTATCAAGGAGAGTTCCCTCCAGAAACTCTTGCTTTAACAGGATTGAACTGGAAATATTTTAATCCAAAACAACTATCTTTTAACGGCAAGTTCAACTTTCTTAAAGCCGGAATGATTTTCTCGGATGTCCTCAATACAGTCAGCTCAGCTTACAAAAAAGAAATCCAGACAGAAAAGAATAGCTTTGGACTTGAGGATATTTTTAAGGATCGAAAAGATGCCTTTTTTAGCATTCGTAATGGCGTTGATTATGAGATATGGAATCCAGAAACAGATCCTTATATTGCTGCCAATTATTCTTCGGCTAACCTGAAAGCCAAGAAAAAAAACAAGAGGGACCTGATTAAGGAATTTGGTCTTTCCATCTCAACCAAGACTCCTTTGATTGGAATTGTTTCATACCTGAGCTCCCAAAAAGGTTTTGATATATTGCTGGAGTCTGTGCCAGAACTAATGAAGATGAAAGTAGGTCTTGTTGTCCTTGGAAAAGGGGATGAAAAATATGAAAATTTGATTTTAAACGCCCAGAAGAAATATCCAAAAAAAATAGCAATAAAATTTGAGGTGAATACTGCTCTAACTCATAAAATTACTGCTGGCGCAGATATTTTTCTCATCCCATCCCTTTATGAGCCCTGCGGCTTGAACCAGTTGTACAGCTTCAGATACGGAACAGTCCCGGTTGTTAGGGCGACCGGAGGTTTAGGGGAAACAGTAAAACCCTTTAGCTTGAAAAATCAAAAGGGAAACGGTTTTGTCTTTAAGGAGTATTCATCCCGGGCCTTACTCAAAACTTTAAAGAAAGCTTTAAACTGTTATAAAGATCCTGAACTCTGGCAGAAAATTATGGAATCAGGACTTCGAGAGAATTTTTCCTGGAAGCTTGCAGCCAGAAAGTATGCAAAACTCTACCAGAATGCTTTGGAAATGAAGAGAGGAGGTTAAATTGACAGAAGGAATTCTAAACGTTTCGGATGATAATTTTGAAGAGGAAGTACTCAAAAACGAGCTTCCTGTCCTGGTGGATTTTTGGGCTGTTTGGTGTGCCCCTTGTCAGATGATTGTTCCAATCCTGGAATATCTCGTAGAAAACTACAAGGATAAATTAAAGATATGCAAGCTGAATGTTGATGAAAACATGAAGACTTCTTCTAATTATGGTGTAAGAAGTATTCCTACAATTCTTCTTTTCAAGGACGGGGAGTTAAAAGAGACGATGATCGGCGCTCTCCCTCAGGATAAGATTATAGATATGATATCCAAACATCTATGAGTCAAACTTTTGATGTTGTTATTTTAGGAGCTGGTCCAGCAGGCCTTGCAGCAGCTATTTACACCGGCAGAGCCAGACTCAATACCCTTGTACTTGAGAAGGGAGTGCCCGGGGGGCAGATTCTCCTAACCGATTTTGTTGAGAATTATCCTGGTTTTCCAGAGGGAGTTATTCCTTTTGAGTTGATGGAGAATTTCCGCAAACAAGCGGAAAAATTCGGAGCAAAAATAGAAACAGATAACGCCAGAGAGATTCGGAAGCAAAAAGATCTTTGGTTTGTGGTTGGAAACAAAAAAGAGTACCCTGCGCATGTTGTTATAATTGCCACTGGCTCTGTCTACCGCAGGTTGGGACTTCCTGGCGAAGGAAAATTAACAGGAAAAGGGGTGTCTTTTTGTGCAACCTGTGACGGTGCCTTCTTTAGGGATCAAGAGATTGCAGTTGTTGGCGGAGGAGATAATGCCCTTACAGAAGCACTCTTTTTGACGAAATTTTGCAAAAAAGTGAACGTAATACACCGTCGGGATAAATTTCGTGCTACAAAAATACTGCAGGAGCGGATATTTGCGAACGAAAAGATCAAGGTTTTATGGGATTCTATCGTTGAGGAGATTTCGGGCGAGGAGAAATTCGAATCCATAACCATTAGAAATGTTAAAGATAACAAGACCTCTAAGATGAAGCTTGATGGGCTTTTTATCTCTATCGGTATGGATCCTAATACCGAATTTGTGAAAGGATTTATAGATTTAGATGAATTCGGGCAGATCAAAGTTAATCAGTCCATGGCAACATCGCAGCCTGGGATTTTTGCTGCAGGAGATGTGACTAATGCCTGCCCAGAACAAATGGCAACAGCAGTGGGAACAGGCGTTGCCGCTGCCCTGTCCGTAGATGAATACCTGAGCAACTTAAAATAAATTAAAATCTCCCAGCCACTTCACCCATTTCAAATCTTTTTTAACAGCATTGTATAGACCCTTGTCCGCAGTAACTAAAGGAATATTCTTCTCATCAGCCAGAGCTAAATAACTGGCATCATAAGCAGATCGATAAAAAAGCTTACAGTAATGTAAAACTTTGGGGTAAAAAAGAGAAATATTTATTAATTTAAGCTCTAAACTTATAAATCCATCTATTGCAGTAAGAATTGTGTTCTCTTGAATTCTTCCTCTTTTTTTAGCGATTATTAATCCATTAATAACCTCGTATTCTAATAACGAAGGGGCAAGGATATCTAATTCATTAGATATATATTTATCCAATAAACCTAAAGCTTTTTGACTGTATTCTTCGTCAACAAGATACCATTTCAGAACTACACTTGCATCTATAACGATTTGTTTCAAGGTTATTTCTCCAGTTGTTTTTTAGATTCCTTAAAAACTTCATCAGCCGAAACACCTGCCTTCAAGAAAGCCTCTCGTGCTTCCATGATCTTTTGATAGCCTTCAACTCGTTTTGTATGTTTATATTTATCGTAAGGAATAATTACAGCAACAGGTTTTCCTCTATTTGTTAGAACAGTCTCTTCTTTTTTTGTAAAAGCGTTGTGTACAAGACGGCTGAGATTCTTCTTCCCCTCTGCAATGCTAACAGTTATATCTTTCATATGACCTCCTAAGTAGTCATTTAATATGACTAATTATATAGTCATAACTATTGAATGTCAAGTTAAAAAAAGGGGTTCATCTCACTAGTGTCCCAACGTTTCTAAAATTAAAAAATATGTATTGATATTATTGAAGTTACAGCATAAAAAAAAAGAAATTATGTTTCAAATCGATTACGGTGAAAATCTATTATAAATCGTTATAATCAATGAAGTTAAGAGGATTTTAAATTTCAACATTGGGACACTAGTGGGTTCATCTCCCAATTATTGATGGCTGTAAAACCAATGTCCCATGTGCCGATGCTTTTCTCGGCGGAATAAAAGGAAGTAATTAGGACATTAATTATACCGTTGTCAATAGTTGGCAAAATAATATAAGAGACATATAATTACGCTGTCATCCGCACTCCTTTTTGTCATCCGCACTCCTTTTTGTCATTCCCGCGGAAGCGGGAATCTAGAAATATGAAAAAGTTTTACGTTTATATCCTTTGCAGTAAACGAAATGGCACTTTATATACAGGTGTTACTTCTG
>Ga0209986_10001499_pt1 | contig 22321 bp, 23 predicted proteins | sample BlataG_FD_183168 | JGI IMG/M metagenome (GOLD analysis project Ga0209986, IMG submission 183168) | Deep subsurface microbial communities from Black Sea to uncover new lineages of life (NeLLi) - Black_00105 metaG (SPAdes) (version 2) | ecosystem: Environmental > Aquatic > Marine > Oceanic >... | reverse complement strand
ACAGGCCGAAACAATTCGGACAAGGATGGTCAAACGGGTTGAAGCGTTCATTTATAACATGCTTGTAAACGTTTTTAATGCCCAAGATTCAGCTCCTCTTGCCATCGAGGCCATCCTTGAGGCCGGAACCTATGACCCGGGACCCAAGGCCGCCAGAATCGAGGATCCTGCTGAATGGACGCCGGAAAAAATTATCCAGCGGGCAGCGGCCATGGAATCCGAAAAAGGACCGAAGGGGGATTTCGACGATTAGGGTTCGCGAAGAAATAAATTTACATTTTCAGGAGTTGAGGCGCCCGCATGGCAAGGCGCGAGGAGGGCGAATAGCTGGCTATTTAACCGACGAGCAACGCAGCCAGGCGGGATGGATCGGCGTATTAAAATGTGAAGTTATTTTTGAGCAAGCCCTTAGCCCGAATTTCTCATAATGATGCGGAAAAAAACGTTTTGTCATTATTGCGGCACACGGCTCACAGAAAAGATTTGCGAAGGCAGTCTCCGACTTTTCTGTGAGCACTGTGATGGACCTATTTATGAAAACCCCATACCTGCCACCTGTCTTGTTGTAGTGGACAACAGGAACAGGGTTCTTCTCGTAAAACGAAGTGTAGAGCCTAAAAAAGGATTCTGGTGTCTTCCGGGTGGGTTCATAGAGCTTGGTGAATCCCCTGAAAAAGCGGCGTTAAGAGAACTTAAAGAAGAAACAGGGCTTTCGGGCCGGATTGAGATGCTCCTGGGTGTGTCCTCAAATCCAAGTGCCCTGTACCACACGGTCCTCATGGTCGGCTATCTTATTAGACAGCATAACGGCACTCTTATCGCCGGCGATGATGCGGATGATGCGGTCTATTTTCATTATGCCGAACTACCGGAAATAGCCTTTGAAAGCCACGCAAGATTCATCAGAATGTATTACGCCTCTTATTCGGCTTGATTTCTTCTACCCCAAATTTGCCTTGGCTTCCTCCCACAATTCGTCCATCTCCTGCTGGGATACCGATTCTATGTTTCTTCGACTCTCTATGATCAGCTTTTCCGTATACTTAAAGCGATTTTCAAATTTTTTTGTCGAATTTCTTAATGCTGTTTCAGGGTGAATGTGTGCAAACCGGGCAACATTTACGAGTGTGAAGAGAACGTCTCCAAATTCTAAGGCCAAAAGATCTTGATCTTTGGAAGCTCGACTCTCCCTTTTCAACACCGCTTTCAGTTCAGACCATTCTTCTTCGACTTTCTGCATAACACCGGAAATATCATTCCAATCAAATCCTGTTTTGGCCGCACGTTCGGAAATTCTGTAAGCACGCATCAGGGCCGGAAGCCCTGCCGGAACTGAATCTAAAATCGAGGCCTTTTTAGCAAGGCTTTTTTCTTCCATTTTTATCTGGTGCCACCGCGCCCCCACATCTTCAACAGTGTCAACGCTCTCGTTACCAAAAACATGGGGATGACGACGAGTCATCTTCTCAACATTTAAATCAACGACATCCTTGATATTAAAATGACCCATTTCCCGGAACAGGCCCGCTAGAAAAAGGATATGAAACAATACATCACCAAGCTCTTCACATACGCCGTCAGGGTCTCCGGATTCAATGGCATCAACAAGTTCGTATACCTCTTCTATCAGATAAACCGCTATGGTCTTAGGTGTCTGCTTTCTGTCCCAGGGGCATCCATTTTCACCCCTTAATCTTTCAATCAATTCGATTATGGAATTTATTTCCATGTCGCCTCGTTCCCGCTGAATAAATTCTATTTATTTTTTCTCCAAGCTTTTTTTATTGTCGCTATCTTAGTTGAAAAAGCATGTTTCATATCTTTGGAGATAACTTTGGCCATCTTCTCGGAGACCAGTGTCACATAAGGAGAAAGCAGGGAATCTTTGATGACAGGTGTACCCTTGGGGAGAAAAGCGGTCAATGTAATTAACAGAACTGAAACAATCAGTATGCCTTTCATGGCACCGAACATAGCACCGCTAACACGATCAAGCCAACCCAAAAATACTATTTTAAGCAGGTAATTTATGATGATACCCAGAATGCTGATAATAATGAAAACGCCGCAAAAAATGATCAAAAAGCTCAATATGTTAAGGTATCCGGCGTTGGCAATCCACTTTGATAAGGGCTTTGCAAGAACCGGGTAATAAGTGTAAGCCGAATAGAATCCGCCGAATACACCAATTATAGAAGATAATTCCTTGACAAGACCTCTGAAAATACCTCTTATCAGGCAATAGCCCAAAACAATTATAACGATTATATCAAAAAAATTCATAGCACACCTTTATATCGGAATATAACAATTTATTTTGGAAACCAACAAAATATAAATAAAATCAGAAAGATAAAATTTATTGCCATTAATAACGCAAATTAACAAAGCAGGTATTTCGAGTCAAGATATTTTTCTTTTTCTCTTGTATCTTAAATTGGTGTTTGCAATAGTTAAAAAAACTATGATATGTGGAAATTTTAAAACATGCCCCAAATAGGGCATGGGTTCAATCTTAAGATATGGACGAAGTCACTGAAAATAATCAGACCAGATTGACCTTTTTAGATATAGATCTGGCCAGGCAGCTTTTCGGCGAGCATAACAGCAACCTTAAAAGAATAGCAGACACAATAGACGCCTCTATCCATGCCAGGGGCAATACTATATTTATTCAGGGGGATACTGTTGCAAGAAGCCTTGCCAAAAATATACTCAAACAGCTTTACGGCCTGTTAAAAGATAAATATCCGGTTTATCCAAACGATGTTGATTATGCAATCAGGATTCTGAGCGGAGATGACCGTATTAAACTCAAAGATATTTTTCTGGATACGGTCTATATTACCTCGAAAAAGCGTAATGTAATTCCCAAAAGCCTCACCCAAAAAGAATACATAGATGCCATCCGCACCTCTGATATGGTCTTCGGTATCGGCCCTGCCGGCACAGGCAAAACGTATCTTGCCATGGCCATGGCGGTCGCAGCACTTTCAAAAGGGATGGTTAACCGTATAATCCTCACCCGGCCTGCGGTGGAAGCCGGGGAAGCGCTCGGATTTCTGCCCGGAGATCTTGCGGAAAAGGTGGATCCGTATTTAAGACCTCTTTATGACGCGCTTCACGATATGATGCAATTTGAAAAAGTGTCGAATTTAATAGAACAGGGGGTTATAGAAGTGGCGCCTCTTGCGTTTATGCGAGGCAGAACCCTAAACGATTCCTTCGTTATTTTAGATGAAGCCCAAAATACAACTTCTGAACAGATGAAGATGTTCCTAACCCGGATAGGATTTAGTTCCAAAGCGGTTATCACAGGAGACATAACCCAGATCGACCTTCCTGTCGAGAGACCTTCAGGGCTTATTGAAGCAAAAAATATACTTCAGGGAATAGACGGGATAAACTTCATCTTTTTTTCAAAAAAAGATGTGGTAAGACACGGCTTGGTCCAGAAAATTATCAAAGCATATGAAGACCTGGATGCCAGCAAAAAAAATAATCACAAGTTGCAATGAAAATTGAAAAAAACAAAATATCCTTAAAAAAGTTTTTTGGGACCAGCGACCACGTCCGATGGAGTATCCTCGTCGGTGTCACAATAATTTTTACCATTCTCCTTTATCCTAATCTGGTTGTCAAAAAACATTCTTACAATTTAGGTGATGTTGCCGAGAGGAATATCAAGGCCACAAAAGATTTTTTAATAGAAGACAAAGACGCCACAGAAGCCAACCGTAGGGAGGCTGTGGGAAACCTTTTAACCGTTTATGACCATGATGTAACCCTATCCCAAACAATCAACCAGAATGTAAAAAAGGCCTTTAATGATATTCGGACGGTTTTTAAAGCTGAAAAAAATCAAAATAAGCTTGCACTAAAATCATCAGAAACCGCTTCAAACGGAACAATTAAGAGAGCAACGTCCGTCCATGATCTTATATGGCAACAAAAAGCCGACTTTGAAGAAAAAATCGGTATTTCTGTGAGTGACGGTGCTTATAAAATTCTAGAAAAAGAAACGTTTCTCCCAAATATTGCAAATCTTATTTGCAGCATTTCAAAAGAAATATTGGATAACGGTGTGGTTACAAACAAAGAGCTTCTCTTAAAAGAAACCGATAAAGGTATAATTTTAAGGAATATCAACACAAAAAAAGAACTGGTTGTTGATAACTTAAAACACTTTTACGGTCTTGGCCAGGCCAAAGCCATGGTAAAAATCATAGGTCAACCCCTTCTCGAAAACATTGATTATACCCTGCGAAATATGATTGTCGATTTCGCACAAAGACTTGTCCAGCCCAACATCACTTTAAACAGAAGTGAAACCGAGGAACGGAAAAAAAGAGCCGGGGCAGAAATCAAACCGGTATTTCACAAGATAAAAGCCGGGGAAATGCTTTTGCGCGAAGGAGAAAGAGTCACAAAAGTCCAGCTTTTAAAACTCAAGGCCTACCAAGAAGGGATAAAAAATGAACAGATTTTATCAAGTTCCATTGGATCCGCATTGATAATCCTATGCATCCTGATGACCACCTATATTCTTTATATACATCGTCAAAGCCGAACTGATCTTACCAATAACAAAAATCTACTCTTTATCGCCAGCGTTTTAGTAACATTTTTTTTCATTGCCAGGATATCAGCAACTTTGGCTGAATCTGTAGCCCATTATACATCTTTCCCCATATCGGCATCATCAATTTCTTATGGTATTCCCCTTGCTTCAGGCGCCATGACCATCTGCCTGTTTTTGGGCCTTGAACTGGCTATCCCCATGGCCATGTTAACTGCAATCGGCACAGCCGTCATTTTTAAAAATAGATTTGATATTTTTCTCTATTTTCTGATCAACAGTTCAATGGCTGCATTCTGGATGCAGAGCTGCCGGGAACGCAAAGTATTCATAAAGGCCGGTTTAAAGCTCGGAGTAATGAATGTTATACTTATAACGATTATAGACACTTATTTAGGAGGTTCCTCCAATCGCAAACTTCTGTGGGACTGGGCCTTTGCATTTACGGGAGGTGTGGGAGCAGGAATTGTCACCGCCGGCATCACACCGCTGATAGAAATAGCCTTTGGCTATACAACCGATATCAAACTTCTTGAACTTGCAAACCTTGATCAGCCTATCCTCAGGAGACTTATGATAGAAGCTCCGGGAACATATCATCATTCCGTGGTTGTCGGCACCATGGTCGAAGCCGCGGCTTCCGAAATCGGTGCGAATTCTCTGCTTGCCAAAGTTTGTGGTTATTATCACGATATCGGCAAGATAAAAAAACCACTCTATTTTATCGAAAACCAGACCAACGGCATTAATAGACATGACAAGCTTGCCCCATCCATGTCAAGCCTTATCCTGATCGCTCACATTAAAGACGGCGTTGAGATCGCCAGAAAAAATAAACTCGGCCAGGTCATCATCGACACAATCAGGCAATCCCACGGAACGAGCCTTATTAGCTTTTTTTATGAAAAAGCAAAGCAGTTAAAAGGTGAAGACGCAGTAAATATCGACAACTTCAGATATCCAGGCCCAAAGCCTCAGACCCGGGAAGCCGGTCTTGTCATGCTGGCGGACATGGTTGAAGCAGCATCAAGAACACTTGCCAATCCCACACCATCCAAAATCCAGGGGCTTGTACAAAACCTGATAAACAAGGCATTTTCGGACGGTCAGTTAGACGATTGTGAGTTGACATTGAAGGATCTGCATAAGATTGCAAAAAGCTTTTATAACATATTATCAGGAATGTACCACCACCGCATTGAATATCCCGAAAAACCTCTCCTTGCCAACGGAAAGGAAAAGAATGGAAGTCCTGTTAGACAACAGACAAAACAAATACAAGATATCTCTGAAAAAATTACGACAAAAGGCCATGGCCATCTTAAACGCCTTGGCCTGTCCTGATGCAGAGCTTTCCATCCTTATCGTTGATGATCCCGAAATAGGAGAGCTTAATAAAAAATATTTCGATCGACACGGCCCTACCAATGTTATTGCATTTCCCATGCGCACAGGCCAATTTAATAACATCGCCCCTCAGCTTCTCGGCGACGTGGTTATTTCCATTGAAACCGCCGCGAGAGAAGGAGAAATTGCAGGCATAAGCATGGAAGAACGTTTTACCCAGCTTTTAGTGCACGGCATCCTTCACCTGCTGGGTTATGATCATGAAAAAAATAAAACACAAGCAGATAAGATGAAAAAAAAGAGTAATGAAATTCTTAAACTGATTAAAACCTAAATGGAGGATATTAGATGGCCGGATTAGCTGTAAATGTTGACCATGTCGCCACCTTGAGAAACGCAAGGGAAGATGTCAGTTATCCTGATCCCGTTGCGGCAGCAGTCATGGTGGAATTGGCAGGGGCAGACGGCATTGTGGTTCACCTGAGGGAAGATAGACGTCACATCCATGACCGTGACCTCAGAATATTACGAAAGGTTGTTCAGACCAAACTTATCCTGGAAATGGCTTCAACAGACGAAATGGTTGGAATTGCTCTTGAAGTTAAGCCCGATCTCGTAACCCTGGTACCGGAAAGGCGTGAAGAGCTTACTACCGAAGGGGGACTGGATCTAATTGTTCATAAAAACGCAATTGCTGAAACCGTAGGCGCCTTGCAAAGTAGTGGTATCCCCGTAAGTCTCTTCATTGATCCGGATCCGGATCAGATAAAGCTGGCCCACCAGATAGATACGACCATGATTGAAATCCATACCGGAACATTCTGCGAAGCAAAAACACATAACAAAAGAAACCAGGCATTCTCAAATATTGTGGACGCCGCCAAACTCGCCCATAAACTAAGAATGGGTGTCAATGCCGGCCATGGATTGTGTTACAACACCATAAAGTTTTTTAAAGGTATTCGTGAAATAGACGAATTCAGCATCGGACACAGCATCGTCTCGAGAGCGGTGCTTGTCGGGATGGAAAGGGCCGTAAAAGAAATGTTGGCACTTATCAAAGACCTGTAGTTTTCAACCACATCCGGATAGTATAGAAATTTCTTTTTTTTGGGGCGGGCGGGATGAGATATAAATCTCATGTATAATTGTGCGTAAAAAAGGAACAGTGGCCGATCTTTGTAACTATAAGATAACGACTCACTCGGTTAAAGAAACAAAAAAGCTGGGGGAAAAGATAGGCGCGTGCCTGCAGACCGAAATTGTTCTTGCCTTGATCGGCGACCTCGGAAGTGGAAAAACTTCTTTTGTGCAGGGACTGGCCAGAGGTCTTGAAGTGCCGAATGATTATTACATAACCAGCCCTTCTTACACCATGATAAATGAATACCCGGGCAGACACCCCCTTTTTCATGTTGACCTCTACCGCCTTGAAGATCCCGTCGATTTTGAAGATATCGGTCTCTACGATATACTTGGCGACAACTATGTTGTGGCAATCGAATGGGCAGGCAAAATCCGGCAGGAACTTTTACCTGACCATGTGGTAATAAAATTTGAAATATCAGGTGACCAATCTCGAGAAATTTACATGGCTGCACACGGAGTCAACGCGGTTGCTCTGTTAAAAGAAATTAAAAGCGCCCCCTGCGCCTTTAAAAATAACCATTCCCCTGGTATCACCGGACAAAAAACTGATATGGACACATAAAGCCAAGCTTCTTCGAATGATGGTCTTTGGACTTTGAATGGTTTCGTCAACACTACAGTTCGTGATATTCACCTCACGGGATAAAATGATGCGGTTGTCATGGCGGAAGTGGATCATGTCAATTCGGGCGGTTTCATTGATTTCCGCTCGAAGCCGAATGAATCTTAAGGTGGCTTCTTGATTATTGATAATAACAGGAGTCGGAATTGCAAAGTGGAACCAGTTGGTGGTGTTCTCCTTTTGATAAACCAGAGTTCCCCAGCCCGAGCGGCGGGGTTCTGCAACATCATCTTCTGTTCTCCCCACAATTCTGCCAGGATATTCGATCTGAACGTTAACACCGTGTGTCCAGAACTCATATTGCGCCATAACAGGTCCTCCTTATATCTTACTTGAAGCCTAACGGAGTTTGATAGACGGAAAAATTATTCGATTTTCTTATGTTGAAACAATAAAAGTTCCTTATTAAACCAAAAATAATAGAGGAAGGCAACTTGTGTGTCAACAATCTATATTTATAAAATATATGGATTAGAGTTGTATATCCCTTGTTTTAAGCTAAATTGCCATTTGTTTAACCTGTTGCCTTTATTTCTTTACTGAAGAATAATTTTAAGCTATATATATTTTTTAGTACGATTTCATTCACCAAAAAACTTTTAATCAGATTATTATCTGATTCACCGATTATCATTAAACATAGAGGCTTACAAAGTGAGTCTAATTATACAAAAATTTGGCGGCACATCGGTCGCTGATCTTGAACGGATCCGCAATGTCGCAAAACGAGTTGCAAAAACCTATGACCGGGGTAACGACGTGGTTGTCATTCTGTCGGCCATGGCCGGAGTCACGGACGACCTGATCGATCTGGCAAGCCAGATCAGTGAATCACCAAGCAAACGTGAACTCGACGTTCTTCTGTCCACCGGCGAGCAGACAACGGCAGCTCTTCTGGCAATAACCTTAAAAAACATGAACTACCCTGCCCTGTCAATGCTGGGACACCAGGCCAAGGTGGTTACAGACTGCACCTTTGGTGATGCTCGAATCATCGAAATCGGTACCGAGTATATTAAAGACCTTCTCGAAAAACGGAATATCGTCGTAGTGGCCGGATTTCAGGGATGTGATATCAAAGGGAACATTACAACCCTTGGACGGGGAGGGTCAGACACAACTGCCGTGGCCATCGCCTCGGCTTTGAAGGCGGATCTCTGCGAAATCTATACCGATGTAGATGGTATCTACTCCGCCGATCCTAATATCTGCGAGAAAGCAAGAAAGATTGATAAAATTTCCTATGATGAAATGCTGAACATGGCCAGTCTTGGCACCAAAGTCCTGCAGATCCGGTCCGTGGGATTTGCTAAAAAATATAATGTCCCGGTTCATGTAAGATCATCTTTCAGTGAGGAGGAAGGAACCATGGTTGTTAGTGAAGACGCCGGCATGGAAAGTCTTATTGTATCCGCAGTTACGCACGATAAAGATCAAGCCCGCATCACCCTTAAAAAGGTTCAGGACCAACCCGGAGTAGCGGCCAAAATTTTTTCACCCATTGCCGAAGCGGGTATTGTTGTCGATATGATTATTCAAAACACACGAGCCCAAGGTCAAACGGATCTCACATTTACGGTCCCCAGAAAAGATTTTCAAGCGGCCATGGAAATCGAACGGAAGGTGGCGGAAGAAATAGGAGCAGTTGACGTTCTGGGCGATAAAAATATTGCGAAGGTATCTGTTATCGGCGTTGGGATGAAAAACCATTCCGGAGTCGCATCAATAATGTTTAACACTCTGGCCAGGGAAAACATCAATATAATAATGATCAGCACTTCGGAAATCAGAATTTCCTGTGTCATCGAAGAAAAGTATACCGAACTTGCTGTTCGGGTTCTTCACACCGCATTTGGGTTGGACGACGAAGATTAATCCAGATCAGCCTGGATTTCTTATGAAAAAATTTGATATTGACCAAATGGTTTTCACTATTGTATTGGCAGCGGTAATTCTTGGCGTCATAATCTACAGAGTTCTTTATCCTTATTGACAAAGATTGCTTCTGCCAATCAACAATGCCGCCATGAAAAAAATACTCCTTCCTTTTTTTATTCTCACCGTCTTGCCGGCACTGCTCATGGCCCAGGTACTGGCAGATTCTCCTAAATACCAGAAGGCCAGGGAGAAAATGGTCTTATTACAAATCCGTTTACGGGGCGTATCAGATAAAAGAGTCCAGAACGCCATGAACCAAGTCCCCCGGCACAGCTTTGTACCTGAAGAACTCGTTTCCCAGGCTTACGCGGATCACCCCCTTCCCATCGGCCAGGGACAGACCATTTCCCAGCCATATATAGTGGCTCTGATGACCGAGAAACTGAAACTTAAAGGAGACGAACGTATTCTCGAAATCGGGACCGGTTCAGGCTACCAGGCTGCAATTCTTGCCAAGATCGCCAAAGAAGTCTACACCATAGAAATCAAAGAAAAACTATACAAAAAGGCAAGTAACCTACTCCGATCAATCGGTTTTTCAAAAATAAAAACCCTCCACGGCGACGGCTACTTCGGCTGGCCTGAAGCAGCTCCCTTTGACTGTATTATGATCACTGCGTCCATCGACCATATCCCTCCGCCACTTTTAAAGCAACTCAAAAACGGCGGGCGACTCATTCTCCCCCTCGGAAATCCCTTCAGCTATCAGTATCTAAGCCTGGTCACAAAACATGACGACCAATACACGGTCAAACAAATCACCGGCGTTCTTTTCGTCCCGATGACAGGCCATGCCCTTGACCAAAATCGGACGGTTACAGACGATATTCCATGATACTTACTGCGGTTTTCTTATTATCACTTTCGTCTCTGGCCTTCGAAGTACTCCTTACCCGGGTCTTTTCCATCAGTCAGTGGAATCATCTGTCCTTCATGGTCATCAGCATCGCACTCTTTGGATTCGCCGCCGCCGGTACGTTTCTAAACATTATCGATACGCACAAAAAAGACTGGGAACAAAGGCTTTCCGCCAGCGGTCCGGTCAAGATTTTCATCATTCTCTATACCGTAACCGCCATTGGTTCTTTTATACTTTTGAATCGAATTCCACTGGACTACTTCAGACTGCCCCTGGAACCTGTCCAGATATTCTATCTTTTGACGGCCTATCTTCTTCTGGCCTTACCGTTCTTCTTTGCCGGTCTTGTCATCTCCCTTGCTTATGCGTTTATCCCTGAAAAAACCGGCTTTGTTTACTTCGCAAGCATGGCAGGTTCGGCATGCGGAGCAATCATCCCGGTTCCTTTTCTTCCCTTGCTCGGCGAAGGGAGGTTTATCATTCTTGCAGCCCTCATTCCCCTAATAATTCTTCCTTTTGAAAGGCCACCGGCGAACAAAATACATACGAAAACAAAAACCATCTCCCGTGGAAAACGATTCGCCCTTCAGGCCTCCGGTCTTTTTATCGTGATCATCGCAGGGCTGCTCGTCTCAATGGGAGACGGCATAGGGATCAAAGTAAACCCCTCGCCATATAAAGACCTCAGCCGGGTCCTCAAGTTCCCCGATACACGAATCTTTGAAACCGTCACCGGTCTGAGGGGCAGATTCGACAGTGTTCAAAGCCCTTATATCCGCTTTGCACCCGGATTAAGCCTTAAATTTAAAGACATACTGCCCAAGCAATGGGCAATTTACAGAGACGGAGACACCCCTTTTTTTGGTTACAAACTGCAACTTCAAAAAGATGAATGGTTCTCCAGATTTACCCTCCCTTACGCCGGATACATGCTGGCCCCGAATCCTGAACATATTCTCTTGATCCAGGACGGCGGCGGATCGGGTATTCCCTGTGCCATGGCATGCGGAGCCCTTAACATTACCATCGTTGAACAAAAACCCCAAATCGCCCATATGGTCCGGAAAAACTACAATATTCCTGTTGTTAACCAAAATCCAAGAGCGTTTATGGCCCAATCTGATAACCATTATGATATCATACATATTGAAAACTGGGGGAGTTCGATTCCCGGTTCAGACGCTCTGACCCAGGGATATCTATTTACCACGGCATCATTCTCAGGGTATCTCAATCACCTCACGGAAAACGGCATCCTTATTATGGCACGCAAACTTTTGCTCCCTCCGGCAGACTCCATCCGCCTCTGGGCCGGAGCATACGAAAGTCTAAGATCCCTTGAATTCGAAAACCCCGAACAGCACATAGCCGTTCTCCGTAACTGGAGCACTTTCACCCTCATCGTCTCTGTGAAGCCCTTTAATGATACGGTCGTATTAAAAGACTTCGCGCGAAACATGAACTTTGATCTTGTCTACCTCCCGGGTATTACAAAGGAAATGGTGAACCGCTTCAATATGTTCGATGCGCCGTATCACTTTTTTGAAATTAACCGTCTCGCAGAAGCCTACCGATCCGGAACAGAGAAAGCGTACTTTGAAACTTACCCCCTCGACGTAGCCCCTCAGTCAGACAGTCGTCCTTTTCCCGGCAGGTTCCTCAAATGGTCCAAATTGAAAACGCTTTATAAAATGACGGGAAGCAGATTTTATTCCCTGTTTATGTCGGGCGAGATTGTTGTTTCCGTCGTCTTTCTCGAAGCACTGGTAATCGCAATTTTGCTTTTAATGCTCCCTGTTTTCACCATCAAAAAACAAGACAAAAAACCGAATATCTCCCACCTTATCTACTTTTTGGCAGTGGGCGCCGGTTTCATGTTTGTAGAGCTCTTTTTCATCAAAAAATACATCTTTATTTTCGGCGATCCGGTTATCAGCTTCACCGTCGTGCTCACGGGAATCCTAATTTTCTCAGGATTTGGGGGGTATTGCTCCCAGCGAATAGGTCCCGGAGGCCTCCGAAATGTCCTGATAGCTTTAATCGCTGTCCTTATCCTGGTATTCTTGGGTCTTGATCCGATGATCCATGGAATACTTGGATTTTCCAAAATTTTACAGTATGCCTTAGCAATCCTGCTCCTAATCCTACCTTGTTTTCTGGTAGGCCTGCCCTTTCCGCTGGGTATGCGATACCTGTTGAATCGTCCTGCCCAGCGGGCATATGCCTGGACAGCCAACGGATGTGCTTCGGTCCTGACATCAATCCTATCCGCCCAAATTGCGCTCAGTCTGGGAATTCCCATAATTATACTTTGTGCAGCCGCGGCTTACCTTCTGGCATTTCTCATAAGCAACACCAAAATAATTGGACAAAAATAGAAATCGCTGATAGAAAGAGCCGAGATTATAGATCAAATTAAAGAGTGTCGATAATGAGAATTCTTCTGATAATTTTAGGCTTGATTTATGTATTAAGTCCCTATGACCTTCTTCCCGAAATTTTTTTAGGATGGCGGGGTTTGCTCGATGACCTGATTCTTCTGTACTTTGGGTGGCGATTTTTGCAAAATCTTCGCCAGAAACAATCCGGCGCCCAGAGCTTTTACCAACAACGCCGCCAATATTTCGAACAGAATAAAGAATCCCCTGGAACGGACTTCGGATTCAAAAAAGCCAATACGCATAAGGATCCATACACGGTATTGAATATCCCCAGAAATGCCTCACGGGAAGAAATTAAAAAAGCCTATAAGCAACTTGCCAATAAATACCATCCGGACAAAGTGCTTCATTTGGGAGATGAGTTCAAAAAACTGGCGGAAGAACGCTTTAAAGAAATCCAGGAGGCATATCGGGAATTGTCGTCTAAATAACTGACCTTCTTGCGTACAGCTAAACAAGATAATAACCTTAATTTTTTAAAAAAATCCACATCACAACTCCTGAAGACCACTTTCAAGATATCAGATATAGTCGGCGTTGCCAATTCAACAATTCTTTTCCGAGGCTGAAAAAGTTACCACTTGTATTCTTAAAATTGATTTTTTTTAAAAAGGTATTATCATTTTGAACATACATACAAAACGGTAAAAAAAAGGGGAATAGCTTCATGAGTCAAAATACATTCAAGGCAATGGTCGTCACAGAAGGAGAGAATAATCAGTTTATCAGGGAAATTAAGGACAGAAATCTCGATAGCCTTCCACAAGGAGATGTGCTCGTCAAAGTCCAGTACTCTTCCTTAAATTACAAAGACGTTCTTTCTGCCACAGGCAATAGAGGTGTCACAAAGAAATATCCGCACACTCCCGGAATTGACGCTGCAGGAACCGTGGTTAAAAGTCTCAGCAAGGATTTTAAATCCGGAGATGAAGTGATCGTGACCAGCTATGACCTCGGAATGAATACATCCGGCGGTTTCGGGCAATATATACGCGTCCCGGTGGAATGGGTAGTCAAGATGCCCGAGAATCTCTCCCCTCGAGAAAGCATGATATTCGGTACAGCGGGTTTCACAGCAGCTCTCTCGGTTTTCAGGCTGGTTGATTACGGCATCACCTCGGATATGGGACGCGTACTGGTCTCCGGTGCAACCGGAGGAGTCGGAAGTATTGCCGTCTCCATACTTGTCAAGGCCGGCTATGAGGTTGCAGCAGTAAACGGGGTCGTGGATGAAAAAGATTTTCTGTTGGAAATTGGGGCCAAAGAGGTCATCAGTATTGAAGAAGCTACCGATTCCAGCGACAGCCCGCTCCTTAAAGGGCTTTGGGCCGGCGGCATTGATGCGGTTGGGGGTGAAATATTGGCGACCACCATCAAATCAACGCAACACGGCGGTGCTGTGACCTGTTGCGGGAATGTGGGGTCCCATGATCTGCCTCTAAATGTCTATCCCTTTATCTTGCGCGGGGTTACCCTGATGGGAATCGATTCACAGAACTGTCCGATGCCCACCCGCCTGAAAGTCTGGAATAAAATTGCCAGTGACTGGAAACTGGAACGTCTTGAACTATTGACCACTGAAATACCTCTGGAAAGACTGAACGAACGAATCGATCTCATCCTTCAACGAAAGCACAAAGGGAGAACCATTGTAAGACTGCCGGATTGATCAATTTAATAACTGGGCAGCCTGGTTGGGATCTTCACTTCAGGTCATGACAACGAACTTTTGAGCTCTCTTTCCCTCCGGCTGGTCCGTTGAGATTTTTTGGCATGAAATTATTCAAGTTAAGTTGATATTATGGAAATATATTTTTTAAGCCGGCACTCCTGATTAAAGCAACAGGCTTTACAGTCCCTTAAAGGGGTTTGGCAGCCAGCATAACGTGCATAAGAACCGGCTAACCGAGCTTCATCGGATAAATAAGTTTCTTTAAGGCTATTTTCAATATCGGCGACCCTGCCTGATATGCCGGTATATCCGGACCAGTGGGCATTTTTCAGCCCGGATTGCTGGGCGATATCGATAGATCTTTCCATAAGCTGCCGGTCGGCACCCGGATGATTTTCCAAAATAAAATTCGGTCTGAAAGCAAGAAAATTTACAGGCAAAGAGGAATCGATGGAGGCAATAAATTCCGTTAAGGGTTTTATCTCGGTTTCGTTTATCTTGGGAATCACCACGATTCTATACTCCCACAGTCTGTCTTTGGCATATTTTCCGATATATTCCGCATTCCTTAAAACCGGCGTTGAAGAGGCCCCGGTTAATGCAAGGTGAATTTCGTTATGATAGGCCTTTAAATCGTAAGTAATAGATGTGGTAAAATTTAAAACCCTTATTAAACTTTCCTCCGTCAAATATCCATTGGTATCGTAATTTACTTTGGTCATAGGCTCTATCTTCCTTGCTTCTTCAACAATCTTTTCTATGTAGGGTAAGTGGATGGTCGGCTCTCCGCCTGAAAAGAAAATTCGATCCGCCCCCATTCGACTGCCGGAAATTGAATTCAGTTGCTCGACGCATTCCTCAGCCAGCTCAGCCGGATCTATAAATCCTCTTTGTACGAATCCATTGTCCGGGTATTGGGAAATCGACCAGTTTTGGCAATTCAGGCATTTGAAATTGCAGCCGGCCATAAATACCGTATAACTTTCCGGCGGTGCGGGATGCAGAGTGGCGGAAGCCACGGTAGGCCGGGTCACCTTGCAAACACCCGTTTCTCCTTTTATCCGATTTACCCGGCACCGGTGTTCACAAAGTTCACATTTCTCAAGGTCCTTTAAAAAACTATGTTCAGTCATCTTATTAATATTATGTCAATTTTTCTTTTTGAGAAATCGCAGGAACGGGTTGATCCAAAAATATGGATCTTTATGAGTAGGGTAATCCCGGAAAATTCTGTGGAAGAGCGTGACGAACATCATTAGCTCATGACTCACGATTTGCCAACCTGTATTTACCATAACGTTTGGGAAGTGGTCAAAAAGGCGGCAAATATTTATGGACTGAGGTGAGCACCACATCCGCCGGGAATGAAGTTTTCTCCCCAGGCTCTTTTGAATCGCAAAATAGCTTCCTCACCGGTGCAATGACTTGGCGCTACTTTTTGAACTCCCATTTCCTTTAACGTACGGATTATCCGGTCAATTTCGGAAGCGTTTTTATTAAACAGATGGAAGCCGCCCATGACAAGACATACGTCTTTGTGTACCAGTTGTCTTGCTTTTCGCACAATATTGAGTATGCCGGGATGTGCACAACCTGTAATAACAACCACACCCTTGGACGTATCCAGCACAAGGCTTTGTTCTTTAAGCCATGTCCCCATTTCACCCGTGCTATAGATGTTTTCGTATAATCTGTTTGGCCCGCTCACAGGTATGATTTTGGTGTATGGATTCTTGACTTTCTCGTGCAAGGTAGAAGAAAAAGATTGCGGAACGTATACTGCTACTTTCGGATTCTGGCAGAGGAAGTCCGTCACGCCTCCAATGTGGTCTCGGTGTTTATGCGATAGAAATACGGCCTCGACTTCCCGAGGGTCTATCCCCAGTTTTGCCATGTTTTTAAGAAGTATTCTTCCATCACCGCCGGTGTCAAAAAGAATTGCTCTGGCGGGACTCCGGACAACGCAGGAAAAACCCCAGTCCAGTTCCATTTCATCAGCAAAAGCGACATTGTTATAGACTACGCTTATGCGCATGCCATCATCCGAATTGGCTGTAGGTGTGAAGAAAACCATGATACCGGCCATCATGAGAAACCCTGCGCAGGTCCGCAAAAAAGAGAGAACCTGATTGGATCTTCTGTATGTCATCTTAGATTGCTTCTCCGACTTGAACCTTGCAATAACTGACTCGCCCACGGGCCTTACCCGCAAGACAGCCGAAGTTCTCCGCGTCCAGTTCACCCGGCTTATCCAAGTATTTTCTCAGGAATTTACTCTGGGTTTTGTAATAATCTACTGCGTGATCGTAATTTGATGATCTATGTCAATATATCTGATGCTAAGTGTAACAGTCAATAAAAACGGTTGTTCCCGGCAGGGCAAACGCATTTGAATCCCAATATAGGGAGAACGCTCCGCGACGGCGTGTTTCTCTTCAACTTAATGTTGACAAGCCAATTCTGAGTGGTATATACTACGGTATCTACTATAACAAAAGGAGGTTCGAGATGCAAACGGCTCGTATTTTCGCAAACGGCAGAAGCCAAGCGGTACGATTACCAAAAGAATTCAGGTTTTCCGGAACAGACGTCTACATCAAAAAAATAGGTAATATGGTCGTTCTTTTGCCTAAAGATGATCCATGGGCGCCTTTGATCAACAGCCTCAATCAATTCACAGATGATTTTATGCAAACCAGGGGCCAACCGGTTCAAGATAAAAGAGAATCTTTATGATTAAATATATGCTCGATACGAATATCTGTATTTACATTATCAAGCAGAAACCCCAAAACGTAATAGAACGTTTCAGGCAGGCCAAGGTTTCGGAAATAGGAGTTTCTTCAATAACCTTAAGTGAACTCGAATGCGGCGTGATGAAAAGTACAAACCCGGAACAAAACAAACTCGCATTGACTCAATTCATTGCGCCGATTGAAATACTGTCTTACGATGACGCCGCCGCCCAACATTATGGTAAAATTCGTGCCTATTTAGAACGCCAAGGGACACCTATTGGCTCTCTCGATATGCTTATCGCCGCACATGCGCTATCGCTAAACTCCGTTTTAATCACCAATAACGAATCGGAATTTAAAAGAGTCTCAAATCTCAGAATCGAAAACTGGACAAAATAGGTCTTCCCCTTTTTATACCTCCGTAACAGGGGTTGCCCATTAAATTTCCTGTGAGCTTCCATACAGCTCTTTTATTTTAGCCCTGTCCGGCGACCCATCTTCCAGACAAGGAAAATCAGTTATAAATTCAACATATTGAGGTTTCTTGTAACTGGCCATACGTTCACCCACCTCCACAAATATCCAACGCCTTAAAAAACTTTTAGTAGTGCAGTCCCCTAATTCACAGCAGCTTTTTCTTGAACCTTGCGCCTGGCTTTTGCATTTGCCAAAATTAATGCTGTATTGAATGGGAGGCGGAGGCTTCCCCCCGTAAGATTGTTTAACCGTACAGGTGAACGTTTCGAATAAACATAGCTTCATCTACCCGGTCAAAAACAGGTGGCGTTGATTGGCCTTTTTTGTACTTCAATATTCCTGCATCTCTCTGGATGAGTTCAATCCGGGAAAAAAGTCTTTTTTCCCACTCAATTTTAAAATTTTCAGGTCTTTCATTAGACAATTTTGCCAAATATTTCATCCGGTTATTCTTTCTTTGTTCTGCGGCTTTCCCCATATTCACCTCCCGTGAAAAGGTTTTAAAAAGTCAAAAACCAATCAACGGCCTAACGGGCCCTACCCCTCGGCTAATATTAAAGACGACGAAAATGAAAATTATTCAAAAGGTAATATGTGAAAATCCGTGTCAGGGTTTGTCAGATTCGTGACTGACTTCATTAGGACTGCTTGATGGGAAAATGATCCTGCATTTTCTTTGCCAGATCATTATATGACAAACTATATATGTCAAATTATTTCTGTCATATTTATTTATATTTTCCTCACCATATATATTTGACCCACAAAACTACCTCGATAAAATTATACCTGTAAAATTAAGGGGTTCCAAACCACATACATTCAAAAGTCCGTGATTTTTGCTTCGAACTGTGTAATTTGGGTTTTTAATAATCTTGACAGACCAGATCTGTTTGTCTGCCATCATTAGTAATTAGAGACGCAGAAGAGAAATATTTATTCAAAAAATATTTAGTGGGTCACGAGTTTTCGCAGATAAACGCAGAATGGGACGCTTTTGAAGACATCTTGCATTGTATATAAAGTTTCAGGCAATAGTAAAATTTTACTATTGATTTTTTAAGGTTCCTGTAATATTTTAATTATATGGAATTCAAAGAAAGATACTTATCGGGATGGAGCCTGGAAAAAGATACACTGGCACCAAAGATGATATTTATAGCCGGGCCGCGGCAATCAGGTAAAACTACGTTGCTGGAACATTTTTTGGCCAAACATGGCTGCTTGTCGCTGTATTTTAACTGGGATACACCAAAAGTCAAAGCATTATACCGCAGGGACCCTACATTTTTTGAATCAGATGCAAGGTTGTTATGCGGAGGGGATAAAGATGTCTGGGTTGCCCTCGATGAAATCCATAAAAGAACCAAATGGAAAGACATCCTTAAAGGATATTATGACCAGTTCCGCGATGACTTTCGTTTTGTAATATCAGGAAGCGCCAGGCTTGACCTTTTCAGAAGAACCGGTGATTCTCTGATAGGGAGGTATTTTCTTTTTCACCTCTATCCTTTCTCTGTTTCAGAATTCGGCTCAAAGAGATTTGAAAACCTTGACTTATGGCATGAGATAATCACCAACGAAAACTGGACAAACCTTTTTGACCGGATAGCTGATGAGAAGCCCCTGCCTTATGACCTGTGGCAACAAATGTACGAATTCGGCCCCTTTCCCGAACCACTGCTTAAAGGAGATAAAGCCTTTTCGAATATGTGGCACCAGGATTATCTTTCGTTATATCTCAGGGAGGAGATCAGGGATCTGACTAGGATTTCAGATATAGACGGTGTGGAGACCCTGGTCTCTCTTTTGCCCAAACGGGTGGGAAACATATTGTCTATAAACAGCCTGAAAGAAGATTTATATGTATCCCATGGCACAGTCAGCACCTGGCTTGATTCTTTGACCAAATTATATCTGATATTCTCTTTACAACCGTGGCAGAGAAAGATCCATAAAACCATCAAAAAAGAAAAAAAATATTATTTTTACGACTGGTCATATATAGCTGATGAAAATGAAGGAGCGCGTTTTGAAAATATGGTGGCCGTGGGACTCAACCGGTTATGTGGTCAGCTGAGAGAAAACGGGCTCGGCCCTTATAAGCTTTTCTTTGTAAGGGATCTTTCCAAACGGGAAGTAGACTTTTTAATCGCCAAAGGAGAAACTCCTGTGTTGCTGGTTGAAGCCAAAACTAGTAACCTGAAAATCTCCGGGTTTGCCCTCAACCTGGCAAAAAGACTGGGCGATATCCCAATCATTCAGTTGACTCATAAAAGCGGTGCCTTAAAAAATCTGAGCCGGAATGCATCTGTTATTTCTGCTGGTCATTTTTTCTCATGTTTGCCATGATAGATAGGTTGTCGTATTTTTCTGAAAAATTGATGCTTCAGGGTGATAATTTTGGCGTGATCGCCGGAGAAAAATATTTCAGGAAAGCTTTTGTGAAGAATTATTAAGAAATGGAATAAAAAATTTCAAAATGTCAATATGAACTAAACATGCATTAACCTTGAATATCAAAAAATTACAGATAGAGCTAAGACTTTTGATTCCAAATACATTGCCATTTGATATTTAATGCCTGCTTGCCGGAAGAAAAGCTCGAATTTGTTCCGAAATTATCCCCGTCGAGATGCTTCGCGCAATATATTGAAGATCGAAAAAGATGAATTCAACTTTATACAAAACAATAAATCGTTAATTATCAATGTTAAATTTTCTATTTGCCTCCATACAGCTCTTTTATTTTAGCTCTGTTCGGCGACCCATCTTCCAGACAAGGAAAATCAGTTATAAATTCCACATATTGAGGTTTCTTGTAGCTGGCCATACGTTCACCCACAAATTTTATAAGCTCTTGAGGTTCCATATTTTCACCAGATTTTAATCGGCAGACAGCCTTGATTCCTTCTTTCCACTTGGGATCAGGTACTCCAAAAACAACCACGCTTTCAATGGACGGATGCTGGAGAATCACTTTTTCAACCTCGGCAGGATAGACGTTTTCACCGCCCGGTTTGATAAGCTCCTTTTCGGCCTTACGGCCTGAAAACCATAAGAATCCATCTTCATCAAAACGGCCCAAATCTCCGGTATGATGCCGGCCTTCTCGGAACGTGTACGCTGTCTCTTCAGGAAGATTCCAGTATCCTTTAAAGATCATAGGCCCCTTCATGGTGATTTCACCAACCTGTCCGTTCGGAACCGGGCGATCATAATCATCGACGAGCCCTACTTTCCCAAGCGGGATCATCTTGCCGGCAGAACCGGGCCTGTCATTGTAACGCCCCATTGTTGCCAAACCGGTTGTCTCTGTTTGACCATAAATGCAGTAAAAGGTTCCGCCGGTTGCTTTTTGATATTTCTCGATGGTCTCGGGCGTATCCAGCCCCATCACGGCCCTGATGCTTTTGATATCTTTGCCTGTTTTTTCATTCGCTTCAAGGATGGAGGCGAGTATGGGCGAAAAATCGAACAATATGGAAACCTTTTTATCTGCAATGAGTTCCGCCGCCTTATCAGCATCAAATTTACTCATATTGACATTCAAGGCACCCGCTTGAAAGCTGTTTATGGCCATAAAAAGACCGCTCACATGAAACAGGGGCAAAAGATTTAAATGAACGTCTTTAGATGTCAGGTTAAAACAGTAATTTAAATGCAGACCGGCACATAAAAGATTGCCATGGCTCAACAAAGCGCCCCTGGGTCTTCCTGTCACAGCTGCTGTATGAATAATGACAAATCCATCATCATTGGAAACATCGGCTATTTTAAAATCACCCCGGTTATCCATCAAAGAATCAAAGTCGAAAAAATCGCTGCCACCGGGTTTGAGGTTATAATAATTTTTCACTGATGGAAGACTATCTTTCAAGCCCTCAATCAGTTCCTGAAACTCTGCATCAACAAAAAGAGATGCAGGCGTGCAATCATTCAGGTTAAAAATGATTTCGTCAGCCGAAAGACGCCAGTTAATCGGCAGGATAATGGCCCCTAATGCCGCCGCCGCTCCGTAAAGGAGAAAATATTCAAGGCTGTTTTTTCCTAACACTCCGATGCGATCGCCTTTTTTAATGCCGGATGTTTGCAAACCGCAGGCCAGGCGATCTGCCATCTCTTTAAACCGGTTAAATGCTACACTCCGGTTGTCGTCAGCTTCGAACCATGCTTCGGCATCATTGAAACATACCGCATTACGATTCATAAGATCATAAAAGGTAAAATCGTATAGTCCCATGTTCAGACCTCGATATTTCGTTAAAAAAGTCCAATCAATAAACATTTCGGAAATAAATTACGAGGTATGCATGCTACATAACCCTCTAATATATCACTTTTATACTGAATTAAAACAGGTTACGCGTTCTCAAAATCCACCGCCTAATTCGTGATCGAGCCATTTTTATGTCCCACAGCGTTTTTCTGAATAAAAATTCAGAACCGTCCAGGGTCATTTTTCTTTATATGTCATAAAACCTGATCAAAAAGCAGAT
>Ga0209986_10001498_pt1 | contig 22331 bp, 19 predicted proteins | sample BlataG_FD_183168 | JGI IMG/M metagenome (GOLD analysis project Ga0209986, IMG submission 183168) | Deep subsurface microbial communities from Black Sea to uncover new lineages of life (NeLLi) - Black_00105 metaG (SPAdes) (version 2) | ecosystem: Environmental > Aquatic > Marine > Oceanic >... | reverse complement strand
CCCTGACTTTACAAGGGGCAAATGGCAAGAAAAAAGGGAACTTGGGATTTTGAAAAACATCTAATTACATGATGTCAGGTGTTTCCACCTGACATTGAATACCGGAGTAATTAAAATTAGCAGGAGTTGCCCTCGTAGCCCGACTCCAGTTCGGGCTACGAGTAGTCTTATTTCTTCTTAAAAACCAGCAATTCTCCCCTCGGAAGAATGGTCACAAAACTTTCATCCACTTCTCTCCTGTCATTTAAAATTTTATCATAATCCAGTCCGAGATGCTTTGCCAGAAATTGGTAAACACCTTTTCTTTTGGAAAAACCGTAATCGTGTTTTTCATCAGCCAGGTGGAGATTTTCAACCTTATCCTCAGCTCCATATAGTTTATAAATGTTTTTAATATAGGGAAATTCCACTTCCGGCGTATTTTTTGTCCAGTCGTCACCGTCAGAAATGATCAACATGGGTTTGGGCGCTGCCAGCGCTGCAATCTCTACATTGTTTGTCTCATGTTTCCGGCTTTTATGAATCGGCATACCACTTTCACAAACACATCCCCCAAAGAAATGGGCAGAAACCTGTACAACGGGTATTGACACGGATACCCTGTTTTCGACAGCCGTCAGAAGAAAGGTTTGGGTAGCTCCACCCGAAGCCCCTGTTACGGCTACCCTATCCTTATCGACATAATCCAACGATAAAAGGTAATCCAGTACGCGAATACTACGAAAGGTTTGTATTTGCAGAGCCTTTGGGTGTAGATGTTCGTACTGAGTTGACTCACCATAACCTATCATGTCGTAAGTAATAACAACAGCTCCCATACGGGCAAAAGCGGCGCACCGTTTTTGCATATCAGTCCGAAAACGGCCGTAATCTTCCGGTTTCGACCAATGTCCATGAGGGCAAAGAATGACGGGAATTTTTCCTTTTATGTTTTCCGGTTTATAGATATTCCCGGTAACATAAAAACCAGGTTTGCTCTCAATAGCAATATTTTCAACGGTATAACCATCCATGATCTTTTTGCTGTGAACGATTGTTTTAAAAGGTGCATTCCTGTATTTCTTTAGGATCTTATTCAATTCCGACCCAAGGATAATTCCCTTTCTGATCCCTTCGGCCCGTTTTTCCCATTCCTCCAAATCAGAATAGGTAGAAGCAAACCGTTCCAATTGTTTTTTTGCCTCTTCTTCCGTCTGATAATACCCAACACATAGCTCAACCTTTTTCTTCTGTGCATATAAACTGACACAACCAAAAAGAATAAAAAGTACAGAAATGATGAGTATCCTGCTCTTTTTACATTTTTTAAAAAGTAAAATCTTCATTTAAAATACTATATCTCACTGGTTATTTTGATAAAATAAATATTTAAGCATTCATTTACAACAAATTTTTTCATTTTTATAGCAATCTTTATAATTTATTTCCTCAGCACCATGCAAAAATAAAATTAATCATTAGTATAACAATTTTTTAATTTTGTTTAAGGGATTACATTTACAAACATCGGCAATTAGTGTTTACTCAAAGAAAGGTATATAAATCAAATTAAATCATCAAATCATAGTATGAAAGTCTTTGTTACAGGTGTAAACGGTTTAATAGGAAGTAATCTTATAAGAGTCTTATTAGCAAGGGGATATGATGTGGTGGGAATGCTACGGCCTACAAGCAGTTTAATCTCCCTAAGAGGTCTTGATTTCAAGAAATACATTGGTGATATACTCAACCCTGAAGATGTACTAAGAGCAGCTCAGGATTGTCGGATTATCATCCATTTAGCTGCAAATACCATCCAGTGGCCAACAGCTTTAAAATATTATTCAGCTAATATTCAAGGAACCATTAATGTTATTAATGCTGCAAAAAAGGTGGGGGTAGAGAAATTTATTTATGTTAATACTGCAAATTCCTTTGGTTATGGGACGAAAGAAAACCCGGGTAATGAACAGTGCGAATTTAGACTTTTTAATTTTAAATCAGGTTATATTCAGAGTAAATACAAGGCACAACAAATTGTTTTAAAGGAAGTCAAATCAAACAAACTACCTGCAATTATTTTGAATCCTACATTCACGCTGGGGCCATACGACGCTAAACCCAGTTCAGGGAGAATTATATCATTAGTATATGGAAAAAAAATACTCGGATATCCTCCGGGAGGAAAAAACTTCGTTCATGTTCATGATGTGGCAATCGGAATATGTAATGCAATACAAATGGGTCGCATTGGAGAATGTTACCTTCTGGGCCATCAAAATCTTACTTATGAAGAGTTTTTTAAAAAATTAATCCGGATTACCGGTATGAAAGTAAAAATATTTAAAGTTCCCTCATCCCTTTATAAAATCGTTGGTTTATCAGGAACAATTTACGAAAAACTGTTTCGAAAAGAATTTCCATTAGCAAATTATACTCATTCACGATTGCTTTGTATTGGTAATTATTATACATCAGATAAAGCCATAAATGAACTTAATTTACCGCAAACACCGATAGAATATGCTATTAAAGATGCTTATAACTGGTTTAAATCCAATGGGTATCTGAATGCCAAATAAATATGTTAAACCCGATGTTCAGTTAAATTATTTTACGTTTAAATTAAATTCTCCTGCTTTTTGAGAAGGAGCCTGCCTACTACCAGCCAGGCAGGTACCACGCTTACTACAGGAGAAAATTGTGACCTATTGAACAACCATCTGGATGTGCGTTAATTGACAGTAAAAAGGCATTTTTTTTTAGCCATTTTAAATTTTAAATTTTAGGCATTTTAGGCATTTTAGGCATTTTAGGCATTTTAGGCATTTTAGGCATTTTAGGCATTTTAGGCATTTCTTTTCTTAGTCACTTTAGACACTTCTTCATTTAGGCATTTCTTTTTTTTGCATCAGCAGGTTTTTCAACCTGGCGAAACAAAACGAAGGATCTGAAGCTAAGCAATAAAATGATTGGAATTGCTGCCTTATTGAATTCCTGAGGGATTACTTTCCAGAAGATTATTATGAATAGCAGAAATATTCCATAACCAAAAAAATAATATTTATTCATCCTGTTGTTTTTCAATTTTCTCCGGAAAGCGAAGACAACATTTAAAGGCATTGCCCAGAGAAGGTTTAAATTATATTTAAAGCTCTCATGATCCGTACCCAACCAAAGGATTAAAAAAAATATACCGAACAACCCTGTTGTAAGAAAAATAGTTTTATCAATAAAGATTATAGTTTTTTCAGACTTAATTATTAATGTTGTTAAAATAATTATTATTGAAATAATCCACATTATTCTATTCGGGTTAGCAATATTTCTTTTTGGTGAAATATTACTTCCTTTAAAAAGTGTAACGATATTACCTGCCAGTTGAGAAGAATTGCTGTTTAGGTTATTCATCAAGTTATCCGGAAGAAACATGCTTTCGCGGACAGACATTTTTTTATCTGCCGGTAAGCCCATAACAAGATCGATCCCAAATTTTGTCCATTCTTTGCTGCTTAAATAAATAGCGATATTTTGTCTGAATGTCATATTGGCCGGATTGTCCAGGTGAAGAAAATGCTTTTTATCCTTAACTTGTGATTCGAGCAGGTCAATAATTTTTGTACAACAGTTATTGTAGAAGAAATCATATAAATAGTACCGGTTCTGAGGGAGATAATTGGTTTCCAATGCAGAGAAAATCTGCTCTTTTTCTTTTTTTGACAGAATTAGAATTTGCTGATAAACCGACCTGTTTTCCCGGATATATCCGTAAACAAAGAAATTAAATGAAGTTCGGTCAATTTGATATAGCAATTTCCCTTTTACGAATTTCATGTAGAAATTTGGAGTATTAAAATCAAAGACTCCGTAATTGTAAACATAATCGATCCCTGATACGGGGTCCCATACTCTGATAGCGCTATGCCCAAAGATGGAATATAGTTCTGTGCCAGGGCTACATGTTAACAAGGATATTTCAGCCTGATCAGACAATTGGAGAGAATATCCATTTGTGCAAAAATGAGTTAAAATTATCAGGACTGTTAAATACTTTGTTGTTTTCTTCAATGTGGTGAGATTTACAATTGCCTGGAATTATCAAATGTATGAATGATGATGGACTTCGGAGCGATTACCTATTTCGCGATTAACTTATTGATGTCTTGCTCTAACCTTGGAAGATGCTTTATAACAATACCCCATATATTCTCATCTGAAATATTATCATAGGCGTGAATTATTTGATTTCTTAAACTAACTATCCTTTTTGCATTACTAATTTCAATATCATGCTCAACTTTTATAATTTTATTCACAGCTTCACCAATGATTTCCAAATTTCGTTCAATCGCCCTTTTTAATACAAGATTATTCTGATATTCTTTGAAAGTACGATCATATTTTACAAAGTATGAGTTGATTTCTTCAATGGCAATCTTTATGTCGAATAGCCATTTAAGCACTTTTTCGTTCATATATCAGCTTTTTGCTATTATCAACGGAACGTCGAAAAATTGGATTCTTAATAGCTTGATTTTCTACCAAGTCAATTGGGCGATTGAATAAAGCCTCCAGTTTTTCTTTAATATCCATATAGTTATCAAAATACTCAACAGGATCAATACTATCAAATTGAATTAATAGGTCAATATCACTATTTTCAGTAAAATCATCTGTAATGGCTGAGCCAAAAACATAAAGTTCCTTTACCTTATGAAGATTACAAAGTATAATTATTTTATCAATATTCCTTTCTACAATGCTCATATCTACAAAGATAGACTATTTTTTCTGAATGCATACTGTGAACTACAAATTTCAAGCCTTAATTGAACGGGAGAAGGCATTTGGTTACTCCTGTTCCGGGCCATGTAACGACTTCTCCCTGATTAGCTTAAGTAGTTGGACCGGCTTTCTTTACTGAATCATCCTTTCTACAATAATAAAAAATTCCAAAAAATCGACAAAATAAAAAGGCTTTTTAAAAAAAACATCATAAATTAGAAGATATTCAAAAAACACAACTATGAAAAAAATAATTACCGTAATGTTATTAGGTATCTTACTCCATGCATGTGCCTCAAAATCAGATGTTCAGATCACCCAACCGCGGTGCGAATACCTGGACAACCCGCTGGGAATTGATGAAGTGAATCCCCGGTTAAGCTGGATCATCGAATCTGTCGAGCGCGGACAAAAACAAACAGCCTACCAGGTAATGGTAGCCTCAACCCTGGAAAAACTCAACTCGAAAAATCCGGATCTCTGGGACTCCGGTAAGGTAAAATCGAACCAATCCATTCAGATCGAATACAAAGGCAAACCTTTATCTTCCAGAATGGATTGTTACTGGAAAGTAAAGATTTGGGATAAAAAAGGCAGGCCTTCTGCATGGAGTGATCCGGCGTTGTGGTCTATGGGTTTACTCGAAAAAACCGATTGGAAAGCAAAATGGATTGGAGCAGATCCAAACAAAATAAATAAAGAAGTTAAAAAAGACCTGTCTGCTTCGGAAAAACATATTAAAATCGAACAACGCGGTGATCCTCCTATTCCTCCATCTCCCATTCTGAAAAAATCGTTTACCATAAAAAAGCAAATTAAGAAGGCAACCGTATATGCAACAGCGCTTGGTTTATACGAATTGCGGATCAATGGCAAAAAGGCAGGCGATTATGTTCTGGCACCTGAATGGACAGATTATAACAAAAGAATCCAATACCAAACCTTTGATGTTACCGGTTTTCTTAACCAGGGGGAAAATGTTATCGGGGCTACACTTGCCGATGGTTGGTATATGGGATTCTTTGCCCAATGGGGAAGCAAAACACCAAAGCGTGGTGAGAATTATGGAAGTCTTGACCGGAAGTTACTGGTCCAGTTGGAAATTGTTACAACGGATGATCAGACAGATACGGTTATTACAGATGAAACATGGCAGATATGGAATGATGGTCCCGTACGCAGCGCCGACATGTTTTTGGGTGAAATATATGACACGCGTAAAGAAATAATGGGTTGGGATATGCCTGAATTTGATGATTCTGAATGGGTAAATGCCTCTGAATTCCCGGCAACAGAAGCTGAACTTGTTGCGCAAATGAATGAACCGATACGAATAGTAAAGGAACTCAAACCTATTGCTGTTACCGAGCCTGAAACCGGAACCTACATTTTTGATATGGGACAAAACATGGTAGGCTGGTGCAGATTAATGATTAATGAACCTGAAGTGACGAAGATCAGACTAAGGCATGGGGAAATGCTTACAATGGATGGAGGTATCTATGTTGAAAATTTGCGCAAGGCAAAACAGGAAGATATTTTTATAACGAATGGAAAAGGTGAGAATACATTTGAGCCACGCTTTACATACCACGGATTCCGGTATGTAGAAGTAACAGGACTGAGCAAAAAGCCCACACCTGAAATGCTTACGGGTATGGTTGTAGCTTCAGATGCTGATCTGGCAGGGAAATTCGAGTGCTCAAATTCTGATCTGAATCAAATATGGAAAAACACTCTCTGGTCACAACGTGGTAATATGCACAGCACACCAACCGATTGCCCCCAGCGCGATGAAAGAATGGGGTGGATGGGCGATGCCCAGGTATTTTCCCAAACCGCTATTTTTAATATGAATATGGCAGCCTTCTTTTCAAAATGGAGTCAGGATATCAGGGATGCCCAGCAGGAAGACGGGCGTTATGCCGATTTTTGCCCTTATCCGAATAATATACGTGAACACCTGAATTCTCCGGGATGGGCCGATGCCGGAGTAATCGTCCCCTGGCGTTTATACCAGAACTACGCTGATGAACGGATTCTGGAAAAACACTATTTATCGGCAAAACGATTCATCGACCATGTTCATTTAGAAAATCCGGATTTGATCTGGACCCAAAGTGTGGGAAATAATTACGGCGACTGGCTTAATGGTAATACCATCATTTCTGACGATTATCCGAAAGCCGGGGGCAAAGTTCCTGACGAAATACATGCAACCATGTTTTTCGCACATTCAACCCGGATCTTGGCAAACATGGCAGAAATAATTGGTAATGAAAAAGATGCCCGAAAATACACAAAACTGGCAGACGAAATATGGTCGGTTTTTAACAAGAACTTCGTAGATTCCACAGGGCAAATTAAAGGAAAAACCCAGGCAGGATATGCGCTTGCCCTGAACTTTGACCTGTTACCTGAAAAGTTGCGAAAAAAAGCAGCGAAATGGATGGCTGATGCCGTTCATGAATATGACATACGTATATCAACCGGCTTTCAGTCAACATACCGCCTGATGCTGGAATTAACCCGGTGGGGATATAACGATATTGCATATCAATTGGTCGAAAGCCACAAGTTCCCCTCTTGGCTCTATTCCATCGACCAGGGTGCAACCACCATTTGGGAACGGTGGGACGCCTATGTTAAAGGCAGGGGTTTTCAAAGCACAGGAATGAATTCATTCAACCATTATTCCTTTGGTTCGGTTGTTGAATGGATGGTAAAAACCATTTTGGGGATTAACCCCGATGATGAATTTCCCGGATTTAAGAAATTTATTATACATCCCCAACCCGGAGGATCCCTTGAGTGGGCAAAAGGAGAATATAACTCCATTCATGGGAGAATCGAAAGTGAATGGAAAACAGAAAACGGCCGGTTCAAATTGAATATCAGTGTACCGGTAAATACAACTGCAAAAGTTTATATTCCTGCCAAAGACCCCGGTTTGGTAATGGAAAGCAACAAACCTATCAGGAAATCAAAAAGTATTCAATTTCTTGAACTTGTAAATGGTGAAGTTATTTTTGAAGTACTTTCGGGTAAGTATGAGTTTACAACCCTATATGATATAAAATAATACTTCTTACAAACTATTAATTTTATTACTACGTTCTCCCCTCTAAAAAGTGAATTCTTTCTTGCATATTTCTTATACCGTTCTGTACAAGTTGTTAATTTTGCAGAAAAAATCTCCCCTCTAAAAAAGGGGACTAAGGGGTGTGTATAAAAATCCATTAACTTGATGGTTTTTCTCATTCTATAGAGGAAACTCATGTGCCTTGTCCTGATTGCTATCGGGACAAGGCATTGAGTTTATTTTTGTGTTATAAGCAGATTTTACTTTTTGTAAACCTAATTTATTTATCTTCCCTTTTGCCCTGAAAGGGCATAAGCAGTAACACAGGGCAACGCCCTGTGAATCTGGTATAACAAAAATCTAAGCCCTGAAAGGGCGTAAGCCTAATCCCACACATATCGTTCATCCTTATGTCCACCTACCTTAACAGGATTACATTCTAGTCCTTTACAAATACCAACCAAATATTCATATAATGAGGCTTCAATGCTACCATCAATGAGGTTTTGTCGGTTTTTGGTGCTAAATATTATATGTACATATACTTTTGATAATGAAGGATAAAACATAGTTGGACGATGCTGCCGTTCTATGGGTATTCTATTGCTGGAAAAATAGTTGGAAGGATGAGTTGAAAATAAAAAAATCCATATTCCCGGAAAAATGGGTAAAGTCCAATCCCGAACCCGATAGTTATCGGGTTTCGGGAGCAAGAACAATGCGGACAAAAAAGTTATGATCCCTGAATGAGACTTACATCATGTCCGCATTATTCCCGCCTAATAGTTATGCACTGGCGGTTCTTGTTTCTGTCTGTACGTCTGTCAATTATTTCCGTCATATTAAACTTGTCATTACTGTTTCATAGATTTTCCCTGATACTCTTATTTACCTTCGCCACCAATCAACATCATCATATTCATCCTCGTCTTCATCACCAAATCCGTAGTCATACGGATTGCCGTTTTCATCATCGTACTCCGGATCTAAGTGGTAGGGGTAATATTTCATCCAGTCATCACCATGCTTTCTTTTCAGGTAGTTGATTTCACACTCAAATTGCATAGCACGTTCTTCTTCAGGGCTAAGCTCTTCATCGCTGAATCCTGAAAATACTCAGATAATGATATCTTTCCAAATAAATAGTTGGGAAATTTCTCAACAGTTTCAATTAGACTTTCGTAATATTTTTTTGTTTGATTTGCATTATGATAAGCAATAGTTAAATAGTTATAAATCGTCGGTACATTCTGATATTTTGCTTTATAATTGGTCAACTCAATTATCACCTTATCAAGATTAATTGATTTTTTAAGTTTAGAATTTAGTTTCAATATTTTTCCCTTATCTTTTCTTGGTATTTTTGACCAATTTTCTTCCTCGATTGGATTATCGGTAATATGAAATTTTCCAATATCTTGTAATTCAGGTTCGTTTTTATAGATTTTATTTAAAACTTTCTTTCTATCAACCGTTGATATCAATTGAGATTGGTTAAGATGTACACCATTCATTATAGCTTTTATTAATTCAAATCTGTTAATATAACTCATTTTGTTAACGCTATACTTATTCTATATTAATGTATTTTAATACAAATATGTGCATTGTTTATATGACCTGGTAAAATAATTTGAAACTCTTTAGTAATTTCTATTTTCTGTATTCATTTATGCAAATTCTGACTAACGTCAAAATTAGCCATTGATTTTCAGTTGTTTATAAATTTATCAAAAATTGCATTTTTTACGTTAGCAACAGAAGTTAATCAGTTTCTCTGATGTGGGGAATTGCAGCTAACTTGTTTAAATGGGAATAAACTTCACATTAATACTCCGCTATTTTCGGATAAGAGGAAGTTTGTTCCGTTTTATTCCAAATATAATCAAAAATCCATGTCCTTCAAAGGACTATTTATGCTTAAAATACTTGTTCGGCTTACATGCTTGTTAACCCCGTAGGATAAATCAATAAATCCAACGGGGTGAACCCCGTAGGATTCTTTCAGAAAATTCCTCAGCCTGCTTTTAAGGTAGAGCTTGCCATTTCGTATGGAAGACTACTTAGCAAGATAGGAATCGAGACAAAAAGAAAAAAGCCTTTATAGATAATTGAAATACAAAGGCTTGTATAAATTAGTTACTTGCAAGCCCTACAGGCTGTAAGGTTATATGTAGCCTTTATCTACAGTGAGTAAACTCACTGCCTGCCCGACTGACAACGGTCAGGCGGGGCTATTATCTTTAAGACCCTCCGGGACTTTTCGACCCGCAAATAAATATTGAATGAAAGGAGGATAATTCGTCCCGTAGGGACAGGAAGAGAATAGCCAGCCATTTTAATGGCTGGGAATAAATGTGTTGACAAATAAAAATCCCCGACTGCCTGCGTTGATTGTTGGGAAACCAATGATTCCGGGGATGAGAACCGAAAGCTGATTAGAAATAACTGTATTTCGATTTCAGGATTATGAAGTAATGTATGACCTTGACAATGTAATAGCAGTTATTCAACAATATATTGAGAATTTTGAAAAACGACACACCCCTCCCATAGGGATCTGCCAAAGGCATGCCTATGGCACCTTTGGGACAACCCCTCTTAATAGAGGGGAGTCACTCAGTATATGTAATATAACTTATTACAAATTCCTAATTTTACTGCTACATTTTCCCCTCTAAAAACCTGCATGCAGTATATTTCTTCACATTAAATATTAGACAGGGCTTGACTTAAAGTCAAACTCTGACTATGAATAAACATCCTCCTCTCAGCCGTCAGACCAACTGAAGTGGTCAGACGGCTCCTGCCCCCTTATCCGTCGTACCGAAATCCCGATAGCTATCGGGAGTCGGACGGCTTCACTCCCCTCCTCAAAGTGTTACAAAACTTTCTCGAAATTATGTAACAAAGGACCATGTTATAGTTGGTAATTTTGTTCAGATGAAATTAAAGCAATGATGACAAAGATCAGGCAATTTTACCATGTTGAAGGAATGACTTGCGCTTCCTGTGCGAAAAGTGTGGAAACCATGCTTACATCACTGGATGGCGTAAAGGAGGCAGTGGTGAATTTTGCCGATGCATCGGTATTTGTGGATTACCGGGAGGATTTGGTAAGTTTTAGCAGGATGCAGGAGAGGATCAGGGAAATAGGCTACCGGTTGGTTGCCAAAGATGAATTTACCATCGAAGAACAGGAACAGAAGGAAATCGAAAAGTTAAAAAGACCAGGAAGAAATGTTTTCCTGGCAATTTTGTTTAGTGTCCCGGTAGTGATTATTGCCATGATATTTCCTGATATCCCCTATGCCAACCGGATCATGTTTTCCCTGTCAATACCGGTTGTATTCGGATTTGGAAGCAGTTTCTTTATAAATGCATATAAAAGGGCAAGACACCTGACCGCCAATATGGACACCCTGGTTGCCCTGAGCACCGGTTCAGCTTTTTTGTTCAGTGCTTTTAATACTTTTTTTCCGGAATATCTTGCAGGCAAAGGTATTGAGCCGCACGTTTATTTCGAGGCAGCGTCTGTTATTATTTCTTTTATCTTACTCGGAAGATACCTGGAAGAAAAAGCCAAATCGAGGGCATCGGCATCCATAAAAAAACTAATGGATTTGGGTGTTAAAAATGCAAAAGTCATCCGGGATGGAAAGAAAATTGAAATTCCCGTAGATGAGGTAATTATTGGTGATATCATCCTGATCCATCCCGGCGAAAAGATCCCGGTTGATGGTAAAATTATTGAGGGGAACTCCTTTATCGACGAGAGCATGATCACCGGCGAATCCATTCCGGTGGAGAAAAACACCGGGGACAAGGTTATCGGGGCCACGATAAACAAAACCGGAAGCTTTAAGATGACTGCCGAAAGAATTGGAAGTGAAACAATTTTGTCGCAGATTATCCGGTTGGTAAAGGAAGCCCAGGGAAGCAAAGCGCCCATACAAAAGCTGGCCGATAAAATAGCAGGAGTCTTTGTGCCTGTAGTTATCTCCATTGCCATCGTCAGTTTTATTATCTGGTATCTCCTTGGACCATCTCCACAGGTTACCTATGCGTTTGTGACTCTCGTAACCGTGCTTATCATTGCCTGCCCATGTGCCCTGGGTCTGGCAACACCTACTGCAGTTATGGTTGGTATCGGAAAAGCAGCCGAAATGGGAATTTTAATTAAAGATGCCCAAAGTCTTGAATTGACACGGGAAATCAATGCAGTTGTTTTAGATAAGACAGGGACTGTTACCAAAGGCAAACCGTTGGTAACAAACTGCCTCTGGGAGGATCCTTCCGATAAAGTGGAGATGATGTCGGTAATTCTGTCAGCCGAATTAAGATCGGAGCATCCTTTGGCAAATGCGATTGTTGATTATATAAAAGAGTTAGGAATTAAAAAGGTGGAATTAAGCAATTTTAACAGCTTTACCGGAAAAGGAGTATCAGTTAAGTACAGAGGACACACTTATTTAATTGGCAACGAAAAATTTATAAATGAAAATAATATACAGGTTTTACCAAAACTGCAAAACTACGCTGATAAATTTCATGCAGAGGCGAAAACCATTATTTATGCTGCCCGTCAGGATATTGTCCGTGTTGTTTTTGCAATAGCCGATCCTATTAAAGATACCTCGAAAGCTTCCATTCAACAATTGCAAAAGATGAACATCCAGGTTCATATGTTAACCGGAGATAATTTTCAAACGGCAAAAATTATCGCTGAGCAAGCCGGGATAGAACACTTTAAATCGGAAGTTCTGCCTCATGAAAAATTAGATTTTATCAAAGATTTACAGGATGATGGACTAAAAGTCGCCATGGTGGGAGACGGAATAAACGACTCACCTGCCCTGGCCCGTGCAGATATTGGTATTGCAATGGGAACAGGCACTGATGTTGCCATTGAGAGTGCTGAAATCACACTGATTAAAGGAGATCCGGGTAAAATAGTAACCGCCATATATCTATCTAAAAAGACTGTTAAAACCATTAAGCAAAATCTTTTTTGGGCATTCTTTTATAATATAATCGGTATCCCGGTAGCTGCCGGTATCCTTTACCCTTTAAACGGCTTCCTGTTGAACCCAATGATCGCAGGAGCAGCTATGGCTTTTAGTTCGGTTTCGGTGGTATTGAATAGCTTAAGGTTAAAGAATAAAAAATAAGTAAATTATTGTGTTGGGATGAAAAAAGCAGAATGCTGTAAAATGTAATAAGTTATACGTTATAAGTTAAAGGTTATACGTTGTTTGTCATTAGTTAAATTTAAAAGATCACAAAAAAAATTACTCCCGAACTTTAGCGCAAAAAACCTGAAACTATAAACCAGTATAAGAGACTCTTGAAAACTGAATGGTAACAAAATTTGCTTATGGATAAGAAAGTAATTTTACAGTCGACCATCACATGTCCTGAGTGTGGTTTTCAGAAAGAAGAAACCATGCCAAATGATACATGCCAGTTCTTTTATGAATGTGAAAATTGCAAAATATTGCTAAAGCCAAAAGATGGCGATTGTTGTGTTTATTGTTCCTATGGAACTGTGAAGTGTCCGTCTGTTCAAAAGCAGGAGTGTTGTAGTTAAATTGGAATTGCTGAAAAATCATATAGTCATTCGATGGTCATTCTCCGGAAGGAGTCCTTCGGACAATAGTCATTATGAACCCCTAAGGGTTCTGAAAAACCCTTAGGGTCTGAAGTCAGATAACAATTATTTTTTATTATTAACCATTAAATTTTAAAAATTATGAAAACAAAAGTGTTATTTTCATTTTTATTGAGTGCATTTCTAATTATTGGATCTGCAAATGTGTATTCACAGGAAAATGCGAAAGAGACAACCAAAGTTGCCTGTGCACAAGAAGGTAAAGAGACCGGTTTCAAGGTTTACGGAAACTGTGGGATGTGTGAAAACCGGATTGAAAAAGCCGCGCTTGGAGTAAAAGGAGTAAATTCTGACGACTGATTCTTTTACTAACATTCCTTCTTTTCTTTTTCTTCCAAAAGCTTCTCGTAAAGCTTTTGGTACTTCTCTGACAGTTCAAGATTTTTCTTTTGAATTTTATTTATCTCTTTCAGCAACCCAATATTTTCATTCCTGATTCTTTCCAGCTCTTTATCTTTACTAATATACGACCCTGCATCCTCATTAACTTTTTCTAATCCACCACGTTTTAACCACATCTCACCGCTACCATTAATTAACCAATTGGCATTTAAGGAAGGCCAATAGTCAAGTATTTGCTTTACTATTTTTAAGCCTACAGGGTTTGTCCCTCGTGCCAGATTATTAACCTGTTGTTTCGTAACTCCCCAAGCCTTAGCAAGCTTAGTTTGAGATGTTCCTGTTGTTTCCAACACCTTATTAAACCTTTGGTTTAATGGCATTATATGTTTTTTTTAATAAATAGTAAATATATTACTTGACTTTAGTAAATTTAATTCTTTACTTTGCAATATCAATTTAAGACTTTAAATCTATTTTTTCAACTATGAGTAAAAGAATTACTGAAAAATTAACATTTAGGAAATACTATGAAAAACTGGGTGAGGAGAATCCCCAGATAAAATTAAGGGAGCGTATCATAAAGGAATGTGGGATCACCAGAGCTACATTTTATAAATGGCTTAAAGGCGAAACCAACAATGTCCCCAAACTCGCCATGGAAAAAATATCCGAATTGACCGGGATTCCTGTTGAATACCTGTTCCCGGATCAACAACCGGTAGCGTATGATTAATAATGAATAGGAATGCTTGAAAAAACATGGAAGAAAAAACCGACTTAAGCAGAATAATAAAAAAGGGGGACATGACAGATCGTTGGCTAAATGTACTTATATTAATAATTACAATAACCTGGATTCTTTTAAGCCTTATTTTCTTAATCAGGAATATTCAGTTAGGACAAGAAATTAAAGCGCTAAAAGCAGATATGGAACAATTTTAATGTATGACTAACGTTGTTAATTATATGTAAAATTTAAATAAAAGGTTACTTTTACAGGCTTAAAAAGAGAATATCATGAAACTCATAAAAAATATAGCATTAGTAGCACATGACAATAGAAAAAAAGATTTAATTGAATGGGTTGAGTGGAATTTGAATATACTCGTGTCACATAAATTCATCTGTACAGGAACAACGGGGAAATTAGTAGAAGAAACGTTAGAAAAAATAGCTGAAAAAGATCAGAATTTTGAATACACCATTACTAAATTGAAATCAGGGCCGTTAGGAGGAGATCAACAATTAGGTTCATTGATTACAGAAGGTAAAATTGATTTCATTGTATTTTTATGGGATCCGATGCAGCCTCAACCTCATGATGTTGATGTTAAGGCTCTGTTGAGAATAGCTGTTCTTTATAATATCCCCATGGCTTGTAATCGTTCGACAGCTGATTTCATGATTTCATCGCCTTTAATGAATGAAGAGTATACTCCTGTATTAAAAGATTATTCTAAATATACTAATAGAGAATTTATTTTATAATCAAACAACTAAGAAATAGTTCATTTCGAATCAGCGTTGTTTATGATGTTTTAGTAAAAAAAGTTTTATAGTTTTGTTTTAAATGCTTAGAAGGAATCGAATGTTATTTATTTGAGTTATGGATAATTTAAATCATGGACAAAGAGAGATCAGGGCAATTGAAGGTCAGTACGGCCTTGAATACCTCAATCTGAAAAATCTCAATAATATTTACTGGAATTTAACCACATCCGGCTTATATGAGCAGATTATCCGCCGCAGGGAAGGGTTGTTAACCCATCTGGGGCCGGTGTTGGTTCGTACAGGCGCTTATACTGGCCGGTCTCCAAATGATAAGTTCATCGTTAAAGAACCAACCACGGAAGATAAAATCTGGTGGGGTCCGGTTAACCGTCCCTTTACTGAAGAAAAATTCGCTCACATATGGCATCGTCTGCAGGCTTATTTGCAAGGCAGCGATGTTTTTGTTCAGGATTGTTATATAGGTGTTGATGAAAAATACCGTATACCATTGCGCGTTATTACCGAGTATGCCTGGCATTCTCTTTTTGCCAGAAATATGTTTATCAGGATCGCAGACCTGGACGAACTAAAGAATCATATCCCGGCATATACAATTATTGACCTGCCCAAGTTTCATGCAGTTCCCGAACTGGACGGGACAAATTCCGAAGCCTTTATTTTGCTTAATCTGGCTCAGAAACTTATTCTGATCGGTGGAACCAGCTACGGCGGAGAATTAAAAAAGTCAGCTTTTACGCTGATTAACTTTCTGCTTCCTGAGAAGGATGTGTTGCCAATGCATTGCAGTGCCAATGTCAGCAAAGAGGGAGATACAGCACTATTTTTCGGGCTATCCGGCACAGGTAAAACCACACTTTCCGCTGATCCCGGTAGGGCGCTTATCGGGGATGATGAACACGGCTGGAGCGAGGACGGGATTTTTAATTTCGAAGGCGGTTGTTATGCGAAAGTCATTCGCCTTTCGAAGGAAGCCGAACCGGCGATTTATGCCACTACCCGCCGCTTCGGGACTATACTGGAAAACGTATCTATTGATTCATATTCGCGCAAGCCGGACCTTGACGACAGTTCTTTTACGGAAAATACAAGGGCTTCCTATCCGATCACACATCTGGATAATATTGCCACGGAAGGGAAAGGTGAGCATCCCGGAAATGTTGTTTTCCTTACTGCCGATGCTTTCGGCGTATTACCACCCCTCTCAAAATTAACACCCGAACAGGCTATGTACCACTTTCTACTTGGCTACACCGCAAAAGTTGCCGGAACCGAACGGGGCATCACTGAACCGGTGGCTACTTTCAGCACTTGTTTCGGAGCGCCGTTTATGCCTCAGCATCCCAGCGTTTATGCCAAATTATTTGGTAAAAAGCTCGAAGATCACAATGTGACTACCTGGTTAGTGAACACAGGCTGGACAGGCGGCCCATACGGGACCGGTCACCGGATGTCTATACAGCATACCCGGGCAATGTTAAACAGTGCCCTGGAAGGGAAACTCAATGATGTTGAATTTGAAACCGATCCTGTCTTTGGACTTCGTATTCCCATATCCTGTCCGGGTGTGCCATCAGAGATACTAAGTCCCGGAAATACATGGGAAGATAAAGCGGCTTATGATGAAAAGGCAAAAGAACTGGCCGGAATGTTCAAGGAGAATTTCAAACAATACAAAGATTTCGTTTCATCTGAAGTAGCCGAAGCCGGACCATTGGTATAGTAAATGATCAGATAATCTTTTCCTTTTCGAAATTCCGGTTTACTTTCCTGTTTTCCCTGTATGCAATGGTCCCCATATGTGCAGTAATGGCTTCTTCAAAAGCCTGTTCTATATTACATGAAGGCTGGCATCCTTTTCTGATGCATTCGAGCCACTCCCTGATATGCAGGTGAGTGGTATCTACTCTTTTCCCTCCCCTGTATGTATATAGTAAGCCTCGTCCTGCAAAATATTGCTCTGTTGCCGAAGTAACAGCAGCAACGTTTTTTCTTCCCGGTACATAAGAATAGACAGGTGTGGAAGGATCAATGATTTTACTTTCCAGCTTATCCTTGTATCTTGTTGAGCCCCTATCAACAATAATGGTCAGTGTATTGCTCACTTCCATGGTTGCATCATGTCCCATGATAACTCTTCCCCTTCTCCGGTTGCTTGCCAGGGTTGCACTATAAACCAGCGAAAGATCCCTGTATCCAATCCTTTGTCATAGTTCCTTCGCTTTTTAAATATAAATGAGTCCAGTTTAAAAAGCGGTCAGACGACTTTATCAAATAAAATATAAAAATTAAACATCATATAATCAACTCATTAAAAAATTCGTCAGACCGCTACATCTGGTAATCAAACCTTTTTATACCGGACTCATAAATTATTAAAAACCTACTTAACCTTTATTATTCATAAGCTATAGATTAAAAAAATATCAATAGCCCCGTCCTTTAGGGCGGGGCTATTGATAAATTAATCACCAAAAGTTTATGAACTAAACGAAGTGATTTCACGAACAAATTGAGTAACCGATCTCACGTAAGTAATTAATCAGGTTAAGTACTAATCAATCTTTGGAAGTAGTATTGAGTTAAATAATAACTTAAAAGATGCCTGGGTTGATGCCCTGAATTGGGGATTGAACCCAAACAGAACAAACTGTCCTTTCCCCTTTTTAAGCCAAACCATTGCCGTTTTATTGCCAAATTTTTCTTCATTCTTACTATACCCGCTCAACAATATGTTTTTTTCCGGGAATTTGGCGATAACCCTCCTGTCCATATCAAACCTTGGCACCGACGTGGAGAATACAGGACTGCCTCTAAAGAATACACCTGTTTTTTCAGGCATACCGAAAGTTAATGGATGGTCTTTCAGCAAGTGTACTCTTACGAATGAGCCGGCAACATAAACACCTGATTTTTTTAGCTGTTCACTAATATCACGGAAGGGTAATTGAAACTCATCTTTATCTTCACCATTCGTGATCTCTAATTTCCCCAGAAATAATTCCGTTGAAGAACCCCATGACACAACAATTCCACCTTTGTTTACGAATGATAATAGTTTTTCCAGGCCTTTCTTCTCCATCCCTTTCACATAATCGGGATGATAACTGCTCATATAATATTGGTCTCCACGACTGGATTTTCCGGTCATCAACAATGATTTGCGGACACTGGGAAAAACAACCACATCGAATTTTTTTTCAAAATCGGTTTTTTCAAATACGGGTGGATTTAGAATGGTATACGGAATGTGATATGTATCAAACACAAACCTTGTCCAACCGGCATCCATATCCTGAAACCAGGTTTCAACCAGGGCAATTCCCGGTATTTTAAAAGCAGCAGTTTTAATGGTCCACTTTTCTTTTATATAGCCGGGATTAAATTTTACTTCCTTCAATATCTTCCGAAAATTCTCTTTCCCTTTTTCTTCACCATACAGTACAAAACTTCCTTTTGGATAGACCTTCCCTCCCATGGTGATATCCTGTGTAAGCCGGTCAACTTTCAAGCCCATTTCAGATGCCATAAAAGCAGCCTTAAAACTTTCATTATTATCCACCGAGAATATTGCAGCCCAAAAATTTAACGGTTCCTTCCCGGCAAGATCGAATTCACCTTCAATTTTTTGGAAAAGTGCTTCAAATTCTTCACTTCTGGTTTTCATCTCATACGATTGAACTCCGCGGTGTAAAGGAAGTGACCAACTGGTGATATCGTATGGCTTGATCATTTCTCCACCAGGTGTATAATGCCTGACCGGGAATTCTTGTTTCTCCATTACTTCCTTAATAAATGGCCGGTAGGGTTGCGCCAGTGGAATAACAATATCACCCGTTTTAAAGTTCTTGCCTTTAAGGGTAAATGATTCCTTAAGCCGGTATACTTCAATACCATGTTCTTTCATTAAATTAACCAGGTTTACCAATTCACTCTGGTCATGCTGTTCCTGTGGCAGAACATAATAGAACGGAGGTTTTGTTTTGCCCGCCGTTACTTCTTTTTTGCAAAGATCATTACGGAATTGAAGTATATCCCTTCGATGTAATGATGCGGTTTTTATTATTGACAAGGTTGAAACAATCTCATATTTTACTATATCGCCAAGTCTCCACCATCCCCCATCCCAGGGTAACGGCATATTAATGCTCTTTTTATACTCTGACAGGCCTTTCCCACTAACACTTAACTCATTAGGTTCAATATAAATAGGTGTTGCCTCCCTGGCGCTTGCTGCTTCGGTTAAAAATCCGATTACATTTTTCCAGATACAGGTTTCAGTAGATCCTGGCCAATAATCGTCGAAAATCGTATGTTGTCCTACACCGGCCAAACCCTCCCTGGTCATATCCTTGATCATATTCTGGCCAAAGATGCCTGTCCAGTTCCATATTCCCGCATCGATATTCTCAGCGATCGGATCATGATTAGGCGGAACAAAGTAGCGAATTCCTGTCGATCCCATCTGGTGTTTTTCCACCATGACCTGTGGGAACCAGTCGGTATTATATATTCGGGCAATAGCCCTGGTATCTTCCTGGGAAAGAATAATAAAATCGCGATTATTATCGTGTCCGACATATTTATGATACACCCTGGGCAACGAAGCCCCTTCATATTTTGTTCCTTTGTATTTTTTGTAGTTGTTCACAATCATATCCATACCATCGGGATTATGGCAAGGGACCATCATATAAACCACATCATCAAGATGACCCAGAATGGTCTTATTTTCAGAAGTCAATAATTTATATGCAATTAATGGAGCTGATTGGGATGGACCTACCTCCCCTGAATGCATGGATAAAGTGGCTAAAAAGAAAACCTTTCCCTCGTCCAGCATTTTTTTCCGTTCCTCATCAGGAATATTTGGATTCAGTGCCAGCTCCTTATTGATTTTTTTAAGTTCATCGAGATTGTTGATGTTTTCTTCAGAAGAAATAAAAGCAATGTACATGGGTTTGCCCACGGGTGATTTCCCAATCTCTATCATTTTTATTTTCGGAGAAGCGACATCCAGTTTTGTCAGATAACTGATTAGTTCATCGTAATCAAATAACATCCGGTCGTCACCAGGCGTGAATCCAAAGTGTTTCTTTGGTGTAATAATACCTTCTGTTTCCTGGGAAAACAGACAGGATATCATGAACATTGCAGTAACTGCAAGGATCATTCTTTTTTTCCAGTTTTTAAAAAATTTTTTCATTTTAATAATAATTTATATGTATCGGAATTTACTCACTCGCCCTGTGAAATAAAGTCTAAGACTTTACTGCATGGCAGTATTTCACAGGGCAAGTTCATGAGATCGCCCCGATAGACATCGGGGCTAAGTTCAATGTTTATGGCTTGATAATGGCTAATTTCATTATACTTTGCATTTTTAAGTCGGCAATCTGTAGACTGCTGACTGTGGACTGCCCGCCGACTATTAACTAAATTATTTATGAAACCTGAAAATTAAGGTTTTTTTTAATTTACCCTGTGAAACTATGTCCTTAAAAATGCTCAAAGGACCCGTATTTTTATGTTTCTGAACCAAATCATGCTGCCGTGGTCCTGCAAGCTTATATGACCCTTTTTTGCCATGCCGTAATCCGGATAATCCTTCCATTTGCTTTTTTTCACCAATTCATTCCACTCTTCAGTCCATAAAGTATAATCCACAACTTTTACTTCATTTAGCCAGTGTTCAACATGGCTTTTGTTCACAAGGATCCTGGAGCTGTTCCATTCACCGACCGGTTTTATCCTGGCATTTCGTGGCGGATGCATTGCATAATTTGCCCCGGAAGCTTGCCGGTCTTCAAGTTTTTGAGGAAAGCTAATATCATCAATGATTTGATACTCGGGACCTGTTGCATAAACCGTTGAGTAATCTCCTTCGATTACACGAAAGAAAATACCACTGTTACCACCCCGAGAGATTTTCCATTCCAATTTCAATTCGAAATTTTCAAATTGTTCTTCGGTAATAATATCGCCACCCAAGTCTCCTCCTTTCCCAGGTGTAACCAGGCTTCCATTACGAACCATCCACCCTTCACCTATGGTATCCTGCTTAAAACCTCTCCAACCTTTTGTGGTTTCGCCATCAAACAAAAGCCTCCAGCCTTCCTGTTTTTCGTTTTCAGTAAGTTTATTAAACATTTGTTGTTCCTCCATAAGGGTTATTTTTCTGGATTCCTGTATAGCCCGCATTTTCACCTGCTTTCTGTCTATACAATCAATTAAAAAAACAAGTCCAATGAATAAAATCAAAATAAAAATGGGAAATCGCTTAACTCTCATAGCAACAGATTATTTTTAGATTTAATAAGCCTTCTAAAGTAAAATATTTTTTTTATAAATCGTGTTTTTTTAACAGATGATTCAAATTAATTACATGATGTCAGGTGTTTCCACCTGGCATTGAATACCGGAGTAATTAAAACCTTGACATATCATTAACTGTCGGATGGAAACCTGCCAGACGTCAGGCAGGCATCCGACAGCATCGTAAATATTTATGAATACGTCAGGCTAAAAAATGACCAAGCTACAATTCACAAAAATTAGGTCATCCGAGAAATGCGTAGTTTAAAAAGCAAATGCATTATAATTGGAAGATGAGAATAATTGATAAATAGAATAACTTTATTACTTGAAAAAGAACACCATCGGTGTTCGATTATTTGCCAAAGGCATCCCTTTGGGAGTAGAAGAAAACCAATTAATAGAGATCCCTGCAACTCCATCGGAGTTGGATTATTATTAAAAATTTCAAAGACAATTGTTATGAAATCAGGAACATACACACAGTTCTATATTCAACTAATTTTTGCAGTTAAATACAGAGAAGCAATCATTTAGAGAAGAGTATTTGGAGTTTTTGCGAGATTTTGAAGTTGATTATAATCCTGATTTCCTTTTTGATTTCTTTGAATAGGAATGTGAAATAATATTAATAATCAAACTCCGATG
>Ga0209986_10001497_pt1 | contig 22334 bp, 17 predicted proteins | sample BlataG_FD_183168 | JGI IMG/M metagenome (GOLD analysis project Ga0209986, IMG submission 183168) | Deep subsurface microbial communities from Black Sea to uncover new lineages of life (NeLLi) - Black_00105 metaG (SPAdes) (version 2) | ecosystem: Environmental > Aquatic > Marine > Oceanic >... | reverse complement strand
TTATCTTTTTTCGCATTGTTATATTCTCCGGCTTCACATCCTTGCCTAAAGCAATCCTTAACGTTCCCGCAACTGCATCTTCGAGGCTTCTACCCGCCCTTCTTTGAAATCCTCCTACCACTATACCCACCCAGTCCTTTAAATCTTTAAAGTCGCTGTCCATCTTATCAAACCTGCGGTCAACCGCCTCGAACCTCCGATCCGTATCCTCACGGAACGCCCTCAATTCCTGCAATAACTTCTCAAATCGCTCATCGCTCCTCTTCATGAACTCATAAAATTCACCCCTTCTTACAAACTCCTCTGATAATACATCATAAATCCTTAGTCTCAGCTCAGGATGCGCTTTCAAAAGTCCGGGTAAACTTTTTATCACTTCTTCCGCAGTTATCATTGTTCCTCCTTCTTCACCTGTCAAATATACATTGATATGAAAGCACATAAAGCTATTGGTATTTGATAGCTAACCCCTCAGATTACACAGATTGTCACGAGAAAATGTAAAGATAAAAGAAGTCAGAGGTCACAAGTCTGTTTTCTGTCTTCTATTCGAGACACTGATTTATTTATTTTTGGGGGTTTTTAATTTTTGTCTGCGTTAATCTGTGTTAATCTGTGTCAACAATTTAGTTTTTTCATGGGAATCCGCTCGTGCTTCCGCCACCGCTGCCATTTCCATACACCGTCACGTTAACAGTGCCGTTGGCCTTCCAACCGCTAACGTTGAAATGCGTTGGCGGGAACAAACCATCCTCAAAAGAAGCGTTGAATTCCAGACTCGTATTTTTATATTATAGCATGCATTGATAATAATTATGGAAGAGAAAATTGTTGCGGAACTTTCAGAAAAAAGTTATCCGATAGATAGAGGAAAGATGAAGACTTATACTCTCAGCGTAGTAGTTGAGCCTGATGGGGATAAATGGGTTGCTTATAGTAAAGAACTCAAGGATAAAGGAGGGGCGACTTGGGGAAATACAAGGAAGGAAGTCTTAGAGAACTTACGAGATGTAATCAGATTAGTGCTGGAGGATATGGCAGATTGTGGGGAATTGTCATCCGTTCCATAAAGGGAGTCAGACATTCAGCCCAAAGATCTTGAAAATCATGATAGAGGACCAGGCGAGGTGGACTGAAGAGGATTTAAAAAGGCTGAAAATATTAAAATAAATTTGTGAGAGAGTTAAAGAGATATTATCTAAAGGGGCGCCTCTATCCGATATTGTGAGAGAGCACAGGGGAGAATGAGGTTTTAGTCCTGGCATCTGATAAGAGCCTTGTCAGAGTGGCTAAAAGAGAGGGCTTAGAAGCGTTTAACATCGAAGATAACGAAGATAGAGCGAGGTTGAAAAGATGTTTGAGAGAAGGAGAAATACGTTAAATTTACCTTGACATTGTCAGATTAACCGCGGAGTTCACGGAGAACGCAGAGGATGTATTTAGTGGTTTAGAGGTTTAGAGGTTTAGTCTAAATCGCTAACGAGCCAAGCCGCTGAACCGCTTAAAATTTGAGGTTTAGCTAACGAGCTGAACCGCTAATAAACTAAACCGCTAATTCCGCGTTCTCTGCGGTAAATTTGAAATGTGACAAAGTCAAGTTGCATTTTGCATTTTATTTTCAAGCCTTAATTTTACCGGTTTTCAGCTCTCCCTCGAGCACACTCAATCGCTCCTTGATTACGTATAGCTCTTCTTTCACTTCCAGTTTATCCTTTATCGTCCGGATATCGGTTCCCATCTCCTTTTGTCCCATTTTAAGCGAGATTAGCTCAGAGTCCATCGAATCTAATCTCGCTTCCCCCGAATCCAATCGCCGCTCTATTCCTCCCACTTTACCCTTTATCTCTGCGACATCCCTCGTATTTTCCGCTACCTTTTCCTTTATCTCCGCTATATCTATCGTATGCTCCGCTATCTTCTCTGTAATCGTAATCAATTTCTTTATTCCATCGTAAACTTCCTTCAAACCATTATCCATTTTCACCACATAATGAATCTTATCCCTCAATACTATTTATAACCTGACATTACGAGTTTTATAGACTACAATATCACGTATCTATAATGACACAGAATCTAAGGAGTTTTACTCGGCCATAACCAGTTAAAAGCTTTATATACTTGTAGCCCATATATAGACTACATGGCAAAAACAAGAATAAGGCGAGGGTCGCGTGTATATGTGTATGAGCGGGAGAACTACAGGGATAGTACAGGCAAAGTAAAACACCGCAATACCCGCTATTTAGGTATAGAAGAGACAATAAATGGCGAAAAGCAGATAATCCCTCCGAAAAAACGCTTTAAAGAGTTTGAGGTCACAAAATCGGTACGATACGGTGACATAGCAGTCCTTTACGATTTATTCAAACAATACGGACTTATCGAGCTATTAAACGGATTGATTCCAAGGAGAGGTCTTCCCGTTGGCGAAGTGTTTGCATCGATTGCAATCAACCATATAATTGACAGAGAAACGCTCAACAAGTTTTCCAAGTGGTATCAGGACACAGAATTGGAAGGACTCATCGGCATCACTCCTGAGAAACTAAACTCCAGCAATCTTGGTGCGGTAATGAAGACCGGCAGTAAGATAGGCCCCGAAGGTATCGTGGACGTGTGCGTTGAGCTGTTCAACAAAATAAAGCATCTTGAGACAGAATCGTCTACATTGATCTATGACATCACCTCCACTTATTTTTATTCGACAAAATTGCCTAAAGCGCGACTCGGATACAACCGGGATGATAACAGCTTACCCCAGATAAACATCGGATTGGTCGCAACAAAGAACAAAGGTTTGCCAGTCCTTTTCAGGACGTATGAGGGAAATATAACGGATGTGAGGACGGTAGAACAACTTATTGCAGATGTTAAACGGGTAGGCCTCAGCATTGATGCGATAATCCTGGATCGTGGGATGGCGTCAAGGAATAATTTAATAAAGCTACATGGAGATAATCTGAAAATAATTGGTGGTATCCCTTTAACGTCCAATGAGGCTAAAGAGCTTGTAGCGCACGACATATCCGAAGAAAATGAGTTAATGCGCCCCTCAGGTCTAATCTATTACGAAGACATCGTTACATCGCTGTTTGGCATTCCCGGCAGGGCAATTATTTGCTTCAATCACAGCGATCTTGAGGTAGAACGCACGGCACGATTGAAAAAAATTGGTGTCGCGGAGATAAAAGTCGCGGAGACATTGTCTTCGCTGACAGGTAACGAAACTCTAAAAGGCTTGGAGAAGGAGATAAGAGCGGCAATCCGCGGAGTTTCTGATTATTTCAGGATAAACAACGACGGGAAAAAAATAACCGTAACGCCTCACGACGAAAATCGAAAAGCAGCAAGGATTCGAGATGGCAAATGCTTGATTTTCACAACGAATTTTGAGAAAAGTGCGGCGGAGATTATTTCTACGTATTTTGGTAAAGACGTCATTGAAAAGATATTCGATTGCTTCAAAAACTGGTTAGATCTGCAGCCGGTAAGGCATTTTGAGGAAGGAAACATTGACGTTTATATTTTTATCTGCTATCTTGCATATCTGGTTCTGGCGCTGTACAAGCATCATTTAGGCGTTACGGGTTGGGAAGGTGTGGAGGATAGTCTGGATGAACTGGGTAGAATAAGAAAAACTACTCTTGATTTTGGGGGAGAAAGCCGTGATAAAATTTCCGTTCTCACTAAAGAGCAAAAGGAGATTATCGGAAAGTTGGAGTTTGCGGATAGGCTTTTCGGGTTGTAGCCTATACAACTCTGAAAGTCAGGTTATAATTTTCCATAATTTTGCATACTTCTTTACCGCGGAGCCCGCAGAGAACACAGAGAGTTTAGAAAACCATTTATCGCCTCTCAGCGCTCTCCGTGCTCTCGGCGGTAAACAAATACTATTTTTTAAGTTATCTTCATCCAAGCAAGATTCCATACCTGTCGCAGAGTTTTACCACGGAAGTGCGTTTATCAAACGTAACCAGTGCCTTCTTCGCTTTCTTTAGCCCCAACTTTTTTATAGCCAGTTCCGCAGTGTCATTGAAATTCTCTATGTCGTCATCCTTAGCATAAGATTTTATTTCGAATATCATGCTTTCACCGTTCGTTATGCACAAATCTATTTCATACTCTCTTCCTGCACGACCTATCAAGCCCTCGTCATCCCTTATCTTTTTTCGCATTGTTATATTCTCCGGCTTCACATCCTTGCCTAAAGCAATCCTTAACGTTCCCGCAACTGCATCTTCGAGGCTTCTACCCGCCCTTCTTTGAAATCCTCCTACCACTATACCCACCCAGTCCTTTAAATCTTTAAAGTCGCTGTCCATCTTATCAAACCTGCGGTCAACCGCCTCGAACCTCCGATCCGTATCCTCACGGAACGCCCTCAATTCCTGCAATAACTTCTCAAATCGCTCATCGCTCCTCTTCATGAACTCATAAAATTCACCCCTTCTTACAAACTCCTCTGATAATACATCATAAATCCTTAGTCTCAGCTCAGGATGCGCTTTCAAAAGTCCGGGTAAACTTTTTATCACTTCTTCCGCAGTTATCATTGTTCCTCCTTCTTCACCTGTCAAATATACATTGATATGAAAGCACATAAAGCTATTGGTATTTGATAGCTAACCCCTCAGATTACACAGATTGTCACGAGAAAATGTAAAGATAAAAGAAGTCAGAGGTCACAAGTCTGTTTTCTGTCTTCTATTCGAGACACTGATTTATTTATTTTTGGGGGTTTTTAATTTTTGTCTGCGTTAATCTGTGTTAATCTGTGTCAACAATTTAGTTTTTTCATGGGAATCCGCTCGTGCTTCCGCCACCGCTGCCATTTCCATACACCGTCACGTTAACAGTGCCGTTGGCCTTCCAACCGCTAACGTTGAAATGCGTTGGCGGGAACAAACCATCCTCAAAAGAAGCGTTGAATTCCAGACTCGTATTTTTATATTATAGCATGCATTGATAATAATTATGGAAGAGAAAATTGTTGCGGAACTTTCAGAAAAAAGTTATCCGATAGATAGAGGAAAGATGAAGACTTATACTCTCAGCGTAGTAGTTGAGCCTGATGGGGATAAATGGGTTGCTTATAGTAAAGAACTCAAGGATAAAGGAGGGGCGACTTGGGGAAATACAAGGAAGGAAGTCTTAGAGAACTTACGAGATGTAATCAGATTAGTGCTGGAGGATATGGCAGATTGTGGGGAATTGTCATCCGTTCCATAAAGGGAGTCAGACATTCAGCCCAAAGATCTTGAAAATCATGATAGAGGACCAGGCGAGGTGGACTGAAGAGGATTTAAAAAGGCTGAAAATATTAAAATAAATTTGTGAGAGAGTTAAAGAGATATTATCTAAAGGGGCGCCTCTATCCGATATTGTGAGAGAGCACAGGGGAGAATGAGGTTTTAGTCCTGGCATCTGATAAGAGCCTTGTCAGAGTGGCTAAAAGAGAGGGCTTAGAAGCGTTTAACATCGAAGATAACGAAGATAGAGCGAGGTTGAAAAGATGTTTGAGAGAAGGAGAAATACGTTAAATTTACCTTGACATTGTCAGATTAACCGCGGAGTTCACGGAGAACGCAGAGGATGTATTTAGTGGTTTAGAGGTTTAGAGGTTTAGTCTAAATCGCTAACGAGCCAAGCCGCTGAACCGCTTAAAATTTGAGGTTTAGCTAACGAGCTGAACCGCTAATAAACTAAACCGCTAATTCCGCGTTCTCTGCGGTAAATTTGAAATGTGACAAAGTCAAGTTGCATTTTGCATTTTATTTTCAAGCCTTAATTTTACCGGTTTTCAGCTCTCCCTCGAGCACACTCAATCGCTCCTTGATTACGTATAGCTCTTCTTTCACTTCCAGTTTATCCTTTATCGTCCGGATATCGGTTCCCATCTCCTTTTGTCCCATTTTAAGCGAGATTAGCTCAGAGTCCATCGAATCTAATCTCGCTTCCCCCGAATCCAATCGCCGCTCTATTCCTCCCACTTTACCCTTTATCTCTGCGACATCCCTCGTATTTTCCGCTACCTTTTCCTTTATCTCCGCTATATCTATCGTATGCTCCGCTATCTTCTCTGTAATCGTAATCAATTTCTTTATTCCATCGTAAACTTCCTTCAAACCATTATCCATTTTCACCACATAATGAATCTTATCCCTCAATACTATTTATAATTTTCCATAATTTTGCATACTTCTTTACCGCGGAGCCCGCAGAGAACACAGAGAGTTTAGAAAACCATTTATCGCCTCTCAGCGCTCTCCGTGATCTCGGCGGTAAATAAATACTATTTTTTAAGTTATCTTCATCCAAGCAAGATTCCATACCTGTCGCAGAGTTTTACCACGGAAGGGCGTTTATCAAGCGTAACCAGTGCCTTCTTCACTTTCTTTAGCCCCAACTTTTTTATAGCCAGTTCCGCAGTGTCATTGAAATTCTCTATGTCGTCATCCTCAGCATAAGATTTTATTTCAAATATCATGCTTTCACCGTTCGTTATGCACAAATCTATCTCGTATTCTCTTCCTGCACGACCTATCAAGCCATCGTCATCCATTATCTTTTTTCGCATTGTTATATTCTCCGGCTTCACATCCTTGCCTAAAGCAATCCTTAACGTTCCCGCAACTGCATCTTCGAGGCTTCTACCCGCCCTTCTTTGAAATCCTCCTACCACTATACCCACCCAGTCCTTTAAATCTTTAAAGTCGCTGTCCATCTTATCAAACCTGCGGTCAACCGCCTCGAACCTCCGATCCGTATCCTCACGGAACGCCCTCAATTCCTGCAATAACTTCTCAAATCGCTCATCGCTCCTCTTCATGAACTCATAAAATTCACCCCTTCTTACAAACTCCTCTGATAATACATCATAAATCCTTAGTCTCAGCTCAGGATGCGCTTTCAAAAGTCCGGGTAAACTTTTTATCACTTCTTCCGCAGTTATCATTGTTCCTCCTTCTTCACCTGTCAAATATACATTGATATGAAAGCACATAAAGCTATTGGTATTTGATAGCTAACCCCTCAGATTACACAGATTGTCACGAGAAAATGTAAAGATAAAAGAAGTCAGAGGTCACAAGTCTGTTTTCTGTCTTCTATTCGAGACACTGATTTATTTATTTTTGGGGGTTTTTAATTTTTGTCTGCGTTAATCTGTGTTAATCTGTGTCAACAATTTAGTTTTTTCATGGGAATCCGCTCGTGCTTCCGCCACCGCTGCCATTTCCATACACCGTCACGTTAACAGTGCCGTTGGCCTTCCAACCGCTAACGTTGAAATGCGTTGGCGGGAACAAACCATCCTCAAAAGAAGCGTTGAATTCCAGACTCGTATTTTTATATTATAGCATGCATTGATAATAATTATGGAAGAGAAAATTGTTGCGGAACTTTCAGAAAAAAGTTATCCGATAGATAGAGGAAAGATGAAGACTTATACTCTCAGCGTAGTAGTTGAGCCTGATGGGGATAAATGGGTTGCTTATAGTAAAGAACTCAAGGATAAAGGAGGGGCGACTTGGGGAAATACAAGGAAGGAAGTCTTAGAGAACTTACGAGATGTAATCAGATTAGTGCTGGAGGATATGGCAGATTGTGGGGAATTGTCATCCGTTCCATAAAGGGAGTCAGACATTCAGCCCAAAGATCTTGAAAATCATGATAGAGGACCAGGCGAGGTGGACTGAAGAGGATTTAAAAAGGCTGAAAATATTAAAATAAATTTGTGAGAGAGTTAAAGAGATATTATCTAAAGGGGCGCCTCTATCCGATATTGTGAGAGAGCACAGGGGAGAATGAGGTTTTAGTCCTGGCATCTGATAAGAGCCTTGTCAGAGTGGCTAAAAGAGAGGGCTTAGAAGCGTTTAACATCGAAGATAACGAAGATAGAGCGAGGTTGAAAAGATGTTTGAGAGAAGGAGAAATACGTTAAATTTACCTTGACATTGTCAGATTAACCGCGGAGTTCACGGAGAACGCAGAGGATGTATTTAGTGGTTTAGAGGTTTAGAGGTTTAGTCTAAATCGCTAACGAGCCAAGCCGCTGAACCGCTTAAAATTTGAGGTTTAGCTAACGAGCTGAACCGCTAATAAACTAAACCGCTAATTCCGCGTTCTCTGCGGTAAATTTGAAATGTGACAAAGTCAAGTTGCATTTTGCATTTTATTTTCAAGCCTTAATTTTACCGGTTTTCAGCTCTCCCTCGAGCACACTCAATCGCTCCTTGATTACGTATAGCTCTTCTTTCACTTCCAGTTTATCCTTTATCGTCCGGATATCGGTTCCCATCTCCTTTTGTCCCATTTTAAGCGAGATTAGCTCAGAGTCCATCGAATCTAATCTCGCTTCCCCCGAATCCAATCGCCGCTCTATTCCTCCCACTTTACCCTTTATCTCTGCGACATCCCTCGTATTTTCCGCTACCTTTTCCTTTATCTCCGCTATATCTATCGTATGCTCCGCTATCTTCTCTGTAATCGTAATCAATTTCTTTATTCCATCGTAAACTTCCTTCAAACCATTATCCATTTTCACCACATAATGAATCTTATCCCTCAATACTATTTATAACCTGACATTACGAGTTTTATAGACTACAATATCACGTATCTATAATGACACAGAATCTAAGGAGTTTTACTCGGCCATAACCAGTTAAAAGCTTTATATACTTGTAGCCCATATATAGACTACATGGCAAAAACAAGAATAAGGCGAGGGTCGCGTGTATATGTGTATGAGCGGGAGAACTACAGGGATAGTACAGGCAAAGTAAAACACCGCAATACCCGCTATTTAGGTATAGAAGAGACAATAAATGGCGAAAAGCAGATAATCCCTCCGAAAAAACGCTTTAAAGAGTTTGAGGTCACAAAATCGGTACGATACGGTGACATAGCAGTCCTTTACGATTTATTCAAACAATACGGACTTATCGAGCTATTAAACGGATTGATTCCAAGGAGAGGTCTTCCCGTTGGCGAAGTGTTTGCATCGATTGCAATCAACCATATAATTGACAGAGAAACGCTCAACAAGTTTTCCAAGTGGTATCAGGACACAGAATTGGAAGGACTCATCGGCATCACTCCTGAGAAACTAAACTCCAGCAATCTTGGTGCGGTAATGAAGACCGGCAGTAAGATAGGCCCCGAAGGTATCGTGGACGTGTGCGTTGAGCTGTTCAACAAAATAAAGCATCTTGAGACAGAATCGTCTACATTGATCTATGACATCACCTCCACTTATTTTTATTCGACAAAATTGCCTAAAGCGCGACTCGGATACAACCGGGATGATAACAGCTTACCCCAGATAAACATCGGATTGGTCGCAACAAAGAACAAAGGTTTGCCAGTCCTTTTCAGGACGTATGAGGGAAATATAACGGATGTGAGGACGGTAGAACAACTTATTGCAGATGTTAAACGGGTAGGCCTCAGCATTGATGCGATAATCCTGGATCGTGGGATGGCGTCAAGGAATAATTTAATAAAGCTACATGGAGATAATCTGAAAATAATTGGTGGTATCCCTTTAACGTCCAATGAGGCTAAAGAGCTTGTAGCGCACGACATATCCGAAGAAAATGAGTTAATGCGCCCCTCAGGTCTAATCTATTACGAAGACATCGTTACATCGCTGTTTGGCATTCCCGGCAGGGCAATTATTTGCTTCAATCACAGCGATCTTGAGGTAGAACGCACGGCACGATTGAAAAAAATTGGTGTCGCGGAGATAAAAGTCGCGGAGACATTGTCTTCGCTGACAGGTAACGAAACTCTAAAAGGCTTGGAGAAGGAGATAAGAGCGGCAATCCGCGGAGTTTCTGATTATTTCAGGATAAACAACGACGGGAAAAAAATAACCGTAACGCCTCACGACGAAAATCGAAAAGCAGCAAGGATTCGAGATGGCAAATGCTTGATTTTCACAACGAATTTTGAGAAAAGTGCGGCGGAGATTATTTCTACGTATTTTGGTAAAGACGTCATTGAAAAGATATTCGATTGCTTCAAAAACTGGTTAGATCTGCAGCCGGTAAGGCATTTTGAGGAAGGAAACATTGACGTTTATATTTTTATCTGCTATCTTGCATATCTGGTTCTGGCGCTGTACAAGCATCATTTAGGCGTTACGGGTTGGGAAGGTGTGGAGGATAGTCTGGATGAACTGGGTAGAATACGAAAAACTACGCTTGATTTTGGGGGAGAAAGCCGTGATAAAATTTCCGTTCTCACTAAAGAGCAAAAGGAGATTATTGAAAAGTTGGAGTTTGCTGATGTGCTTTTTTAGGGGTGTAGCCTATACAACGCAGAAAGTCAGGTTATAACCAAATATGGGTGCTTCCATGTGCGGCATAATTTTGACAAGTAAGCCATGCTTCTCTAGAATCTCTTCAACAGGATCTTTGCCAAGAGCCCGTATAGATTGCCACAACCAGCCAGATATAGATAGATAAGTAGCGACAACTCCAGTAACCAAAATAATTGTGGTGGTGTTGGAGCGACGTAAAAGAGGGAGAAACAATACTATCAACAAAAGGATACCTAGAACATCAATGACAATGAAGATAATTTCTCTCAGCTTCAAGCTCATAGTCTTTCATCTCCTTGAATAACTACATCACCAATAGAGGGCGTTCTCATTCCCCGTTTATTCATTCTCGCCACCGGTGTAGTTTTGGCGTCATTTCATCAGCCATTTTTTCTGCTTCCTCTCTTGTTTTACCCATAAACTTCAAAAGAATTTATTACCTCTTTTAACTTCTGACCTTCTGACCTTGTGCACCAGTAAGTGGTTTTCCACATCGAGGACACAAAGGTGCAAAAATTGGTGTGTCGAGATGATTCCAATCGTCATAAGTATGCCAATTCCAGCAACAAGCCCCAAAAACTCCGCACTCATTACATACAAGACCTATTGGATCTCCACTCCTTAACCATTCATGGATGTCATCAGCAGAAACAACTAATACTTTGTCAGACTGGCTGAGAGGAATGCGCTGACCACATATAGAGCACTTGGAATTTCCACTGGTTGTGGAACCTCTCCAATTAGGTCTCAGTTGATCTTGGCCTTTTTGGGATTTGTAAAAGGATTCTGCCCATTTAAGTACATCTGGAATATTGTCTTTGATAAACGGGTGTCCCCATAGACCCGGAGTATGTACAAAATCGCTTAACACAGATCGTTTAATGAGATCAGAGGCTTCAACTTTTCTCCCTTGATAAACAAACATCTTAGCTAACATAAATGCCGATGCACCCTCAACCCAACTTTTTCTATCTGCGCCTTTTTTCATTGCTTTGAATAGAACCGACTCAGCCTCTGCTTCAGTTGCTTTACACCTCATAAGCCATCTTCCCCAGTGAAATAAAACCTTAGGATCGTCTGCAACCAACTCAAAAGCTTTTTCTTTTGCCTTTGCCGCCTTAATAGAATCTTCCTTTTGTTCGTATGCTTTTGATATCAAAATTAATAAGAACGAAAATAGATGAAGAGTACTGGGTCCACCAATTGCGTGATACTCCTCCAATACCTTTTCAATATATTGAATTACTGTTGATGTATCATCATTATGCGTTAATTGATAAATACCGACTAAGGCTTGGGACTCCAACCTAATGCGTGCAAATTTAAAATATTCGTCCATTCCATAGTCAATGCCTGCAATTTCGTGTTCACATAAGGAAACTACTTTTTTTGCTTGGTCATAGGCAAGATCAATTGAGCCATCATCGATATATTCAAGAGACTTTTGACGTAAGTCACTCACTTCATTTTTTCTGTTTTTTGAGGAATCGTCTAATAAAATAAACGCCCCGCTTGGCTTTGGATCCTTTGTTACACGTGAGAAATATTGCCATCCTGATTTTTGTGGGAGCGTTGCACTTTTAATATATTTGGCGCACGCCTTATCTGCTGATACATCCTGTTGTCTTTCTATCATTTTCACCAGAGAATTCAAACGTAAAGTAACTTCATTATCTCTTATGTCCATTTGCCTATACACCTCTTGAAGACCAATAGCTGCTTGAGCCCCATAGCTATCCAATGGTATATTTATATTCATAGGTAAATCTAACTTTGCTCTGCCTGCTCTATAAAGATTGGAACGCAACGGACCCTCACAGATACCTAAAACTCGTTTAAACAGAGTCGCCGCTTTTTCTAAATTATTCTCTCGTAACGCGACGTAAGCGTGACTAATAAGAATGTTACTTCTGTAATTACCAAGGAAGTCCATCAACCCAACTGCAGCGCCGATTACTCTATCTTCATCTGGTTCTTCACGTTGTCGTTCAGCTATTTCGATTAGATAATCGCTCTGCATAGATTCTCCCTTAAACTCTTTTAGTTTTTCCAAATGCAATATTTGCAGTCCTTCCTCGCCTAACAATCGGTATAACTCTACAAGAAGATAGCGAACAATAAGTTCGTCCTCAACAACTTGGTATGCAGTGGTCAATAATGCTTTTTCATACCGATCAGCTGCTAAACTTCTTAGACGGCGTGTTTCATCAGCACGCTGTGTAATCTTTTCAGACCAGCGAGGACTCGCAGACCAGCTTGCGCGAAGAAATTGATCGCCTATCAACTGATCTTCGAACTGTAAAAAATCGAGTTCTAAAGCATAAAGTTCATACTTACAAGTCAAACTTGGAGATGAGTTAATACTACGTTTTTGTCTCTTAACGAAAGGGATCAGAGTAGTTAAAGGGGTCAGAGTAGTTTTTACGAACTCTGACATTTCTTGAGAAAAGGGAGGATATTCACAAAACATAGGACCGTGAGAAGTATATCCACAATTGGGACAGCTTAATAGCTGAGACTCCCAAATGCCTGAATTCCGTGGCTGTAAATCAGCATAGAATCCACTATCGGTATAGGTTGCAAGTGTAAGTATCTCTGTATCAAATTTTGTATTACATACTCGACAAATACTATGGATTTGAGTAAAAAAGCTCATTATTCTTCCCTCCTTTTAACAATGTCAAGACCAGTACCAGCTTCACGCCTTATCTCTGGATCGGCACTCTTCTTTAGTAGTTCTAAAAGCTTTATTAGCTCATCTGAAAATTCTTTAGTTCTTACCATATCAATGGCAAAACCAAGAAGGGATCGATGCGAAATCTGACTGCGATCACGTTTTAACAATTGCCATATTGCAGACCAGCCAGTTTTCGTAGAGCTATTGAAGTTATCACATATTATGCGAGCCGTCAGTTCTGGATATCCAAATTCAATCCATGGTTTTACTTGTTCCTGAAGATTTTCAGGTAAATATGCGTAGCGGTCTACAACATAGTCAATAGCAAGCATATTTGGATATTCAGACTCTGCTAAAGTTAATAGAAGTTCAAATTCACCGGGGAAAAAATTCTTACTTGGTACCTGTATTAGAGCACGAATTACTGCACGCGAGTGTAGATGCCCAAAATCGCAAACATCTCTCCATTCCTTACCTCCATGTTCAGAATTATCATGTGAGATAGCAAAGATGAAGCCCGCGACTGTTTCTAACGCAGGCCGACTTTTTAATTTAGCAATATATTCTGCACATACTTTTGGTCCTGGATTTTCAGTTCTATTCTCTCGAGCTATATCCCGATAAAACTTTCGAGCAGTGATAAAATCTTGAAATTCGTCATATTTAAAGATGGTACGTCTCGTGGTTGTTGGATGCTCTCTCTCGACGAGTATTTGAGTTTCGAGAAGGCTTGAGTATAAAGAACCATGTACAGGGTTCCGTCCCCCGTGTGGTAAATTTGCAAACATTTGAGAATTTTCCATCTCTTCAAAGTCCCAAAAAATCCCTGCTAAAGCCTCTAAAAATTCGTCCACAGCATTTGGCGCAGATAAGTGTAAACGATGACAGATATCTTTTCGTTTGCGAGAAAGATATGTTTCAAAAAGTTCTTTTGAATATACATCCCGTACCCGACCGACTTCATAACCTGAATAGGCTTCACAAAAAAATCGCAATAGAAGTGGATGTGCCATACTTGAGCGAGCCGAGCCACTTACTTCGCCAACGATTCCGAAATGACTGAAATAGCCTTCTATTACTTTGTTCAAACGATCACTTGAAAAAGATTCCATTCCGTATTTTTGTCCTTCGTAAAGAAAAGGTCTTAAAAAATCTGTGTTTTCCTGCGGATCTAAATAAGGCCATGATACATCACGGCATGTTATTATGCACTGCGCTTTAATGCCAGATAATTGTTTTAGTAGCAATGTTAGATTACTTCGCATTGATGAAAGATTTTCAAATTCGTTGATTGCATCGAGGATAATTACAGGATTTAATTCTGAATGTGCCAAATCCTTACCAGTTTGATTTACTAATTGTCGTGTAATTTCTTCAAAAACATCATCTATGTGCCCACAGCTAATAAAAACAATAGGACGTTCCCTTGGAATATAATCAGTTAAATGACAACATAATGAGGTTTTACCAGTCCCTGCCCCATCGACTATTAAGAGAAGTTTTTGTTGAGATTCTAGAAACTTACGTGCGATATCATCGATTGGGCGTTCAATATATTGTTCAGGCAAATATTTATCGCCAATAACATTAAGCTCCATTTTAATTATTTCGCTTGAAGAAACAGGTGTAAACGTAGGTTTCCGTTCCCAGTTCCAAACTGCTTTCACTACTTTAGGAACTAAGTCGTCGCAAGAATCAAAGGTGTCTCGAGTAAATAATTTGCTAACTTTTTCACGAAATCTTCTCTGTTTCTCTCGTTTTTGGTCGGATTCTATGAGGTCTTGTGGCACATGGAAATTATCAGAAGCAAGGAACATGAGTTGAGGTTTGTTTGACTTCACAGCTTCATTATATTCTTTTTCTGTATAAGATTCTTGATTATCTTCTGGGCAACTACCATAAAGATGACCAAGAATACCGATGAATAAATCGCATTCTTTTACTTTGCTTAAGCAGAAATCGAGTGGATTTTTGTCTCTACTTCCAAAATCTTCCATTCTGATACAATGATAGCCATCTAATCCTTCAATGACCTTGTATACTTTCTCTCTGCATTCTTCCAAACCTTCACTAGGTGAGCTTAAAAAAATAGTCTTATAATTCATCTTATTATCTCCATTAATAGAAAACGACTTAGAGAAGCTAACTTAGTATTAGACGACATGTCAGATAACATCGGTATATCTGAACTCGAGTTCGCATATACTTCCATTTTGGCATTATATCCGAAGTTTACTTCGCTTATACCTCCCTTTAACTGAAACTTCCCACTCATTTTTTACCTCCGGATTTTTAGATAGATGAGGATATATAAATAAGTTGCGTGTTTTTGCAATGGTGTATAGCGTCCTGTGTTCTTATTGACTTTAATCGTTTAATCACTTGCATTTTGTTGCTATACTTTTTTAACCCTTTTTGCTATTAGTCTCTTTATTTTCTCATAAGAAAGTGGCGGCCCTTTTGTTACTTTTTTGACGTCTATATATAAACTGTCCTTTTCCCCGTATCTACGCATTACTTCTTTGTCATTTGTGTTGACTGCGCGAAATATATTCGATCATTCCTCCAACCTGTTCATTTTCACCTATTGCGAGCTTCACTCTAAGACCTTTATCCGTCATTTCGTTGTACCAGAGCTCTTTATGGTTCCCTGCCTCTTTCATCTCTTCACACCAATCTTCGAGACATACGAAATATAATTGTTTGTGCTCATCCGTTAGATCTGTTACTTTCATTTCTTAGTCCCCAAATTATGATGGGCAGACAGCCTTTTATCGTTTTCTATTGATGGACACCTTCCTAAAGCGGACAATTTCATAAAGATTTAACATTTTAAATGATAAACTTCACCTATTTTTAATGGCACAACCTTGATATCCGATTTTGCTTCTACTTTATCCTTGAATTCTTGAGGATCTGATTTAAAATTTAAATCCTTTTCAGGTAATCCATCGATTGGGTCTGGCCATGTAGAAAACTCAATCTTTTTGGGATAATTTGTATAGTATTTTTTCAAGTAGGCTGGGTCTATGTATAGGATTATGTCTCTGTTTTTTATCTGGAACCATGAAGGCGGGAAGTATTTTATGAATATAGACATTTTTCCCCCTTTTTGTTTTATTGAACTCATAATATTATATAAATTTACTTATTTTTGTCTGATTTGCATTCTGTATTAAATAGCTTCATCACATCTCGCATTAGTATAAAGGGTTTAGAATTAGAGCCTACATTGTTAATAGACCCTGCCATATACAAATTAAGATCTTCTGAATAATAGAGGAATGAACCTGTGGAACCTGAATGACCCCACAATGGAGTTATTTTCGTCACTTTACTCATTAACCAAGGCAGTTTAAAGTACATGGTTCCATATCCATATTGGAGAATCGGAAAATACAGTTTATGCCAGTCATGCATCAATTCCAGTGTATCTCTACTAATTATTTTTCCTTCATTTAAGGCTTTCAGGAAAATGATCATTTCCTCTGCGGTAGAAACAATGCCTCCATCGGCCCAGTAGGCCCCATTTGAACGGGTATTGGTAATGATTATATCTCTATAAAATATATCCGCCGGGGCAGCAGATGGAGCAACCTGAGGTTCGGAATAACCGATCAACCAAGTATGTTTGAGGCCCAGAGGACGAAAGAAAAAATCCTCATAAACGATGTGAAGTGGCTTATGGGTTACATTCTCTATAATCATACCTAGCAATTGGAAATTTGTATCCGAATAGAATGCATCCGTACCTGGCGGAAAATGAGGTTCCAAGTCGTCTCGTGCCCTTGCGATAGTCTCATCTACAGTCCAGGACCTTTCAGGTTCTTCAAGAAACAACTCAAAAAGATTTTTGCCATCTTTTGACGATTTCTCTTCGTAGTAATCTGCTATGCCCGAAGTATGCGATAACAAGTGCTTAATGGTAATTTCGTTGGAATAATCCTTCTCCTTATAGACGTGAATGCCTCTGATAAGATCTGTTGGTAGGTATTTGGATATTGGATCATCTAACGAAAGCGCCCCCTCTTCATACAATTTCATGATTGCAGTAGCAGTATATAGTTTTGTGATGCTGGCAATATAAATAGGAGTATCTTTGGTCATAGGCACCTGACCTTCTTGGTTGGCGATTCCGGCTGCGCCCGCCCAAGAGTAGGAGCCATCACCCTTCGTCACAGCCAGGACACAATTTCTAACCGATTTATCTTTTTCTTCTAGTTCAGAAACCGAGCGTTCCAGCTTCAGATTTAAATCATTAGAAGATAAATTTGAACATTTTAAACCTGTTAGGAACAATCCAGCTACAACAATAACAATAACTATAATTATTATCAATGCTATTTTTATTCCTTTTGTCTTATCAAAAAGCATAATAATTTCTCAAGATTACTTGCTAATAAATATTTCTATTTCAAAATGTTAACGCAGAAATCCCCTTAAATAATAATTGTCCTACGATTGAATATAACGTATGCGTTGATATTTAGTGCAACGTTCGGACGAAGTCCGAAAAAATCAAAGTCGTCGGGAGTAAAATTGAGAAAATAGGGGCTGGCGAATAGATAATTAGTTTTTCTTAATCAATTTCATTAATTTTATGATTTTCTTTTCATCTATCTCCTTCAAAGAATAAAACTTGACATGCTTCATTGTTTTCCCGCCACCCTCAAAAAGCTCAATCTCTTCCTTTGACAACCCCTTTAATGAAAAACCCAAATTAACATGATCTTTAAGTGCGATAATATAATACTTTCCTTCATACCACGGGACTCCCATTTTTAACTCCTCCTTGATGTTAGGATAAGTCTTTAAGATAATCGTCCTTAATTTCTGACAAATTTCCCTCTGCGGTGATTTTTGTTTCTCTATATAATTTTCAACTTCCTTATTCATCTGTATTACCCCCTTTCTCCTTTATAAATAACTTAAGGGCTGGACAGCAGATACTGCCCTGCTTGCAATGTATGCACGCGAGTTTTCCATAAAGAATTGGGTTTACAGCAAACCATGAATAGATTGGATAAATCATAGCAATTAAGATTAGAAGATCAAAACCTCTTGAAATAAGAAGGGCTATTCCCACAATTAACGGAATTAGAACTACAAGAACTTGTGGAATAAAATCTTTAAAACCAAGCTCTCTTTCACAGAATTTTTCAGGATTTCCTTTCTCAAAAAACATTGCGGCTACAGCTCCTTTACCAAAGGCACATAATTTGCCGTAATAACAACAATGGATACACCCTTCCTTTAAAAAATAGAGTTCAAGAAGAACGAGATACGCTACATATAAAAATCCGGTAATTATGCTTAACGCAAACATTATATATGCTCCGGCAACATAAACCGCAAGCATTACGATATTAGCAAGTATAACAATCCATAGAGGATAGCTATCATATATTTTGGGCTTTTTCGTTTTGTCTCCCTCCGGACTTTTAAATAGAGGATTGTATATAGATAAGTTTCGATTGTTTGGCGGTGAAACTTCCAAATCTTGCAAGATTCTTTTTTGCAATCCTCTACTTTGACCTCTCAACTCAGGCAGAACGATCTTCATGAAATTTGTTGCTATGATCAGAATCATCGGTCCCAAGAATAAACCCACAAAACCAAAGACCGCTATTCCAAAGATGTATGCAAAGAGCATCGCACCAGCATGTACGTGTTTTCCACTTATGTATGGTCTCAGAGCGATATCGGGCGCGAAGTCCACCACAACAAACACAACAACAAGGAATAACAGAATAAACCACCAGTCCGTGAAGAGAATTCCATTTAGATATGCTTGAATCACGAGATAGATAGCTAAGGGAACCCAGACCAATTTCATACCTACCAGCGGAATGAAGATTCCAAGCCCGCAGAGTATCGCCATCAAAATAGGATAGGGTATCAGCAACTGAGGTGGTGCAACAAGGTTAAGAAGCCAGAAGGTTACTGCTGCGATCAATGCGGTTAAAACTGCCGTCAGAATATTACCAAAATATACAGTGTGAAGATCTGAATCAACCTCATCAAAGAACTTCTTTGTTAGCTCTGGTTTACCCCCGAGAAAGGTATCTGTTATCCATTTCCTGAGTTTAGTGGCATCCTTCAGGAGATAAAATGCGATTGCGAACGTAAGGAACAACCTGAAGAGGATATCTATAAACTTGAAGAAAACGTCTGAAAATTTGGTTATTTGAGTAAGAATTAAAACCCATGTATCGCCTTGACTGATCAAAGTAGAAATATCCCCCTGTTTTATATTAGCGGCAATACCCTCAAAATTTTTAAAGAGTTCATTGACATAACCCATGTGCCCAAAATCTACCTGACTAAGAAAGTTACTCAACTCAATATATGCAATACTCAATGTAAAAATGCTTATAAGGACTATCGGCAGCACAACAATGAATAAAGAAATGAATGCACTCACACTCTTGTGTTTGAATCTTCTGTCAAATTCACTGTACACTGGTCTTGCAACATAGTATATGAATATTCCATAAATGAGCACATCAAGGAACGGGAATAACATATACGCTAATAGAGCAATGGTAATCAGACCCAGGATCTGCCAGTATAACTTACTGCGTGTTTCTTCTCTAAGATTCATTTCATTAATAGTCTTTATTTTTACTATTTATCTTTTCTCAATTCCATTTAAAACTGTTCTCATTCGTTGACAGGCGAAAGCCTTATTTATTTAAATGCTCTGTATCTGGCGCAGTTCCTTTCCGGTAAAACATAAAATCACAGAAATCATCACCCTTTGGTAGTCTGGTAAGCGGTTTGCCATATTGTGATAGGTCTTCAACTTTTGGATTTTGTTTTTTGGAATTTTCACTCATTTTTATCACCTGACTTTCAGATAGATGAAGATATATAAATAACTTGCGTATACTGTGTCGAGGAATGATGTTAGATCATTTTATATAAGGTTTGTCGAACCGTTTTTCAAAGGCGTTGTTTTTCTTTAGCAGTGGATTCCAGTATAAATTAAAACCATATCCTAATGAATCCCTGTTTTGATTTCTTCTTTATTTCTATGTCGTAGCAGCCTTTATCCTCTCAATCCCTTTTGCCATTATAACCACACTGCCACAGTTAAGTCTCTTTTATTTTGACTAATATTAACTTTTGAGATTTTATCCATGTTGCCGCAAAACTCACTTTCAAGCCTGTTTTTGATTGCCCTAATTAACGAATATTTTGTTATTTCGTCATCCTCGTAATTGATTGGCGGCATTTTAAATTTTAAATCGGGCTTGTTTATATGTGAACTCGGCTCTATCCCAAATATCTCCGCGATTTCTTCTGTTAATTTCTCAGTATTTATTTTAGAAACCTTTTTTGGCTCTTTGGATATTGTCTTGTCCTTGTCGAAGGTCACATTTATTAGCCTTCCTTCTGAATCTCTTTCTAATTTTGAGATAGAGATATTATCGACTTTCTTCTTCCGCTTTATTATCCAATCATTTATTGTTAAGATTGGCAGGTGTTGATCCAGGACATAACATTTATTTTTAATCTTTATAGCTGCTGCTACATGGTTAGGTATTTTAATGAAATATACTTTAGAATTTGGATATACCCTGAAAAGTAGAGAAGCTGTAAGTTTTGCATAGTCTCGACATACTGCTAATCTATATTTTAAGATTTTGTCTACAGGTACGCTTAAACGGAATGTATCATTTACTACTTTTCCAAAGGTAGTTTTGGAAATCTTTTCTTTTACGTCTTTTTCTCTCCAAAACATCTTATATCGAATGGACAAATATACCATTATAAGAGCAATGGCTCCGAGACACCCCACATAAAACAATGTATATGGAAGTATATTCTGGGCTAATATGGGAATGCGAAGTGCAAAACTTGTAAATAGGTAGACAAAAGGGAAGGATAAAAAGAGATAAAATATTTTTAACATAGTATTGGAAAAAGCCAATACAAAAAAGAATGTAGCTATAAGCACTATGAATAATGCAAAAACAACCAGAAATTTGGAATAATATAACAGTAATAGAAAAGGGAGTGATATAATTAAAGCAAGTAAAGACGATATAGGAATTAAGATTTTTAATGAATGATCAAGTGGCCACCTTTCCCACCAGAATTGTATATTTCTATCCTGCCATTCTAAAATATTGGTAAGCGTTTCCTTTTCTGAATCTCCTTTCAACCTTTCTGCTAAGTTTTTTAATTCATCATTTTCCATATCTTCTGAAGTAGGGCAAAACTGCTTTTTATCTCGTGAAGTTGATATTCCCTTCATTTTCCTACACCCTTATTGATTCTCTTCTATGGTTATTTTATTGTCTATGACATTAAGAGCCTTTTTATCTTTTATGTCTCTTGCGTTTCAGAGCGGGGTTCGGAATTCCGGACAGTGTTTTGAGTATGACTGGGTAACAATGAACAAAAAGCGCGACCGAAGGGAGCAATGTCCCATAGGGTAAGGGCGTAAACCCGTAGCGTATATGCTACGTTAGGCGAAGTGGCATAGCACATTAAACAACTGTACATTCTAACAACGCATCAATTTCTTTTTCTATTTCTTTTTGCTTTGTAATTATGTAGTCCATGTACTCTATTTTTTCCATAAACGCATTTTGAATATCTCTATCAGAGATTTTCACGGTCTGCCTGCTCGCATATTCTTTATTGAATGTTGCATTATCACTTTTTGATGTAACTAAATTGTAAAATAAATCCTGATACTCATGAATAAACCACTTAAGATTGATTTTATCTTCCCAATCTTTCTTAGGTGTTAAAACATAAGCGTGATCATTAGTTGTAAATTCTCCGCTTGGAATATAAGTCATCGATCCTGCATAGCCATTTCGTGCTACAAGAATGGCAGGGGTTCTAAAAATCTTTAATTTCTTTCCATTTGGTTTTGCATTTCTGGAAATATATCCCATTCTTTTTGCTTCTAAAGTTGCACTCGAGAATATCTCAATCTTTTCCTCTTCGTTACTGGGTTGATTGTAATAAATGAATTCTTCAGTAAGACCACTATTGCCACCTTCAGTATGAAAAATCTTCTTCAATTCTTTAATCTCGTAGTGCCCTTGATATGGCATATGAACTCTTCTTACTGAATCAGAAAGAATTGACAGAGCTTCTCCTATGGATATTTTAAGTGTGTAAAGTTGTTTGTACTTACCCAGTTGTCTTTCCTGCACTTTTAATTCTGGGATTTCTATTTCAACCCTCTCCAATAGCATTTTATTTAAGCTCCTTTGACCTTTTGGATCGCCGATTCTTAGTTTGTAGAATAAATTTTGAAAATGAAAAGCAAACCACTTTGGATTTATACGTGCTTTATATTCT
>Ga0209986_10001496_pt1 | contig 22338 bp, 18 predicted proteins | sample BlataG_FD_183168 | JGI IMG/M metagenome (GOLD analysis project Ga0209986, IMG submission 183168) | Deep subsurface microbial communities from Black Sea to uncover new lineages of life (NeLLi) - Black_00105 metaG (SPAdes) (version 2) | ecosystem: Environmental > Aquatic > Marine > Oceanic >... | reverse complement strand
GAAAAATGTCACAGATTTCAGTGAATAATCTAACCTGGCAATATGATGGCAGACTTAAACCTGCAATTTCAAATATATCTTTTGAAGTTGAAAAGGGTGAGTTCATTTTAATTTTGGGTTCATCTGGTTCAGGTAAGAGCACTTTAGCATTATGTTTAAATGGGCTTATACCTCAAGAGATGCCAGGTAAATTTAGTGGCAAAGTCAAAATTGAAGGTCTTCCAACAGACACTTTCCCTCTTTCTCAATTAACCCAAAAAGTTGGAGTGATATTTCAAGATCCAGAAAGTCAAATTGCTATGTTAAAAGTTGAAGATGATGTTGCTTTTGGACTTGAAAATAGGCTTGTACCTTTAAAAAAAATTAAAAAGCGTGTTAAAGAAAGCTTAACAAGTGTTGGACTGTTAGAATTTAAAGATGAGATAACCAGTGACCTATCTGGTGGTATGAAACAAAAGCTTTCTCTTGCTTCTATGTTGGCACCGTTACCAAGTATTTTAGTCTTCGATGAACCAACATCGAACTTGGACCCAAAAAGCACTAAAGATTTATTCGATTTAATTCATAGACTAAATCAATCAGGTAAATATACAATGTTGACAATTGAGCACAAATTAGATGGTCTTATGGATATGGTAAATAGGGTTCTTGTTTTAAATCCAGATGGAACATTACTTGCTGATGGTAATCCCCGTAATGTTTTAAAAAAGCATTTTTTAAAAATAAAAGAATATGGAATGTGGATTCCTACTGTTTTTTGGATTGGAATTAAACTCAAAGATAAACTTAAAGAGAAAGATATTTCTATTGAACCACCACTTACCATTGATGAAGCAGCAAATAAATTTAAACTCTTATTAAAGGATATTAAGGATACTAAAATTAAGATAGGGAAAAAAGTAGATGCAAAAGAAAAAAGGGAATCTCAAGATAAGAAAGACAAAAATGAGTATAAGAAGTTTAATCAAATAGAAGTAAAAGATTTAAATTTTGCTTATACGAATAAGAAATATGTTTTAAAAAATCTATCATTTTCAGTGTATGAAGGGGATTTTCTTGCAATTGTTGGTCCAAATGGTTCAGGAAAAACTACGCTTGCAAAAATTCTAACAGGTCTTTTAAAACCCTCGTCTGGCACAATTTCTTTATATGGTAAGAATATTTTAACAATTGACCCATTAGAAATTTCTAAAAAGATGGGGTTTGTCTTTCAAAATCCAGAACATCAATTATTATCAGATACTGTATATAACGAGATTGCTTTATCCCTGCGATTAGCTAATAAATCTGAAGAGTTTATGGAAAAGAAAGTAAACTACCTTCTCAAACAATTTGAATTGATTGAATTTAAAGAAAAAAATCCCTTTTCATTAAGTCAGGGGCAAAAAAGAAGACTATCAGTTGCAACTATGCTTCTTTGGGATCAGGATATATTAATATTTGATGAGCCTACTTATGGGCAAGATTTTAAAAATTCACAGCAGATGTGGAATATTCTAAGAGATTTAAACAGTGCTGGTAAAACAATTATAGTTATAACTCATGATATGAACTTTGTTTCCGAACTAACCGAAAAAGTTATTTTATTATTTGAAGGAGAAATTAGATTTTTTGGGAATACCAATGAACTATTTCAAAAAACGGAGCTCTTATCAGATTATTATTTGATGGAACCAATAGTTACAACTTTGGCTAGAATATTAAAGTTAAATTTCAAGGATGGCTCTTTTCCCACAACAATTGACGAGTTTTTGTACTTAATAAATTAATATATTAACAGAAATACTACAAATTAAATATTTATGATAAAAATAATATAAATTTTTTATGAATTTATAATATTGGTTTCGAGGGCACTTTAAACTCTAAAAATCATTACTTTTAAAAATTAAACATAACATTTAAAAATGGAGCTTAAAACTCTCCTAATTATAAGTTTGGAAGATTCCAATGCGTGAGATATTTTTTAAATATATAGATAAAAAATCAATTTTACATTCCATAAATCCATCTATAAAGTTAGTTGCATTACTAACAATTTTTGTTGCGATAACTATTGTTATGGATCCAATAACATCTTTAGTTTTTTTACTTATAATAGTTTTATCAACTAAATATCTTGCTAATTTAAAATTTAGGGAAATAGCTACCGCCATGATTCTTTCAATCTCGATGGCTTCTTTCATAGCAATATTTAATATTTTATTTTATAAAACAAATTTTATGCCCAACATACCTGCTATTTTTAATATTGGTAAGTTGAAGATAACCAATGATGCACTAAGGATTGGGTTATCCAGGGGAATTAGGGTATTTAGCCTAATTAATCTCTCTATTATATTCGTTTCTACTACTGATGTAACTGCATTAGTTGATAGCTTAGTTCAAAATATGAGAATACCTTACAGAATTGCTTATGGAACGTTGGTTGCATACAGGATGATTCCCCTTTTAAGTGATGAGTTCAGTCAGATTCAAGCTTCACAAAAAATAAGAGGGGTTCTGCCTGAAAAAAACATCAAAAGCAAAATAGAATTCTTCTTCAAGCAAGCAATAACTTTAATGGTTGGGGCAATTAGAAGGTCAGATAGATTAGCTTTGGCAATGGATTCAAAGGCATTTGGAGCTTTTAAAAAAAGAAGTTTTTATAGACCAGAAAGGGTTGAGTTTAAAGATGTTATATTTTTAATTTCCACAATACTTGTGATTCTAATTACATACTATATTATGTGGAAAATTGGGTTCTTAAAAAAGCTCGGGATATCAGCATAAAAAATTAAGATTTTTCTGCTAGTTTAAATCCTTTTTCTGTTAATGACCAAATTTTATTATATGAAGTTGTTACACAGCTATTGATATATGAGCATTTTTCACATTTGGCGGAACATTCTCCTTCTATAAGTTTTAAATAACCAAGCCTTTCTAAATCCTCAATCATTTGTAAGAGCAAGTCTTTACTAATGTCTAATTTTTTTGCAATATCTTGTAAACTATTTGAACCTTTTTTTGAAACAATTTTTAAAATTTCTTCTAACATTTAACACCCTGTACTCTGTATATTAAGTCAAAAAAATGTTGGCTATTTGATAAGTAGCTATTCCACCTATTGTGGAAATTACCAGTAGAAAGACTATATTAAATATTGTCCATTTCCAAGAGTTTGTCTCTTTATACACTGTGACTACTGTTGCCATACAAGGTATAAAGAGCATTTGTAGCACTAAGAAAGAAAGAGCAGATGATGTTGATATTGTATTTTTTAAGATATAAGCCAATCCACCATTTTCATTCATTTTTCCATACAGAATACTTAATGTAGAAATAGAATTTTCTTTTGCTGTAAAACTAGTTAGGGTTGCTAATATCATACGCCAGTCAAAACCTACGACTCTCCCAATAGGAGTTAAATATTTTCCAAGTTTTGCTAAATAGCTAGTTTCTAGCTCTCCAGTAGGAAGTATTGTAAATAACCATACTATTATAGAAACTATTAATATGATAGTACCTGCTCGAACTATAAAGGATTTCAAATTGTTAAAAACAAAGATTACAATGGTTTTAAAATTTGGTATGTGATAAAGAGGTAGTTCCATTATAAAAGCGGATCTCTCCCCCTTAAAGAATATCTTATTTATTAAAATTCCTGATAAAACTAAAATTATTAGAGTTAATGCAACCAAGCCCCATGAAACCATTGGTGCTAATTTCCCAAAGAATATTGGGGTCAAGTAGTTTAATACTGCTATACGTGCTATGCAGGGTATTAAAGGAGCTAACATAATTGTTAGTAATCTTGCTCTGCGTGATTCCACTATCCTTGAGCCCATCACGGCAGGAACATTGCATCCAAAACCTGTAAATAGTGGTAGGAAGGATTTTCCATGTAGTCCCATTAAGTGCATAAATCTGTCCATAACATATGCAGCTCGAGCCATATATCCAACATCCTCTAAAAAACCAAAAATGAAAAAGAATATTAAAAGTATTGGAATAAATGTAAGAACAGTACCAGCACCACCAATAACTCCATCAATTAATAATCCTTTAAACCAATTTGGTGCTCCTATTAGTTTTTCCATAATTAAATTAGAGCTTCCTTGCACTAAATACTGATCAAGAATATCTTGTAATGGTGCTCCAATTGAATAAGTCAACCAAAAAATTAAACCAAGTATACCTATAAGAATAATAAATCCCCAAAAAGGGTGTGTTGCTATATTGTCTAAAATACGAGTAATTGTTACTTGCCCTACTTTTGGTCTTATTATGGCTGCTCTTGTTAATCTACCTATCCAGTCATATCTACCAGAGGCAACAGCTAAATAAGCATCCTCATGTTTATATAAAATTTCATGAACATTTTTCCAACTATTTTCATCTAATTTTTCTTTCATCATTCTAGTTATTTCTTCATCACCTTCTAATAGCTTTATTGCAATCCACTTCGTTTTATAAGGTTCTGGCGTTTCATTTTCTATTAAAGATTCTATTCTCTCTAAGACTTCTTGATGATCTTCCCTTATGCTTGGAATTTTAGGTTTATATAAAAACTTTTTTTCATAAATATCTTCAATTGATTTTAATAATTTCTTTATTCCAATTCCTTTTGTAGCAATCATTGGTATTACTGGTATACCTAAAGCACTTTGTAAAACCTTATGTTCAATTTTCATTCTATGAGAAATAGCAACATCAATCATATTTAATCCAACTATTACAGGAACACCAAGTAATATAAGTTCAGCTACTAAATACAGGTTCCTTTCCAAGTTTGCTGCATTTATTACAGCTACTACAACATCTGGATGATTTTTTATTATAAAATCCCTCGCAATAATCTCTTCAATGGAATTCGCAGTTAAGCTATAAGTACCAGGAAGATCAACTATTTCAAAAACATAGTTATTGAATTTGCAGGTTCCTTCTTTTCTTTCCACTGTTTTACCTGGCCAGTTACCAACATGTTGGTGAAGACCAGTCATAATATTGAAAACAGTGCTTTTACCTACATTGGGTTGACCAGTAAGAGCTACTGTAATTTTTTTCTTTTCTCTCAATAAATTATCATTCATCATTTTTACATCCTTCTGCTTTTAATAATTTATTTTTTGCGGTTTCTACGTTTTCTTTTCCATCTATGTTCTCTTTCAACTTTTTCACTTTCCTCCACATCACCATCGTTATCACTCTCCTCTATGATTATTTTCATAGCTTCTCCCCTACCCAATGCTATATTTGTATCTTTAATTTCAACTATAGTGGGTCCATGACCAAAGTTTTGTATCATTCTAACTTCAGTTCCTGGTGTGAACCCCAATACTGATAGACGAGATTTAAAACCATGTCCACCCTTTAAATTATGAATGATTGCAGTTTTTCCAGTTTTTAACCTACTTAATGATCTGGTTTTAACTATTTTAATCACCTTGCTTTATCCACAAATTTTTATCTTAAAATTTTATTTTTTAGATTTTGATTCAATTTCCAGATATAATTTAAAACTTTCTAATATGCTATCGCCTATTTCCGGGTACTCATTTAAAAAGTTCAAAAATGATATCATTCTTTTGAAAGTATCGGGTTTGATTATGTGTTCAATTTTACATGCTTCCTCTTCCGCAGTTTTAGAATCTATATTTAAAATCTTTTCAATAAAATCCTTGATTTTTTCATGACGATTGTATATTTTCCCCGAAAGCTTATTCCCATCAGACGTTAATTTTACATAGCCATATTTTTCATGATTGATTAATCCTTTTTCCTGTAATCTTCTTAAAGCAGATGTAACACTTGGCATTTCCACATTTAACATCTTACTAATCTCTTTAACCCTTGTAAAACCTTTTTTACCACATAAAATTTTTATTACTTTTAAATAATCTTCCAAGGCTTGTGTTAATTTATTACTTTTTTTCAAGTCTTTTCCTCCTATTTAAATTAATAATACAATTTTGTTAACAATTATAATAATATAATATAGTTTTATTAGTCTAACTTATTTTAAATATTATTTCACACTTTGTCAATTTCATTTAAAAAATTTAAGATATAATAGATTCAAAAATTCAAAGCTTAAATATAATTAAAGAAGTACATATTTCTTGGTTTATTTAACAGCACTAATGATGAAATGGAAAATAGCAGATGCAATTAACTTTCATAAGAGGTAGGATATAATTTAGTCAAAAACATTGAGAGTCTATGAGATTTTTATGTTTTTATGGGAAAGAATTTATAATTGCTTTACTCCAAATCAGTTTGATATTTCTTAATATTAATATTAATATTTATTATCAATTTTAATTTTTTAAATTTGAAAGGAGTGTTATGAGACATATTAGAAATGCAATTTATATAATACGACCCTATGAAAGAGGTATACAGGAAACCTTTGGAAAATATTCCAGATTTATCAAGCCTGGTCTAGGATTTCAGATTCCTATTATTCACATAATTCGCGTTCGTGATGTTCGTGAACATACCATGGATATTCCACCCCAGTCAGTTATCACCAAAGACAATGTCGAGATTAATGTAGATGGTGTTATGTGGGTACGTCCTAATCCAGACGAGGAGTCCATTAAAAGAACCTTCTATAGCATTGATAATTGGAAACGTGCAATTATTCAATTGGCTATGACTAATTTACGTCAAGAGTTCGGAGATCTTACATTAGATGAGAGTTTAATAGCTAGAGAGAAAATTGCAGAAAACTTACAAAGAGTTCTTAACACCTTTGCTGTTGAATGGGGTTTAATAGTTAGTAAAGTGGAGATTATGCTTATTGATCCACCCGATGACATCAAGAAAGCCATGCATAAGCAAAAAACTGCTGAGCAGGAAAGACGAGCTATGCGACTACTCGCTACTGGTGAGTTCGAGGCTGCTGAACAGCAAAAAAAAGCAATGATTCAGCGAGCTGAAGGTGAGCGAGAGGCAACAATTAAGGTGGCAGAGGGCAAGGCTGAGGCAATAAGGTTGGTTAATGAATCTGCACAGAAATATTTTAAGGGAAACGCACAGTCATTGAAGCAGATGGAAATGACAGAGGCTGCTTTAAAGGACAATACAAAAATTGTTATCACTGAGGAGGGTATCAGTCCAACCCTATTACTTGGAAGTATTCCAATAACAACGTCTGAGGAGAAAAAATAGCTTTTTCTTTATAAATGAGCATGTTAAGTAAAAAGAGGGGGTTAATTTTTGAATAGTAAAAGAGAGTTAGCTAAAGAACAACTTGATAAAGTAAGGGAACTTGCAAGATTAGCAAGGGGAGATATATTAAAAATGACTTCACTTGCAAAATGTGGTCATCCGGGTGGTTCCATGTCGTCTATAGATATATATCTTGTTTTATACTCATTTGCAAATGTTGATCCTGTGCATCCAGATGATCCTGATCGTGATCGAATAATTATAAGTCATGGTCATACATCCCCTGGAGTTTATTCAGCACTTGGTAGACTTAGTTTTTTTAATATTGATGATGCAATAAGCGGTTCCAGAAAAGCAGGTAGTATATTTGATGGTCATGTTGATTGGAAAGTTCCAGGTGTTGAGTGGGGTAGCGGAAATTTAGGTCAGGGTCTTTCTGCTGGGTGTGGGTTTGCACTTGCTAGTAAACTGTTAAATAAGGATTTTCATACATTTGTTGCAATGAGTGATGGTGAGCAACAAAAGGGTCAAGTATCAGAAGCAAGAAGATTTGCTAAAAAATATAGTCTTAATGAGCTCACAGTAATTATTGATTATAATAATCTGCAGATAAGTGGAAAAATAACTGATGTTATGCCCCAGAATATAAGAGGTAACTATCTTTCTGATGGTTGGAAGGTTTTAGAGATTGATGGCCATGACCATAACCAGATATATGAAGCTTTAAAACAATCTGTTAATACAAAAGACACTCCTGTTGCAATTTTTGCTTATACAAAAATGGGAAAGGGTGTTTCCTTTATGGAAGATGATGAGCAATTTCATGGGAAGGCTCTATCAATTGAACAATACAAGAAAGCTATAACTGAGCTTAATATTGACGATGATCTAAATAAATATTACAAATTACGTCAACAAATAACCCCTATAAACGGAAAGGTAAATATATCACTCAAAGAAAGAGCTAAAAAAATAGAAAAGGAATTAAAAAGAACTTATAAAATAGATATCAATTTTGGAACACCGCAAACATATTATAAAGATGATGAGCTTGACAATAGAACTGCTTTTGGAAATGTTTTAAAAAACTTTGCAGAATTAAACTGCAAAAAATCTCTTATTTATGAAAATTCTTCTAACTTTAATAAATCCCCTATTTCACCAATTGCTGTTTTTGATTGTGACCTTGCAACTTCAGTTAAAACTGATAAATTTGCATCAATATGCCCAAATAACTTTTTTGAGGGAGGTGTTCAGGAGCATAACACTGCCGCTATTGCAGGGGCATTATCAACGCAGAATATTCTTACATTCTTTGCAGATTTTGGAGTTTTTGGCATAGATGAGACATACAATCAACATAGACTAAACGATATAAATCAAACGAACTTAAAATTAATTACTACTCATTGTGGGTTAAACATTGGTGAAGATGGGAAAACTCATCAGTGCATAGATTATCTTGGTGTTATGAGAAATTTATATAATTTCAGCATAATTATTCCAGCTGATCCGAATCAGACAGACAGAGTAATTAGATATATTTCAAAAACTCCAGGAAATTTTTTAGTAGCAATGGGTAGAAGTAAAATTCCAATTATATTAAAAGATGATGAAAGTCCCTTTTTTGCTGATGATTATAGGTTTGAGTATGGAAAAGCAGACTTAATAAAAAGCGGGGATAGAGCAACTATAATATCTATGGGATTTATGCTTCATCGTGTCATAATGGCATGGGAGATATTAAAAAATAAGGGATATCAGGTTAGAGTATTAAATGTTTCCTGTCCAACTAATATTGATGAGAAAATTATTGATGAATGTATTAATATGGGACCAATAATTACCTATGAAGACCATAATGTGCAAACAGGTCTTGGTAGTATCGTGGCAGATTATATCGCTTGTTCTGGAAAAAGAGTGAGATTTAAAAAAATGGGTATAAGCAGCTATGGATTATCAGGTGATCCAGAAGACCTTTTTGAAATTCAGGGATTATCAATTGAAAATCTTGTTAATTTGGTAATTAAAGAGATAGAAAGAGAAGATTAATTTATGTATAAAAATTGGAAGATAGTTCATATAACAAATGGTTTGCCTAAAGCAAATATTATAAAAACTAGGCTTGAATCAGAAGGAATTGATGTTCAACTAGTTTATGAATCTATTTCTGAAATTTTTGGTTTAACTGCTAATGGATTGGGTGAGGTAAAAATATTAGTAAAAGAAAAAGATTTTAGTATCGCTAAAAATATAATCACTAATAAATCAAATTTAGATTATTAAAAATAGAAACTCCTCTTTTCATTATATAATTTGTACATGCATTATTTACAGGGTATTAGCATCTTTTCTAATGCTTTTTCGCTTATAAAGACCTTGTTTTATTTTTAACTATTCAGTCAGTTTCCCAATATGATTTTCTATCCAGCGCATATCACAGATTACCAGTGCAGCTTTTACACTTATAATTTTATCTCTATTTTAAATAATTTAGATATCTTTAACTTTTCTCTCGCAGATAGACTAAGTAATAGGCTCCTGCAACAAAGAATGCCCCCCCAATAATATTACCAAGGGTAACTGGAACAAGATTCCTAATGATGAAATTTGACCAAGTAAGATTATTGATTGTCTCAGCTATTCCCGCTGCATTAACCAAATTGACATTCCCTTTGAGAAATAAGCCTATTGGTATAAAGTACATATTTGCTATACTGTGCTCAAAACCACTTGCAACAAATGCCATGATGGGAAAGTAAATTCCAAAAATCTTACTTATGGAATCCTTACCAGCTACAGCTAACCAAACAGCCAGACAGACCAACCAGTTACATCCAATCCCTCTAAAGAAAGCTTCTGTGAAAGGAATGCTTGTTTTCCCTGCAGCAATTTTGAGCGCTGCTACACCAACTCCTAAGTTCCCAACTTTCCAGAGACCACTGTAATACATAATGATAACGAGCAACAACGACCCTGCAAAGTTTGCAAGATAGACAAAGAACCAATTTCGCAGCATACCTTTTATTGAAATGTTGCGAGTGAGAGGGCCAATCAGCATTAGACAGTTCCCGGTAAAAAGTTCGGCTCCAGCAATAACAACAAGCATTAGGCCAACGCTAAAGACACTTCCACCCATGAATTTTGCAAAACCCACACCAAAATATTTCGACATGTCATGCGTGACCATTGTGCACAATTGTGCACCAAAGCCAATATATACTCCTGCCATCATTCCAAGAATCAACATTGGCAATATACGAAGTTTGCTTTTTTTATTAGAAATCCCTACAATACTTTCTGCGACCTCTTTTGGAGACATAAATCCTGTTGTCATGTCACCTCCTTTCGTTTAATAAAATAATTCTCAGAATTTCGTCTAATGGTAGACTTTGTTAATCAAGTTTCATGACATTATGAACAAAGGATATCATTAAACAAAGGTATTATAACAAAAAAAAGATATCGTGTAAAATCTCCCAAGTCTTTAAAGAATAGAATGAAAAGAAACTGGAGATTTTATGTGTATTCCTCAATCAATTACTGTTCACGTGGTAGTGAAACCTAATAGTTGCTCTTTTTATATCCTTATATGGATCTTTTATTCTTGTACTTTCAGTTATAGTTTTAAAAACTATTAATACATATAACTTTTTCGTTTGCTATTTTAAGGTCTTCTAACGTATTTATATTAAACATAGAAAGAAAATTGGGATCAAATTTTTCAATCTCTTTTTTTTCAACAAATTTTACATTTACTTCTGAAAAGAAATCAATAATTTTTAGATTATTTGTATCTATTAGATTCTTCATTGGTTTTAAGCATTTTTTTGAATAAGTTGCATGTAGTGGTTCAAAAAATTTATCTATCTTTGGTATTACCACATCATATTCTTGAGAATAAGATATAATGTGTTTAAGGAGAGACGTATTTAAAAAGGGCATATCACAAGCAACAACTAATATAGAGTTATTTTTTGCAATGGATAGTCCTGAGTAAATTCCACCTAATGATCCTTTGTTTATAATTACATCCTTTACCAATTCTACATTTAAATAATTAAAATTTTTTAGAGTGTTTGTGACTATTATAATCTCGTTACTGAGCTCACTTACCTTCTCAACAATCTGGTCTATTAAAATTTTACTTCCAATCCTAAGAAATGCTTTATTTTTACCAAATCTTTGACTCTTTCCACCTGCTAATATTACTGAGCTTATTTCACACATTCTATATTTGACCTTTTTCCACAAATGGCATTTTTTTGTAAATTATATTTACCTTTATTTTTTCCTACTGATTTTTGTAAGATTATAAAATCCTGAATAAAAAGAGTGCTATTCCCAACTTTCTCTCATGAATCCTTAATAGTACAAAAACTATTCTATTTGAAAAATTCTAGTTAATTTTATATATTCAATCATGTAAAAGATAGGCAGAAACTATCTAAGGCTTTTATATCTTCTTTATTGTTACAGCACATACCTTAAGTTCGGGAATTTTTGAAACTTCATCTAATGCACTTATTGTGAGTATGTTTGCATTTGACTCAACAAAGTGAAATGTAGTAAACAAGACTCCGGGTTGTGACCTTTCTGTTATATTTGCTTTTATTTTAATTTCACCTCTTCTGGATATTACTTTTACCTTTTCACCATCTTTAATATTTAATTTCATTGCATCTTCTGGATTTATCTCCACAACATTTTCTGGATATATTGTGCTTAGTCCTTTTGACCTTCTCGTCATTTCTCCAGTATGCCAGTGATAAATCACTCTTCCAGTTGTTAAGATATACGGAAACTCATCATCAGGTAATTCTTTTGGTGGAAGGTGATCTACAGCACTAAAATGTCCTAATCCCCTAGAAAACTTTCCAACATGTAGTATAGGTGTTCCTGAGTGTTTTTTATCTGGACATGGCCACTGAATTCCGTTCGCATCTAATCTCTCATATGATATTCCACCATATATTGGAGTAACCTTTGCTATTTCATCCATTATCTCTTTTGTTGAATTGTAGTTCATTGGATATCCCATTTTAGTAGATACCTCACAGATTATCTGCCAGTCTGGCTTACTATCACCAATTGGATTGATAGCTTTTCCTAACAACTGAACTCTTCTTTCCGTATTTGTATATGTTCCTTCTTTTTCAGCAAAAGAAACAGCCGGGAGTACAACATCAGCTAATTTTGCTGTTTCACTTAAAAATATATCCTGAACTACTAAAATTTCTAGGTTTTCCAGACATTTTCTTACATGATTTACATCTGGGTCGCTCACCATTGGGTTCTCACCCATTATATACATAGCCTTTATTTTTCCCTTTTCTGCTTCATTTAACATTTCAACTACTGTTAGACCAGGTTTATTATCAAGTTTTACTCCCCAGAATTCCTCAAATTTTTTCTGATTTTCTTCACTTACAACACTCTGATAACTAGTATATACATTTGGAAGAGCACCTAAATCACATGCACCTTGAACATTGTTTTGACCTCTTAATGGATTGACACCGCCGCCAGGTATTCCCATATTTCCTAATAACATCTGTAAATTTGCACACGAAAGAACATTGAGATGACCACTAATATGCTGTGTTATTCCCATCGAATATATCAAAGATGCTGGTTTGTTATTCGCTAATATCCTTGCAGCTTTTACAATATCATCAGCTGGTACCCCTGTTATCTCTTCTACCATCTTTGGTTCATATTTAGAAACTGTTTCTTTCAGTTCCTCAAATCCTTCTGTTCTTTTCTCAACAAACTCCTTATCCCAGAGGTCTTCTTCAATTATTACATTCATGAGACCATTTAAAAGGGCAACATCAGTTCCGGGTCTTTGTTTAAGATGAATCATTGCCATATTTGCGATATCTATCCCCCTTGGGTCAGCAACAACTAATTTTGCACCTTCTCTGACTGCCTTTCTTATCTTTATTCCTATAACTGGGTGCTGTTCTGTAGTATTAGAACCTATAATAAGATATGATTTCGCCTTTGTTGTAATATCCTCTATGGAGTTTGTCATGGCTCCACTTCCAAATGCTGCAACCAAACCTGTCACTGTTGGAGCATGACAAAGACGAGCACAGTGATCAATATTGTTGGTTCCTAAAACAGCTCTAGTGAATTTCTGTAAAATGTAATTCTCTTCATTTGTGCATTTTGCAGACGAAAGAACAGCAAGAGCATTAGAGCCTTCCTTTTCTTTTATCATAATGAATTTATTTGCAACATAATCTAATACTTCATCCCAACTTGTTTCTTCAAATTTACCTTTTCTTTTTATAAGTGGGTGTTTAAGCCTATCTGGATGATTAACAAAGTCAAATCCAAATCTACCTTTTACACAAAGAGCTATTCCATTAACTGAATTTTCTGGATTGGAAGTAACTTTAATTATTTTTTCATCTTTCACATTTAGATCAAATCTACATCCAACTCCACAATATGGACAGACAGTGTTAATTTTTTTAATTTCCCATTCTCTTCCCTCGCCAGCAGCAATTTTTGGAGTTAATGCCCCTACTGGACATACAGCAACACACTGACCACAAAATTCGCAGGTAGAATCCTGAAGGGGTACATCAAAATCTGCTATAATTTTTGTTTCAAAACCTCTGTTAGCAACATCAAGAACTCTTCTATTTTGAATTTCATCGCAGGCTCTAATACAACGCCTACATAATATACATTTATTTAAATCTCTTATGATAAATGGGTTTGTATCGTCAATAGGATATTTTATACTTATTCCCTTAAACTCGCTTTCCTTTATTCCAAATTTATACGCTAAATCTTGTAGTTCACAGTTACCAGCAGATTCACATGTCATGCAAAAATGGTTTCTTTCATATAACAGTAATTCTAAGTTTATTCTTCTAAGTTCATTCAATTTTTCTGTATCTGTTTTTACTACCATTCCGTTCCCAGCTTGTGTAGTACAAGCGGTATTTATTGCTGCTCTTTCTTCACCTATTTCTACTATGCACATCCTGCAAGCTCCAATATCGGTAAGACCTTTAAAATGACATAGAGTTGGAACATAAATTCCATTCTTTTCACAAACATCTAATATTGTATCTCCAGTTTCCCCATTAACCTTTTTCTCATCTATAGTAAGTGTAATTTCTACCAATTCCTCTACCTCCTTAATCTAATATTTAAACATTTAATTAATAAATAATTTCTATATAATTCTTAGAAAAAATATAAATAATACAATAAGCTATATCCTAAAAACCTGATTTCATTAATTTAAGTCTAATTAAGCCAAATCTAAATATTATTATTTTAAAGTTTTGCTCTTTTAGATTTTACACACACCTAATGAACATGTTTTATCAAATATATGAGTTTCAATCTCACCTCTAAAATGTTTTATTGCACTTAAAATAGGAACTGCAGCTGCCTGACCTAATCCACAAAGCGAGGTTGCAGCCATTGTTTTACTTATATCTTCCAACATAGAAATATCTGTATTTAAACCACCACCTCTGGAAATTCTTTCTATAATTTTATATATTTTTGTTGTTCCTACTCTGCATGGTACACATTTTCCACAAGACTCATAATTAAAGAAATGAGCTAATGATTTTAATAAATCAACTATACAGTTTGTTTCATCACAAATAAGTAATGCTCCTGAACCTAAAGCTGCTCCTACTTCTCTCATGCTTGCATAATCCATGGGTACATCTAACATAGATTCAGGAATAATTGAACCTGATGTTCCACCAGTTTGAGCCAATTTAAATTTCTTATTTCCTGGAATTCCGCCTCCATAGATATTTATTACATCTCTGAGACTAATACCCATGGGAACTTCTATAAGACCTTTATTATTTATATTACCTAAAATTGTATATACTTTAGTTCCAGAACATCTTTCTGTTCCAAATCTTTTAAACCAATTAGCACCATTTCTTATTATTGGGGGAATGTTTGCAAGTGTTTCTATATTATTTACTACAGTCGGTTTTCCCCATAAACCATAGGTAGGGGGATAAGGAGGTCTAAATCTGGGTTCACCTCTTTTACCCTCAATGGATTCAATTAAAGCCGTCTCCTCACCACAAACATAGGCACCAGCACCTTTGTGTATCTTAATTTCAAAATTGAAATCAGAACCAAAAATATTCTCTTCTAAAAATCCCATATTACGAGCCTGATTTACAGCATTTTTTATTCTCTCTATCACAAGCTCATACTCCCCTCTGATGTATATATAACCTATTTGGGAACCAACTGCATATCCCGCAATAACCATTGCTTCTATTATTCTGTGAGGATCACCCTCAAGAATCAATCTATCTTTAAACGTTCCTGGCTCAGATTCATCAGCATTTGCAATTATATATTTAGGTTCGCCTTCAGCTTTTTTAGTAAATTCCCACTTAAGACCAGTAGGAAATGCAGCTCCTCCCCTTCCAAGTAAATTGGATTTCTTAATAACTTCAATTACCTCATCGGGTTTCATTTCTTTAACTACTTTACCTAAGGCTACATAACCATCATTGGCAATATACTCCTCTATCAATTCTGGGTCTATAAGACCAGCATTGGAAAGCACAATCCTTGCTTCTTCTAGCTCAGGTTTTTTGGGTAACCAGGGTAATTTTTTAATTAATCTTTTTACTACTCTTCCTTTAAGAAGGTGTTCTTCTACTATCTCATCAATATCTTCAACTTTAACAGGAGCATATACTACCTTTTCGGGATATATTATAATAACTGGAACTTCTTTAATTTGGCCCAAGGTACTCATCTCCAATATCTTTACTTCTTGATCCAATTTGTATTCTTTAAGCTTATTAATCAGTTCATCCCTTACTTCCATTGCCCCTTTTAGAATACTAAAACTGTCAATAGATACTATTACATGAGCACGATAAAGAGCCATATGATTTACCTCCTAAAATAGAATATTTTTCAGATTATTAATATTTTTACTATTATAATTTTTAATATTTTGCAATATTTTGGCTTTTTAAGATTTCTTTATTATTTAATTTTTAATTTAAAATTTATTTATAATTTGCTAAAATTCTGGGAATATCCTCGGGTTTCAAATTTCCATAAACATCGTTATTTATTACCATCACTGGTCCTACTCCGCATATTCCAATACAGCTTGTCGTTAAAAGTGTAAATCTTTTATCTCTTGTTGTTTCACCAATTTTTATTCCTAATTCTTTTTCGAGTGATTCTAAAACCTCTGGTGCTCCAATAACATGACAGGGGGCATTCTCACAAAATCTTATTATGTTTTTACCTAAGGGTTCAGTTACAAGCATCGTGTAAAAAGAAGAAGTACCATAAATTCTGCTTAAAGGTAAATCGAAGAATTTTGAAACCTGTTTTAAAACCTGTTTTGGCAGATATCCATATTCACTATTTAATTCACTCAAAACTTCTACTAATTTTTCGGGATTTTTCCCGTGTTTTTCTATAATTTCATTAGCTTTTTCTAAATTTATTTTTCTTTCCATACTATTCCTCCTCTAAATCACAACGTAAACATCTTTTTGCTTCAAATATAGCATTTTCCTCTGATAATCTTAATTCAACCTCGTTAAAATTACTCAATCTATTTTTTACTTCTAAGGCTGGTATTTCAATTCTTGGTATTTCTCCTTCTTTTAATTCAAAAGTTCTTTCTATGGTTATTGTTTCTTTTACTTTCTCCTTTGCCATTCCATCCCTTAGATAATTATCTACTCCTAAAGCAGCTTTCTCACCAGATACTATTGCTTCTATTACAGTTGCTGGACCGTTTACGGCATCACCAGCTACAAAAATACCTTCAATGTTAGTTGTCATAGTTTTAGAATTAGTCTCGAAAAATCCACCTTTTGAAGTTTTTATTTTTGTATCTTTTGTAAGAAATGATGTATCTAATGCCTGTCCTATTGCAGTAATAACAACATCAATATCTATTTTAAATTCACTTCCGTCAATGGGTATTGGTCTTTTCCTTCCACTTCTATCAAATTCACCCAATCTCATATTTATACATTCTATACTGCTTACTTCTCCATTATTCCCTAAAATTTCAACAGGTGTCGCTAATAAGTTCATCTTTATCCCTTCTTTTTCTGCTTCTTCTATTTCTTCTTTATGAGCTGGCATATCCATTTTTGTCCTTCTATATAGAATTTGTACATCTTTTGCCCCTAATCTTAAAGCACTCCTGGATGAATCGATAGCTACATTTCCACCACCAATCACTGCTACTTTTTTATCTTTCAAATCAATTTCTTTGCCTAAATTAACATCTTTTAGAAAATCTATACCAGATAATATGCCCTTCAGTTCCTCTCCAGGTATTCTGAGTTTCATACTTTTTTGAGCACCAACAGCTATAATTATAGCTGAATAACCTTGATCGAAAAGGTCTTTTAAGGTCAGACCATTACCTATTGGTGAACTTAATTTTATCTCAACATCCAATCTTCTTATTGCATCTACTTCAAAATTTATTATATCTTTTGGTAATCGATAATCAGGAATTCCAACCATCATCATTCCTCCAACTACTGGTAAAGCTTCAAATATTGTAACTTTATATCCCCATGTAGCTAATCTATATGCAGCTGATAGTCCTGCTGGTCCAGAACCAACTATTGCCACTTTTTCTTCTTTTAAATTTTCTATTATTTCTGGAGTCCATGGATATTTCATCTCGTTGTCAGACATAAATCTCTTAAGAGACCTGATTGCTATCGGTTCATCTACATTCCCTCTTTTACACTTATCCTCACAAAATGCTGGACAAACTCTACCACATATAGCAGGAAATGGATTTCTTTTTCTATGTATATCAAGAGCTTCCTTATATCTACCTGCTGCTATTAAGGTAACATAACTTGGAACATCAACATTTGCAGGACATGCATTCTCACATTTAGCTCTTACAAGTGCTTTACAAACTCCAGCTGGGCATTTCTTATCAACAATATGAGCAATATATTCATCCATAAATAATCTTAATGTACTCATTACGGGACTTGGAGTTAATTGCCCTAATGCACAGAGAGAGGCTTGATCCATAAATTTTGCTAATTTTTCTATTTCATCTAAATCTTCTAATTCCCCTTTTCCTTCTGTTATATTCTTTAAGATCTCGAGCATTTTCTTCCCACCAACTCTACATGGTACACACTTCCCACAAGATTCATCTGTAGAGAATTTTAAAAAATACTTAGCAAATTCCACCATACATGTATCTTCGTCCACAACAATCATTCCACCAGAACCCATAACTGCTCCTGTTTCTTTTAGAGATTCATAATCTATAGGTGTATTCAGAGATTCAACAGAAAGACAGCCTCCTAAAGGTCCTCCTGTCTGAACAGCTTTGAATTTTTTGCCTTTTGGTATACCTCCACCTATATCAAAGATTATTTCACCTAAAGTTATTCCCATCGGAACTTCAATGAGGCCTATGTTATTTATTTGACCAGTTAGTGCAAAAATTTTGGTCCCTTTACTTGTTTCTGTTCCAATACTTGAAAACCATTCCCATCCATTTAAAATTATTCTTGGAACATTGGCATATGTTTTTACATTGTTTATATTGGTAGGCATATTCCAAAGTCCTTTTATTGCCGGGTAAGGAGGCCTTGTTCTTGGTTCACCTCTTTTTCCTTCTATTGATGCCATAAGAGCAGTTTCTTCACCACATACAAAGGCTCCAGCCCCCTCTTTTATAGTAATTAGAAAGTTAAAATCACTTCCTAAAATATTTTTCCCAATCAAACCATAATCCATTGCTTGACTTATCGCAATTTTGAGACGATGTATGGCTAATGCATATTCTGCACGGCAGTAGATAAATCCTTCATTCGCACCAATACCATAACCAGCAATAAGCATTCCTTCTATTACACTGTGAGGGTCTGCCTCTAATATACTTCTGTCCATAAAAGCACCAGGATCACCTTCATCAGCGTTGCAAATAATATATTTTCTATCACCTCTTGCGTTTCTTGTGAATTCCCATTTTAATCCTGTTGGAAAACCAGCACCACCTCTTCCCCGTAGCCCAGCTTTTTTAATTTCTTCTATTACACTTTCAGGGTTCATTTTAAAAACTGCCTTTCCTAATGCTTCATATCCCCCCTTTGCAATATACTCATTAATATTTTCAGGGTCTAACAAACCACAATTTTTTAAAAGAACTCTCTTCTGTTTTTTATAAAAAGGAATCTCGCTATAATGAGGAACTAATTCTGTACTAATGGGGTCTCTGTATAGAAGCCTTTCTACAGTTCTTCCTTTTACCAATGTTTCTTCCACAATTTCCTGTACATCATCTTGCGATACCTCACAATATAATATTCCTTCAGGGTAAATAATCACTATTGGTCCTTTGGAACATAAACCATGACACCCTGTTATAATAACTTTAATTTCTTTGTCGAGATTTCTTCTCTTTATCTCATCAAGAAAAGAAAGGTGAATGTTTTCTGAACCACCTGCAGTACATCCAGTTCCTCTACAACATAGTACCATTTTGTAAATAAGGTGCATTATATTATTCCTCCTCCAAATTATAAATTTAACCTCTACTTATAACCCATTCGTCTATGATGTTACCTTTTACTAAATGTTCCTCTAATAATTTAGGAACTTTTCCAACATTGATCTTTCCATAAGTGATTCCTGGTTGACCTCCTCTTTCAATTGTAACAAGGGGTTCCTCAGCACATAGACCTATACATCCTACTGTAATAACATTTGCTTCAATATTTCTTATTTCTAATTCGTCTAATATTGCATGCATTACCTCTCTTGCTCCAGCAGCTATTCCACAAGTTCCCATACCTACTGTTATTTTTGTACCAGTACTTTCTCTCACCTTCATAGATTTAATTGCTTCTTCCCTTAACTTTTTTAATTCTTCTAAAGATTTAATTTTTGGCAATCAAAACACCTCCATTTTTATATAACTCTTTAAAATTATTCTTAAGATAAGATTCTAACCATTTTATAACATTAATATTTACTAAAGATATGTTACCTAATATTTTTTTTATTTCTTGTGTATTAAATTCAAATTTTTTATTATTTACCTGGTGATTATAGTAAAGATCTAATTCTTTGTCTGAACATAGTATGGCTAATATGGTACCTACCATATCTCCAAGAGGTGCTCTATCAATATGACTATGTTGAAAAGTAGCAGTAATTTTTGTTCCTTCCCCCTTTTTTGAATCAATTTTAAAATCACCACTACACTTTTTTGCTGCTGCCGAAAAAAGTGGTAGTCCCAATCCTACATGTCTTGTTTTTCTGGTTGTTTTAAAAGGGTCAAGAACATCTTTTAAAAATTCTGGAGTCATTCCTTTTCCATTATCTTCTATCTTAATTATTAGTTTATCCTGATTGTAATCTTCTCTTATTTTTATGTATATTTTATTTGCATCAGCCTCGATTGAATTCTGAACTGCATCTAAAATATGTAAAGATATCTCTCTCATTACTAAATTTTTATTCTCTTAAAGTTCAATATTTTAAAAACAACACAAATAAAATAAATATAATTTTAAATCAAATTCTTTGTTTTACTTTAAAAAATTAATAATCTTTATTAGTTTGTCTTTCGTAATTGTCCTTCTAATTTCATTGTTTACTACTACAGTTGGGGCTAAGGCGCAGCATCCCAAACAATATACTAACTCAAACGTAAAATTGTAATCATCGGTTGTTTCCCCTGCTAATATTCCTAATTCCCCTTTTATAGTTTTAATTAGTTCCATCGAACCTTTTACATGACATGCAGTTCCATCACATATCTTTATTATGTTTTTTCCTCTTCTTTCTCTATAGAATTGAGAATAAAAGCTAGCTACTCCTAATACCTGGCTTTGGGGTAATTTTAATTTTTTTGCTATCTTTTCTAATGCTTCTTTTGGAAGGTAACTATATATGTCTTGGGTTTTCTGTAATATTGGAATTAATGCTCCCTTTTCTTCCCCATAACTACTTACAACTTCATCAATTTTACTTAAATCAATTACCTCTTCCACTTAGTTTTCTCCTTTCTGTTTTTCTTTTAAACTTACTCTTCTCCCATTTTTATTTAGAAAAGCTAATTTTAGTTCATTTAAAGTTTGTTTTTCTATCCAAAATATCGTTCTATCCGAAAGCTCTGATAGTCTATGGGCATCACCTGATGAAATAATTGTGTAATTTTTAAGGTTTTTATATTTTTGTAATATATCATAAATATCCGCATTTAAAGAAATTTCAACAGCTAAAAAATTTAGCTGGGGGGGTATAAATCCTAAGTTCGATATGATGCTATAGGAAGGTCTATCAATATGTGCAGGATAGCATATTCCATCCAACTCTTTCACCTTTTTTACTATATCCTCTATGGATAAAGATGTTGCAGTTAAAAGAAGCCTTTCATTCTTTCTTATAAATTCACCTTTTGAATTAACGACTAATTGTGAACCGAATATTTTCTCTTTGTTTTTTAAATTTGGAAGATTTCTGTATATAATTTTTTGTAGCTCCAAAGCTTCTTTTAATTCATCAAATATACATATTATATGAACTTCCTCTTTTGTTTCAACCTCTACTCCAGGAAAAATTTTAACTTTTGTTCCATTTGCAGCTTCAATAACTGCTTTAACATTCTCAGCTGAATTATGATCAGTTATTGCTAAAATATCAATTTTTTTACTTAAAGCTTTATTTATAATTAACTTTGGAATCATTTCAATCTCAGCACAAGGTGATAGAACTGTGTGAATATGTAGATCAGCCACATATGGCTTTATCATTATCTATCTCCCATCACCCCCATTTTGTAAAGTTTTCCAACAATACTAAATGTAGAATCGGTTGTCTCAAATATTGTAATATCTTCTCTTTCAGCTCTGTCCAGGGTTTCTTTTTCAACCTCTTTACCTCCGGTAACTATTACTCCAGATAGTTCTAATAATGAAGCAATAGCAACTATGTTAGGGTGAGATTGTATGGTTACCCAGATATTTCCTTTTTTTGCATTGGCCATCACATCACTTAATAAATCCGATGCATATCCACCGGTTACTTCAATGTTTAAATGTTTTTGGGCTGTTTTTATTTTTAGGGATAATTTATATTTAATCTCTCTTAATGTCAAGGTTCCTCCTTTTAATTTATGATTAAAATTATTAA